>ERZ772977.347-NODE-347-length-34238-cov-4.326449_pt1 | contig 34238 bp, 32 predicted proteins | sample MGYA00511131_ERZ772977 | MGnify/ENA primary metagenome ERZ772977 (study PRJEB29015, sample SAMEA2737935) | human oral metagenome | biome: human oral; feature: human-associated habitat; material: dental | place: China | collected 2151 ...
GGACGCGTGTGGATGAGACCACGGCGACGTTTACTGCGGTGAAGGATCAGCCGGTCTGCGAGCCCACGACGCCGACGCCGACGGTCACTGTCACCCCGACCCCGGTCAGGCCCGGCCTGCCCAGGACCGGCGCCTGACGGGCCGAACGGCTCCGCGGAACGGACAGGTCCCCGACCCTGCAGGGTCGGGGACCTGTCCTCCTTTTGGTTGAAAGGCTGACCGTCTCCGAACCTCGGGTTCGGGCTGACTAGGGGATTCGTCGCCGAGAAGACCCAAGGAACCGGAAGAATCGTCCCGAAACGGCGCCGTCGTTCGCAGGGGAACGGCAAGTCATAGTAGCTTCATGCTCCCAACGACCCGGCGCGCGGAAGGAGCGCCAACAGATTGGGCTGGCTCTTCGCAAGGGCTAGCCTAGTTATTGTTCAGGCATTGCCCTTGCGGCAGGCTACACCCTCTCGACAGGAAGGAGACCCATGAAGTCGCCCTACTGGGATGTCACCATTACGGGTAGAAGTGATGCGACTGTCAATGGGGTGCCGGTCGAGATGGTGGTTCCCACCAACGTCTACTCGTCGGTTTTCCAGCACCTCGCCACCGCTGCGCGCCAGGCCGGTCGGCCCGTACTCGCCCGCGGTGTGGACGAGACCCGGGGTGGCCGGGTCTCGTGGTTCACGGTGGATGCCGAGGGGCAGGCAGCCGCCGCCCAGCCGCCCCCCGTGGCGTCCACCGGCGGCCGTCCCCCGGCCCCCAGTAGGGCGGCTCTCCCGAGGCCGCGCCGTGCACCCTCCGCACACCCGGGCGCCTCGGAGCCCCAGCGTGACCCGGTGGAACCCACGAACGAACCGTCACCGGCCCGCGCCCTTGCCAGACCCGAGTCACAGATGTCAGCGCCCAGCGTACCGGCGTCCCCCGCGCGGGCATGCATGTCGGAGCCGGAGAGCACCGTCTCCCCGGTGCCGCCGGATGCACCACCACCCGAGTCGCCCCGGCAGCCGGCCTCCTCCATGTGGGCGGGACCGCCCCGGCAGTTGGAGGGACCCAAGCAGTCCGAAGTACCCAAGGCTCCGCCGCGCGCGATCTCACCTACCATGCCGCCCAGGCAGGCCCCGCCGGGGCCGAGGGCACAGCGGCCGGACTCCTCCTCACGGCAGGGGCCGTCACAGTCGCCCCCGCATCCGAAGTCGCAAGAGCTCTCTCCACCGCCAGCATCGCCGGACGTGCCGTTCCGGTCGATCTCGATGAACGTGCCCCCGTCCCAGACGCCTCCCGTGCAGGAGCCATCACCGTCATCGCTGCTCGTGCGACCCCCGAAGACCGTGCCGCAGGGCGGTTTCCGCGGGGCGATGTACCGTTTGACGTCGGGGCGCGTGAACTTCGGCCCCAGCCAGACCCAGATCCGTCTCGCGGAACGTGACTCCCGGATCTCCCGGTCTCTGGAACGCCCTTACAGCACCGTGTTCCTGTCCTTCAAGGGCGGTATCGGCAAAACCTCGACGGCTGTCGGGGTGGGGCTGGCCCTCGCGCAGGCGCGGGGCGTGCCCCCCATCGCCATCGACGCCGACCCGGACTCGGGGGACCTGGCCGAACGGCTGCTTGGGGAGGAGGAGATGCTGCGCGTCCGTCCTCGCAGCATCACTGACTTGGTGCAGGACATCCCCAATGTGCGGACCTGGACGGACCTGTCCGGTTACATCACCCAGGTCGACCGGTTGCATGTCGTCGCGGGCGAACAAGACCCCGCGGTCTCGGACAGTCTCACCGCCGAGGGCTACAAGCGTGTCCACGACTTGGTGCAGAACTTCTTCTCCGTGATCCTCACCGACTGCGGCACCGGCGTGACCCACAATGCCATGAGCGGGATCCTCTCCAAGGCCGACAGCGTCGTGATCGCCACCGGCTACGCCTTCTCCGGGGTCAAGAGGGCCGTCAGTACCATCGACTGGCTCTCGCAGCACGGCTACGAAAAACTGGCCCAGGAGGCAATCGTCGTCCTCACCGACAAGGACAACGTGTCGATCCGGGTGCAGAAGGACATGGTGCGCACCCACCTGGCCACCCACAGCAGACAGGTGTTCGTGGTCCCGAACGATCCCGCCGTCGCCGACGGCGACCGTATCAACCTGGAACGGGTCCAACCCCGCACGAGGGAAGCGTGGGCGGAGGTTGCAGCGGCCCTGATCGACGGCTACCAGTAGCCGGCGCGTTGGTAAGCGGGCAGTGGCAGTTCGTCAACGAATGGCTGCGGGCCAAGGGGCATCGGCACGACGACTGGGACGTCCCGACGGAGGGGGAGGTGGCGCGGATCAACGAATGGCTTGCCACATCCCCTGACCCGAGGCGCCGCGCGGATCATCGCCCGACCATCGTCCGGCAGGGGGAACCGCTCATGGCCACCACGCAGCCGTACAGGTATGACAGTGTCTCGGTCTGAGACGCGGGTGAAATTTGTCCTGCACCTGTGCTCGTTCGCACAGGAGGCAAGCGGGCTGCTCACGATCGTGGGTGCTGGAACCAACACGCACGTGCCCGGAGCACCCCTGTATCTCGCAGGCTTCATCCATGGCACGCCTACTCAGCTCTGCGCTTCCGACCTGGTCGTCGAGGTGAACGGCCCGAACCACCGAGACGAACTGCTGCGCGTGCCGCCTCCGTCCCAGAGGGCGTTCGAGAATGTGGGCGAGGACGAGGAAGCGCGCATTACCTTGGCATTCGACATGCGTCAATGGGACGTGACGGACCTTCAACCGGGAGAATACGAGGTCCGCGTGAGCATTGGAGAAGAAGTGGATGCGATGCGCCTGCTCTTCAAACGCCAGCAGGGAATGGAGACGTAGTCCGTGGCCGGGCGGCTCGGGGATCGCGGTCCTGTGGGACGGCCGCGCTGATTCCCTGAGCACCCGTCTTCTCCCGCGGTTCGCTTGCCTTGCGCTCGTTTGCTTGCACTGTAGCGCTGGCTTTTGTCCGTAAAGCAGGTGCTCCCGTTGGCGCGGGGCCCACACCCTTGTCGGAGAATAACCTTGATCAGCTTTCGCCCGTTTCCGCCGCCTGGTCGGGTTCGTTCACAATCTGTACCGTTCGCACCGGCTGCCCGGGGCGCAGCAGCATGGCGCGGCCGACCGGTAGGGCGCGCGGACGCTGGTTGCCGAGCAGCATGCCTTCGGCGCGGTCACCGGAGAGCATGAACCCGGTCGCCCCGGAATCGCGCATCGAGTTGACCAAGGGGTCGTACATCGCCCGGCCCGCGCCCGTCATCCGCCTGGTCAGCACGACCGACAAACCGATCTCGTTGCCCATCGGGATGAACGGCATCAATGCCTGGAACGGCCCGGCGCCCGAGCCCAGGGCGTCGTAGTCGTCGATGAGGACGACGATGTGCGGAGTCGGGGGAGCCACCTCGACGGATGTGTCCACGCTGCGCGGCACCCTGGCCTCGAGTTCCGGCACTATGGCCGCCACCAGTTTCTGCGCCAGGACGGCGCTGGTGGCGGTCCCGCCCAGGTAACCCCCGGGGACGGCGCCGGTCAGGGAACGCCGGGGGTCGAAGACCGCGAAAACCAGCTCGTCGGAACCATGGGTACGGACCAGCTCGGCGATCACCCGCCGCAGCATCGTGGTGCGGCCGGTCCCGGAGTCCCCGAGGATGATCAGGTGCCGGTCGGCGCCGTCCAAGTCCAACACGGTGGTCGACAGGTCGCTCTCGTCCAGACCCAGAGCCACCAGGGCCTTGCCCCTGGGGGGTTTGACCCCATCGGGGGAGAGGTTGGTCGGGAGCAGCCTGACCGCGACCGCGCGTTCCGTCACACCGGCCGAAACAGCTTCTGAAAGGCGTCGCAGCCCCTCGGTCGCGTCATCGTCGGATGCGATCCCATCCACCCGGGGCAGTGCGGTGTGCGCGAACAGGCCTCCCGCGAGCAGTGCCCGCCCGGGGCGGTCGGAGGGTAGGGTTTCCGCCAGGTTGCGCCCGTGGGCCGACTCCAATGGATCAGCCAGCCGCAACTCGATCTTGTTGCCGAAGAAGCTCTGCTGGGCCATGCGGATCTCGTTCCAGCGAGTGGTGGTGGCGACGACGTGGATTCCGTGGGCGGTACCGCGACGCAGCAGGTCGAAAACAATCTCGGCCAAATCTTCGAACTCTTCCGCGAGCTGTCCGTATCCGTCGATGAGCAGCACGATTTCCGCCAGGTTCACCGATGGATTTTCGAGAGCGGCGCGCAGCGATGCCAAGGAATCGACGCGATGCTGCTGGAAGAGCAGCTCCCGCTGGTTCAGCAGGCCGCGAATCTCCTCCAGGGTGCGGCGTACCACCTCGCGGTCGGCGCGGACGGCCACCCCGCCCACGTTGACCAGGTCGCGTAGGCTCAGCAGGGCCGAACCGAGAAGGTCCAGCACGTAGACGCTGACGGTTGACGGGGAGTGTGTCAGGGCCAGTGAAGCGGTGATGGTGCGCAGCAGGGTTGTTTTACCGCTGCCCGGCCCCCCGGTGATCTGGAAGTGGCCCCCGGAGGTCAGGAGATCCAGTTCCCACGTGTCCTGCCACTGGCGGGTGGGGTCGTCGATGATCCCCACGGGGAAGCGCAGCGGGGCGCTGCAGCGGATCCGAAGTCCGGAACTCGTCGGGCGGGGTTCCCCCGCGACCATGTCCAGTGTGGTCGCATCGGGCAGCGGGGGCAGCCAGATCGGTTGCGTGACGCGCTGCTGCTGTTGCAGTTGGCCCATGACGGTGCTGAGCACCGTCGGGCCGGTTGTCTTTGTGCTGACGCGCGTCGTCGCGGGCGCGTCGTCGCCCGCTTCGGTGCGGGTGACGAGATAGCTGGGCACCGGAAGCACGACGGGAGGGGCCTCCAGCTTTTGCTCGAACTCCGGATCCTCCGGCAGCGGGCCGGAGACGAAACCTGCGCGGAATCGGGTGTAGGTGGTGGTGTCGACCTTCAGGTAGCCGTACCCGGGGATCGGTGGCAGGTGGAAGGCGTCGGTGGTCTCCAGGATGGTGCGGGACTCACTCTCCGAGAGGGTCCGCAGCCCGATCCGGTAGGACAGGTAGGTGTCGAGGCCGCGCAGTTTGCCGCCCTCGATCCGTTGGCTCGACAGCATCAGGTGCACCCCGATGGAGCGTCCGATGCGGCCGATGGACAGGAACAGCTCAATGAAGTCGGGGCGGGCGGTCAGGAGTTCGCCGAACTCGTCGATGATGACCAGCAGGTGTGGGAACGGGTCCAGTCCCAGCTCGGGGCGTTCGGCACGCAACGCCCGGTAGGTGGTGATGTCGGCGATGTTCCCGGCGTCGCGCAACACCTGTTGGCGTCGCTGCACCTCACCGGACAAGCTGGCGTAGACGCGTTCGATGAGGCTGGCGTCGTCGGACAGGTTGGTGATGATTCCCGAGACCTGGGGTGCGCCGTCGAAGGGGGCGAAGGTGGCGCCGCCCTTGTAATCGACGAGCACCATCGCCAGATCCTCCGGGTCGTGGCTGACCAGCAGCCCCAGCACGAGGGTGCGCAGCATCTCGCTCTTGCCGGACCCGGTGGCACCGACACACAGGCCGTGCGGCCCCATGCCGTACTGGGCGGCCTCCTTGAGGTCGAGGGTCACCGGTTCACCCATGTCATCGGTTCCGATGGCGACACGAAGGAATCCGGTCTCCCCGCGTGGTGCCCACGCACGGGAGAAGTCGATGTCCTTGTAGTCGGGGACACCCAGCAGTTCGGCGAAGGTCATGGCCTCCTGGGTGGCGTTGTGTTCCTGGGAGTCGGGGGACAGCCGTAGCGGGCTGAGGACACGAGCAAGGGCGGTCGTCGAACCGGGGTCGAGGTCGTCCAATTCGCCTGCGATGACCTTCGGGGCGGTGTCTGGTCTCGGGTAGTTCTCGACGACGAAACTTCCCGGTTCCCGGCCCTCGCTGATCCGTGTGGTGATCGAACCCGGTTCGGATCTGCGATCATCCAGCAAGTAGATGACGGTGGTGGACACCTGGGACAGTTTGATCTGGGGATCCGACGGCGTGAGCGTGGTCGCCGACTGGCCGTACTGGTCCACGAACACGAGGATGCGGCTGTTCTGCACCTCGGTGTCGGTGAGCAGCGCCCGGCGTGCCTCGGCGGCACTGGGGGAACGGGAGTCGAGTTCAGGCCCCAACACGCTGCGCAGCCGGGCGATGCTGGGCACGATCACCCTGCCCGGGCCGAAAGGCCCAGGAATGGTCTGCGAGGCGAGCTGCGGCAACCAGGAGAACCAGTCCCACTCGCCACGGTAGTTGTCATCGACGACCAGCGCGAGCTGCAGGTCCTCGGGTGAGTGGAACACGGCGGCTTGCGTGGCGATCAGCCGCGCCACCTGCGTGACGAAGGAACGGCTCCCGACGATACTGACCGCGCCGATGGAGTCGAGGCCGATCAGCATCGGCATGCCGGGGGTGCTGCCGAAACGTGACCTGACCAGCTCCACCTCACTCGCCATGAACGGGTCACTGCGGGCGCGTGCATTGTCGTCGACCTTCACCCTGATTTCGCGGGAGGGAACGGTACCGATCCCCAGACGAACGGTGAGGAAGTCACTGTCGCCACGACGACGTTCCCACAGCCTGTCGGGTGACAGGGCGATGCTGAGCAGCTCGTCCGGGGCCGGGTGGATGTGGCGTGCATCGGCGAGCTGTTTGGACTCCGCCGAACGCATGTCGCCGCGTTGGGTTTCCAGATATTCGAGATAGATGTCCCGGGCCTCGCGTCTTTTCCTGGCCGCCTTGCCCTGATGGCTGAGCATCATGATGCCCGAGGCGAGGACCGTGACAACCATCAGGAGCGCACCGACGGCGGCGAAACTGGAGTGGCGGAACAGCATCATGACGGTCATGGAGCAACCGGCGCCGAGCAACGGCAGGATACGTAGGGCAGCGGCACCGGCCCCGTCGGCTCCTTCCTCGAGGACGGGTGGGCTTTCGAGGGAGACTCCTTGCAGCGGCTGCAATGCCGGGGTGGTTCTGGCAGGACGGTGGATGATCCGGATGCTCACGTGGATCACCTGCTCGGCGACTGCATCATTGCCGCGGCCAGTTCTCCGAGGACGACCTGCGTTTTCTCGGTGGTCAACCGTAGGCGCAGGGCGGCCCCGCCCGCGATGTGACGGTCGTAGGGGAGGACGAAGGTGGTGATGCCGGAGGATCTGAGGTGCTGCGCATGGCGTGTCACCTCGTCGCCGGGTAGGCGAGGCACCAGCACCACCAGGATGGCGTTGGGATTCATCCCCGCGGTGTGCAGCTCCGCGGCGGTCCTGGTGACAGCAGTGGTCCCCGCGGCGCTTGCCGATGCGACGATCACGACCGCGTGGGCCTCGGCGGTGAGCTGTGCGGGTGGGTGTTGCCCGGCGTCGATCACCGTCACGGCGAAGAAGCGGCCGAGCCCCCGCGCCATCGCTGCGGCGTCCCTGTGAGGTCGGATGACCGCGACCCTTCCGCTCTCGGTCATGGCCGACATCTGGGCGGCGAAATCGGCAGCGGGCAGGTCCGAGCGAGCAGGGGGGATGGGTGCCACGTCCAGGCGGGAGGACAGGTCGTCGTTGTCGTCGATGATCATCAAGGCGGTGGGGGCGTTGCGCACAGCCGCCAGGGTCCGGGCCAGTCCGACGGTGACACTGGTGGTGCCCGTTCCTCCGCTGGCGCCGAGCACGACCAGTCGCCGTCCTGTGGTGACCGGTCGCTGGGCCTCGGCGGAGGCCCGGGTCACGCGGGAAGCGACGTCATCGCTGCGGAAAATGCGGGTGAACCAGTCAAGGGTCCGCCGCCATCCGGGTACGGCGTTGCGCTTCGAGAGGCGAGCGTAATCGGGGTGATCGCGCAGGGTCGGTCTTTGGAGTTCGCTCTCGTGGGGTTGCCGGGTCGGCTGCGGTTGATACGGGGTCGTTGAGGGACGCGACGGGGATGGAGGGAAGCGACCCGGTGTCTGTCCCCACGAATGCCCCGTGGACTGGGGCTGGGACGCCTGCTGGGGTTGTTGGGTCCACTGCTGGGGCTGAGGCATCGACGGGGCGGGCCGTGGAGGGGGTACCAGGGGAAGCCCTGCCGGGCCGGGACCGGGATTCACGGGTTGCTGCCACTTTCCCGATGGTTCGTTTCCCCAGTGCTGTGCGGTTTCCTCCACCTCTTCGCGACGAGGTGGTTTTGGGAAGGCGCCGGGAAACCCTGATGGTTCACCACTCACTGGAAACTCTCCAACAATTGGGTGTAGAGGCCGAACATGCCCACCAGCACGGGGATGGTGGCGACCACCGCCAGCGTCTCCAACCACGTTGCGGCCCTTCTCAACTGGGCTCCGGCCAGATCGGAGATTCGCACGAACGGCACGGCCGCCAGGACCAATGCCAGGCCGACCGCGGCGAGGGGGGCCCAGGGCGTCTCCCGTTGGGACCACACCACAGTTGCCGCCGACGTCAGGGCGGCGCCATAGATGGCCGCGCGTTCCGTGGCCAGGGGAAAGTGACGGCCTCGCAGCGTCCACGCCACGATCAACGCGATGGTCATTCCGAGGGTCCACAAGTTCCCGATCGCCGCTCCCGCCACCGGTGACATGCCCAGCGTCCACAACAACGCGAGCAGCACAACGGCGACGGACAGTACCTGATGGGCGCGATCCAGGCGACCCGCGACCTCGCTCAACGCCAGGCGGGCACCGCGGCCGACGGCGTCATCGGCCTTGAACACCCCGGCAACGTTGAGTGCGAGTCGTGGTGTCAGGCCGAGCAGCAGGAGGGCGAGCGTGGCCGTCACCGCACCCGCCCGGACGGGATCGGCGACCAGGAAGTGGATCAACCACCACACCCCGGCGGCGATGGCGAGAACCGCCAGGCCGATCAGATGGGTGAAGTGCTGCGGGGTGTGGATCGTCAAGGCGGTCAGCTGGACTGCGAGCCAGATGAGCAGGATCACCAGCGGGGACCAACCGGTCAGGAACTGCTGCCAGGCCCACCAGAGCCCGAGCACCCCGGCGGCGGCGAAATAGGCCCAGGCCAAGTCCTTGCGCAAGAGCCGGCACAGCATACTGATCACATAGAATCCCCCCGCCGCGACGCCGACCTCCAGGGCATCGGAGCCCCGAACCCGGAGCAGGATGACGAACGCCGCGAGCATCGTCAGAGCAGAACAGGCACCCAGCACCCAGCCGCGCGAGGTCTCCGTCCACCTGCCGGCGGTCTCGTGTTCCGCGGTGGCGTCGACGAGATCCGAGATGACGGGGACAGGGGGTGTCTCCGTTTCTCGTGACAACCGGAGGACGGTGCCGTCGTGGAGTCCGAGTTCCCCCATCGGGCGTTGCATGTCGACGAGTTCACCGAGCGCGGTGGTCAGTGTGTAGGCACCCTGTGGCCCGTGGCCTTCGTCGAGCAGCCCGAGTAGTTGGGGCAGCAGAGCCGTGGCGGGTTGATCGACAGGAACGACGAGGTCCGCGTTGCGGACTGTTCCGAGAACACTGATCCGGAGGAAGGGGCTGGCGGTCATGGCGTTTCCGTGGCGCCGACGGTGGCGTAACGCTGCTGCTGCTGTTGTTGTTTCAGGGCCTCGGCCCGGAAGATCGACATGACGAAGGCGATCGCCACGCACACGGCACAGATGACGATGGCCAACACCAGGCTTCCCATGAAGGTGCTCAGGCGGTCCCGCCAGACGATGCGGGTGCGTCGAACCCCAAACAGGAAACCAGCGAGGAGACGCTTGCGGCGCACCGCGACGGCATCGATGAGTTGGTCATCATAAGCGTATGGCACTCGCACTTCCCTTCTCTCGACGGGGCGTGGTGGCGTTCCCATGTGGATTGGGTCCGCCTTTCGCAGGGGCTAGCCTAGTCACTGCCCGGTCAACCCCCGGGTCTGGTGAAGTGCTCTAGGGCAGGGAGGAGATCCATGGGCTCACCCTTCTGGAGCGTCGTCATCAGGGGCGACAGCGATGCAACCGTCAATGGGGTGCCTGTCGAGATGGTGGTGCCCACCAACGTCTACTCCTCGGTTTTTCACTACTTGGCGCTCATTGCCCGGCAGCTGGGCAGTCCGGTGCTGGCCCGCGGGGTTGATGAGACCAAGGGCGGGCAGGTGGCGTGGTTCACGGTGGATGCCGACGGAGAGGCGGTCGCCGCTGATCCCGCGCTCACCACCATCCCCGACGACCGGGCGGCAGCTGAACCCAGGTCCACGCCCACCCCGGAGAGTCGGCCGCCATCGGTGTCGGCGAACTGGACGCCGCTGCCAGGTGGCGGATCGACGTCCCCAGCCATTGATCGGAGCTCGCCGGCTCCGCGGCGTGCCCCGGTGGAAACCTCACCGGTGACGGAGACCTTCGCGACCCCGATTCCCTCACCCGCCCGGGCCGTCGTGAACCCGGACCAGCGGGTGCCCGAATCGCAGATCCCAGCTGTTCCGGAGCAGGCAACGGGGCCCGGATCACCGGGGATTTCGACCGCTCCGGTGCCGCCGAATGCGCCTCCGCCCCCGGCTCCGCGGGCTCCTGCGGATGTGCCCCCGTCGTGGGGACGGGACGTTGTGCCACGGGGTCAGCCGACATTACCGGACGCCTCACGACCTCCTGCCACGCAGACAACCCCGGCTGCGCCGTCGCCCTCGGTGCTGTTCGTGCGCCCCCCGAAAGCGGTGCCGAGAGGTGGTTTCCGGGGGGCGGTGTACCAGCTGACGGCGGGACGCGTGAATCTCGGTCCCAGCCAGACCCAGCTTCGCCTGACCGAGCGGGATTCCCGGGCCTCCCGGCCGCTCACCCGCTCTTACAGCACGGCGTTCCTGTCCTTCAAGGGGGGGCATCGGGAAAACCTCGACGACCGTCGGGGTGGGGTTGACGCTCGCGCAGATGCGGGGCGCGCCTCCCATCGCCATCGACGCGAACCCGGATTCAGGTGACCTGGCCGAGCGATTGATGGGTGAGGAAGAACTGTTGCGCGTCCGGCCACGCAGCATCACCGACTTGGTGCGCGACATCCCGCAGGTGCGGACGTGGACGGATCTGACCGGGTACATCATGCAGATCGACCGGCTGCACGTTTTGGCCGGTGAGCAGGATCCGGCGGTCTCGGACAGCCTCACGGCCGAGGGCTACACGAGGATCCATGATCTGGTGCGGCACTTCTTCTCCGTGGTTCTCACCGACTGCGGCACCGGTGTGACCCACAACGCCATGAGCGGGATCCTCGCGAAGGCCGACAACGTGGTGATCGCGGCCGGGTATGCCGTGTCGGGTGCGAAACGGGCCGCCAGCACCCTCGACTGGCTCGCGCAACACGGCTACGCGAGGCTGGCGCAGGAGGCGCTCGTCGTCCTCACCGACAAGGACGGGGTTTCGGCGCGGGTGCAGAAGGACACGGTGCGGGGTCACCTGGCCAGCCACAGCCGGCAGGTGTTCGTGGTTCCGAACGATCCCGCCGTCGCCGACGGTGACCGCATCAATCTGGCCCGGGTCCATCCCCGCACGAGGGAGGCATGGGCCGAGGTGGCGGCCGCCGTCATCGACGGGTACCGCTGATCCGTGGCGGTCTTCAGGACATGTGGCCATGCTGCTGCCTCGTCGTGGCCTGGCTGACCCGCCCCGGCAGCGGAAGGCAGAACCCAGACGGCAGGGCTGCCTGACGTGACACACCTCCCCGGTATGACGTGCTGCGCATCCCGGCGCGGCGGTGTGGGCCAGGTCCGGTGAGGCGCAGATCTTGCACGCAGGGGATCCGCCGCCGGGGACCCGTCGCTTCCCGGGCGGGGTCTGACCCCGGGCTCGGGTAAGGTCGGGCCTATGCCGTATGGGGGAGCGGTTCGGTTCAGATGTAGTCGACCAGATACGGAAGGGGCTGTCATGTACTTCAACATGATGGATGATGCGTTGCCCACGCTGAACAAGAAAACCAGTGAATCGCACCAGGACATCGGAACACTGATCAAGGAACTGATTGCATCCGTCGCGCCGCTGGAGGGCAAGTTCGAAGGTGCCGCATACGTCCAGTTCCAGAATTTCAAGATGAACGCTGACCAGATCACGATCGATCTGCAGAATTCCCTCGGGGAAGTGGGTGGAGGACAGTCCGGTATGCACAGAGCGTTCGTCACCGGTGTCGATGAGATGGTGGCCAATGCTCGTACCACCGCGGGTTCCGCCGACTACAACACGGCGAACTTCCATCACGCGTGACCAGAAAACAGGAAGGTTGGACAATTGACCACGGGAAAGACCGCGTACGACACAGGGGCATCTGAGAGCGTCCAGACGCACATCAACTCCATCTGCAATCAGCTGATGACAATTCTGACCGATCACAAGGGTGACGTCAGCAAATTCGATTCCGAGTTCCAGGCGACCGAGCTTTCCGACATGTACGCTGACGTCGAGAGTCGACTGGGCAAGTCGGGGGCCGAGGTTGTGCAAATCATCAGCCTGGTGCGGCAGACGTTGAAACTCAACGATGATACGGCCATGTGCACGATGAGCCAGGCGAAGGCGGCGATTGCTCGGCTCTGCTGAGCGAGTACCGCGTCCGCGTCTCGCGACACAACTACCCTCTGCTCTTGTCGGGTCTGTCCGCAGCAAATTCTTATCTGCCGATTTCTGCGGGCAGGCCCGACAGCTGTTTCGTACGTCGTAAATACAGTCCTGTGGGCTGACGCCTTCATACCTTTCCCGGCCCAGTGGTGAGATGTCATGAAGTTTGGCGGGACCGCAGTGATGGGAAACTGGCTCTTCACAGTTTTGCGGTGGGTAGCTGGGGTCTGATGTCGACCGGGAGGTTGGTGTGGTGGAGGGCTCCTGGGTCAGGATGAAGGTGTCGAAGCTGTCGTCCCACGACACTGGTACCGGCTCGCCAGGGCGTTCGCCGACGAACGTCATGTCCCCGCGTTCGAGGTCACGCCATGAAACGGCGCCGCGCAAACATCCTCGCGTTCTTCGACCACCCCGGCGCCAGCAACGACCTCACCGAACACCTCAAAGACACAGCCCGAGGATTCCGCAACATCATCAACCACATAGCCAGATACCTAGAGGCTTATTCATAGGGGCGTTTTGATTTCCCCAAACTATCGTTTTGCCCCGAGCGGGGCGTAAGAGCGGCTTGCCTGATCTGAGACAATCAAAGTGTCCTACCACAAAGACTCTCAGATGAAAGACAAGCCGCCGCCGTGAGTACTACCACAAGCCTTGACCGTGGCCAGATCCTTGACCTGTGCGAACTGATCCACACCGCCTGCTCCGGAAACCTTCCCGCGGCAGGATCTCGCACCTTGGGGTTGTTCCGCTGCATCCAGATCCACTTTGTTGATGCTCAGGCACAATCCCACCCAGGAGTTGCTGGCCGACATCCACATGGTCTCCCAATCCACCATCTCACGAGTGGTGGCGGTCTACACCCCTTTGATCGCCGAACTCCTCCAAGCGTGGATACCTCAGGTGGAGGACCTCGACCCGGACCGCCAATACATCATCGACGGTACTCTGGCGCCCTGCTGGTCATGGCACGACCGTCCCGAACTGTACTCAGGCAAACACCACACCACAGGAGTGAACCTGCAAGTGGCCTGCACCCTGGCCGGACAGCTCGCCTGGATCTCCCCACCCCTGCCGGGTAGTGTGCATGATGCAAAGGCCATCAAGGAATCCGGCTTCCTCGCAGCCCTCGACAGTCAAAGTCATATTGGAGACAAAGGCTACATCGGATTGGGAATGATCACCCCTGCCCGGAAACCCGCCCGTGGTGAACTCGCTGACACCGATAAAAGAAACAACACGGCCATCAATCGTGTCCGCTATCTCATCGAACGTGTCATCGCGAACCTCAAAACCTGGCGTGTCCTGCACACCGATTACCGCCGCCCCTACGACACCTTCGAAACCACAATACAAGCCGTCACGGGACTCATCTTCGCTTACACCCCATGAATAAGCCTCCTAGTCCCAGAAGAAGATGTGCTTGAACACCCATTTAGGTGCTCCCCATGCCTTTGATGCCACCCATTTGCCTGCCCCCCATGCCTTTGATGCCGCCCATTTAGTCGCCCCCCATGCCTTTGATGCCGCCCATTTACCCTTTTCCCACGACCATTCTGATATGTCGCCGACTCGATCGCCAAGGTTTTTGCCACCACCGGTTGGAATCATGAAGAGCGCGCCTGCGCCGAAGCCGATCGCCGTGCCAACGCCAGGGCAAATAACCGTTCCGACACCTGTGGCGCCAGTGATTGTGGCGATCTGTCCCGTCCCTCGGACCGCCGAGAGCTCGGCTGCCTTGGCCCTGCGTTCTTTCGGGGAGAGCTCGGGATGGGTTGCCTTGAGCCGCTCCTGTGCCGCATCGTATTCTCCCTTGTAGGTCAGGGCGGAGCCCAGAACGAAGAAGCCGCGCGCGGCAGTGCGACCAAGCGTTGAAGTCCCATTCTTCACACTGCTCGTTTTCTCCACGCCCGCCCCAAAGCGCTTTCCCTTGGGGCCGCCAGTGGGTTTCGACCACGATCCGAACTTTCCCTTGGGGGGGCCGAGGAAACTTTCTTTGATGGCGGCCAAAAATCTTCCACGGAATCCCTTGAAGCCTTGCCATTTCCAGAAGTTCTTGCCGAATAGCTGGAAATGGTAGCTCCTGGATGAGAAAAGCGGGACTCTGGCAGTCTTGAAATCTCGCCCGAAAACCCTGATAACTCCCCTGGCGCGATAACGGGTGACCCTCACCTTCAGGGCTTCGGATCCCAAGGTACCAATCCCGATCATGGTACCTCTTGCGTAGTTTTTCCAGCCCTCCTCCCCGGGTTTGCGCTGGGTTCCGTCCGCCTTTATATTCCCCAAGTCTTGGACGCAGGTGTCAACTGCTTCCTGGTATTGCTGGGCCAAGGTGTCCACTTTACTTTGTAGACTTTCCTTCTGCTTGTCATGATTGATCTGCTCGGGAGTTCCGACGGCGTAGCAGACATTGTCGGCCGCTTCGAAATTCGAGATCATCGTCAACAAGTTGGGGACTTGGATCTCCAAGGGGCGGACCTGGGCGATGAAGTTCGTGATGGCCTTCTCTATGGTTCCGGAGCCGGTGGCGACGTCCTGCGCGGCATTTTCGGGGACGTCCAGTGAGGAGTAGAGCAGGTCTGCGTGCGGGCTGTGGTAACAGTGGTTCAGTCCCAACCATGAGCTCTTCGCACTGCTGATGGCATTTTTGAAATGGGTTCCGTGTGTCTTGAGATTCTCGGCTTCGTTGGCCAAGGCGGCGGTGTTCGCCCAGTTTTTCAAGCCCGAGGTGTCGATCGTCATGGCTTCTTCCCATCCTTTACAGTTATGTCGTCCACCTCATTGGCGGCAGTCTCGGAATTGTGTGCCATCTTTTCATCGCCCTGCCGCACGGCGGCCACCGCTCCACGTCCACCGGCCACGGCGTTGGTGGTCTGCTGTTCCGCGGCTTTCATGGGAACTGCCAGTGAGAGATTGTAAACTTGTTTGAGGGCCGAGGCGATTGGAGCTGCCGGACCCGTTGAACAGGCGGAACCAAGATTGTCGATATCGCCTGATATCGACGTGTGATTGGCGCTCGCGGTGGCAACGTGTCCCTCCACCTGATTGAAAATTGCCTCACATGAACCGGGGTCGACCTTATACTCCACTGGTTTCTCCAAAATTGATTGAAATAGCGGCCATCGAGAGATATTCCCATAGCATCTGGCCGACGGGGGAGGCGATGACAATCCCGTCCTCCCGAGACCCTTGGCTGCACAGAGCAGGGCCCCGGTGCGGCGTCGCAATCCAGCCGATGCCTTTTTCGCCGGCGGCGTCAGCAAAACTGAACTGTTGCCAGCGCTCTGCTGCGAATGCTGCCGCGTCGCCTTCAAGCTGCTGGGGGAAAGGATGATCGATCAGGCGTCCCAGCAGCTCCTTTTGGGTTATCTCCGGGAGGGTGAATGACATCTCCCAACTCGGCTGGGTGCCGGACCACATCAACAGAACACGTGCCAGATCATCGGCGGCGCAGTAACAGAGGAGTCCTTTTTCGCTACTGTCCTGATCATTCGCGGCCGGGCCGATGAAGGTCAGAATGGCTTCTTCGACGCCCCAGCCCTCGACGATACGGCTGTCCTCGATCGGTCCGGCGTTTTCCAGGCTCCAATAATTTCCATGATCAAGGACGCCCAGGAGCGCCTCGCCCCTCTCCGTGGGAGCACCGTTGTCGTCGATGAGCCCGATTGTTCCTAGTTCCTCGCGAGGCGGTTGACTTCGCATGCGTTTTCCGAAGAACCCTGCGGACGACAAGGATTTCAGCTCGTTCAGTGCTCCGGTCGACAGCTCATAGGTGTTGCCGAGCAGGACCGGGGGAAGATAACCCTGCACCGTGACGTCCTCGCGGGGGACGCCATCTCGTTCGGTGGCCCACTGATCGAGCACGGCTTCCGGTACCTTGGTCATTGGCCGCGATGGCAGCCCGTGTCCCGAGGGGCGCAATGAATCGAGAATACGCTTGAAAGAATTGTCGCATTGCCACGTGAAGACCGGAAGGGTGATGGTCAGCTCGGCAACGGCATTTCCTGCCACCACGTGGTCCTGAACAAAAACCAGTCCCAAGAGGTCACTCGCTGGGTGCCTCAGTGGGGCCAGTGCCCAGATTCGTCTTCTCTCCTGCGGGCCCGGGCCTGCATTTCCGTCAGGAACGGCTTCCACATGTACGACGTATGCTCCGGGTGTCTCTTGGGGGATGGTGCGGAGAGCCATTTGGGCGATGGAGGCAAGCGTGGTCGGTCCGGCATCGTCCACCCGGGATTCGGTGAGCACGGCTGTTGGCCGGAAATCCAAATATGCGGGAGGTGCACTCGCCACCACCATTCCCTCAAAAGGGACTCTCTCCCAAGTGTCCGGCACCTCGAACGAAAAAGCCGCGCCGTTGAGTTCCATGCATGAACCTTCCTGCTCGGATGGACGCCACTCTAACCCAGCCCGGGGTCACCCCAGCCGGGCGGAGCGGGGCAGCCGGTTTGTCGATGCCGTGCAGCAGCCGGAACTCATTCCTGGGGAGCTCATCCGTGTGGCCGGAGTCTGCTCGCGAACGTGGTTCGCCTGCCGCTCGATCGTTTGCTTGCGCTGTGGTGTGGCGCGGGCGTTCGCCCGTACGACCGGCGTTGTCGGCGAAAAGGGCGTGTACCTGCGCCCTCAGGACAGGTGCACGCCCCTCAAGACCAGAAGGCCCCGACGGTTCTCAACCCTTGGTGTAGTGCGCCACGTAGTCGATCTGGATGTCGGAAATGGGCGGGGTGAGCGGATTGGGAACACCGCCGTCGACGGTCTCGGTGTGGTTCTCCTTGCCGTTGGGATCCATCGCCCCGGTCTGGACCCCGAACCACATCTGCTTGTCGGTGATGTTCGGCTGGTTGATCCGGCCCCACTCCTTGCCGTCGAGGGTGAAGATGATGTGGTCCTGCTCCACGATCGCGCCGTAGGTGTGCCAGCCGGTCATGTCCTCGTGATTGACGAACTGATGGTCCTGCTTGTCGTCGGAATCCCAGTGGTAGGTTCCCATGACCTCGGGCCCGTTGACCCGTCCCTCGGCGAAGTCGATCTCCGGTGGCCAGCTCTGGTCCTGCGGCCAGAGCAGGAAGACGTAGCCAATTCCCTTGGCCTTCGGGAACTTTGCGCGAACCTCCCAGCGGCCACGCGAGGCGGAGAAGCTGTCCGCCGAGCTGGCTCCGCCGGCACTCCACCGGCCGTCCTTGTACTGGGTGCGCACGACCAGCTCGCCGTTCTGGACGAACGTGTTCTCGTTGGACATCACGCCCATTGCCCCGTGCCCGACATCGGGTTCGCCCCAGCCATAGTGTCCCCATCCAGCGGATTCGAGCGATGACGCGTCAAAACCCTCGAAATAATCAATGTTCCAGCCGTTGATCTCGGCGTCGGAACGGCTGTGGCCGGACGAATCCTCCGGGGGCTGCTGCGTCGGGGCGGACTCGCTGGGAGAAGCCTCCTCGGAAGACGGGTCGTCCAAGGGTGAGCGTTCGTCCGACGACCTCGACACGGGTGTCTGCTTCGGGTGTGAGGACTCACTCGCCGACTGCGTTGATGTCGGGGTTCCGGCCGTCGACGCCGCCGTGGGTGAGGTTTCACCACTCGTGGCGCTCGGCTCCGGCGTAATGGCTGCTTCTGCGCCACCGGGGCTGCTCGGGCTGGGCGTCGTCCTCGGGGTGACCCGTTCCGTGCTGAGGGGAGCTGGGGTCGCGGACATGTCCTGGTCCGTGCGCTGAGGCTGTATCAACAGTCCCCCGGTAATCGTCGCGGCGGCAAGTCCCAACGCCATGAGGGGTTGAGTTATGTGGCTTGGTATCAAGATCCCTCCCTTCCGGTACACCTAAGAACCCTAACCTGCGGTTTGCCCATCTCCAATCCTTTCCGGGCAGGAATGCGTGTCAGTCCCCTCGGCAGGGGGCGACACGCTAAAGTGCTGAAATGAACGGGCCGGGGGGTTGATCAGGGTGCCCGCAGCTTCTCGGGGGAGTTCGGTGAACAGGTGAACAACTGATGAAACCGCACATTTCCGTCTGTATCCCGGTCTATCAGGGGGCGTCGACCTTGGCGGCCACCCTGCGGTCGGTGCTGGCCAGCGAATGCGCCGATTTCGAGGTGGTGATCCGGGACAACGGCTCGACCGATGGTACCAGCGACGTGATCGCCGGGTTCGACGACCCACGCATCCGGCCCGTCCGCTCCGAGGAAACCCTGCCGCTGTCGGAGAACTGGCTCGCAACCGTCGAACAGGCCCGCGGTGATCTGATCAAGGTGGTGTGCGCCGACGACCTCATCCATCCGGACTGCCTGGCCTCGCAGGCCGCACTCCTGGAGGACCCGTCGCTTGCTCTCGTCGCATGCCGCCGTGACTTCATCGATGGCGACGGCAAGGTCCTGACCCGCAACGCCGGCCTGCCGGGTCTGCTGGGGCGTCGCCGCGTCCCCGAGGTCGCCAGGGCGGTGGTGCGGTTCGGCATCAACCCGGTCGGTGAACCCGCGTGCGTGATGTTCCGCCGCAAGGACTACGACGCCGTCGGCGGGTTCGACGGTTCGAACGTGTTCGTCATGGACATCGATGCCTGGCTGCGGATCCTCACCCGCGGCGACATGTTCGGCCAACCCGAGGCCCACGCCGCGTTCCGCATGTGGACGGAGTCGTTCTCCAACAGCCACAACCGGCAACAACTCGGCGATCACCTCCGGTTCCTGAAACAGGTCGCGGACGACCCCCGCTACGAGATTCCGACCATCCTGCGTCATCTCAGCCCCGTGGCGGCCCACATCTCCTGGCACGCCTGGACGGCGCGGCAGTGGCTGTGGAGCAGGAAGAAGTCCGCGTCCAGAGCCTCCTGACTCCTGAGCCGGGCGCGGCCCGTTTCAGGAGGCCTGGAGGCGCCTCAGGCCCAGGAAGAACGGCACCAGGCAGCAGCAGGAGAACACGAACCGTCCGATCTTCCAGATCGGTTCCTGGGGGGCGAGGATCGAAGCAACGCAACCCGCCACCGCGGCGACGATCAGCGCCACCACAGGCCAGGCCACCCGGACGGGGGCGTGGCGTCGCGTCACCGCGAGACGCAGCACCACCGCCTGCGCGAACAACGCCAGGAAGGTCGCGGCCGCGGTGCCGTTGAGCCCGAACGGCACGATGAGGGCGAAGGTCGCGGCGATCTTCACCACCACCGCCACCACCGATGCCCACGCCAGCGGTGCCGACCAGCGGATCGTCACCAGCATCTGGCTGCTCGCCGCCGCCGCCGCGACGGGGAACGCAGCCAACCCGATCAGTGCGACCACCGCGACCAGTTCCTCCTGGGCATAGGTGGAGGGCGCGAAGATCTGCAACAGCGTGGGAGCCGCGACGGTGACGCCGAGCACCGCCCACGCCACCAGCGAGAACACGCCGTCGCGGGAGGTCGCGATCACCCGCCACCGCTGGGCGTCGTCGACGACGTTCTTCAGGCGCGGCAACCAGGCGCGGTTGGTGAACGTCAGCATGAGCGTGACGACGTTGCCGATGGTGAACGCCACCTGGTAGCGCGCCACCTGCACCTCACCCAGCATGCGCTGGATGATGAACCGATCCCCGGCGGTGAGCAGGAAGGTCGACAACCCGGTGAGGGCCAGAGGAATCCCGAGACGCAGCCCGCGGCGCAACGTCTCCTTGTCGAACAGCCCCGCCAGCCGGGGCCTGTTCCACGCCAGCCCGAGCACGAGCGCGACCACCTGCCCGATGATCCCGCCCAGCGCGTACACCTCCGCGGTGCGCTCCCAGGTGAACAGCAGCGCAAGACCGAACAGCAGGCCACCCACCGTCGAGATCAACGAGACGGTGGCAAATCGGGCGAACCGGTCCTCGGCCTGCAGCAACGACAGCGACAGCATCACCCCGACGCCGGGCGCGGTCCAGCCCAGCGTGATGAGCACGAGCGTGTAACTGGAGAACCCCAGGGCGGGCGCCCACAGTGGTGACAGCAACGCAATGCCCCCGACGAGGATCACGTCGATGGCCAACCCGGCCGCCAGCAGGCCCCGGGCACGGGCGGGGTCGTCGTCCTCCACCCGCTGCATCTCCAACGCCTGGTCCAGACCGAGCACGGTGATCACGATCAACAGCTGGTAGAGCGCGATGGCCGCCGACAGCGACCCGAACTCCGCCACCGGAAGGACGTGGGTGAGCACGGGGGAGACCACCGTCGCCACGACCATCTGCATGGACCAGATCACGACGTAGAGCATTCCCCGGCCGAACAGGTCGGAGGTGCCTCCCCTGCCCGTGGCCCCGGTCGTTCCCTCCGGGGTCGCGTGTGTCTCCTCCGGGTTCATGGCAGCGGCCACAGGTCCTGCTCGATCCGGTCCAGCAGGGCGGCGGAGTCCTCACGGAATTTGCGGGCGAACAGCGCGGGCGAGACATCCCGGGTGCGGGCGGCGCGCAGCGCGGGCAGGTCGGTTTCGTCAAGCCACCGCGGGTTCGGGCTGGGACGTTCCCCCCAGTCGATGTACCACGCGTTCCCCTCGTGATGGTAGGACTCCCGCCGGACGCCGAACTCGGGGGAGGCCAGCAGGGTGGGGATCATGGTTTCGTCGGGAACCCACACGGTCCTGAAATAGTCGACGATGTCCGGTCTGGAATCGACGATTCCCAGCAGTAGTTCAGCGTGACGGCGGGCGAGCACCTTGAGTTGTGACCCACCCGCGGGACGGATCCCCCTGGGCCAGCGCCGCGGGCGCGGGGACCAGATTCTCCTCCGGTTCTCGGGCCGGTTGCGGAACACGAAACGGTCGTAGCCGCGCATCGGTCCCCAGTCGTTGATCGGTAACGGTTGCACATCGACCCACGACCGGTCCCGAAAGAACCGGGACATGCGATTCACGAGCGTTCGCGCGTTCACCAGTGGATAGTCCGCCCCCGTCATCAGCACGACATGATGGGCCTCCGTTTCACTGCACGCCGCCCGGTAGCCGGCGAGCTCGGCCTCCACCAGCCCGAAACTGGCCCAGCCAGAGGAGATGCGCGGCAGCAGGCGCACCCGCTGGGGAAGCCCGTCGGTCATCTCGGAGTGCATCCCGGGAGAGGTTCCGGCATCGATGTGGAGGAAGACGGGGAGTTCGTCCAGCGCCCTCACGAGTCGGTGAAGGTGCCCGGGCTTGTCGTGGGCGAGGATGACGACTGCGACGCTCATGAGTCGTTGCCCTCCGGAAGTTTGTACACGGCGACCCCATCCCCCTGGTAGGCGACGGTGACCCCGGGGGTCGCCCGGAGCGCCTGTTCGAGCCGGACCTGATCGGAGGCGAGCTGCTGGCCGTAACGTTCGTCGAAGGCCTTCATCCGGTCGCTCGCCAGCACGTAGCGCACCTTCGCTCGCGTTTCCATCCAGTGCTTCATGAGATTCTCCAGGTCGGCCTGCGGGTCGTAATCGGAGCCGGTTTCCGCGGGATAGATCTCGGCGGTATCGTCGCGCAGCAGCAGTTCCCGGGAAATGTAGAACATGTCCTTGCCCGAGATGAGTGACGGTTCGGCGAGCGTGGTGCCGAGCGTGAACACCCGGGTGTCGCCGGTGACGTGTTCCTCCACCCACTGCGCGGCCTTCACGTTCTCGGGGTTGATCACCCGCGTGTAGTCCATACCGGTGGTTCCGATGACGAACACCGCGGTCAAGGCGACCACGCCGGCGTTGCGGATCGGATGCCACGGCACCGTCCAGAACCGCCGGCCCGTCCTGGGCAGGTTGATGGATCCGATGATCGCGAGCCACGGAAGACAGAACAACGAGACCCTGAAGATGCCCTCCGAACCGTAGGAGTTCGCGGCGAACAGGCCAACCGGGCTCGCTGCGGCCAGCGCGAGCCCCAGGGTCATGCGGTTGTGGAAACGGATCAGGGCGACGAGCGCGGCGATGCCGATGCACACGAGCGCGATGGACGGCACCCAGAACGTGATCCGGTTGACGAGATCCGCGGTGAGGGCGCTGGAACTCGGCCTGGAGGGGGTCCTGAAGTTCGCGATGACGTTGAACATCTCGTCGAGGGACACGTACGACTTCAACACGCCACGGTTGAGCAGCGCCCAGATCACGGCGGGAGCGACCAGCACCACCGGCGACCACCACAACTTCATCAACCGAACCACCACCAGGGCGATGCAGATCAACGTCGCCAGGAAGGGACTGAGCTGATGGGTGGGGGCGACGGCGATCGAGAGCGCCAGGGCGGCCCAGATCCGCGGCCACCTCAGGCCCGTGCCGTTGCGTAGCAGTGCGGTGGTGGCGGTCGTCACGAACGCCAGACCAGCCACCTGGGGGGCGTAGAAACTGGTGGTCAGGCTGGAACCGAGCGCGAACACCAGCCCCGCCCACCAGGCGCGTTCGTCGTCGACGAAGTAGCGCGCCAGCTGCGTGACCGCCAAGCAGTTCACACCCGCCCCGACGGCCCCGAACACGGCGGCGTACATCATCAGGTCCGGCCAGCCCGCGGTCTGCTGCACCAGCGCACTGGACGCGAACAGACCCGAGTAGGCCTGATAGATCCCGGCCTCGCGGTCCAGCCCCCCATGGGTGATGAGCAGGTTCACCAACCCGATGTGGCGGGCCGCCACCTGCACCGTCGGCGTGCCGTACATCACGGCCTGGCTCATGGGGACGACGGTGGCCAGCAGCACGATACTCCAGCTGCGTCCGCCGACAGTGGAGAAGGCCCAGCACACGGCGAACACGAGCGCACCCAGACCGAGGAACCACAACGGCCCGGCGGCCAGGGCGGCGCCGTAGGGGGCGGGGGGCTGGGGTTGCGCGGCCGCGGCGAGCACGGCGACGAGGAATCCGGCCGTGGCCAGGCCGATCGGCCCGATCATCGCCCGGCCCGTCCGGCGCACCCACGTCGCCTCCAGCGTCGGTGGTCGTTTGCACGCCACCCACACGGCCACCGCCGTCGAGGCGAGCAGGATCAGCGTGGCCATCACCCGCGGATGCCAGAAACTACTGAGCGCCATCGGCAACGAGCACAGGATCAGTACCGCGAGACTGCCGACGAACCACGACAGGATGAGGTCCAGCCCGTGCAGCCGGTGCACCAGACCGATTGCCAGGCCGGGAATGGTGTGCAGCAGGATGGCCACCAGCACCCCTTGGAAACCACCGTTGCCGCCGGTGAGCACCAGTACGGTGCCCACCACCCCGAGGAAGGCCACGAGCAACGCCAGCCAGAACTGGTTCACCAGATCCTCGGTGTTCTCGGCCGTCGACGTTGCGGCTACGGGTTTCATTTCCGGGTCGGGAACGATGGAGACACGCGCGGGAGTGGGGGTGTCGTTCCTCCGATAGTCGGTGCTCATCTGGGATTCCCCTCAGGGCCGTGCGTGGTGTCACGCTGTGCGGACGATCGACGATAACGCCTCTCGGGTAGAGTCGTGCCATGCTGGAAAAACCTATGCACAGCAGCGACAACCCCGAGTGGGCCGGTGCGGTATGGGTCGGTGAACTCGATCTTAGCGACCTGGCATCGGCACCGTCGGATTCGAGGCCCGAACTGGCCGGCGGATCGAAATATCACAGGGCCCGCTTCCTGGTGCGCGAGAACCAGGCCCTGCGCGGTTTCGTCACGGTGGGCATCGAGGAGGGGCGGGTCCGGGTCGACGAGCTTCGACGGGCCATCGACGAACTTCCCGCTGCCGTCCCGGAACCGGAGCCGGTCCGGCCACCGATCAGTGTGGTGATCTGCACCCGCGACCGGGGGAAGTTGCTCAGGGACGCGGTCGAATCCGTCCTGGCCAGCGACTACCCCGACTTCGAGGTTGTGGTTGTCGACAACGCCGGGTCCACGTCCGAGACCCGCGACGTGGCCCTGCGGCACCCCGACCCCCGGGTGCGCTACGTCCACGAGCCGCTCGCGGGGGTATCCCGCGGGCGCAACCGGGGGATGGGGGTGGCCGTGAACGAGCACGTCGCCTTCATCGACGACGACGTGGTGGTGGACCGCCACTGGTTGACGGGGATCGCTCGCGGTTTCGGCCGTGATCCCCACGTGGGGTTGGTGTGCGGCCTGGTTCCCAGCGGCGAGATCCGCACCCGCACGCAGGCGTGGTTCGACCAGCGCGTGACCTGGGCCGATGCGCGGGAACCGCGCGTGTACTCGATGTCCTCGCCGCCAGTGGAGCTGCCGCTGTTCCCCTTCCAGGTGGGTGCCTACGGCACGGGAGCGAACAACGCGGTCACCAGGACGGCCTTTGAGCGTATTGGCGGCTTCGACATCACCCTGGGCAGTGGGCAACCCACCGAGGGCGCGGAGGACATCGACCTGTACGTGCGCATGCTCGCGGCCGGGTACGCCATCAGCGTGGAACCCTCGGCCATCACCTGGCACCGTCACCGCTCCGACCTTCCCGCGCTCAAGGCCCAGGCCCGCGGGTACGGCATCGGGATAGGGGCGTGGTTCACGAAGATCCTGTTCACGCCGTCGCTGCTGCGCCTGGCGCTGCCGAAGGCGCCGGGCGCGGTCGCCAGGATGCGGGCGATCTCCCGGGGTGGCTCATTGGATCCGGAGAGCACTGACGCGGAGTTCGGGTTTCCGCAGGGATACACCGCCTCGCTCGGGTCGTTGGAGATGCGCAGCGCCCTCACCGGTCCCCTGCGTTACGCCCAGGCGTGCCTGGGCAAGTGGCTGCGCCACCGGGAGGGAGGGGTGAGGGTGTCCCGGTAGGACTGGTTCCCAGCACCACGACCCGCCCTGCGAGCCGCGGGTGCGTGGCCAGTAGCTCGTCGTGGAGATCCGGCAGCAGGAGCAACACCTCCTGGGGATCGGCCGCGACGAGCTCTGCCGGGCTGATCACGGGAATGCGGCTTCCGGGCATGCACCGTCCCTGCTTGGCCGGTGACGCGTCACCGGCCGCGAGGATCGCGGTGGTGGCTTCCCCCACCATCGCCAGCTCCGCGACTGCCTTCGACGCGGCACCGTAGGCGTACAGGCGCGTGCCTGCTGCGCGGTGGCCCTCCAGATAGGAGCGCAGCCGCATCGTCGAGACCGCGACCGACTCCGCCAGGCAGGCGAGCCCCTCCGGGGTTGCCAGTCCCTGCCGGGACTCTTCGTCGTAGGCGGCCAGCAGGTCGGCGTCCGGTTGTCCGCCGCGGCTGGCGAGCACCACCGCGACCCCACCGTAGAGGTCATAGCGCAGCACGCTGGTGGGGGTGATCCCGACCGTGCCGAGCGCGGTCCTGAGCGACGTGAGGGTGAAGTAGCCGTGGTGGCCGTGACGCAGCGCGGTCCAGGTGCGCTGCGCGACGATGTCGCCGAGCGGCTGGACGAGGAAGACTGCCAGGCCGTCGTCGGCCAGCGCCCCGGCATGGCGGGCGAGAGTGGCAGGGAGGTCGCGTTCGTGCATCAACCCGAAACTGTCGACCACCAGATCCGCGGGGCCGGTGGCGGGGGTCAGGTCCAGCAGCGGCAGCCAACTGCCGCCGTGTGGGGAACCGAACTCGATCACCGAGGCCCGGCCGTCGAGGTGACCGAGCCTCCCCAGGTCCGCGACCGCCTGGCGGGCCTGGTCGACGACCGCCCGCGGCTCCGGTACCGGCACCTCCGGTTCGGTGGTGTCGTCGGCGTCGAGCTGCGCCAGGCCGCAGTCAGGACACAGCCGCAGCGCCAGCGCGTGGGTGGGGTCGGGCAGCGGGTCGGTGGGCAGCGGCCAGTGGCGCGGCGACGGCTGGGCACCGAGGTCGAGCACGATCACGCCGGCGTCGGAGCCGCACAGGATGCACTCAGCCATGACGTGTCCCCGCCGTCCCCGCTGTTCGCGGCTTCACGACATCACCCGGAGTCCGGCGTCGATCCGGGAGGATTCCTGCAGTTCACGGATCCGGGCGAGCCGGACGAAGCGGTGGGCGAACAGGTCCTCGGTCATGCCGTGATCGCGGTAGGCGGCCACCAGTTCCTTTGCCCCGTCGGCGATGCTGCGGCGCACGTTCGCGCCCGGCAGCAGGCGGCGCAGCCGAGAGAAGTCCACCCGGTAGGAGCGCGGGTCGTTGCCGGCCTCGCCGGTGATCCGCACCGCCGCTCCGGTTTCGGCGGCGACCACCTCCGCGATCTCCGCGACGGTGACGTTGTTCGCCTCTGTGCCGACGTTGATCTTCTCGCCCCGCACCTCGTCGGCGGGAGCCGTCAGTGCGGCCGTGAACACCTCGGCGATGTCGGCGGCGTGCACGAGCGGTCGCCACGGGGTGCCGTCGGAGAGCACCAGCACCTGGCCGGTCAGCAGGGCATGCCCGACGAGGTTGTTGAGCACGATGTCGGCGCGCAGTCGCGGGGAGAAACCGAAGGCGGTGGCGTTGCGCAACGAGACGGTGCAGAAGTCCGCATCGGTGAGTTCGTCGAGATCCTTCTCGACCCGCACCTTGCTGATCGCGTACGGGGTGACCGGCGCCAGGTCGGCGTCCTCCGTGACGAGCCCGTCGCCCGCCGCGCCGTAGACGCTGCACGTCGAGGAGTACAGGAAACGCCCCACGCCCGCCTGTTTCGCGAGCCGCGCCAGCCGCACCGAGGCCGCGTGGTTGATGTCGTAGGTGATCTCGGGGGCGAGGTGCCCGAGGGGGTCGTTCGACAGCGCCGCCAGGTGGATGACCGCGTCGAAACCCTCCAGGTCGGCGGCGGTCACGTCCCGCAGGTCGAGGCGCAGGCTGGGCGGGTCGGTGGGGGCGGGGCCGAGCACGCAGTCGGCGAACCAGCCGACGTCGAGGCCGGTGACATCGTGGCCCGCTGCGCGCAGCACCGGGGCCATGACGGTGCCGAGGTAGCCCTGGTGGCCGGTGAGCAGAACCTTCATGCGGGAACTCCGATCTTCACTGTGGTGGTGGGCACGACGAACGCCTCGGCGTACCGGTGGTTGCACTGGATGCCGCGCAGCCTCATGAGTGCGGTGAACGCCTCCGCGTCGAACCAGGGATGCCCCTCGGCCTGGCTGGGGTAGCGGCGGGTGATGACATCGGCCTTGAGGCGCGCCACCTCGTCGGGCACGGGCACGAACGTGGCCGGTGTGGGCAGGTCGGATTCGTACTTCGCGATCTCGTATCCCCACACCGGTTGGCGGCGGAAGGTCTGGGCGAGCAGTTCGGCGACGAGCCGGTGGTCCTGGTGGGCGTCACCGTGCTGGGGGCCGATCACCAGGTCCGGTTCCCCCGCCTCCCGCAGCGCCACGACGGTCTGTTTCACCTCGCCCCAGTGGGCCGGGAGCCGGTTGTCGGGGAAACCTGCGACCCGCACGTCGGGGTCCGTCCCGGCGCACAGCTCCGCCAGGGCGGCCCGTTCCTCGGCCTCGCGGACGGTTCCCGCGCCGGTGAGGACGAGTGCCGTCACCCGCATCCCGGGATTGGCCTCGCACAGCATGCGCACGGTGGCGCCCGCGCCGATCGCGATGTCGTCGCAGTGCGCTCCCGCCAGCACCAGGTGATGCACTGGTTCGAGGATCATGGCACCGTCACCACACCGCGACGACCCCACGGCACGTCCCCGGAGCTGTACATCGCGTCCAGCAGGGCGCGTTCCTTGAACGTGTCGGCGGGCAGCCAGAACCCGTCGTGCCGGTAGGCGATCAGCTGCCGGGTCGGCAGGAGCGCCTCGAACGCGACGTCCAGGTTGCGTCCGCCGCCGAGCTGGTCGAAGAAGGGTTGGCGCAGGATCAGGTAGCCGCCGTTCTCGCGGATCGGCAGCTCCGCCAGGCGGTGGAATCCGGCGATGGTTTCGTCCTCGCGCACGTCGAGCACGTGGAACGAGGCGTGCGGACGCACCGACAGCATCATTGCTGCGGCATCCGGTGAGGCCTTCATTCTCTCGACCATGTCGTCGAGGGAGACGTCGGTGAGCACGTCGGAGTAGTTCGCGAAGAACATCTCCTCGTCGGCGACGAGGGGCTGGGCCAGGCGCAGTCGCTCACCGACCGGGGTCTCCATGCCGGTGTCGAGGTACTCGACGTTCCAGTGGCGTGCCTTCGGATGGTTCTCGACCACCAGGCTCACCGCGTCCTGGATCTGGTCGGCGGCGTGGCCGAGACACAGCACGAAATCGGTGTGGCCGTAGGCGGCGTAGTGGCTCATCACGTGCACCACGAGTGGTAGGTCACCGACGAGCTGGAGCGGCTTGGGTAGCCCCTCGCCACTCCACCCGAGCATGCGCATGCCGTAACCACCACAAAAAAGTACGACTTTCATTGTTTCCCCAAGGTTTCGACTTCAAGTTCGGGCAGTGGCCACACGAGCCGGGTCCCGGCTTTTAGCGTGGCCGCCAGCTGGGCGGTGATCTCCTCGCGGAGATTCCACGGCAGCACGAGCACGTCATCGGGGCAGTCCTCGACGAGGTGCTCCGGTGACACCACCGGAATGCGGGTGCCGGGGGTGTAGCGGCCGTGTTTGAAGGTGTTGCGATCCGCGGCGTAGGCCAGCAGATCGGGGCGGATGCCGCAGTAGTTGAGGAGGGTGTTGCCCTTCCCGGGCGCGCCGTACGCGACCACCCTGCGGCCCGCCCGCCGGGCCTCGATCAGGAACGCGACCAGGTCGTCACGGATCCCGGCGGCCCTTTTCGCGAGGCCGAGATAGCCCTCGGGGCCGTCGAGCCCGGCGGCGCGCTCCACCGCCTCGATCTCCGCCACCCGTGGATGCTCGGCGACATCCGATTCCCCGGGAACCGCCCACAACCGGATCGATCCGCCGTGCGTGGGCAGCAGCTCCACGTCGACGAGCCTCAGTCCGCCCGCTGCGATCCCGCGCCGGGCGGCGAGCACCGTCCAGTACTGGAAGTGTTCATGATAGACGGTGTCGAACTGTGCCGCGGTGATCAGCGACAGCGCGTGGTGGACCTCGATGGAGACCCGTCCGGTGTCGGCGACCAGGCCTCGCAGCCCGGAGGCGAAACCGGTGATGTCGGGGATGTGGGCGAAGACGTTGTTGGCGACGACCAGATCGGCCGGGCCGTGCTCGTCGCGCACCCTCGCCGCCAGCGTCTCGTCGAGAAAGGCCCGCAGCACAGGAATGCCCTTGGCGCGGGCCGCTTCGCTGCAGTTGAGGCTCGGCTCGATGCCGAGGCAGCGGATGCCGCGGTTCATGACGTGCTGAAGCAGGTAGCCGTCGTTGGCGGCCGCCTCGACGACGAAACTATCCGGGCCCAGACCCAGGGATTCCACGGCCTGGTCGACGAACCGCCGGGCGTGTTCGACCCACGAGGTGGAGCAGGAGGAGTAGTAGGCGTAGTCGCTGCCGAAGGTTTCCTCCGGTGTGATCAGGGCCGGGATCTGCAGCAGCAGGCAGTCGGGACACAACCTCAGGTGCAGCGGATAGGTGACCTCGGGTTCGTCGAGCTGCTCCTCGGACAGGAAGGACTCGCACGGCGGGCTGGCCCCGAGGTCCAGCACGGAGATGAGGTTGCTGTTGCCGCACAGGCGGCAGCCGATGCTCACCGGGAGTTTCCTTCCTGCTTGCTGCGGCGCCGGATGGCGATGTGGCCGACGACGTAGCCGATACCAGTCATCGCGAGCGCGGATACGATTGCGAATGCACCCCCCAGGCCGCGGCCACGGGTGCGGGGGGCCGAGAGCAGTTCCCGAAGGAAACCGCGCGGCAGGATGCGCGTGGCGTAGGACATCTCGGTGGACAGCGACGCCTGGTGCGAGGTGCGTTCGGTCACGGCGGCCTTCGAGATGCCCTCGGCGTAGGAGCGGCGCCACAGGTAGTTCCACCTGAGGCGGTCGGGGCTGACGTGGTGGCGCACCCGGCTGCGCGGTTCGAAGACGATTCCGGCCTCGGGATGGTGACGGGTCGCGCGGATGCACAGCTCGGTTTCCTCGCAGCCGTACGGCACGCGGCCCACGCGGCCGAGGTCCTCGCCGAACAGGCCGGCGGTGTCGAACACAGTGGTCCTGAAAGCCATGTTGCAGCCCATGACGTTGCGCACCGGTTTCAGGGTGGTGGGCTGGCCCTCGTAGGTGCACCCGACCACCCAGTCGAGTTCACCCCGGCCGCTGCGGGCGGAGGGCAGCGAGACAGGTCTGGCGGCACCGTCGGGCCAGCGGGGGGTGGCGGCGCCACCCGTGATCAGCACCTCGTGGTTCGAGAAGGGGGCGAGGAGATGTTCGAGCCACCCGGGTTCCGGGGTGGCGTCGTCATCGAGGAAGACGATCACATCCGTGTCGACGAGCCCGATCGCCGTGTTCCGGCCCCCGGACAGGCCTCTCCTGCGGGTGTTGGCGGTTATGTCGACAAGTGGGCCCGCGAGTTCGCCGGCCTTGGCCAGGAGTTCGTCGTTGTGGTCGACGACCACGAGCACCCGGCCCTCGCGCCCGGACTCCCGGAGCTGACGGGCGGCTTCCAGTACTCCGTCGTGCAGGTCCGTCCAGCGGTCCAGTGTGTAGGCACAGACGACAACGGTGACGCTTTCCGGGGCGTGGGCGTTGTCGCCCGCCGGTGATCCAGATGGGTCCTCAGGCATTCAGGTGTTCCCACTCCCGTGATCGCAGGCGGCAGGTGGGCAGGTGGTGACGTGCAGGGGCGGCGACCAGCCTGGCGCGTTTGGCGCGGCCGTGGCGAGCCGTCTCGGTGGCGATGGTGCGCAGCACCCGCTGGCCGTCGGCGAAGGTGCGCAGGTTGCTCTCGCCGTGAATCCGGTTCAATTCAAAACTGGGCACCTCGGTGACCGCCAGTCCCGCCTGGGCGACGCGAACCGTGATGAGGGTCTCGATCTCGAAACCGTCGCCCCAGATGCGGCTGCCGTCGGGTGGTTGGGGCAGGTCCGGGTCCGGTAACTTGAGTGCCGGTACTATGTCCTTCCAGAAGGCGTTGTAGCCGTAGCACAGGTCGGTGAACTTCGTGCCCAGGCTGAGGTTGCTCAGGACGTTGAGCCCCCAGTTCCCGGCCGAGCGCAGCCGGGTCAGGTCCACGGAGCCCCCGCCCGTCATGTAGCGTGACCCCTTCGCGAAGTCCGCGCCTTCGACGAGTGCGTCCACGAAGGCGGGGATCTCGCACGGGTCGGCCGAGCCGTCGGCGTCGAGGGTGACGAGGATGTCGCCCGTGGCGGCGTGCATCCCGCAGACCAGGGCATTGCCTTTGCCGGTGCGGGTCTGGTCGATGACCTGAAGGTTGGATAGGTGGTGTTGCGCGACCTCGACCGTGCCGTCGCGCGACCCCGCATCCACGAGAACCACCTCGTGGACGTCCGGCATATCCGGAAGCAGTACCTCCAGGTTCCTGGCCTCGTCCTTGGTGGGGACGATGACGGACACACGCGGGCTGCTTGGTCGGGTGTGCATGGTAAACCCCTTGCGTCGATATCAAGAAGTGCGCAGCCGCCATGGACGTGCGATGTGCTTGAAACCCAAAAGTGGCAACACGGCACGCCGTCATGATCAAGAACTGCGCATTTATGGCGATCATATGCTGATTCCTTGGGCTCGTGGGGGCATTGGGAAACTCTCGGTGTGTCTGAAGGTGGCCGAACGATCGCCACAAGCACTTTCGCCGTCCCTACAGCGTTCGTTCCCGGGCGTGTCGGAAGTTGAATTGAAAAGAAACCGATGGTTGGCAACGGGTTTGACCCGGGATTGGTTAAAGAAATTGGCCGAAAGGTGGACAATCCCTCAATTTTTATGGTCGTTTTCCTTTTCCTGAGGCTGATTGACATGGTCCGGCCTCGCGGGATGGTCCTCGACGAAGCGCAGGTACGGCCATTCGAGCACCGCGCGAGGTGTGTCAATCACGGTTTCTACCTCCAGCTGCTCATCCGTCACCGAGTACTCGGCCATCACGTCCCGGATGTAGTACTCGAGGTTGATGAGCGGCGACACCAGCCAAGCGCGCTCGAATGTCCCGACGGGCGTGTCGCACAGGGAGAAGTAGGCACCAATGCTGCTCGCGAGTAGGCCGACCTCGGTCGACTGGCTGCGGGCCAACTGCGCGAACGCCCTCACCTCGGGATTCGCCGCCATGGCGGTGAACGCCTTGTCGTCCTGGCGATCACCATGGGTGGGCAGATCGAAGGTGATCAGCTGGTCGCCTCGCGACGCAATCACGTCACCGCACTGTGACATGACGGGATCGAGTTTGTTCGAGAACTGGCCGTGCACGCCGACAATGGCTCGCCCACCGGGTTTTCCCCACCTCAGGGCGGGAATTCCGTCAAGGACGAATTTTTCCGGCTGACTGCGCATGGATTATCTCTCCTTCGGGCCAAGAAACTCCCGGGAACGGTTCCACTCGGTGTTGACCACGAGATCGTCGGGAAATCCGACCTCATTGAGTAGGGCGATGGCCTGTGGAAGGAACGCAACATCCGAGGCGACGTGTACTGGACTGGGGCGGAGGACGGATGCTGTGGACATGGGTCGGTTCAGTCGGCCGGTGGTTCGTAGGACAGGCCCGGTATTTCGAGGCGCCTGCTTCCGCCTCCCGGTTCCGGGACGCGCAGCACTCGCCAGGCCTCTCCTTCCAGGACGTCGAGGCCTTCGAGGTCCACGCCTCCGGCATCGGAAAACTCGTGGTGCACCGCCACGGGGGTGCTCTCCTCGGGCAGTCCCACTGCCGCGTCAAGGATCGCCCGGACCTCGGCTTCAACGGATCGACCGTTCTCGGCGGCTTGGCGTAGCAGGCGGGCGTGGGTGCGTTCGTTCAGTCGCTGGATCGTCAACGTGCTCATCAGGCCGCCTCCTGGCAGCAAGATTACTTTCCGTCGTTCACGGGTTTCGCCCGCCGGGAGCCGGGAATCATCCGAGACGCCAGGACCCGACCTCGAGCTGGCCGTGGCTGTTGTTGCCGGTCGCCACGACCGTGCCATCGGCGCGAAGCCCCACGGTGTGGGTTGCACCTGCTGCGACGGCCACGATGTCGCGCCAGCCGTGCACATCGCACTGGCCGGAATCCGATCTGCCGGCTGCGACCACGGTGCCGTCGGTTCTCACGCCGACGCTGTGATAGCTGCCCGCCGCGACTGCGACGATCCCCGTCCACTGCTCGCAGCCGGCCCAGAACTCCGGACATCCGGCCGCACGAACAGCACCACCCCTCGTCAACCCCAGGGTGTGGAGATACCCCGCGGCAACTGCGCGAATCCGGGTCCAGTGCTGTACCTCGCACTGGCCCGCGGCGTTGTTGCCGGCCGCGCGGACGGTACCGTCCGCGTGAACCGCAACCGTGTGCCAATCACCGCAGCTGACATCCGTCACCTCACGCCAGTCCTCGACGCGCAGCTGCCCCTCGACGGCGCGGCCCGCCGCGACCAATGATCCGTCACCACACAGGCCCACGCTGAATCTCCATCCCGCGGCCACCGCGATGATGTCCTGCCAGTCCTGGACATCGCACTGCCCCTGGGCGTTCCAGCCGCATGCCAGGACCGTTCCGTCGATGCGAAGCCCCAGCGTGTGGGATTTACCGGTGTTGCCGGCCACGTGGACGTCGCCCGCCGCGACCGCGACAACGTCTCGCCACAGCGACGTCCGGCACTCCCCGCCGGAATCTGTTCCGGTCGCGACCGCGGTGCCGTCGGGGAGACACCCCACTGTGTGTCGTCGCCCGGCTGCCAATGGATGACGAACTGGCACGGCGACCTCCTTCACGACCGGTTCCCTGGCCATTTTCCCAGCAAGTCGAATGGTTGCGCTTGTCTACCCGTCGTGTGCTTGCGCTGTAGCGCTGGCGGATGACGGGGTGGACTGGCGTTTCCGTCGGCGGATGGCTGTGTTGCCTTCCTCCCCCGGGCACGAAACGCGGAAGAAAAATGGTTCAACGTCGTGTGGCGACGT
>ERZ772977.350-NODE-350-length-34013-cov-7.515019_pt1 | contig 34013 bp, 30 predicted proteins | sample MGYA00511131_ERZ772977 | MGnify/ENA primary metagenome ERZ772977 (study PRJEB29015, sample SAMEA2737935) | human oral metagenome | biome: human oral; feature: human-associated habitat; material: dental | place: China | collected 2151 ...
GGGACGTATTGCATACGCCCCACAAAAATCCCGCAAGGGATGAATGTATAGACCTGAAATCTGAAAATATTCATCTGTTTCCGTTGGAAACGATAGAGGGGCGTATGCAATACGCCCCTACGCAGGCGCATCTATATCTACCATCTATCCAATACGTGTACCCGTGTAGGGGCGTATTGCATACGCCCCACAAACATCCCGTAAGGGATGAATGTATAGACCTAAAATCTGGAAACGGTCATCTGTTTCCGTTGGAAATGATAGGATGGCGTATGAAAAACGCCTACACGTAGGCTCATCTATACCATCCATCTACCCAATACACGTACCCATGTAGGGGCGTATTGCATACGCCCCACAAATATTCCACAAGGAATAAACGAATAGACCTGAAATCTGAAAACGTCCATCCGTTTCCGCTGGAAACGACAGGGGGCGTATGAAAAACGCCTACACGTAGGCGCATCTATATCTACCATCTATCCAATACGTGTACCCGTGTAGGGGCGTAATGCATACGACCCACAAACATCCCGCAAGGAATAAATGGATAGACCTGAAATCTGAAAACGTCCATCCGTTTCCGTTGGAAACGATCGAGGGGCGTATGCAATACTCCCCTACGCAGGCGAATCTATACCACCCATCTATCCAATACGCGTACCCGTGTAGGGACGTATTGCATACGCCCCACAAAAATCCCGCAAGGGATGAATGTATAGACCTAAAATCTGAAAACGTCCATCCGTTTCCGCTGGAAACAATCGAGGGACGTATGCAATACGCCCCTACGCAGGCGCATCTATACTTCAAATCTCTTATTGTCCAAAACAATGGGTAATTTTCGGTGTAGGCAAGAACCGTTGTCTCAGACAATACTAAGTACCTGATCAAGGTATTTATCAATGTCTTAGACAATGATAAATGGATGCGATATTATTTATTATTGATCGAGACAATGATAAATGATTACACGATATATTTATTATCAATCGAGACAATATTCAATTCCTGGAACAGGTATTTATTATTGTCCGAGACAATGAGAAATCTGAGGTACAGGTGCGCGCCATTGTCTGAGACAATAGAAGGTTTGGGGTACATGTGCGACCGTGTAGGGGCGTATTGCATACGCCTCCTTATCATACCCAACAAAAACGGGCAATCATTTTGGGTTTTATAGTATGGGTATTCATCCCTTGCGGGATGATTGTAGGGCGTATGCAATACGCCCCTACCCAGGTACACGTATTTGATAGATGGATGGTAAGGGTATTTTTAGGTAGATGCGTATTGCATACGTCCCCCTATCGGCCACGCAGGGGCCGTAGAATCATTTGGGAATTTATGGTGTTGGTGTTCATCCCTTGCGGGATGTTTGTGGGGCGTATGCAATACGCCCCTACACGGGTACGCGCATTTGATAGATGGGTGGTAGGGATGTTTTCAGGTAGGGGTGTATTTAAGAGATGAAAGGCATAGGAATCTCCTATTGTCTGAGACCATAAGGGATTAAATACGTATTTATCAGCTACATATGGAGACGATGGGGCGCGGTAGGAGTTAGTGTAGCCGAGGGGTGCAATCGATGATGCGGATGGGGTGGAGGCGGTAGTGGATGGTGTCGCGGGTGACGTCCATGCGGAGGAGCCACGCGGCGGCGTTGAGGGGGCGCACGGGGTCGAAGATGAAGTTGCCGAGGCTGTAGAAGACGGGCCGACCTTGGACCCACTCCGACGGCTGCGCGGTGTGCGTATGGTGACCCACGAGGCAGTCGGCTCCGGCGGCGATGAGGCGGCGGGCGGCTATGCGCTGGCGACGGGTGGGCAGGGTGTCGTGCTCCAGACCCCAGTGGAGCATGGCCACGATGACGGCTTGCGGCTCGCGAAGACGGAGGCGGGCGATGCGCACGGCGAGGGTGTCGATGGTACATTCGCAGACGCTGGGTCGGTCGGGCAGGTAGGCCCAGTTCTCTGACGGGACACGCAGCGAGGTGAAGATCCAGACGCGGCGGGGCGACTCGGCCAGGAGCAGGGGGCGGCAGGCGGCGTCGGCGGTGGAGTCCATGCCGAAGGGCGTCATGCCGTGGCGGAGCACCTGCTGGCGGGTGTCCCGGAGGCCCTCGCGCCCCTGATCCATGGTGTGGTTGTTGGCTAAGTTGAGGTGGGTGACGCCGTGGAGACGGAGGCCGGCAAGCCATTCGGGTTCGGCGCGAAAGATAAAGCGCTTATGGACAGGCTGTCGAATGCGTGTGACGGGACATTCGAGGTTGGCCACCACGCGTCCGCAACGACGGAAGAGGGAGTCGATTTCCGGGGCAAAGAGGGCGTCCACGCCCTGGCGTTCGATGGACTGCCGGACGCCCCGGTCGAGCATGACGTCGCCGACGAAGGCCACCCGGAGCGTGTCCGGAGGCGTCGCGGCCGGGCTGTGACCCAAAGAAATGGCCCCCGCCACGAGGAGCGGGAGCCATGCGGAAAGGTGTCTCATAGGGCAGACGGTGAGCGGACGCAGTGTGCGCGGTCGATGAAGCGGGGAGGCTCAGCAGCCGCCGCTGTAAAACACCTTCTCGTTGTCCACCGGGATGGCCCCGGGGAGGATCAGCTCACGCATCCAGTCCGGCACACCGTGGCGGGGCTTTTTCTCGAGCGTCTTCTGCCATTCCTCGTCAGTCATGCGCGGATCGCTTACGGCACGGCTGAATTCGTGGTAGGAGAAGACGGCGCCGCGGGTGAGGTAGAGGTATCCCTCGATCTCGACGACGACGTAGAGGTGGTCGACGTACCCCGTGGCCTCGTAGAGGACGCATTTCTCTGGGTTGTTCCCCCCGTTGGCGGTGAAGACGTCGGCCACGACTGCCACGGACTTGTCGGCGCCATGGACGTCGTCCCATCCGCTTAGCGGCTCGTCCCCCTCGCGAAGGAACTCGAGCGTAATCCATTCCACGTTGCTACCCACGGTCTCGATCTGGTTGTATTCCTCTTCGGTGAGCGCCTGTCCGCTAAGTTCTTTTTCGCTGACCCGCAGTAGGAACTCGGTTTGCTCACGGAGCGACTGGCTGACGGCTTCGATGCGCTCCGAGGTCAGCCCGTGCTTGCGGAGCACGGATGCCGTGAGGTCGATCAGCTCAATGGCGCGGCGCCAATAGCGCGTGTTGGGCTCCACGTAGCCCACGGTGTAGGGGTCGGGCAGTCCCCCGGCGCCACATTCGGCCACCACCGGCTGTTCGCCGTAGAGGATCACGTCGTGCCGCAGCTCGGCCCAGGAGGCGAGAGAGGCGTTGAGGTTCTTTTTGGCCCATAACGGCGTCTGCATGAAATAGGGGTGGCGGGTGTCCGCCCGCGACATCTCCAACAGCGCCTCCATCCATCGGTTGTAGACCGTCCGGCTGCGATCCAGGCCGGCCATGCGCTCTTTAGCTCGAGCAAGGCGGGCGGTGAACTGGTCCCACCGGGTGGCCTCTTTTAATTCGTCGAGCAGGATGCGCTCGGCCGTTTCGTTGCCAAAAGCCGCGAAGACATCTAACCCGCGCGGGCAGCCGCGGCGAGTCGTCGGGCTATCGTTGTCCACCATGCCCAGCATCACCTCGCTATCTGCCAAATACCGTTGCGGCATGAGGTTGATCTTATCCCGGCATGAAAGCTCAAATCGCTCGTCCGGCCGGATCCTATTTTGCGCCTCGGCGATCACCTTCACCTCCCGGCGGAACTTTTCCAACGTCGCATCGTCGGTCATGAGTGCCTCCAGGACGTATCGGCCACGGCGAAGCAGATCGGCTACTTGTCGGACGGCCACATTGTCCGGCTCACCGACAAGGAAGGCTATCGGCTCCATCAAGTCGTCGTAGCGCTTCATGTCCTCGGGGTGGTCGCTGAGGACCGCGGCCTGCATGACGACGGCGCGGAATTGCCGGTCGTTGTCCAGGCACGCGGGGGCGGTCTGGAACCACATCATGGCGCGGAAGTAGCGCTCCAGCGACTTATTGCGCGTGTAGTGGCCCCGGGGCCGGTAAAGGCTGTAGGGATACTTCACTTCGGTGTACCCGAAGAACTCCGAGAACTCGTCTCTGGCGGCTGCCACGTGCTTCATTTCCAGCTCGGCCATCGCGCGGTAAGCCGCAGGGACGGGCTGGAGGGGCCGTCCGGTGAGGAGGGCACATCCCACGGCGTAGTAGGTCTGATTGTACTCCGCAGCCGCGCGTGTAGCGGCGTCGGGGGCGGTCTCGGCCTGACGTTTCATGTGGTTGTACATGCTCCCCGCGAAGGTGCTGAGCATGGGGATGAGCTTCTCCTGCTCCAGTTGCCGAAGGACAAAATCGAAGTACATGTGGAAGAGCTGGAGGTGGAGATCGGTGGTGACAAAGCTGGGGAAGTTGTGGTAGTCATTGTTCTCGTAGACGTGAAAGAGCTGGATGTCGTTCTGGGGCACGATCACGAATCCGTTGCGGGCCAATGCCTCCTGCATACCCGCGGGAAGGGCCTCGAATTGGTAAGGGTTGGCAAGGTTGCGCAGGTTCACGCGGTAGCCTTTGGGGACGGTGAAGTTCTGCTTCAGCAGCTCGCGCTCGCGAGCCTGCACTCGGTCGACGAAGGCCTGCTCGTCGGGCTTCAGGACGGCTCGGAAAGGCTCGCCGTCTCCGCGGAAATCAGCCTCTTCGGCGCGGCTGTAGTACCAGTCCGTCTGGCTGAAGAGCGCGTTCAGGTCTTGCTGCATGATCCAGTAGCCCTGCTGCGCGGCGGGGATCTGCCGGTAGATGCGGAGCAGGTAAAGCGGTAAGCGGGAGAGGTCCATCTTCGGGTCGATCGGGCGACTGAGGATGGCCGTGTCGACTCGGTTGTCGCGTAAGATCGGCGCGTTCGAGCCGTCCTGCGCTTGGGCGGAGGCGAAGCTAAGCCCCGCGATCGCCAAGATAGCTAAGTGTAGAATGCTTCTTCTCATGATGCTGTATGTATTAAAAAAGTGAGTGCTGTAACGTCGGATTGCTTTCGCGGTTCGAAAGTAGCCGTTTTCGGCCAGCTCCGCGGCATGCACACCGGCAGATGGAGTCGGCGGTCGGACCCTAATCGGCGTCTTCGTACGGGGTGAATCTGCCATTCGTTGAGCATCGTCAGAAGCACAAAAAAATCACTCCCCGGCACGGAACGGATATCCATGTCGGGGAGCGTAGGGCACGCCGTCGCAGCTCAGCGATACGGCGCATTCGGGAGATGGCTCGTCTATCATTGCCTCCGAGAGACGACGATCGGCAGCGTCCGCGGACCGTCGGCGGGGAACGTTTTGGCGCCGATCATGTGCGGGCGATAGTGGGCCTCGTACTGCTCGCTGCCGACGGTGAACTGGTACTTGAACTGCGGATCGTGGGCGTTCTTGAAGGTGACGTCGCAGGCCAACTTACTGCCGCTCGAGAGCGTGCGACCTATCTCTTCGCGGTGGATCTCGCGGCCGTCGCTTTCGACGATGAAGCGCTCCACGAAGAGGTCACGGTTGCTGTCATTGCGGAGGGTCATGCGGGCGCAGGCGCTGACCAGGTTGTTGCTCTCGTAGATCCAGGTGCCGGAGAGCCAGACGCTGATGCGTTCGGTGAAGTGCTGCACGCTGACTTGGCACTCGGCCGTCTGTCCGCCGCCTACCGTCCGGGCCGTGATGGCAGCCGTGCCGCGGCCGCGCGCTGTGATGACGCCCTGACTGCTGACGGTGGCCACGGCCGTGTCTGACGAGGTGTAGACCACCCGTCGGTCGTCGGCGTTGGCGGGGGTAAAGACGAGGGCCGTGGGTTGCTCTTCGCCGATGAGTAGGCTGAGCGTGGGCTCACTGAAAGCGATGCTCTGCGTGGCGCGTGCCGCGACGGTGAGGTCGTACGTGGCCGCGAGCGACGTGCCTTCCAGCCGGGCCGTGATGGCGGTGCGGCCGGGGCCGACGCAGCGCACGAGTCCGTCCGGCGTAACGACGGCCACGAGCGAATCCCCAGAGGTCCAGACCGCGCCACGAATGTCGGCATCGGGCGGCGTGGGGGTGAGGCGAAGGCGAAGTGAGTCGCCGCGATAGAGTGTCGTGTCGGGGGCTGTGATCTGGAGCGCCGTGATGCGAGGCTCCGGGTCGTCCTCACGGCAGGCGGTCAGCGCCAGAGCCAGGAGGGAAAGGAGGAGGAGGTTCTTCTTCATGCGATACATTTATATAGGGTGAATCTATTTGCGCGGCAAAGATAGAGGGCAAAGTCCCCGCCGAGCGTCGGGCCGCCCCGTGGAAGTTTCTGCCAGGGGACTAACAGCCGCGTGCAACACCGTGGAAGTTTCTGCCAGAGGACTAACAGTCGTGTGCAACACCGTGGAAGTTTCTGCCAGAGGCCCAACAGCCGGTAGGGACACCGTGGAAGTTTCTGCCAGGGGGTCAACACCCGGTGGGAATACCGTGGAAGTTTCTGCCAGAGGCCAAACACCCGGTGGAGATACCGTGGAAGTTTCTGCCAGAGACCCAACAGCCGGTGAGGATACCGTGGAAGTTTCTGCCAGAGGCCACCCGCTGCCCGCGCTATCCCCAATCGATCTCTATTTTTGTCCGCGCGAATAGCAGCTATCTCAACCAAATAACCCCCACACCCAGTATGCAACGATCCATCCTAAGAATCATCGCGCCGACCCTCCTCCTCTGGGCGGGCATCGCCGGCGGAACACAGGCGCAAAGCCTGGAGCAGGCTAAGCAGTTGTACAACGAAGGCCGATACGCGGAGGCCAAACCGCTCTTCGAACAACTCGTCACCCAATCGCCCGCCAATACCTCCTACAACCTCTGGTACGGCGTCTGCTGCTACGAGACCGGTGCCCTCGACACGGCCGAGCGATACCTCACGGCCGCCTACCGACGCAAGTCGCCCGACTCCTACCGCTACCTGGCCGACCTCTACACGCGCACCTACCGCTTCGACGAGGCCTCCACGATGCTCCGCAGCCAAATGGCGCAGCTGAAAAAGAAACGCGGCGCCGACACAACGCCCATCGAGAATCAGCTTCAGGCGCTGGAGAAGATGCAGCGAATGCAGGAGAAGACGGAGCTGGTGCGCGTGATCGACAGCATGGTGGTCGACAAGGATCGCCTGCTCTCCACCTACTTCCTGAGCGACGACAACGGCCGCCTCGTGCCCTACGCCACGCTCTTCCCCAACGCCACCAACGCCCTCGGCGCCTCGCCCGTCTACGTCAGCCCGCGTGGCGACCGCGCCACCTACGCCCGCATTCAGGACGGCCACAGCGCCCTCTTCACCCAGTCGAAACTGCAAAACGAATGGGCCGACGAGCAGCCGCTCTTCCCCAACGACTCGGCCGATAACAACTACCCCTTCGTGGCTGGCGACGGCGTCACGCTCTACTTCGCCTCCCGCGGACACGGCTCCATCGGCGGCTACGACCTCTTCGTCACCCGCTACAACATCGCCGCCAACGCCTACCTCACCCCCGAGCAGCTCGGCATGCCCTTCAACTCGCCCGCGAACGACTACCTCATGGTCATCGATGAGGCCAAAGGTGTAGGCTGGTTCGCCACCGACCGCAATCAACCCGCGGGGCGCGTCTGCCTCTACCTCTTCGTCCCCAACGAGGCCCGCCCACGCGTCAGCGAAGACATCGACCCCGACCGTCTCCGCACCCTCTCCGCCCTCACCTCCCTCCGCGCCACCTGGCCTGAAGGTTCGGACTACGAGCCTCTCATCTCTGCCGCCCGCACCAACGCAGACGCCTCCAGCAAAAAGCAAGCGCAGGGGGTGGAGTTTATCGTCAACGACAACACCGTCTACTATTCCGAGCGCGACTTCCGCAGTGCCGACGCCGCCGAAGCCTTCGAGAAAGCCGCCACGCTGCGCAAGCAGGCCGAGGTCATCGAGGAACGTCTGCGTGACGCCTATGCCACTTACGAGAAAAGCAGCAAGGCCGACCGTGCACAGCTCCGCGCCGCCATCCGCACCGATGAGCGCGCACTCGACGACCTCCGCACCCAAATCAAGACCTGGGAAAAGCGTGCTCGCAATGCCGAGAACCGCACAATCATCAAATGAAGACTCTCTTATGGATACGAAAACGAACCCCATCCCGCCGTCCGAACTGATCATCAACAGCGACGGCAGCATTTTCCATCTGCACCTGAAACCGGAACAACTGGCCGACCGCATCGTGCTCGTGGGCGACCCCGACCGTGTGACGATGATCGGGAAGTACCTCAGCGACATCGAGTGCGACGTCTGCAACCGTGAGTTCCACAGCATCACCGGCCGCTACGCCGGCAAACGCCTCACCATCCTCTCGCACGGCATCGGCGGCGACAACATCGACATCGTCGTCAACGAGCTCGACGCCCTCGCCAACATTGACTTCTCCACCCGTCTGCCGCGTGAGACTCCCCGCGTGCTGACCATGGTGCGCATTGGCACCTGCGGCGGTCTGCAACCTTGGTCTCCCATTGGCACCTACGTAGCCGCCGAGCGTGCCGTCGGATTTGATGGCGTGCCCTACTTCTACGCCGACACCGAGCGCGTCCGTGACCTCCCGCTCGAGGCAGCCCTCCGCTCGCAACTCAGCTGGCGCATCGACGGCCTCCGCCCCTACGCCATCCCCGCCGACCCGGAGCTGACCGACCGCATCACCCAAGACGACATCGTGCGCGGCATCACCATCGCCACCTGCAGCTTCTACGGTGCGCAAGGTCGTTCGCTCCGCCTCCCGCTGGCCGATCCGGATCTGAACGCCAAGGTAGAGGCCTTCGAGTTCGATGGCCGACAGATCGGCAATTTCGAGATGGAGAGCGCCTCGCTCGCCGCACTGGCCGCCCTGTTGGGCCACCGTGCCCTGACCGTCTGCTGTGTCATCGCCGGACGCGTAGCCAAGAACATGAACGTGGACTACAAGGCCAGCATCGTCGGACTAATCGAAAAAGTGCTAGAGCGGATATAGAAGGGTGGGCATTCGGTATCACCAGATCCTTACTAAAAACAGATGAAAACATCGGAGCTGAAAGGAATGAACATGGAAGTAATAGCAATCATCGAAAGAGGTTCCGATGGATTTTATTCTATCTACTCGGAGCAGGAGATCGACGGATACGGATTCGGTGGATATGGCCCAAGCGTCGAGGCTGCCCAAGCCGACTTTATGCTGAGCATTGAAGAGGCTAAGCGTATGATCGAGGCCGAGACCGGGCGTGTGCCCGATGAATTTACGGGCCTGCACGTAAGCTATCGAAAGCAACGCGTACCTAATCGCCACTTGCATGCAGTCTTGGATTGACGAGATATTCAGATGGGTGTTGGGGAGCTCCTCCTCAACACCTTCTTTCTGTTCTAAGAGAAGCAGGGGTAGAGATTTATAGGCGTGTACATCCTCATTCTGACTTTCATTTATCGTAGACACAAACATGAGAATCGTTGTTACCGGCCTTAGAGGGTTTCCCGGCATACAGGGCGGCGTAGAAACCCATTGCGAAGAATTATGCCCCCGCATGGCGGCCTTAGGGGGCGACATCACCGTAACGCGTCGCAAACCTTTCATCAAGGAGTCTCCCCCCTACACCTCCTATCAAGGCGTCAAGTTCAAAGACCTCAATGCCCCCCGAAGGAGCGGCTTTGAGGCTGCCGTGCACACCCTCCGCAGCGTCTGGTATGCCTATCGCACCCAAGCCGACTTGGTCCATATTCAGGCCATCGGCCCCTGCATTGCCATCCCGCTGGCCAAGCTACTCGGACTGAAGGTCGTGGCCACTCACCACGGCCCGGACTACGACCGGAGGAAATGGGGACGACTGGCTCGGTTCATCCTGCGTGCTGGCGAATGCTTTGCGGCCCGATGGGCGGACGAGGTGATCGTCATCTCCACCGTGATCCAAGACATCCTCGAAAAGAAATACGGCCGCACCAACGTCCATCTGATCTATAACGGAGTCACGCGACCGCCTCACATCACGTCCACCGACCAGATCCGCGCGTGGGGTTTGACGCCCAAGCGATACATCCTGGCCGTGGGGCGTTTCGTGGAGGAAAAGAACTTCGACAAGCTCGTGACGGCCTTCTCCCGGGCGAGCCTGCCGACGGATTTCCGGTTAGTGATAGCCGGCGACGCCGACCATGAGAGCCCCTATTCCAAGTCGCTCAAGGCGCAAGCTGCGAAGCACGGCGCCGTACTGACCGGGATGATCAAGGGGCAACCCTTGCAGGAGTTATATGCACACGCAGGGCTGTTCATCCTCCCCTCGTCGCACGAAGGGCTACCCATCACACTGCTGGAAGCCATGAGCCACCAGATCCCCGTCTTGGTCAGCGACATTCCAGCCAACCGTGCCGTGGGTCTACCCGCTGACTGCTATTTTCATTACGACGAAGCGGGCTGCGTCGCCGCCCTTACCCAAGCCCTCGGAGAGAAAGTGAATCACGGCGTCGCCCACACCTACGACCTGACGCGCTACGATTGGGATCACATCGCCCAACAGACCTACGCCGTCTACCTCCAAACCATTCAACGAAAGAAAACCACGGAGCAAACGTGCGTTTGACGTAGGCCATCCTATCGCTTACGATTGCTTGAGGAAATCGACCGAAAAAGTTTGCGGCGGCCGATTCCCTTCAGCCGTCGTACGCCAAATTCGCGCAATTTTCAAAGTAGATTCACGCCAGATGGCATGCAATCTGATCCTATACAAAATTGATTCAGGTTAGATTGCATGCAATCCGATACTATATAAAATTGATTCACGTCAGATTGCATGCAATCCGATGCGATACAAAATCGATTAAGGTCAGATTGCATGCAATCCGATGCGATACAAAATCGATTCAGGTCAGATTGCATGCAATCCAATGCGATACAAAATTGATTCAGATCAGATTGCACGCGATCCGATGCGATACAAAATTGATTTAGGTCAGATTGCACACAATCCGATGTGATACAAAATTGATTCATGTCAGATTGCACGCGATTCGGAGAGAATCAAATCTGCATTTATACGTATGGAATACCATTCAGGCGAATACAAGGTGGAGTGACATAAGTATTTATGTCATACAGGATCAAGCGGATAAGTTCGTGAATGGATGACGTGCGATCCGGGGTGTATCAGATTCGGTTGATTTCGCAGGTTGCCGTATAGGGGGGCAAAACGGTGGGGCCGGATGCCTCGCCCGGGATCATCCTCGAAATCAGAGGCCGTTTGGGACTTGTTTCGGAGGATTTTCAGCGGATTATTCCCGGTCGGTTGTTAGAAACGACCTCCTCGACCCAGCAGAGGCCACGCGGCCGTCAGTAGATCCCCCGACAGTTCAGCTCCTGACGGTAGCGGAGGGCGTTCTGGTTGTGCTCGGCCAGGGTGGAGGCGAAGTTGTGACGGCCGGAGAAGTCCTCGCGGGCACACATATAGATATAGTCGTGCTGGGCATGGTGGAGGACGGCGTCGATGGCCGTGATCGACGGCACGCGCAGGGGGCCGGGGGGCAGGCCGGGGTAGAGGTAGGTGTTGTAGGGCGAATCGACCTCCTTGTGGCGATCGAGGATGCGCTGGAGGGCGAAGTCGCCGACGGCATACTTCACCGTGGGGTCGGCCTGGAGGAGCATGCCGCGGTAGAGGCGATTGAGGTAAAGGCCGGCGATGGTCGGGTACTCGTCCGGGATGGCCGACTCCTCTTCGACGATCGAGGCCAGGATGGAGACTTCCACGGGCGTGAGGCGGATCTGCTCGGCGCGGTTGCGACGCGCCTCGGTCCAGAAGGCGTCGTATTCGCGCTTCATGCGGCGCAGCAGCTTGTCAGCTGGGATGTTCCAATAGACCTCGTAGGTGTTGGGGATGAACATCGCCTTGATGGTCTCCGGCGTGAAGCCCAGATTGGCGCAGTAGGTGCTATTGTCCAGAAGCGACTCGATGGCGGGGGCGTCGACCATGAGCTGATCGGCGAGCCGCTCGGAGAGGTCGTGCTTGAGGCGGACGTTCTGGAAGGTGATGCGGACGGGCGACTGGTTGCCGCGACGCAGATCGAGCAGCAGGTCGAGATTGTTCATGCCCGGTCGGACGGCGTAGCGGCCTGTGGGCATGCGGCGATCGGCGTAGCGCAGCGCACGTGCGGCGAGTCGGAATGTCTCCACCTGGCGGCATCCAGCCGAGTCAGTAAGCTGCCGGCAGAGGTCGTCGAAGGTGTCGTCGGGGCGGATGTAGACGTAGGCTGTGCCACGCGCTGGGGCGAAGTTGGGGACCAAGAGCAGGTAGGCGCCGCCTCCACCGCCGATGACGAGGAGGAGGAGCAGGAGGGTGATGACAACTTTCTTAATCATCCGTACGCAGAGACTTCAGGAGTTTGATTTCGGCCGCATAGCCGTCCAGCTCGTTGGGCGTCTCGAGGTTGAAGGGCAGGCTGCGCAGGGCCGGATGGTTGATGACACGCGCGAGCGCCTCAAGGCCGATGTTCCCCTCGCCGATCTTGGCGTGACGATCCTTGTGACTGCCGAGCGTGTTGAGGCTATCGTTGAGGTGGATGGCGCGGAGCCGGTCGAGTCCGATCACACGATCGAAGTCGGCGAGGACATCGTCGAGGTGATGGACAATGTCGTAGCCACCGTCGAAGATGTGGCACGTGTCGAGGCAGACGCCAAGATGGTCGCTCAGCTCCACCCGGTCGATGATGCCGCGCAGCTCCTCGAAGGTGCGCCCCACCTCGCTGCCCTTTCCGGCCATCGTTTCGAGTAGCACCGTGGTGCGTTGTTCGGGGCGAAGGATCCGGTTGAGCATCTCGACGATGAGGTCCGTACCCACCTCGACGCCCTGCTTGACGTGGCTGCCGGGGTGGAAGTTGTAGTAGTTGCCGGGCACATACTCCATGCGCTGCAGATCGTCGGCCATCGTTTCGGTGGCAAAACGACGGATATTCGGATCAGCAGCGCAAGCGTTGAGCGTGTAGGGCGCATGGGCGACAATCTGGGCGATGTCGTGTTCAGCTGCGAATTGCAGGAAGGCCGCGACGTCGTCCTCATCGATGGCTTTGGCACTGCCACCGCGTGGGTTACGGGTGAAGAACTGGAAGGTGTTGGCGCCGACGGATACGGCGGCTTTGCCCATGGCAAGGAAGCCTTTGGAGGCAGAGAGGTGACAACCGATTCGAAACATGATTACAAGTCGTGATGTGGAGTTATGCGACTGAGCCGCGGGTTGTATAGAGGGTTGTAGAGGGCTTGCGGGCGCTCAGTCGTTAAACGGAATACGCCCGCAAGACTGTTACCGAATCAGCCTCAGGATCTCGCACGGTTCGGAGGTGCCGAAGGTCTTGATGATTTCGAAGCTGTCCGGGTATTTGGTAGATATAAACCAGGCGTAGCGGTGAATATTGTTGATGTACTGCCCCGTGTTGCGTGTGGGGTCGATACGCAGCTGAGCCAGCAGCAGGTAGGTGACATGTTGCTCCTTGAGCAGGCGCAGCATCATGTCTGGGTCGTAGATACGAACGTCCGCAGTTTGGCACTGGGCGATGGCTTGATCCAAGTCGAGCGTGTAGGGCACACCCATCTGCTCCATCTCGTGGAGAGCCTCCGCTAAGTTTGCGCGTGGGAAGGTGTAGACGCAAGCTGCCGGTGACGGCTTATCGCCGATCATAAACTTGCTTAGGGGCGTGATGATATAGCGGAGCACCTCGCCCGACATAACACCCTTCGATCCGTCGGCCACGACAACCACGAGCGAAGTGTCGCCCTTGAGATAGTTCAACGTATCGGCGGGGACGGTCAGCGAGGCGGGCAACCCAACAAAGTCGCGTCCGGTGTAGACCTTCGACATAGACGGCTTACGGCTGACGATGACGGCGTCTTTCTCTGTGTTCGTCGCGACCCATTGGCTGGCCTTGATGAAGTTTTGCCAGTCGGGCGTGAAGCCGTAGAGCGGATCGCCCAGCAGAAGATTCTGCTGAAGGACGGGCAGCGTGCGACCCACCCGATTGCGGGTGATGTTCAACGTACCGCCCAGCAGGATGAGTAGCACCACGGGGTAGACGATGAAGAAACGCCGCAAGCGCGCCGAGCTGAAGGCGTAATAGAGCGCACCGAGCAGGAAGAGAAGGATGAGTGGATAATAGATCGTAATCAATCGATCCTGCGCCCAAATGATTTGCAGGACAACGAAGCTAGCGAAGTTGAGCACCCCAGCATAGAGTCCCGCGAAAAGCAGCGGGGCGTCACGACGCACCAAGATAACCACCAGTGCAGCGAAGTAGAGCCCGTAGATGATGAGCGTCCGTGTGGCGCTCATGTCGAACCGGTTGCTGGGTGTCTCAGGCATCACGCCCATCATTTGGCAGAGGAAGGCGGAGAGGTAGACCCGAGAGTTGTCCCAGAAGCGAGAGAGGAGTCCGGCGGTATCCTCCATACCCGCGTTGGGGTTGTAGTAATCCTTCGCCATGAGGTTGGTGAAGCTGTGTCCTGCCGCAACGTTCGGCCAGAGGATAGCCTTGACCAAGTAGAAGGCAGCGAGCATCAGCAGCGCTGCACCGACGGTATAGAGCAGATCCTTCCACCGGCCCTTGATCGCAAAATAGAGGATAACGACGCCGATGACACAGAAGCCAATCTCGCGCGTCAGTCCCATCGCCAGTGTCAGGGCACCGAGGGTGAGGTACTTCTTCCAGTCCTTTCTGAGCGTGTAGCTCGGTGTGCCGCCCTCCACCCAGAAATAGCGGGAGAAGAAGTAGAAGTAGATCGACTGAAGGAGCATGAAGAGCGGTTCGCTGTAGGTGTAGCCGGCATAAAAGAAGATGTAGGAGCAGATGGCAGCCAGCAGCATGGATGGAATCAGCACGGCCGACGGGATCCGCCTCTCGAATGCCTTGTAAAGGAACCCAAAGGCGCCAACGGTGAAGAGGACAGAGAGGAACTTAAGCAGGACGAGTCGATACCCGAACAGTCCGACGAAGGGTGAGAGGACGATGGGGTAAAGCGAGCCGTGATGGCCGGGGAAGACAAAGTGGTGCCAGAAGGCGTCGGCGGCAAGGATATAGTCGCAATCGTCGCCGCTGAGGCTGACTTTGGCGTCAAACATAACGATGCTCATCAGCGTGGCCAGAGCCATCGTGAGCATGAAAAAAGCCCGCCGATGTCGATCGAAAAAGGTATCGAACCGTTGGGCGAAAGAGGTAGTGTGAGAAGCTTTCATTGTTTGCTGATTATTTCGTTAGAACTACAAGCAGACGGGTGGCGAAGAGGCTGGGTAGATGGTTCAAACCCCTTTCGCAGCTTTTGATAAAGGGATAGAGACGATCTGGGTAGAGCTGTCGACCGCTGTATCCGCCGGACATGACATACGCCAATGCAGCATAGCGCCGAACTTTCGTAATGGAAAAGTCACCGATCAAGTCGCGATACTTTCGGCTGTGTCGGAAGATGCGGCAGGCGTTGCCTTGGGCGGCATAATAGCCGAGGCGATCGTCCGATATGGGGCCACCGTCGGGGTTGATCTTGTCGAACCATGCTACAGGCTCCTTGTGAAAAGCACCGTAAACGATCCATCCCAATGCGCTGATACAGGGTTCGAAGAGGATAACACGTCCGTGGGGTTTGAGCACACGACGAAACTCGTTAAGTGCCGCCTTGGGGTATTCCAAATGGTGAAACACATCGAAGAGGATCAGGTTAGAGACGCTCTCGTCCGCAAAGCTCATCCGGTAGGCGTTCTCCACTTGGTCGATCCACGGATTGGGGAACACGTCCGTGCAGATGCACTCCGGGATATGCTGCTTGAGGTTGCCAATCCCCGAGCCCAACTCTACAATCAACCCCTCTTGCGAACGATCCACCTGCGCACCAATCAGGGCGTAAAAATCATTGTAGATGGTTTGCAGTATCTGCTTATTCTGCCAATAGGTCAGGTTCTCGTTAATCTCTTTGTTATGGCGATTGAAGTCTTCCATACTTCTCATTCAAATGAACTTAATCTTCCGTGCGGCGAAGGCGCACATCTTTATCAGCAGCCAACCGTGTCGGAAACGACTGATCTGCGTGGAGCCATACTCGCGGTCCTTATATCGGATGATGATCTCCGTCATCTTCAGGTTCAGCTTGGCAGCGCCAAAGAGCAGGTCAAAATCGCCGAAGGGATCGAAATCGCCGAAATAAGCGCGACCTAACTTGAGCGTGTCGTAGTCCGACTTGTAGAGCACCTTCGTGCCGCAGAGTGTGTCCTTCAGCCCTTGCCCCAGCAGGTAGGAGAAGAGCACCCCGAAGCTCTTGTTGGCGATCAGGTTCAGGAGCCGCATCGCCTGCTTTTCCATCGGGTAAACGAGCCTGCAACCGTTGATGAACTCACCCTTACCCTGACGGAGCGCCTCGTAAAATTTCGGCATATCCTCAGGCGGCGTCGTCAGGTCGGCGTCGAGGATGAAGAGCATCTCGCCCGTAGCCGCCTCGAAACCTTCACGCACGGCGTTGCCCTTGCCGCGGCCTGACTGGATGAGCACCTTGATTCGCTTCTCTGGATAGGCGTCACGCACACGGAGCATCTCCTCGTACGTCCCATCCTCAGAATGCCCTTCGACGAAGACAAACTCTTGTGAGGCGCCGAAGGCAGGTAGCCTCCGGACAGCATTCTCGATGTTCCCTCGCTCATTGCGTGCCGGGACGATGATGGACACCGTCCGCTCGGGTGCCTCCCGTCGAGGCTCAGGTCGGGCTACGATCAGGTTCACCAAATCCAAGCGGTGAAGGGGGGGCAGGTTCGCCAGGAAACGGTTGCAGAAGGGGGTCAGCAGCGGAATGTTGATGGGCAGCAGGATCTTATTTTCACGCTTCACCCGCTCGAAGCCTGTCAGACGGAGCAGATTGTCGATATCCTGCACCGAGAGCCAGTTCTGGTTCGGTTGCTGGAGCTTCAGACCGAGCCGCTCGGCCAGCTTGAGGATAGGTTCCCAGAGGAAGTTATAGTTGGAAATAACGATGCGCGTACGCTCGTGGCATACTTGCGGTAGATGCTCAAAGGCGCGCTGCACATCCCAGAGCGACATCGTCAGGTCGGACATTATGATATAGTCAAACGTCTCGCTGAGCCGTAGCTCCTCAATGTCGTCCACCTCGAAGCGCAGCTCCGGGAAGGTTCGTCGGGCTATTTCGATCATCCGTTCTGAGAAGTCAATACCCACGCCGTAGGCTGGCCGCATGGCCGCTAAGAGTTCGCCCGTCCCACATCCGATCTCTAACACGCGGCTGCCGGGCGGGATGATAAACGAGAAGTAGCGCTCCAGCGAACGGTGGTAATAACGGCGCATATGTTTGTGGCGCTGCCGTTCGGGCGCCGTCCGGTTGTAATAATCTATGATGGATTGCTTGTTCATTCGGGGGGAAGACGCATCGGCCGCCTCGTGTGAGGACAGTCCGCGCCTTTTTCTGATTGCGCGCGCAAAAGTAGAAGAAAGCCTTATCCGAAGCAGGTGTGAGGGCTCGTGTGGCTTTACAAGTAGTCCTAAGTATCGCATGTTAAGCGGCGTGCAAACTTGTGAGTACCCTCGAAGTATGCGCCATTCACACACACCCGATAGACGCTCTGCCCCTGCAGCGCCCATCTCTGCCACCCCGTAATGATTGCCTCTCGACATGGAAGCTATCAGCCAAGGAATAGACACGAAAAAGCCCCGCCGGTATGAAACTACCGACGGGGCTTATCGCTGTTGCGGAGGTAAGATTCGAACTTACGACCTTTGGGTTATGAGCCCAACGAGCTACCCCTGCTCCACTCCGCGATCTTGTTGTTAACGGCCGCAAAGGTAAAAACGATCCGATAAATGCAAAATCGCCCGGCTCTTTTCGAGGTGTACCGGGAAGCAACCCCCATCTATCGCCACAAGGCTACCTGCGGCGGCAGGAAGGGCTGCTTTACATTTGCCCCCTCACAAATCTACAATTACGGATATGACAAAAAAGATGCTGCTTATCATTTGCTTGACTGCTCTGGCCTGCAGCGCCGACGCGCAGTCGTTCTTGCGTTGGTTAGGGATCAAGCCGGCGTATAAGCTGAAAAACGAGCTATCAATTAGCTGGGGACTGGTGGAGAACCCGTTCGAGATGTATCACGATGATACACCTGGCTGGCCGGAGGGGCGATTCGAGGGGAACACACCGTGGGAACGCTACGACCGCAGTCGATATAGCTATGGCGACCGGATCTATACGCAGGCGCTGTCGGTGGGCTACACCCAAGAGCTGAGCCGTTGGCTGGCTCTGGGCGTACAGACGTCCTACTCGGGCATCTACCAGAGCCAACGCCTCGACGGCATGTCGGTGGATCACCTTTACACGCATCGCCTGGCCATCTATCCCGCCGTACGCTTCACGTACCTCAACCGCCCGATAGTCCGCCTCTATTCGGGCCTTGGGCTGGGCGTGGGCATGAAATGGGAGCGGGAATTTTTCAACCCAGACGTGCGGTATAGCGTCTTTCCCACTGGGCAGGTGACCTTCTTCGGTGTCTCCGTGGGGCGTGCGCTGTTTGCCAACTGGGAGCTGGGCTATGGCGTAAAGGGCTACCTGACGCTGGGCATGGGCTACCGCTGGTAACGATACAGAAAGCGAGCGGGTGAGGCTGAGATGGATCCATCTGAGCCCTCACCCGCACTTATATATGGCCAGCAATTTAGGCCGCCTCACTACGCCTGGATCAGGCCGCACTGGAGGTGGCAGCCCTCGTACTCCAGCTGTAGGGTAACGTGACTGATGCCGAACTCCGTCCGCAGCATCTCCTCGATGCGTCGGCCGATGGCTTGCGCGTCCGAGAGCGGCAGATTTTCGCAGAGGTTGATGTGCGCCTCGAGGTGGATATGCTCGTCGTCCATCTTCCAGATGTGCAGGTGGTGCATGTCCTTGACCTCGGCCATGTCCTCCGTGCGCCCCTGCACGGCGTGCAGATCAACGCCCTCGGGCGCGGCCTGCATGAGGATGTCGACCGTCTGGCGGACGATGCCCCACGTGTGCCAGATGATATACACGCCCACGGCAACCGTGATCAGCGGATCGAGCCAATACAGCTTCCAAATCCAGATGGCGATGCCGCCCAGGATGACGGCCACGGACGAAAGCGTGTCGCCCAGCAGATGCAGGTAAGCCGCGCGGATGTTCAAGTTGTCCTCCCGGTCGCGATGCAACATGACGACCGCGATCAGGTTGGCCAGCAGCCCGAACGTGGCCACGATCAGCATCACCGCGCCGCGGATCGGCTCGGGGTTGCGGAAGCGCTCGTAGGCCTCGACAAAGAGGAAGACGCAGATCACGATCAGCGCCACGGCGTTGAAGAGCGCCGCCAGGATTTCGGAACGTTTGTAGCCAAACGTCTTGCGCAGGTCGGGGCGCTTCTCGGCGTGTCGGCCGGCCAGGAAGGCGATGAAGATGGCCGACGAGTCGCCCAGGTTGTGGACCGCGTCGGAGAGCAGCGAGAGGCTGTTCGAGACGAATCCGCCGACGATCTGCACGAGCGTGATCGAGAAGTTCAGCGCCGTTGCCCAGAGCAGTTTGCGCCCCTTCATATCGGCCCCGTGGTGGTGATGGTGCGCATGACCGTGGCCGTGCGTGTGATCACAGTCGTGATCGTGTTCGTGGTGAGGATGGGTATGCATAATGTGGATCTGTATTTAATGTGGATTCGCGTGGACAAAGATAAGCAGCCCTCGCGGCGCACCTCGTTTGCCTTCCATCACTCGCCGCGGCCCCGAAAAGCGCCCTCGTTTGTCCCATCGGCAGCCTTGCAAGCCCCGAAAAGCGCCTCGTTTGGTCCGTCGGCAGCCCCGCAAGCTCTGGAAAGTGGCTCATTAGGCCCTTCACCTCCCATCAGGGCGCCCAATGGAAATATTTATTAGAAGCTCCCACAATAAAAGCCTATAACTTGCGCCGCAAGTAGAATGTTTTTAATATGAGAGACTATAAACTTTGATGTATGTAGATTGCTCTCAATATAAAAGCTGATCCATTGCACTGCAAGTTTGGATCTTTCTATATAAAAGCTTATCACCTATATTCCATATAGTGTACTTTTATAGTGAAAGCAAACAACTTGCACTGAAAGTATCATGCTTTCACCATAAAAGAACCATATCATCGATGAAGGATATATCCTATCAGTATAAAATCATTGAATGCACGATGCAGGCTCCATCCTATCAGTGTAAAAGCATTGAATATACGATGCAAGTTATAGCCTATCCATATAAAAGCCTCAAATAAATATCTCCATTCAGCCCCCTAAAGAGTTGGGGAGGCCAAACGAGGCTCATTTCGGGGCTTGCAAGGGAGGCGTGGGCCGAACGAGGCGCATTTCGGAGCTTATCGGTGCGGCGAAGGGGGTGAACGCGATCGATTTGAGGGTATCGTTGTAATTTTGTCAGGCAAAACTGACAGAATATACACACCAGATATGAAAGAAGAATCCATACAACAAGTCAAGCAGCGCTTCGGGATCATCGGTAACGACGCGACGCTCAACCGTGCCATCGACGTGGCCATGCAGGTGGCTCCCACCGACCTCTCCGTGCTGATCACGGGCGAGAGCGGCGTGGGCAAGGAAAACTTCCCGCAAATCATCCACCAAAACAGCCACCGCAAACACGGTACATACATCGCCGTCAACTGCGGTGCCATCCCCGAGGGCACGATCGATTCAGAGCTGTTCGGACACGAGAAGGGATCGTTCACCGGCGCACTAGCTGACCGCAAGGGCTACTTCGAAGTGGCCGACGGCGGCACCATCTTCCTCGACGAGGTGGGCGAGCTGCCCATCCCGACCCAGGCACGCCTGCTGCGTGTGCTGGAGAGCGGCGAGTTTATCAAAGTCGGCTCGTCGAAGGTGCTCAAGACGAACGTCCGCATCGTGGCCGCCACGAACGTGAACCTGGTCGACGCCGTGGCCCACAACCGCTTCCGCGAGGATCTGTATTACCGCCTCAACACGGTGCCCATCGTCATCCCCCCACTGCGCGACCGTGGCGACGACATCCTGCTCCTCTTCCGCAAGTTCGCCAGCGATGCGGCCGAGAAGTATCGCGTGCCGGCCATCCGGCTGGAGGACGACGCCCGCCAGCTGCTCCTCACCTACCGCTGGCCCGGCAATGTGCGCGAACTGAAGAACGTCACCGAGCGCCTCTCCATCCTTGAGCCTGAACGCACCATCAACGCCGATCGCCTACGCCCCTACCTGCCCAACATCGAGGCCACGCATCTGCCTGTGCCTGTCGGTCGGCCGCAGGAGGACGGCAAGCTCTTCTCGAGCGAGCGCGAGATCCTCTATCAGGTGCTCTTCGATATGAAGAAAGACGTCACCGAGCTTAAGAAGCTGGTGCACGACATCATGAGCGGCAGCATGCCGACCGCGGCCGTGCCCGTGGAGCCGCAGCCCGTGCCGTACGTCGCCCCCAAGCCGCATCCGGTGCATGAGGCGGAGACGGTCGAGGAGGCTGAGGCGGTCGAGGAGCCGATGGCGCTCGGCGATCTGGAGCGACAGATGATCCGCCGCGCACTGGAGCGACATGGCGGCCGTCGGAAGGCTGCGGCGGCTGATCTGGGCATCTCGGAGCGGACGCTCTATCGTAAGATTAAGGAATATGGATTACTGGACTAAGCTTCGCCGTATATATAAGATACTGGCGGCCGTCGTGGGGGTGATCCTGCTGGGCGGCTGCTCCATCTCGTATCAGTTTAGTGGCACGTCGATCGACTATACGCAGGTGCGCTCCATCTCCATCAAGGATTTCCCCAACATGGCGCCCCTCGTCTACGGTCCGCTGGCACAACGCTTCACGGATGAGCTGAAGGACAAGTTCGTCCGACAGACTAAGCTGCAAATGCTTCGCGAGAACGGTACGCTGGATCTCGAGGGCGAGATCACGGGCTACGAGCTGACGCCGCAGGCCGTGCGCGAGGATGCGAACAGAGCCTTGGCCGCCCTGACCCGCCTGACCGTCACTGTCCGCGTGCGCTACACGAACCGCGTGAATCCCGACAAGGATTTCGAGCAGTCGTTCTCGTCGTACAAAGAGTTTGAGAACTCACGCACCATCGATCAGGTGCAGGAGCAGCTCTGTCGCGAGATCATCGACGACCTCGTCAATCAGATCTACAACGCCACCGTAGCCGACTGGTAACCCTCGTCCCCATGACCCGCGAAGAATTCTATCGCTACATCGACCGCCCCGCACTGCTCACGGCTGCCACGCTGCCCGAGCTGGCGCGGATCGTGGAGGCCTTCCCCTGCTTCCACGCTGCGCGGATGCTTTACCTCAAGAACCTCGCTCTCACGGGCGACCTCCGACTCAAGGGCGAGCTGGAGCGCTTGGCCGTCGGTGTACCCGACCGCGCACGCCTCTTCCTGCTGCTCCAGGACGAGGCCCGTCTCAAGGACACAGCCGACGCTGCCCCCGCGCGCCGTCCCACAACGGACGAGGCCCACGGCGCCTTCGACTCCTCCGCCTCGACCGACTATCTGCGTTGGCTCACCACAGACACCGACGCGGAGTCGCCCGCCGAACCCGCCGCCGAGCCTAAGATGCGCCACCAAGACCTCATCGACTCCTTCATCGCGCACGGCAGCGAACGCCTCGACAAGCGTCGCCTGCAACGCGCCGTCAGCGAGCCAACGTCGCCCGCTCCCGCCCCGAAGCCGACCGAGCAAGCGGCGGACAGCTCCTTCTTCACCGAGACGCTGGCGCACGTCTACATCCGCCAGAAGCGTTACGCCAAGGCGCTGGAGATCATCCGCAGCCTCAGCGAGAAGCACCCGGAGAAGAACATCTACTTCGAGGATCAGATCCGCTTCTTAGAGAAGCTGGTCGAGCACAGCAAACAGTCATAGAGTGTAGTAGACTGTTGCCTGCCCCGCTTTCTTACATTTATTTTGCCGCCCGAAAAAGAGACCCTCACCGATTATTCATTTCAAAACAATAGAATCGCATGTACGTATTTTTATCCATCTTGATTTTCCTGGCATCGATCTTCCTTATTCTGATCGTGCTGGTGCAAAACTCGAAAGGCGGAGGATTGGCCTCCGGATTCTCCTCGTCGAACCAGATCATGGGCGTCCGCAAGACGACCGACTTCCTCGAGAAAGCTACCTGGGGGCTGGCCGGCAGTGTAGTCGTGCTGAGCATCCTCATCGCTTCGTTTATCCCCAAAGGCGATGCCCAGCAGAAGAACGAACAGGAGTCCGAGATCCAGCAGCAGGTGAACGACGCTGTGCCCGTAGATCCGAACGCCACAGGCCCCGACTTTGGCTCGCAGCAGCAACCGCAACAGTCGGCCGAGCAGCAGCCCGCCGAGCAACAGCCTGCTCAACAGCAACAAGAGGCCCCGGCTAAGTAAACTCGCCCGAGAGGTCACAGACCGGAAAACAAAAGGACCGGAAGCGCAAACAATCGCCGCGCTTCCGGTTCTTCTTTTTTTGAGGGAATAGGGGGCAGGTTACGCCTGCTTCCCGCCTCGGCGCATCAGATCGTAGGCCGCACGTGAGGCGCGCTCCATGATCTCCTCCTCGCCCGGCACATGCTTGTCGCGCATCAGCACGCGGCCGTCACAGATGACCGTATCCACGCAGCTGCCATTGGCGGCGTAGACAAGATTCGAGATGAGGTTGTGGTTCGGGGCGAAAGCGGGCTGGCGGAGGTCGATGAGGCAGAGGTCGGCCAAGTAACCCTCGGCGATGCGGCCTGTGCGGAGGCCGAGGATGTCGGCACCGGCAGCCGTGGCGGCGTGAAAGATGGCGTCGCACGTGACGGCCTCGGGGTCGCCACGCCACGACTTGCCGAGCAGTGACGCCAGCTTCATGGCCTCTACCATATCGAGGTTGTTCGACGAGGCACAGCCATCCGTGCCCAGCCCGACGGTGATGCCTGCGGCGCGCATCTCGTCGAAGTGGAAGCGATAGCCGGAGGCCAGCTTCATGTTCGACGCCGGGTTGTGCACCACCTTGACGCCATGATCGGCCAAGATGCGGATCTCCTCCTCATCGACGTAGAGGCCGTGCGCGATGACGAGTCGCGGGGAGAGGATGCCCAAGCGGTGCAGATAGCGGACAGGCGTCTGCCCGAAGCGCGCGAGGCATTGCTCGGTCTCGACGGTCGTCTCGGCCAGATGGAGGTGGATGAGTGTGTCGTGATCGCGGGCAAAGTCGGCCGACCATTGCAGCAGCTCGCCGGAGACGGTGTAGATGGCATGCGGGCCGAGGGCATAGCTGACGCGTGGGCCATAGGGCGGAGGCGTGGCGTAGCGACGCGTGATGTGACGGCGGCTGCGTTCGGCCTCTTCGGGTCGGAAGTGATCGAAACAGGCCTCGCAGAGCACGGCACGGAGACCCATCTCTTGGACAGCCTCGGCCGTGGCGTCGAGCTTGTGATACATGTCGAAGAAGGTCGTCGTACCGCTGCGGAGCATCTCGACGCAGGCCAGCTTAGCGCCCCAGTAGACGTCCTCATGCGTCAGCTTCGCCTCGTTCGGCCAGATGGCCTGCTCGAGCCACTGCATGAGCGGCATGTCGTCGCCATAGCCGCGGAAGAGCGTCATGGCGGCATGCGTGTGGGCGTTGATGAGTCCGGGGATCAGGGCCTTGCCACGGCCGTCGATCACGGTGTCCGCCCCGGGAGCGTCGATCGTCTCGGCGATGCGCGCGATGGTGTTGCCTTCAATAAAAAGGTCCGTCGGACGACCTTGCCATTCGACGGACCGGATCAGTATGCTGCTCATACCTCGGGGGGGCTACTTATAATGGTTGTAGAACTCCGCCACGGCCTCGATGCCGGTGCGGAACATGTCAAGGCCGAAGCTCTCGTTGGGCGAGTGGATGGCGTTGCGCTCCAGACCGAAGCCCATGAGTACCGTCTTCAGGCCGAGGATCTTCTCAAACGCGGGGATGACGGGGATGCTTCCGCCACGGCGCACAGCCAAGGGCTGCTTGCCGAAAGCGATCGTGAAACCTGCCTCGGCGGCCTTGTAAGCCGGCAGATCGATGGGGCAGACGTACGGCTCGCCGCTGTGCTTGAAGTCGACCTTCACCCGGACGCCCGTCGGGGCGGCGGATTGCAGGTAATCGATCATCATGCGCGTGATGCGCTCCGGATCTTGGTGCGGAACAAGGCGGCAGGACAGCTTGGCGTAAGCCTTCGACGGCAGAACCGTCTTCGAGCCCTCGCCCGTGTAGCCGCCCCAGATGCCGCAGACGTCGAACGTCGGCCGACAGCTGTTGCGCTCCAGCGTCGAGTAGCCCTTCTCGCCGAACACCTCGTCCACGTCGATGGCCCGCTTGTAGGCCTCCTCGTCGAAGGGCACGCGGGCAATCATGGCCTTCTCGTCGGCCGAAAGCTCCTCTACATCGTCATAGAAATGCGGCAGGGTGATGCGCCCGTCCGCGTCCGTCAGGCTGGCGATGAGCTTGCAAAGCGCATTGATCGGGTTGGCCACGGCGCCGCCGAAGTGGCCCGAATGTAGGTCGCGGTTGGGGCCGGTCACTTCGATCTCCCAGTACGACAGCCCGCGCAAACCCGTGGTCAGCGAGGGCGTCTCGGCGCTCACCATGCTGGTGTCCGAGACGAGGATCACGTCCGCCCGGAGCAGCTCGCCATGCGTCTTGCAGAAGGCGATGAGCGATTCCGACCCGACCTCCTCCTCACCCTCGAGGATGAACTTCACGTTGCAATGCACCGCGCCCGCGCGCAGGGCCGTCTCGAAGCCCTTGGCCTGGATCATGGCCTGCCCCTTGTCGTCGTCGGCGCCGCGGGCATAGACGCGTCCGTCGCGAATGGTGGGCTCGAACGGCTCGCTCTGCCAAAGCTCCAACGGCTCGGCGGGCATGACGTCGTAATGCCCATAGACGAGCACCGTGGGCAGGTCGGGCGAGACGATGCGCTCGGCGTAGACCACCGGATTGCCGTCGGTGGGCATCACCTCGGCGCGGTCGGCTCCGGACGACAACAACAGTTCGCGCCAACGCTCGGCGCATCGGCCCATGTCGGCCTTGTGCTCCGTCTGTGAGCTGACGGAGGGGATGCGTAACAGGCTGAACCACTCCTCGACGAAACGTGGCTCGTTCTCTTTGATATACTCTTTGATCGTACTCATAAGGTGTTTATGTGTTGGTTTTTAAGTGGGGGTAAAAGTAGGGGCAATTCCCTATCGGCGGCAGCGGGGCACTGGTTGATGCAGACTTCCGCCACTCGTTGGAATGCCTTCCGACCCCTCGGAAAGTGTCAAAACGCGCCGCTGAAGGTTTCCGAGGCCTCGGAAAGCTCAAAAACACGCCGCTGAACGTTTCCGACGCGTCGGAAAGCTCAAAAACGCGCCGCTGAACATTTCCGACGCGTCGGAAAGCTCAAAAACGCGCCGCTGAAGGTTTCCGAGGGGTCGGAAGGGGCGTCAGGGATGCCGGCCAAGTTTGCCGGGTACCAGGCTAAGTTCCCTGCCCCGGAAGGGGCCGTCAGGGACGCTGGCCAAGATTGCCGGGTACCAGGAAAACTTCGCAGGCGGCCGCAGCCGCCCCGAGGAGTCGGAAGGGGCCGTCAGAGACGCCGGCCAAGCATGCCGGGTACCAGGAAAACTTCGCAGGCGGCCGCAGCCGCCCGAGGGGTCGGAAGGGGTCAAAATCACTTCTAACATTCCCGTAACATAGCCTAACTGATGGCTAACCATGCGGCTCCTAGAGCCACTTCATCTTTGCGGTGTCAAAAAAACACCCCCGGATGTGTAGCTTTTCCTGATAGGGCTGCGTCTAACGGGCGTAACGACAAAAAACAAAGAGATAAGACATACAATTCATTCAAAAACAAAAAGACAAGTAAGATGGAAACACAAGTTTGGACCCCGGCCGTATGGTCGATGATGTTGGCAATGGATGCCGTAGCGATGATTGATTTGATGAAGCATGCCCGCGGACGCCGCGCGAGCTATCGGATGGGAATGGCGGCGATGATCCTGGCTGTGCCCTTCGTGGGGGCGGCGGTGTACGGATGGCAGCGACTGCAGTCGGTGCGTGTGCCGGCCGTTTGCGCAGCGCTGATGCTGCTCGCCACGCTCTCGTCGTGCAGCAAAGAGGAGCTGCCCGAGCCGTATTACCCTAACACCCGGTCGGAACAGACGGAGAGGCAGCACCCGTCGCTGCCCGAGTCGAACGACAACATTCGCCAGTGGAACCGATTCGTCATCGAGGAGCAAAACGTCTTCAACGAGGGACAGGTGACGCCCCCCACGCCCAGTCATCAGGGCAACAAGGGCGGCGTGAAGCCGAAGGGCCGCTCGATCATCGATCAAACGGAGCCGAACGCCGAGAAGGAGTGATCGCAGGGCAGTCATTCCCAGAGCACCTATGAGAAGCGGGGGGCGCAGAAACCTTTATAAGGTCTTGCGCTCCCCGCGCTGCGTTTTTTTTCTTCGCCCCTTGTAGTTTTCCCCACGTGGGGTGCGTCTAATGGGTAAACAACCCTCAAGAGAGAAATGAAAGTATCCGAACAAGCATTCACGAAGCTCGTCCATGAGCATAAGCGCACGATATACAGCGTGTGCTACATGTTCTCATAAGTAGTCTGCGAGTTATTCCGACATGGATCTTTTTCGCGGCAGCCTTCGGCCTAAGCGTCTTCCTCTCGCGTTTGATTTACAAAGAGCATGAATGGATGGACGACAAAGTGCTCCGCCAAATCAAAGAGCTCACCGAAGGCGATCTACCTTCGCAGCCATGAAAAAGTAAAAGACATGGGAACAATAAGTATCATCATTGAGCGTGCCGATGACGGCACATATGGAGCATATGCTGAAAACGTGCCCGGCATTTATGGCATGGGGCGCACGGCGGCGGAAGTGAAGCAGAGTATCCGCGACGCCATCGACACAGTAAAAGAATCACTCGACACTCCGCCGCCCGCAGCCTTGTTGGGTGACTACGAGTTGGCTTTCCATTACGCCACGGCCGAGATCTATTCCTAATCGTACACGCGTAAGTCGGATAGCGTCTCTTCATGAAAAAGATCGGATTGATTTCAGACACCCACGGCTGGTGGGACGAGAAGTATGCGGCGGCATAGGCCTACCTTTGCACCATAAACCGAATAGAAATGGAAGCAACACAGCGCACACTTATCGATTTGCCCGAGCGCGCAATCCGGGCATTACAGTTGAGAGCCGAGACATCGGGAATGTCGCTCAAGAGATACATGGAGGTTTTGCTCATACAGCAAAGCGAAGAGCCGTTGAGTGATGAGCAGCTTTATAAAAGCATGCTCCTGATGTATCCGGACGGGAAGGAAGAAGCCTCCGAGGAGGAGGTTACTGAGTTTAGAGCGTGGTTGAAGGAATGAAGCTATCGTTTTCCAAACGCTTCATTAAGCAAGCAAAGACACTGGATAGTGTCACTAAGAAGCTCCTTCATACCGTGCTTGAAGAGGCAGAGGAAGCAAACCGTGTTGAAGAGATCGGAAACTGCATGAAGATGTCCGGCTATAAGCAGGTCTATCGGATAAGGATATCTGATCATAGGGCGATATTCATCCTCCGGACGGCTTCGTCCTTATTCTTTCAATACATCGTATCCCGTGGGGAGGCCTACGGAAAGAAATATAGGGAGTTGCTGAAAGGAGAATAGTTTCTGCAATAAATGCGTTTGTCTCTCCATGAAAAAGATCGGATTGATTTCAGACACCCACGGCTGGTGGGACGAGAAGTATGCGGAGTATTTCGCCGAGTGTGATGAGATATGGCATGCGGGCGACATCGGGTCGGCCGACGTGGCGATGCGGCTCACGGCCGTCAGGCCACTCCGGGCAGTGTACGGCAACATCGACGGCTACCCCGTGCGGCAGATGTATCCGCGGACGTTGCGCTTCGACGTGGAGCAGGTCTCGGTGATGATGACCCACATCGGCGGTTATCCCGGTCGTTATGACCCCGCGATTCGCGCCGAGCTTTACGCCGCACGGCCCCGTGTCTTCGTCTGCGGCCACTCGCATATCCTGCGCGTGATGTACGACAAGCACCTCGAGTGCCTCTGCCTCAACCCCGGTGCGGCGGGTATCAGCGGCTTCCACACCGTGCGCACCCTGCTGCGCTTCGTCATCGACGGTGCCGAGGTGCGCGACATGGAAGTGATTGAGTTGGGCAACCGTAGCGGGAGTGTGAAGCGGTAAGTCTGCTTCTTAGCGGAAAATGCCCGGGTACGTGTGAGGGATTTCCTCATCATGTACCCGGCCATTCTTTGTTGTACGGTCTGCTTACGTATGGAGGGGGGAGAGGGTCGCCTATACCCCATGCACCGCGGCGCCTTCGGGGGCAGGCGACAGCTCAGTGGCCTCGGCGGGAGGGGTGAGATTGACGGCTGCGGCAGCGAGATACTGCTCGGCTTGGAGGGCCGTCTGACGGAGGTAGGGGTACTCCTGTTCGAAATATTCGCTGAAGAGTCCTTGGCGGAGATTGTCCTCGATCTGCTGTGTGGTCCAGAGCTTGCCCTCGCGGTCGCGGGTGTAGTCGTCGAGGGTGGACTCGGAGCGGAGGTGGACGACGTAGAGCGAGACGAGACGGCTGACGCGCTCGTTATCGAAGGCATAGCGGATGAGTAGGCGGGGCTTGAGGTCGGACTTGCCGAAGAGGTTGCGCCCGACTAAGTCGCGGACGGTCTGCTCGGGGGTGTGGCCGAAGAGGATGGGCGCGCAGAAGGGATGATCGATCGCTTCGGGCGAGACGACACGGTCGGCATCGCGGCGGGAGAGGTAGAGCATGCCGCGATGCATGACGGCGATACGCACCACGGGATGGCGATAGTGGCGTGCCTCAGCGCTGAGGCTGACAGAGTAGGCCACGCGCCCGATGACGTGTCCCTTCACATCGACCACAGGCAGCCAAGCTTCCTCAGCCAGGCCGCGCTTCATCATCGAGAGGCGGATCTGCTCGTAAAGCATCAGCCCCAAGCTAATGGCCAGCAAGAACTCGCGCTGCAACAGCTGCTCCAGACGAAGCGTTTGGTCGGCCTCGGGGAGGATCTTATAAAATAGGATGATGAAGAGGTGAATCGTGTAGGCGTTCTGGGTGATACGGGCCACGAAAAAAAACTCGTTGAGGGCTGTGCGGAGGCGCGTCCGACGCAGGGCGGGGCGATGCGAGCGGCGTACACGCCCAACGATGACGCGTTGCATGGTGCTGATGCTGGAGAGTACAACCACGAGCAACCACTCCGTGACGAGCGGCGAATAGTCGGCCAGCATGTTGCCCAACTGAAGGACGAAGAAGAGCGAGTAAAGCGCCAGTGCGACGGCCGTGGGCAGGAGCATGAACTGGTAGCGTCGGCGACGTACCGGCCCCCAAAAGACGATAAGCCCGACGAGGCACACGGCGGAGGAGATGAGGTAGGAGATGAGGTAGGTGTACGTGTAGTTCAGCACCACCAGCAGCAAGAGCGGCGTCAAACCGACGACTTGATTGTTCAGGCCGTGACGTATATCCAAGCTGTCCTTTATGCGTGCGATGCGATCCATTGTCTTCCTCTCCTCTCTCTGGTTATGGGCTATAAAATCCGTTCGTTATCGGAATAACGCCGAGGCAGGGGGATTTGTTTACACACCTGTGATCTATGCCCGATAGTCCACGGTTGGGCGGAACAAAAAGGGGGTGCCCTACGTAAGCAGGACACCCCCCTCATAATCATTCGTGCAACGCACTCAGCAGATATCTACGCCCAAGACACGCTCGGCATGGTACGACGAACGCACGAGCGGCGCACTCTCGACCGAACGGATACCCTTAGCGAGCGCCGTCAGGCGGTAGGCCTCGAACTGCTCAGGCGTAACGTACTCCGTGACGGGCAGATTCTTGCGTGAGGGCTGCAGGTATTGCCCGATGGTGAGCGCGTCGACACCGACGGCGTGGGCATCGTCCATCAGCTCCTCCACCTCCGCGATGGTCTCGCCGAGGCCGACCATGATGCCTGTCTTGGCGCGGACGTTACGCGAGGCGATGTGCTGAAGCACGCGCATGCTGACGTCGTACTTCGCAGCGCTGCGCACGCTGGGCGTCAGGCGGCGGACGGTCTCGAGGTTGTGCGAGATCACCTCTGGCTCGGCCGCGATCACTTCGTCGACAAGCTCCGTGCGACCTTGAAAGTCGGGGATGAGCACCTCTACCGTCGTATGCGGATTCAGCTCCTTAATGCGGCGGATGGTGACGGCCCAGTGGCGGGCGCCGAGGTCGGGCAGGTCGTCCCGGTCGACGGAGGTGACGACGGCGTGGCGGAGGCCCATCAGGCGGATGCTCATCGCTACGTGATCTGGCTCCTTGGGGTCGAGCGGATGGGGGCGGCCCGTCAGGGTGTTGCAGAAGCGGCAGGAGCGGGTGCAGATGTCGCCGCCGATCATGAACGTGGCTGTGCCGCGGCTCCAGCATTCGCCTTGGTTGGGACACTTGCCGCTGGTGCAGATGGTGTGCAGGCCGTGCGACTCGACGATCTCCTTCGTCCGACGGAAGTCGTCGTTGCCACTCAGGCGGATCTTTAGCCAGTCGGGCTTGCGAACGTGCGCGGTAGCCATCAGAGATTCTCGAGGATGAAGTCCGTCATCCGCGTGTAGAGGTGAAGGCGGGTATTGCCACCCATGATGAAGTGGTTGCGATCCTTATAGACCTGCATGTCGAACTGCTTGCCGAGCTGGACGAGTGTCTCGGCGTAATCCATCGTCTGCATGAAGTGCACATTGTCGTCGGCTGTGCCGTGGATGAGGAGCAGCTTGCCGCTGAGCTTCTCTGCCAGCTTGATGGGCGAGGTGAGCGCGTAGCCCTCGGCGTTCTCTTTCGGCGTACGCATGTAGCGCTCGGTGTAGATGGTGTTGTAATAGTGCCAATCGGTCGGGGGAGCCACGGCGATGCCCACCTTGAAGGTGCCTTCGCCGACGCTCATGCTCATCAGCGTGTTGTATCCACCGAAGCTCCATCCCCAGATGGCCATCCGTGAGGCGTCGATGAAGGGGAACTGCTTGGCCAGGGCCTTAGCGGCGGCCACTTGATCTTTTGACTCGAGGTCGCCCATCTTCAAGTAGGTGCACTTGCGGAACTCTTCGCCCCGGGCGCCTGTGCCGCGGCCGTCCACACAGATGGTGATCACGCCGTGTGCGGCGAGACATTCCTCCCAACCGAACTCGAAGCGGTCGAGCACGGACTGCGAGTTGGGGCCGCTGTATTGCGTCATCAGCACGGGGTATTTCTTCTTCGCGTTGAAGTCGGCCGGCTTCACCATCCAGGCGTTCAGCTCCACGCCGTCGGCTGTGCGGACGGTGAAGAACTCCTTCGGGGCGTAGGAGAGCTTGGCGAGGCGTTCGCGCAGCTGGGCGTTGTCTTGCAGGGTGCGCAGCTCCTTGCCGCTCTTTGTCTCGTGCAGCGTGGCGATGGTGGGCGTGGTGGCGGAGGAGTGGCGGAGGACGTAGTAGGCGTAGTTCTTACTGAAGGTGGCCGTGTTCGTGCCCGGGAGCTTGGAGAGGTTTGTCTTGACGCCCTTGGCATCGACGCGGCAGACGGAGCGGCGGAGGGGACTCTCGTCGGCGGCTTCAAAGTAGACCGTGTTCGTGGCTTCGTCGAGGCCGATCAGGCGTGTGACGTCCCAGTTGCCGCGCGTCACTTGACGCTGCTCTACGCCGGTGGGGGCGTACTGGTAGATGTGGGCGTAGCCGTCGCGCTCGCTGACGTAGAGGAAGCCGTTCTTATTGAAGCGCAGGGTGCGCACCCATTCGGGGTTGATGTAGCGCGTGTTTTCGTCTTTCAAGATGAGCTTGCAGACGCCGCTGGCGGGGTTGGCGAAGTACATATTGAAGAGGCTCTGGTGGCGGTTGAAGGTCATCACGGCCAGCTGGTCGGGGACGGTGGTGAACTCGATGCGGGGGATGTAGCCGTCGGCGTCGAGGGGCACGGGGATGGTCTTCGTGTCCTTGGTCTCGATGTTGTAGGCGTGCACCGAGACGGTCGAGTTGCGGTCGCCGGTGTTGGGGTACTTGTATTTGTAGTAGGACGGGTAGTAGGTCTTCTCGCCATAGATCTGCATGGAGTATTCGGGCACCTCCGACTCGTCGAAGCGGACGAAGGCCAGGAAGCGGCTATCGGCCGACCAGGTCATCATGCGGGTCATGGCGAACTCCTCTTCGTAGACCCAGTCGGTGGAGCCGTTGATGATGCGGTTCGTGGCGCCGTCGCGGGTGACTTGCACTTCGGTGTCGTAGTCGAATTTCTTGATCCAAATGTTGTTGTCCACCACGTAGGCACACATGCGTCCGTCGGGCGAGAAGGTGGGGAGCATGATCTTCCGGCCCGACTCGTTGAGGGGTTTGATGAGCTTGCGGCGGACGTCGTAATCGTAGGCTTTGAAGCGCTGCGAGTGGCGATAGATCTCGTCCGACTCCCGCCAGACGATGATGTGGTGTCCGTTGGGGCTGATCTCGTAGCCTTCGAAGTTTTTGAAGTCGCATTCGCGGGCGGTACGGGTGTCGAAGAGGGTGTCCACGACGCGTCCGGTGCGGTATTCGTAGCGCACGATGGCTGTGCCGAGCTTGTCCATGGCCGTGTAGTGTTCGCCGTCGGGCAGGGACCGCAGGTCGGAGCCTTTCGAGGTGGGGGAATACTTTCCGTCGGTGTAATCCTTCAGGTTGGGGGTTGGCTTCTGTGCCACCGCCAGGGCTGCAGTGAGGGTCATCATCAGTAGAAGGGTTGTTCTTGAGTGTTTCATTGTGTCTCGTTTGATCAGTGAAAAATTTAGGGTGGCAAATGTAATGGCGGGAAAACGTTTGGATTGAATCGTATCTCCGCCCGCCGTGTATGCGCAAAAATGCCGGGCCCCCAAGCGTGAGGTACCCGGCATAATCATTCATTCCTCCGGCAGCTTAATGTCGGGGTTGCCGTCGTCGGGTTTCTTCGGATCCTTCGGCTTCTCGGGCTGCTTAGGCTGCTCGCCCGAGCCACCACCGGGTTGCTCCGGCTGCTTCGGATCCTTAGGGTTCTTCGGCGTGTCGGGCTGTTTGGGCTCTTTCGGATCCTTGGGAGTCTTCG
>ERZ772977.352-NODE-352-length-33966-cov-3.944443_pt1 | contig 33966 bp, 33 predicted proteins | sample MGYA00511131_ERZ772977 | MGnify/ENA primary metagenome ERZ772977 (study PRJEB29015, sample SAMEA2737935) | human oral metagenome | biome: human oral; feature: human-associated habitat; material: dental | place: China | collected 2151 ...
AGCGGGTTTCCGGGCAGGGGTGATCATTCCCAAACCGATGTAGCCCTTGTCTCCAATATGACTTTGACTGTCGAGGGTTGTGAGGAAACCGGATTCCTTGATGGCCTTCGCATCATGAACGGGGTGTGAACCGTGACCACTGGCGATATGGCGGATTGGGAGATCGTGTGGATGTCGGCCAGCAACTCCTGGGTGAGATTGTGCCTGAGCATCAACAAAGTGACCTGGATACAGCGAAACAAGCCCAGGGTGCGGGATCCTGCTGCCAGATAGGTTTCCGGAACGGGAGGAATGAATCAGTTCACACAAGTTCATCGGGTCTGGTCGCGGTCAAGACGTGTGGTAGTACTCACGGCGGCGGCTTGTCTTTCAACTGAGAGTCTTTGTGGTAGGACACTTTGATTGTCTCAGATCGGGCAAGCCGCCCCCACATCCCCCTCGGATAAAGCGTTAGTTGGGGAAAACCAAAACACCCCTATGAATAAGCCTCATTGTCTTGCACAAGAATCCGCCTTGGGGATCAACCTGTGCTGATGCTGTGAAAGAATCCGCTGAAACGGTGGTGGCTTCGGCATTGATGGCGACCTGGGAGAACGACAAGGAAATAGTAGCAATTGCCAAAACAACGACTCGGAACTTCATTGGTGCCTGCTTTCTCGAGCATTTTCCATTTGAATACGGCATTCAACACTGAAACATCGTGGTGGTTGAGTCGAGGGATCCGTAGAATCTTTTGTCCTGAAAGCTATTCCTTTCCCTTCCCGGTCTCTCGACCCGAGTTCATTCAATACCCCTGGAAGCCGCATCGCACGCCAAAATCAACTTCCGGTGACTGAAGAAATGGATTCCCGTGAAGCTGGTTAGACTGACAGCATGAGCGACGTCAAGATCCGAGTCCTGATCGTCGAGGACCACGAGAAGGTACGGGCGCAGATCCAGCGGATCGTTGAGACCATGCCCGGTATCACGGTGGTAGGCACTGCGACGAATGGGCTCAATGGTGTCTCCCTCGCCAAACGGTTGAACCCCGACGTGGTCTTGATGGACATCAGCATGCCCATCATGAATGGCATCAAGGCCACCCGTGAACTCAGTGACATCGGTGTGAAGAGTCGCGTCATCGCGCTGACCTCGTTGGAGGATGACGCCACCTTCCACGAGGCCCTGCGCGCAGGAGTGGTGGGGTTCCTGCTCAAGACCAGCACCCGCGGCGAGATCATGCACGCCATCCAACAGGTCCACCTGGGTGAGGCCATGCTGTCGCCCAAGCTCATCACTCGCGTCCTCTCGCACTACGAGCGCGGACACCGCCCTTCCAAGCAGATCCGAGAGCTCTCGAAGAAGGACCTGTCCCTGCTCCGGTTGGTTGCCCAAGGCCTGAGCAACGATGAAATCGCTGAAGAGATGAACTTCACCTCTGCGACGGTGAAGAGTTACGTCTCTCGCCTGCTCAGTCGCTTGGATGTCCGGGATCGGGCCCAACTGGTCATCCTCGCCTACCAGAACGGCGTGGTCGGCGACTAACCCCCACACCCGGTGGTTTCACGTGAAACCACCCTCACCCGTAGGTGTCGCGGGGACCGCGTCCCCGGATCGAGCGGCGACCTCGTTTCCAGCTCGGCGCATGGGGGCCCAGCACCTCGATGCGCAGGACCGAACGCTCACCGAGGGCACGGTTCAGTTTCGCGACCAAGGGTCCGGCGCTGTACCTCATGGCCGAGGCCCAAGCGGTGGAGTCGCACTGGACGGTGAGCACCCCGTCGTTGAACTCGACGGGACAAGAGTGTTCGGCGTTCACAGGGCCGACGAGCCCCGACCAGTCGCGCAGCACGGTTGCCAGGGAGATCTGGCGCTGCCATCCCCGGCGTTTCGCGACGGAATCCAGGACGCTGCCGATCAGTTGCGGGTCGCGGTCATCGGGATGGGCCCCGGAACGCTGTTCCCCTGCCCTGCGACGGCGTTTTGGGATCTTCGGGGGCGGTGGCGCGACCTCGGGCAGCAGTGGGGAGGTGCGGGCCGTCTGGTGGGCGATCTCGGTCGCCAGCTCCAGCCCGCTCGGGTCGTGGGGTTCCTCGTCGGGAAGGTCGTCGTCGAAGGATGTTTCAGTCATCAGCAACCTCCGTTTCCTCCACGGGCTCGACCACCCCGCCCTGTACCCTGAACCGCCGCGCGGACGGGAAGTCGGGAACGTCCGCCCCGACAGCGGCGGTGATGAGCACCTGCTCGGCGCCGGCGACCACTCCCGCGAGGCGTTCGCGACGGGTTTCATCCAGCTCGGAGAACACGTCGTCAAGCACCAGGACGGGTTCGATGCCGTCGGCACGAACCAAGGCGAATCCTCCCAGTTTCAGGGCCAGCGCCAGCGACCACGACTCGCCGTGCGAGGCGTATCCCTTCGCCGGCAGATCACCGATGGACAGGGTAACGTCGTCGCGCTGCGGGCCGACGAGGGTCACCCCGCGTGCGACCTCCTCGCGGCGACGCTCTGCCATGGCGTCAAGCAGCCGCGCTTCGAGAGCTTCACGAACCGCGTTGACGGGAATGCCTGCCAGATCCAGGAAGGTCTTGTACTGCGCCGAGATCCTGTTGTTCACCGGCGCGATGGTCTCGTAGGCCCCCGCGGCGTGTGGGAGGACGTCGGCCAGGGTGTCGAGACGCGCGTGCAGCAGCTCGGCGCCGATCCGTGCCAGAGCATCATTCCAGGCCTGCAGGGTCGCGTCCTCCTCCGGTGCGGCCTGCCGCAGCGACCTTCCGGACATTGCCTTCAGCAGCGAGTTACGCTGCCGGAGGATCCTGTCCAGATCCGCCCGCACCCCGGCCATGCGCGGCCAGCGGGTGGTGACCAGGGTGTCCAGCCATGCCCGCCGGTCCGACGGGTCGCCGCGCACGATGGCCAGATCCGTGGGTGAGAAGACGACGGTGCGCAGCGCGCCGACGAGGTCGCGGGGCCGCGGCAGGGGAGCGCGATTCAGGCGGGCGACGTTGCTGCGGCCGTTGGTCACCTCGATCTCCAGGGTGATGAGGCGTTCGTCGTCACGGGAGGCCTGCACCCGGCCACGCAGGATCGCGGATTCGGCGCCGGCACGGATCAAGGGCGCCGTCGACGAGACGCGGTGGGAGGACATCGTCGAGAGGTACTCGACGGCCTCCACCAGATTCGTTTTGCCCTGCCCGTTCGACCCGACGAAGACATTGACGCCGGCGACGAGATCCAGCTCGGCGGCGGCGTAGTTGCGGAAGTCGGTGACCGACAGGTGGGTGACGAACATCGGGTCCGATTTTATTCACGCGGGGACATGGAAACGGGAGGGAACCTGCGGCTCCCTCCCGTCGATTCGGTCATTGGTTCACTGGGGCGGCTGCTGGCCCTGCGATGGTTGGGGCTGTTGTCCTTCCTTCTGATCACCCCGCATGAAACCGAGCACGATGAGGACGAGCCCGATGACACCGAGAATGATGCCGAACCACGGTTGGGCTCCCTCTACCGCCGAAAGCAACCTGAACTGCATCTTGAAGGCTGGGAGGATCAACGACCCGAAGCCCAGGATTGCTAAGAGGGCTCCTATGGAGGTCATAGCTCTTTCCTTTCGTGTGACTGGGACCAACCTAGGGGATCCAGCGGTGAGCCGCCACAGATCTCCTACCGGTCACATGTCCATCGGCTTCATCAGTCCGATCCGGCCGTTCAGTTCGGCAGGCGCATGAGCATGATGACGTGGCGGTAGTCGAACAGCTGGTCACCATCGATCGTCGCCAGGCCCGTGATGAGGCAGGGTTTGCCGGGGGCCGTGAAGGAGAAGTGCGCGTAGGGCGCGTCCAGGGCCCCGAGGGCGTCATGCAGGTAGTGCGGGTTGAATCCGGCGGCCTCGATGGATTTTTCCTCGCCGGCCACGTCGACCTGTGCTTCGATGGCCTCGGATGCGTGCGCCTGGTCGCCGGTGGCGGCCTCGAGAGCGATGTGGTCGTTGTTGATGATCATGCGCAGTGGGGTGTTGCGTTCCGCGACGAGCGAGACGCGTTTCACTGCGGCCAGCAGGTCGGCGGTGGGAACCCGCACGGTGACGGTACCGACAACGTCCATCAGGTGCCGTACCTTCGGGAATGCTTGGTTCAGCAGGCGGGTGGTGGCCTCGCGGCGACCCTTCGCGCCCTCGCCGATGAATCCGACCAGACCTTCACCCTCCGCCTCGGTGGTCGACAGCGACACCGTGACGGTCTTGCCGGAGGTCAGTGACTTCGCCGTGTCCGCCAGAACCCGGCCCGGAACCAGCACCGCACCCTCGACATCGGGCGACGACGGCTGCCAGGTGAGTTCCTTGAGTGCCATCCGGTAGCGGTCGGTGGCCAGCAGCGACAACCGGTCGCCGTTGATCTCCACCCGTACGCCCGTGAACACGTTGAGCAGCTCGTCGCGGCCCGCGGCGATCACGACCTGGCTGACGGACTTCTCGAAGACGGAGGCATCCACGAGGCCGGTCTGGGCGGGCATCTCGGGCAGGGTGGGATATTCCTCAACGGGGAGGGTCTGGAGACTGAACCGCGCGGACCCGCAGGTCAGTTCCACCTGGGTGTGGTCGGAGACCATCCCGACGGGCTTGTTCGGCAGGGAACGCGCGATTTCGTTCAACAGCCGCCCTGAGACCAACACCGTGCCCTCGTCGGTGACCTCGGCGGGCATCGTCACCTGGGCTGAAGTGGTGGAATCGAAACTGGAAAGCGTCACCTCGTCGCCGGAGGCGTTCATCAACAAACCAGCGAGGATCGGGGCCGTGGGACGATTCGGCAGGCTGCGGGCCACCCAGGCAACGGCATCGGCCAGTGCGTCACGCTCCACTCGAATCTTCACATCGTCCCCTTAAGTAGTGGTACCGGTGGCCACCACGGCCCGGTATCTCGTCAGCATACCTGTAATGGTCCTGATCGACGCGGGTTCGGGGCTCCAGGTCCTCGCGCTTCCCGTCAGCCGTTTGGTTCGACGCGGTTCCCGCGTACCTCACCTTTCCACCGCCCGTGACTTTGAAGAAGTTTCTGTATGTATGTCCCAGTACTGGTAGTAACACCTGTGGATCCTGTGGAAAACCTATGAAATACCTTGTCAAACGTGATTCAAGGGTGTGGATGGGTTGTGGAGGAAACCAGAACTACACGGGGAGGATTTGTGGATTGCTCAGCGCCCGTCATGCTGTCCACCGCGGTTTCCACCAAGAATCCACAGATCTGTGGACAACTTTCCACAGGTGCTACATCCCTTCCTGAAGCTGGTTGAGTCAGGCCGTGACGAAGGAACAGCCCGTGCCGAAACCACCCGGCACCGACAAGCAGGCCGGCTCAGTCGGGTTCTGTTCGCGCTCTCAGTTCTGTTTGATGCGGTTGGTGAGTTCGGTCACCTGGTCGAAGAGTTGGCGGTCCTCGCCCATCTTCGTGTCTATCTTCTTCACCGAGTGCATGACTGTGGTGTGGTCGCGACCCCCGAAACGGGATCCGATCTTCGGCAGCGACAGGTCGGTGAGCTCCCGGCACAGGTACATGGCGATCTGGCGGGCCCGGGCCAGGGCGGCGACGCGGCTGGCCCCGGTCAGTTCGTCAACGGAGATTCCGAAATAGGCGCAGGTGGCGGTGATGATGGAGTCGGCGTCGACGTGGATGTCGTTGCCTTCCGGCATCAGATCACGCAGCACCCGTTCGGTCAGTTCGAGGGTGATCTCCTGCTGGTTGAGGCTCGCGAGGGCGGCGACGCGGGTCAGGGCACCCTCCAGTTCGCGGATGTTGGTGGTGATGTGCGACGCGATGTGTTCCAGCACCTCCGTGCCGGCGGTCAGCCGCTGCGATGCCGCCTTCTTGCGGAGGATGGCGATGCGGGTCTCCAGGTCGGGGGGTTGGATGTCGGTCATCAGGCCCCACTCGAACCTGGATCTGAGCCGCGGCTCGAGTGCCTCCAGCAGCTTCGGGGGCCGGTCGGAGGACATCACGATCTGTTTCTGCGCGTTGTGGAGGGTGTTGAAGGTGTGGAAGAACTCCTCCTGGGTCTGGATCTTCGACTCCAGGAACTGGATGTCGTCGACCAGTAGTACGTCCACGTCGCGGTAGGCGCGTCGGAACTCGGCGGTCCGGTTGTCGGAGATGGCGTTGATGAAGTCGTTGGTGAGCTCCTCGGTGGACACGTACCGCACTCGCAGGTTCTCGTAGTAGCTGCGTACGTAGTGCCCGATGGCGTGGAGGAGGTGGGTTTTTCCCAGCCCGGATGGGCCATAGATCATCAGTGGGTTGTACGACTTGCCGGGTTGTTCTGCGACAGCGGCTGCGGCGGCGTGCGCAAAACGGTTCGAGGATCCTGCGACGAATGATTCGAAGGTGTAGCGCGGGTTCAGTTTCAGGTCCGAGTTCGGGTTCGCGGAACGGTGGTGCCGGATCTTCTCGTCGATCAGGGGCAGGGGCGGTGCGATCTCCAGGTCCGGGGTCTCGACCTGCAATGATGGGTCGATCACGAAGGCCAGATAGGTCCGGGTCCCCGTCACTGCGCTGAGTTTCGTCTCGATCTCGGTGCGTAACTTGGTTTCGATGCGTTCACGGGTGGTCTCGTCGGAAACGGCGAGCATCACGGTGTTGCTGTGCATGGCTATGGGTTTGGTGCGGCGCAGCCAGGCTTTGGAGGAGATGGGAACGTCGCCGACGATCCGCTCCCACACGGCGTCCAGTTCGGGCACGGCGGGTACGGACACGAGCGACTCCTTCCTGACAAGGCGTTCCACACAGGGTGGAGCGGTATTCCACAGGGTTGTCCACAACAGGGCATAAATCCCCCCGCCCTGGACGGCGGCCGCCGGGGACTGTGGATAAGCCAGCCGCGTAGAACACGAAACTAGTGCCCCTGATGGCGGTTCGCAACATGGAAAAGCCCGTGTCCAAGGACTACATCAGTGTAATTTGCAGGGTTCGGACGGTACCGCTGGCGGCTTGTGGAAATCAGTCGCTGCGCGTATCGTTGGACAGCCGCTGCCCACGGGAGCGGACCTTCCCGAGTCGAAGATCATCTATGGAGTCATCGCATGAGCAAGCGCACCTTCCAGCCGAGCAACCGTCGTCGCAGTCGTACGCACGGCTTCCGCTCCCGCATGCGCACCCGCGCCGGTCGCGCCATCCTGAGTGCCCGTCGCCGCAAGGGTCGCACGGAACTGTCAGCCTGATCCGGCAGTGCTGCCCCGATCCCGTCGGTTGCGTCGTTCCGCTGACTTCACCGCGACCTTCCGGCAGGGTGCCCGGGCCGGTACCCCGAGCGTCGTGGTCCACGTGGCCGTGAGTGACCGGAATCCACCCGAGGAGACTCGGGTGGGTTTTGTTGTGTCGAAGGCCATTGGAAACGCCGTGGCCCGCAACCGGGTGAAGCGTCGCCTGCGGCACCTCGTCACCGGACTTCCCGCCCCATTCGTCGCAGACGTGGTGGTGCGGGCCCTGCCCCCTTCCTCGTCCGAACCCGAGAGGCTGGCCGACGATCTCGAGTCGGCCTGGCGGCGAGCGTTCGCGAGGGCGACGTGCTGAAGTACCCGATGCTCTGGTTCATCCAAACCTGGCGCAAATTCATCTCCCCGTTGTACGGGGAGGTCTGCAAGTTTCATCCCAGCTGCTCAGCCTACGGGGAGCGCGCGGTAGAGTTTCACGGCGGGATCAAGGGAGGATTCCTGACCGTCCACCGGATCATGCGCTGCCATCCGTGGTCGGCAGGTGGGGTCGATTATGTTCCCGGGACTCCCGAGGCTGCAGAATGGGCTGAGGAAGTCCGACGAGACGAGGCCCGGTCGTTGTCCGGGCAGAAGGTGTCCTAGATGATCGACCTCTTGGTTCCGCTGTCCATCTGGGACAGCCTGTACGGATTGCTGTCCGCGATGATGCAGCCCCTGTACTGGGCCATCTCGGGGCTGATGGTGCTCTTCCACGGCCTCTGGGCCCCACTTTTCGGGGCCGATTCCGGGGTGTCCTGGACCCTCGCGATCGTCACCCTCACCTTGGTGGTGCGGACCCTGATGATTCCGTTGTTCGTCAAACAGATCAACTCCTCCAGGGCCATGCAGATGCTGCAACCCAAGATCCAGGAGCTGCAGAAGAAACACGGGTCGGACCGGGAGCGGGTTGCCCGTGAGATGCAGAAGATCTACGCGGAGGAGGGGGTCAATCCGATGGCTTCCTGTTTCCCGATGTTGCTACAGATGCCCGTCTTCTGGGCCTTGTTTCGGGTGCTCCAGGGCGTGGCCGACAACCAGATCCGGGGCTACTGGTTCCAGACCAGCCCGGATCTCGTCGCTTCGTTGCAGGGGGCGGATCTTTTCGGAGCGAAACTGGCGGGCCGTATCTTCCCGATCAGCTCATTCGGCGCCACCCAGGTCCTGGGTATTGTCCTGATCGCGCTCCTGGTCATCACCTTGTTCCTGACCCAGCTCCAGCTGATGCGCAAGAACATGCCTCCGGAGGCCCTGAGCGGTCCCATGGCGCAGAGTCAGAAGGTGATGCTCTACATATTCCCGATCATATACGCGGCCTCCTCTGCGGTGCTCCCGATCGGTGTGCTGCTCTACTGGAGCGCCAGCAACGTCTGGACGATGGGTCAGCAGGGGTTGCTCATCCGCAACAACCCGGCACCCAACACCCCGGCCTACATCGACTGGGAAGAGAGGATGCGTGCTCAGGGCAAGGACCCGAAGGCCATCATGGAGGCCCGCAACGCGAAACGACGCAAGAACAGGCGGTCCATTGAGACCACCGTTCAGCAGCCTGTTGACGAGAACGGCAGGCGTCGTGTCGTGCGCCAGCAGGTGAACCGCACTACCTTGAAAACCGACGACTCCGGCGGGTCCTCGAACGCGCAGGGTGGGGTTCGCCGCCAACCCCGCAGCACCACTCGATCCGCCCGTAAGAAGAAGTGAATCGGGCCTCATCCGATCGGAGCGACATGACTGAGAAAACCGACAACGAAACCTTGTTGGCTGAGGGCGACCTGGTTGCCGACTACCTTGAGGAACTGCTGGACATCGCGGATCTCGACGGCGACATCGAGAACTCCGTGAGTAACGGCCGTGCGCATGTGGTCATCGACACCGAGGACGACCGCTTGGTGGGCAAGGACGGCGAAGTGCTCGACGCCCTGCAGGAGTTGTCCCGCCTGGTGGTGATGACCGAGACCGGGCACCGTTCCCGGCTCACCTTGGACATCGGCGGCTTCCGGGAACGGCGGCGCCTCGAGTTGGTTGCCTTGGCAAAGGATGCCGTCGCGGAGGTCCTGGAGAACGGGGAACCCGCGCGAATGGCTCCGCTGAACGCCTACGAACGCAAGATCATCCATGACGAGGTGGCGGCAGCCGGGCTGACCAGCGAATCGGAGGGCGAACCCCCGTTCCGCCGCGTGGTGGTTTCCAAACCCTGAACGGATCCCCTTTTGCACAACGGTGGATAACCTGTGGAAAACTGCCTCGCGGCGGGGAGGGAAACGGCATGGTTGAAGCGGCGTTGGACGGTCAGGGCCTGGTGGAGGAGGCGGCCAGGACCGCTCTGGCGAGGAGATTCCCGGAGCGGATCGAGAACCTGGAGGCCTACGCGGAGATGCTGCGCACCCGGGGCATCGAGTGGGGGTTGCTCGGGCCGCGCGAGGCCGGAAAGGTCTGGAGCAGACACATCTCGAACTCCTTGGCGCTGGTGGACGTACTGGGCCGGGAAATGGATGTGGCGGACGTCGGTTCCGGCGCCGGGTTGCCCGGGATCCCGCTGGCGCTATGCCGGGACGATCTCCGGGTGACCCTCCTGGAACCCCTGCTGCGGCGCCACAACTTCCTTACGCTGGCCGTCGAGGAACTCGGGCTGGGTGAAAGGGTGCGGGTTGAAAGGCTGCGCGCCGAAGACTGCGACGAAACCTTTGATGTCGTGACCTGCCGCGCGGTGGCCCCGCTGGAGAAACTACTGAAATGGACCACTCCCATGTTCTTCCCGGGCGGCGAGCTGCTGGCTCTCAAGGGAGCGGGTGCGGAGGAGGAGATCGAGGCGGCCCGCAAACGTCTGGACAAGTGCGGGCTGACCGCCCGGGTGCTTCACGTTCGAGCGGTCCCGGAGATCGAGGGGACGCGAGCGATCCGGGTGCTTGCGAAATAGAAACGCATTCGCCGCGACCACTCAGGACTGCGTGTTTCGCCTTCCGGGGTCGTTGAAACGCTCCGCATATAAAATGCTTTGTCGATAAAACGGCCTAGCCATGTGAACCGTTGGAATCGTGACGCGGATCCATTGTGTGAGATCGGCGGCCTGACGAAGAGCGAAGGGAATCGAGGCCACTAGGTTGGAGCATCGGACAAAACCGATCGGAGCCCTAGTTCTGTGTAAGGTTCTCGGGAATGTTCAGAAGGAGAACCGCGTAATGAGCGAGCCAGTCGAATTTGTCGATGCGGCCCAGGAAGAATGGGTTGCGGAAGTAGTGATTCCGGATCAACCCACTTCGACCACGGCGAGGTCAGAGGTCATCACTGTTGCTCTTCGGCTTGGTGTCATGATGCTGGAGGCAGGGTTTGACACGCGTGCTGCGGTCAATGCGATGACGGGATGCGCACGAGCGCTCGGAATGGCTGATCTGTCCGTGACGGCGGTGGGGCGGACAATGATGGCTTCTCATGTGTCGGAGCGGGGAGTGCCCATCACGATGACGCTGGCCGCCGCCACCATCGATTCCTTTGACCTGTACCGCATGGGCCGACTTCATCAGGTGTTGGCTGAGATGCTGCGCGATGACGTCGACGTAAAACGAGCTTCCGATCTCATGGATCAGCTGGAACAAGAACCATCGCCTTGGCCCTGGTGGGTCGTTGTGCTCGGGGGAATGGTGCTTGCGGCCTCGATCACTCTGCAAACCGGCGGTAGTCTGGTGGCTGCTGCTCTGGCCAGCGGCTGTCTATTGCTCGTCAACCGATTCGGTGCTCTGCTGGACCGCATTGGCCTTCCGAAAGCGTTCTCCGTCTCGGGGCAAGCGGCATTGGCGGTATTGCTGGGGGTTCTGCTGAATGTTTGCGGAATCGCGACGATATCGGCCTCTGCGGCAATCATCGCCACGGGGTTGGTACTCCTGCTTCCAATTCCTCAGATCGTCCAAGCCGCTCAAGACGCCATCAACACCTACTACGTCACCGCGGCGGCACGGCTGACGGCCGTCCTGGTGCTCGTCTCGATGACGACTCTCGGTGGGACATTGGCGCTCAGTCAAGTCGGAGGAGTGAATGCCACGGAGGCGGCGTTCGCCACTCGTCCGGGACCCTTGGGGCTGTGGCTCGTGATTGTTGTATGCATGGTCGGTGCTCTGGGGAATGCGGTGTTCATGCGCGGTGGTCCCAGGCTGCTGCTTCCTGCGGCTGGGGCGGGGGCGTTGACCGGGATCGTCAATGTCGTTCTTCAACGTCACGCTTCACTGGACCCGACATTGGCAGTCGGGATAGCAGCTTTGGTGCTCGGTGTGGTGTCCGGTCTGTCATCCGGCTACCTGCGCATTCCGAGTACTGAGCTGTGCATCGTCGGAATAGCGGGTGCGCTGTTGCCGGGGCTTGACGTCTACTGGATCATCGTCTCCGAGGTCTTCAAGTTCTCCGGTGTGGGGGAGGCATTTCTTCGGGCGCTTGTCGCGGTTCTCATCATTGGGCCATCGGTAGTGCTCGGAATGTGGTTGGTCGGGCGTATCCGATCCAATGGCAAGGAATGACTGCCACGCGTTTCACGTGAAACGGTTTCACGAGGCTGCCTGAGGTCAACCATCCTGGCTATGTGTGTGATGGCGTCGTAACCAAACTGGTTGGACGAGGGTGCCCAGCTTCTGGACAGGGAGAGGAGCATACCTGGATGAACTCCTGTCGTTTCACGTGGAACGTTTTCGTTCTTCCGCGGTTGCATGCCCGGCCGCGGACGCACTGGATCGACGGGAAGTAAGGTACGGGTGTGTTGTACGTGCGCTCCGTACTTCGGGGAGCGCCGATTCTGTCCTCAAACGCGAAGCGACCCCGATCTTCATTGCTCAGTTGAGCAGCTTGATGGTTTTATCTCTAAATAGATTCATGGCTTGATCTGTGTTCAATGCTGGCGGATTCTCGCGAAGTTACCTGCATGGGCTGTCCCGTTTCACGTGGAACGGAACGTGTAATCGGGATGAGTCGGGGAATCCCCGCGTGATATCTCATGTGGTTGTTCCCGTGAAATCGCTGGGTTAGCTGGTGCGGCGTCGGATGCCGGCGGGGTTGGGTAGGCGGGGAACGGGTCTGTTCTCTGGGATGGTGGGTTTCGTGTCCGGCCGGGTGATTGGGTTCGGTTTGGATCTTGCTGATCTTGCGGGCCATGGCTGCGGGTTGCAGGCCCGCTTGGCGGGTGGTCAGCTCCGTGTGCTGGGTGGGGTTGAAGACTCCTCGGTTTCCATTTTCGTCTCGGCCAGCCACTCATGGATGGGGCCAGGTATTTGCCACGCAACCCGGCGCTGGTGGCCCACATGGTCTGCAGGGACCTCGCGGACATCAATTGGGAATATGTGCACGGTTTCGTCCTGTGCTTGTCGATCACCGCCACCATGGTGGCGGGAGGAACGGCCCGGCGCCTGGGGCAGTCGGGCCCGTAGCTTGGTGGGCATGGTCCCGGTTCCAGTCCGTGACCTCCATGACCTGATCCAGAATGACGCTCCTGGTTCTATTTCGACGCTGACATGTCAAGCCTTGGCGTACCTCTTGGTGATCTCGAAGGCATGAATGTGTGAAGCACGACCTCTGATCTGGGGATTATGCATGAGCCTCGTCGCTTATCAGCTGGTTGCTGCGGCGGGGATGACCGCTCATGGTGTGACCTGGTCAGGTCTGCCAGAGTACGGGAACGGCTTGAGGGATTCGATTTGCGGGGCGGTGGAGGCCATCGGCATGGGTGAGACGGTGAGCGGAAACCTTACTGCTGAATGATGGGCCCGGCGGAGGCAGCAGGTGCGTGAGCCCGTCAGGATGTGAGGGTTGGTTAGTTTTGAAACCGATCGTTCCTTTCGATCGCATCAACTGTGGGATGCCGGACTGGGCTGGAGAGTTGCGCGAGAGCGGCATGATCGGTGACTCGCCAGGGAACCGGGCGATCCACGTACCGGCCAGCATTTCAACGAACCTGAGCTCACGCTGATCGGTTCTCTTGCGGGAAATGAACGACCCGCAAGATCAGGATCTGTGAGTCTCATTGGGCGTTCCACGTGAAACGCGGTCGCAGCCAGCCGTGAATACCCGAAAAGAGATGGCTCAGCGTGCATTGAGAAACATCGAGGGCTGGCACGGCGCTCGTGGATCCAAACGATTGAGCAAGTTCACGCTGGGCAGGGTGGGCCGGACATGATGGCGGCAGTGTCGCGATCGGGCATGAACTCCGAAACAGGATTGGGCTCGTGTTTGAGCCTTCTGCTGGAGGAGGACTTCGCTTGGTCTCGTCGAGAGGTTACTAGCTCAAGGCCAGCCTGATTTTGGCGAACTGCGTTCGTCGATGAGTGAATGGGCTTGTCAGAAGCATTACCTCGCCTATTTAAAGGTAGAAAGTTATATCGATATATAGATCAAGCTCTGCAAAATCGTCACGTACTCCGATTTGGGCAACCGGGTATCCGGGGTGCGGAGGCGTAGGACGGGCGTGCAGCGAATAACAAGGATCGTGGAAGATAACGGAGAATAATCGTGCCCTTTGCGTGGTGCGTTTCACGTGAAACGCACCACGGGTGACGGATGGATGGCCTTGGCCGTGCGGCGCGGGGAGCCCCTGAATCTCGTGTATTGGGGTAACACAGCGCCGGTTCAGAAGGAAGCAAGTGCAGGGTGATGGGAATGAGCAGACAGAATCGATGTGCTGTCCGAGGGCCTGATGCCGAAGGCTCACTGACCGGGCCCGTCGCCGATGGTCTCTGCGGGATGTGATGCCGCGACGGATGCGACGGTTTGGATCAGCCGAGATCCCCCGGTCACTCCGTCCTGGTATGGAGTCAATGAGTTAGAATCTCGAAGGGCACGTGTCGTGGATCCCTTGGAGCATCGACCATTCCGGGTTCCGATTGCCCGCCCGCCTCCTCCCGTCTTTCAGAACATCTTCTCAGGCCAGCCCTTGAGTATCCTGCCGGACCTCATTCCACGCGTCCTCGGAGGACAGCGGCATTCTTACGAGGCTTGTGGCCATTGGTATCTCTCGTCCACTCGGATTCGTGCAGTACGTTTCACGTGAAACGCGGCGAGGTTTCAGTTCGCGTCGTCGACTCAAGCTAAAGTTGGTGACCGTCAAAGGAGGACTCAATGGCCCTGTTCTTTCGCAAGCGCAAGCGTACTCCGAAACACGACGTGGACGTCGAGCCTTGGAAGGATCACGAGAACGTTTCACGTGAAACGGCCATCCAGACCCCCACCGGGCCGCGTCGCGCGTTCTTCGATCGCGCTGATGACGACTGGGTGGCCGACGACGAGTACGGCACCGAGTACGACGATGAGAGCCAGGTGCCGACGCTGCCGAGCCCAGAGAATCCACGTGTTTTTGTGGTGGCGAACCAGAAAGGTGGCGTCGGGAAAACTACTACCACCGTGAACATCGCCACCGCACTCGCCTTCAGCGGACTCAACGTGCTCGTGATCGACATCGATCCGCAGGGCAACGCATCAACTGCTCTTGGCATAGATCATGATCCCGGGACCCCGGGAACCTACGAGGTACTACTCCATGGCAAGCGGATCGAGGATCTGGCCAAACAATCGCCTCACACCCCGAACCTGCACGTCCTGCCCGCCACCGTCGACCTTTCGACGGCGGAACTGGAACTCGTGAACGAGCCAGGCCGCGAATCCAGGATGAAGAAAGCGCTGACAGCATACATCGAGGAATCCGGGGTTGATTACGTGTTTTTCGATTGCCCTCCCTCCCTCGGGTTGCTCACCCTTAACGCTCTCGTCGCCTCCAACGAGATCATGGTGCCGATCCAGTGCGAGTACTATGCGCTCGAGGGAGTCTCCCAGCTGATGCGCACTATCCAGCGGGTCAAAGGAAACCTGAATGATCGTTTGCGGCTCACGACGGTGCTGTTGACCATGTTTGATAACCGCACCAATCTCTCCCACGAGGTGGCCGGTGAGGTACGGGCTCATTTTGGGAAGGAAACTCTCGACGTGGAGATTCCGCGCTCGGTGCGAATCGCCGAGGCGCCGTCCTACGGGCAGAGTGTCCTCACCTATTATCCCAAATCTCCCGGTGCAGTCGCCTACCTCAAAGCGGCTGAGGAGATCGCCCGCGCCACCACTGAGGAAGGAGTCGTCTGATGGCCAGGGGAAAGCAACACGTGGGCCTTGGGAAGGGTTTGGGAGACCTCTTCGCCCGGACGGACGAAGAGAACACCCGTGACACCACCGCCCCCTCCGACCGGCTCCGCGACGGCTCTTATTTCGTCGAGCTGCCGCTGGAACAGATCGTCCCCAACCCCCGGCAGCCGCGTCACGTTTTCGATGAGGACGACCTGAGCGAGCTGGCCGCCTCCATCGGTGAGTTCGGCGTGCTGCAACCTGTCGTTGTACGTGAAGTCACTCCCAAACACTTCGAGCTGATCATGGGCGAGCGCCGGTTCCGCGCCTCCAAGATGGCGGGCAAGGAAACGATCCCGGCCATTGTCCGCGGGACTGATGACGACGCGCTCCTCCGCGATGCGCTCCTCGAAAACCTGCACCGCGCCAATCTCAACCCCTTGGAGGAAGCACTCGCCTATCAACAGCTTCTGGGTGATTTCAACTGCACCAAGGAGGAACTCTCTCAGCGGATTCATCGCAGCCGTCCGCAGATTTCGAACACCCTGCGTTTGCTGAACCTCCCCTCCACCGTGCAGACGAAGGTGGCGGCCGGGGGGCTCTCCGCGGGTCACGCGCGCGCGCTGCTCGGGCTGACCAACCAGAGATCACAAGAACTGCTGGCCGAACGGATCGTCGCGGAAGGTCTCTCGGTCCGCAGTACCGAGGAGATCATCCGGCTCGGCAATGCCCCCACCGAGGAGGAACCCACCCCCCGCGTCCGCCGACTGCCATCGGAACGTGAAGCCGCCGTCGCAGCGCTTCTCTCCGACCACTTCGACACCCGGGTTAAGGTCGCCATCGGCAAGAACAAGGGCAGGATCACCATCGAGTTCGCCTCCACCGACGATCTCGACCGGATCATGGCCGTGATCGACGGCCGCACCGTCGAGCCCTGACGGGAGTTCCCAAATAACTCTACCATTTGATCGATAAGTCGATAAAGCAAGCTGTGGTGGTTGGCGCTCAGACTTCTGACAAGGGGTTTTGTCCTGGAAGCACACTGAGACGCTCCTCTCCGCGTCCGGGACAAAAACCCCAGGTGCCAAGTGGTGGTTTCGAGCCGGCTTCGGAAAAAGACCCCGTCAGTGGCCGCGGTGGCGCGCCCGCTCCACGAGGGTGGAGAACACCTCCCCCATGTCGAGACCGGCGGCCTCCAGGGCGAGGGGCGTCAGCGAGGTGTCCGTCAGGCCGGGTGCCACATTGCTCTCCAGGAACACCGGGACGCCTTCGCGCACGATCATGTCGGTGCGGGAAATGTCGCGGTGGCCGAGCACCCGGTGGGCGCGGACCGCCAAGTCCCCGGCCGCCTCGAGCACGTCGTCGGGCAGCTCGCCGGGGGTGAGAAAACGGGTGGCCCCTGCGGTGTAGCGGGACTCGTAGTCGTAGACCCCCGAGGCGGGCCTGATCTCGACGGGTGGCAGCGCGCGCGGGCCGGTGCCGTCCTCGAGGACGGTCACGGACAGTTCCGTGCCCTCGACGAACTCCTCCACCACCACATCCCTCCCGTAGGCGAAGGCCCCGACAAGGGCCGCCGGCAGGTCGTCCGCGGAATCCACCTTCGTCGTCCCGAGCGCCGAACCCGACCGGGCGGGTTTCACCATGAGCGGGAACCCGATCCGCTCCCCGAGCGCCGACATCATCGCCTGGGCGCCCAGCTCCCGGAAGACGTCGTCGGGCAGTACGACCTGCTGCGGGGTCGCCAGGCCGGCGGCCCCGACCAGCCGCGTCGCCACCGACTTGTCGAAGGTGCGCCGGGAGCTGGCGCCGTCGCTGCCGACGAAAGGCACCCCCAGCATCCACAGCACCTCCCGCAGTGCGCCATCCTCGCCGAGCTCGCCGTGCAGCACCGGGATGGCGACGGGGCCCTCGTCCCCGAGCAGCCGAGAGATCAGGTCGGCGTTGACGTCGGTTTCGGTCACCGCGTGGCCCCTCTTCCGGAGCGCCCCCGCCAGGCGCTTCCCGGAGCGCAACGAAACCTCCCGCTCGTGGCTCAGGCCACCGGCGATCACGAACACGGTCATGGCATCAGTCCTTCACTCGGGGTGTGGTCAGTTCAGGTTCGGTCCCGGTCCCTTGGTCGGGTTGGCGTGCGACGGGGTGTGCATGCCGAAGGTCCGCAGCATCTCCAACTCGCTCCGCACCACTTGGGCGAATCGCTCCACCCCCGTCGCGATCCGGTCGGGCGGCGGGAAGCAGTAGGACAGTCGCACGTTGCGGGAACCCTGCCCGTCGGCGAAGAACGCGGGTCCCGGCACGAAGGCCACGCGGGCGCCGACCCCGCGCGGCAGCATCGCCGATGCGTCCAGCCCCTCGGGCAGCGTCACCCAGACGAAGAACCCACCTGCGGGCCGGGTCCAGGAGCAGCCTTCGGGCATCTCCCGTTCCAGGGTGGCGAGCATGGCGTCGCGGCGGGCGCGGTACATGTTTCGGAAGACCCCGATCTGGCCGCGCCAGTCGCAGTTCTCCAGGTAGTTGCTGATCGCGAACTGGGAGAACACCGGAGGGCACAGCGTCGCCGACTCCTGGGCCAGCACCAGGCGCTCCCTCACCCCGTGCGGGGCACACACCCAGCCGACGCGGAATCCCGGAGCGAAGGTCTTGGAGAACGACCCCAGGTAGACCACGTTCGGATCGAGGGAAAGCATCGCCGGGAGCGGGCCGGAATCGAGGGTCAGCAGCCCGTAGGGGTTGTCCTCCACCACCAGCACCCCCGCCTCTGCACAGCTCTCGATGACCCGGCGGCGCCGCTCCACGGGCTGCGTCACCCCCGACGGGTTGTTGAAGTTCGGGATCGTGTACAGGAACTTGACGTGCCTGCCTTGCTTCTTCAGGTGTTCGGCGGTCTCGGTCAGGGCCTCGGGAATCAGCCCCTCGGAGTCGCAGGCGATGTGCACCACCTCGGTCTGATAGCTCTGGAAGGTGCCGAGCGCCCCCACGTAGGACGGCGACTCGGCCAGGATCACGTCCCCCGGGTCGCAGAAGGTGCGGGTGACGAGGTCCAGGCCCTGCTGGGAGCCCGCGGTGATGACGATGTCGTCGGGGTCCGCGACGCTGCCCTCCTCCGCCATGACCTCGCAGATCTGCTCGCGGATGCGCGGCTCGCCCTGCCCGGAGCCGTACTGCATGACCTGCGTACCGTGCTCGCGGATCATCCGAGCGATGTGGTCGCTGATCTCGCCCAGGGGCAGGTCCTTGATGTTCGGCATCCCTCCCGCCAGCGACACGATCTCGGGCCGGTTGGCCACGGCGAACAGCGCCCGGACCGCGGATACCCTGAGCCCCTGAGTGCGGGCGGCGTAGTGTTCGACGAACGGGTCCAGGCGGGTGTCTTGTCGCGCGGCCTTCATCCAGTACACGTTATCCGTAGGACGATAAGAATGAGCGCGGTTGCGCAGCACCAAAGAGCATTTGGAGCGCTCTAAATATTTCTGAGGCCAGTCCAGTGCTGCGCAACCGCGAAAATCTACTGCTGCTTCTTGACCGTGTTGTAAGCGGCCTCGATCAGGTCGGCCAAGGTCTCGTTGTTCTGGCCGTCAAGCCCCATGACCATGATGACCGTCTTGTCGATGACTCGGGTGCACACCGGTTTCTGCTGGCTCTCGTAGATGCCGCACGAGGCGTCGTGAACCGAGGTGATGCTGGTGATGCCGGAATTGGACAGGTAGGAGTTCAGCTCCGGGGCCGGGCGCTGCAGCAACAGCATGAACTGGGAGGCTCCGTCGGAATAGTTGGATCGCAGGATGGTGCCCGCGCCGCTGGGTGCCGCCGACTCCTTCACCCCGTCGTTGGCGAAGTTCCCGATCTGCGTCGGCAGTTTCAGGGCCCAGGTCGGCGAGGCGTCCGCGCTCGGCTTTCCGAGCCCGCCCAGGGCCATGCCCAGCCAGCCCGCGATCACGAGCAGCACCACTGCCGCGACGATCCCCATGACCTTCACGAACTTGGGGATGGGCGGGCTGTTGTGGTGGCGCGGCGACCTGGCGGGGATTTCGTCCTCGGTGTCGTCCTTCGGAACGTTGTGCCATTCACGGGGTTCCCGGGCGGGCGTTTCCGGCGAGGTGGCCGAGCGTCGCGCGATCGGTTCCGTGATGCGTTTGAAAACGGTGGTCTTGTCGGGGCTGGCCGGACTGGTGGGGGTTGCTGCGCTGCGACGGGGTTCGGTGAACCTGGGAGGGGTCGGGACGCTCTCCGCCGTTCGCCTCGGGGCGGGGAACGCCGGTTCCAGGGGTGACTCAGGGCTGCTCGCGCTACGGCGGGGGGGTGAACCCTCGCCGTAGCGCGGGAAACGATCGGTCATCAGACGAGCTCGTCGATGACCTTCTTGAGCGCGTTCTTCGACTTGCCCCCCGATAGAGTTTTCTCCACCTGCCCGGACTTGTAGAACTCCAGGGTGGGGATGCTGAGGATCCCCTTCTCAGCGGCGAACGCGACCTCGGCGTTGATGTCGAGTTTCACGAATTTCACCCGGCCCTCGTAGTCGCGGGCCAGTTCCTCGATGATGGGGGCCATCTGTTTGCATGGTCCGCACCACGTGGCCCAGTAGTCCACCACCACCGGTATCGGCGACAGCAGCACCTCGTCGGCGAAGGTCGCCTCGGTCACATCGACAACGGCCATGTTCACACTCCTTGCTCTTTGTGACGAGTTTACGGTCACGCCTCGTTCGCGGCCAGCCAGCGTTCGGCGTCGAGAGCGGCCCGGCACCCGGAACCGGCTGCCGTGATGGCCTGGCGGTAGGTGTGGTCCACCAGGTCACCGCAGGCGAACACACCGGAAAGGTTCGTGGCCTGGGAACCGGCGACGACCTTCACGTAGCCCGCCCCATCGAGCTCCACCTGCCCCTTGACCAGAGCGCTGCGCGGGTCGTGGCCGATGGCGACGAACACCCCGGAGACCTCCAGCCGGCGGGTTTCCCCCGTCGCGGTGTCGCGCAGGGTGACGGATTCCACTCGCGCATCCCCGTTGATGGATTCCACCACCGAGTTCCACGCGAAGTCCAGCTTCGGGTCCTTCTCGGCGCGGGAGGCCATGGCCTTCGAGGCGCGCAGCTCATCGCGCCGGTGCACGAGGGTGACGCGGGAGGCGAAACGGGTCAGGAAGGTGGCCTCCTCCACCGCGGAGTCCCCGCCGCCGATCACGGCTATGGGCTTGTCGCGGAAGAAGGCACCGTCGCAGGTGGCGCACCAGGATACGCCGTGGCCCGAGAGCCGCTCCTCCCCGTCGACGCCCAGCTTGCGGTACCCGGACCCCATGGCCAGGATCACCGCTTTTGCCTCCCAGACCTTGCCAGCGGAGTCAGTGACCCTCTTGACCTCGCCCGTCAGATCGACGGCCTCGACGTCATCGGTAATCAGCCGCGCCCCGAACCTCTCCGCCTGGGCACGCATCTGGCCCATCAGGTCAGGGCCCATCACGCCGTCGGGGAACCCGGGGAAGTTCTCCACCTCAGTGGTGTTCATCAGCGCGCCGCCGCTGTCGAGGGCGCCCTCGAACACGATGGGTTTCAGCGCGGCGCGGGCCGCATAGATGGCCGCGGTGTATCCGGCCGGGCCGGAGCCGATGATGATGAGCTCGTGGACGGTCATGGTTCCCCTCGGGTCGTGGTGCCGATCCAGTGTAGATGGGGCGTCAAGGTGTGGTCAGCGAACCGGACCGCTTCTGGTGCGGTTTCGCGACGAAGTCCTAGTATTGGTCGCCAAGGAGTCAGGGAGGAATCGAGTGCCGAAGATCGCAGCCCCCACCGTTGCACAGCACCGTACGATGGTTCAGCGTCGGCTGATCGACGCCGCCGAGGAGATCATGCGCTCCGGCGAGCCCGAGAAGCTGACCGCCGGCGCCGTGACAGCAGCCGCTGGAATTGCCCGCAACAGTATTTATCGCTATGTCGACTCAGTGGATGACCTGCGCGGTCTGGTCCTGGCGCGTCACCTGCCTGCCTGGATCGACGCGGTCGCCTCCGAGCTGGAGGCCGTCGAGGCGCCGGCCGAGCGCATCGTCGTGTGGGTCCGCGCGAACCTGCAGCAGGCGGCCCGCACCGGGCACGGCTGGCTGATGGGGTTGAGCCGCTCCATCACGCCGTCGCCCGCCACCGCGAAGGTGATGGACGACTCCCACGCCATCATGCGCGACTCGATCGCCCAGGCATGGGCAGCCCTCGTCCAGGACCCGGCGCAGCTGCGGGTGGCGGCCGGGCTGACCCGTGGCCTGCTGGAGGCAGGATTCCGGCAGCTCGACTCGGGCATGCCCGTCGACGTGGTGGTCGACCTCGGTGAGAAGGCGGCACGTGGTCTCGTTGCAGGGATCACGGGCGGGGCTCTTTGACCGCGGAAACCTCCGCCACCTGGCGGATGGCGCTTTCCGTCAGCGTCGCGACGGGGGCCTACGGGGTGTCCTTCGGGGCATTGGCCGTCGCTGCGGGGCTCGATGTCTGGCAGACGATGGTGTTGAGCCTGCTGATGTACACGGGTGGGTCGCAGTTCGCCTTCGTCGGGGCATTGGCGGGCGGCGGGCTGCCCGCCACCGGGGCGGCCATGCTCGTCGGGTTGCGCAATGCCGTCTACGTGATGCAGGTGAACTCGTGGTTTCATCCCCGCTGGGTGCAGCGGATCCTGATGGCGCACTTCACCACCGACGAGTCGACGGCGGTGGCCGCGACCCAGCCGGACCAGCGGCTGCGGAGGCTGGGTTTCTGGGTCACCGGAGCCGGAGTGTTCGCGCTGTGGAATGCGATGACCCTGGTCGGGGCGCTGCTGGGCAACCTGCTGGGCGACCCGAAGGCCTGGGGGCTCGACGGCGCCGCCCTGGCCGCCTTTTGTGGGCTGCTGTGGCCCCGCTTGGTGGCGCGTGATGCGGTGGCTACGGCGATCGCCGCGGCCGCGGTGACGGTGGCGTTGGTGCCGGTGCTTCCCGCCGGGTTGCCGATCCTGGCGGCCGTCGTGGTCGGCGGTGGTGCCGCCTTGCTTCAGCGTCAGCGCACCGCCCGCCGGGATCAGTCCTCCAGGGATGAGGGGGTGCGGTGATGTGGGGCTGGGTGCTGGTCGCGTCGCTGGCGTGTTTCGCGACCAAACTGGCGGGCCTGCTGGTGCCGCGCCGTCTCCTCGACGACGAACGCACCGTGCTGACCATGGCCGGCATGACCGTCGGGGTGCTGGCCGGGCTGATCGGGATCTCCACCTTCACCACGGGCAGTGTCGTCACAGTCGACGCGCGGCTGGCGTCGCTGGCGGTCGCGGTGGTGGCCCTGCGGTTGCGTGCCCCGTTCCTGCTGGTCGTGGTACTGGGTGCGGTGGCGGCCGCTCTGGTGAGGGCCGCGGGAGTGGCGGGGTGAAGCCGGGGTGCGCCGCCTCGTCGAGGTTTGCTTGCCTTGTGGTCGTTTGCTTGCGCTGTAGCGCTGGCGTTTGTCCGTAAGGCTGGCGTACCGCAGGTGGGCTGGCGGACGACGGTAGGGCCAGCGAACCGAAGTGGGTTTCGCGGTGCCGGTCAGCGGCCTATGGTGCGGTGGAGGAAGGTCCAGATCAGGGCGTTCATCCAGGCGCGCTGGGTGTTGTCGGCCGCCCCTCCGTGACCGCCCTCCGTGTTCTCCCAGTAGCGGACGTCGGCGCCGATGGCCTCCAGGGCCGCCGTGAACTTGCGGGCGTGGCCCGGATGGACGCGGTCGTCGCGGGTGGAGGTGGTCACCAGCGTCGCCGGGTAGTCCACCGATTCGTCCAGGAGGTGGTAGGGGCTGAAGGTACGGATGTAGTCCCAGTCGTCGGTATCGGGGTCGCCGTACTCGGCTATCCACGACGCGCCCGCCAGGAGTTTCGTGTAACGGCGCATGTCGAGCAGCGGAACCTGGATCACCACCGCCCCGAATAGCCCCGGGTACCGGGTGAGCATGTTCCCGGTGAGCAGGCCGCCGTTCGAGCCGCCCAGGCACGCCAGACGCTCCCGGGTGGTCACGCCGCGGGCGACGAGATCCCGCGCGACCGCCGCGAAATCCTCATAGGCGCGATGCCGGCGCTCCTTCAGCGCGGCCTGGTGCCAGGCCGGGCCATACTCACCGCCGCCGCGGATGTTCGCGACCACGTGGGTGCCGCCCCGCTCCAGCCACGCCTTGCCCGTCAGAGGCCCGTACTGCGGCGACATCGACACCTCGAAACCGCCGTACCCTCCCAGCAGGGTCGGGTTCTCGCCGGCCGGGGGCGGATCGGTGCGACCGATCTGGAAGTACGGCACACGCGTGCCGTCGTCGCTGATCGCGAAGTGCTGGCTCACCTCGAGGCCCGTGACGTCGAAGTGCGACGGTTCCGCCTTCAGCCGCACCAGCGGCGACGGATCCTCGCCCGCCAGCAGGGGCGCCAGATCGCCCAGGTACAGCGTCGGCGGCTGGAGGAAACCCGTGGCCGTGATCCACAGCTCGTCGCCCTCGACGTCGTCGACGGCCGAGGCCCACACCGTGCCCGGCAGGTCGCGGTGGATGCGGCGCGACTGCCACTGCTCGCCGTCGTGGTGGAACACCAGCAGGTAGGTGCGGACGTCCTCCTGGGCGGTGACCACGATGAAGTTCCGGGTGACGAAGAAATCCGCGATCGAGGTCGACTCCGACGGGGCGAACAACACCCGCACGCGCGGCCCCTTCCCCTCCCAGCCGGGCAGGAACGACTCCAACCGCGCCACGGCGAGGGACCCCGCGGGCACCAGCACGTCGTCGACCTCCCAGTCGGTGCGGGGCGTGAGCAGCAGCAGGTCGCGGTGGGGTGCGGCCGTGCAGTCGGAGGGGACGTCGATCAGGCTCAGCGAGTCGTCGGGGTTCAGCAGGAACAGGTCGTAGTCGTAGAAGTCACGGACCTGGTAGACCCAGTCGCGCACGAACCCTGGCATGTGATCGCGGCCCGCGCCGACCTGCATGTCCGTTGGCTCGCCTTGGTAGACGAGATCCGCCTCCGGCATCGGCGTTCCCCGGCGCCAGCGACGCACCTGCAGGGGATATCCGGAGCTGCTGACGCTCTCGGGTCCGAAATCGGTGGCGACGAAAACCGTGTCAGCGTCGATCCAGCTGAGGCTCCCCTTCGCGTCGGGCCGTTCGAACCCGCCCTCGGACGCGGGCACGAACCGTTTGGTGACCAGATCGAACTCGCGGGTGACGTCCGCGTCGGAGCCGCCGTGGGACAGGGCGACCAGGGCGTGCCGCCATGGCTGGCCGTCCTCAGGGCGCAGCACGGTGGCACCGTGCCACACCCAGTCCTCCTGCTCCGCCGCGTTCAGGGCGTCGACGTCGATCAGCACCTCCCAGTCGGGCTCCTCGGTGCGGTAAGAGTCCATCGACGTGCGCCGCCACAGCCCCCGTGGATGCTCCGCGTCGGTCCAGAAGTTGTACAGCTGGTCGCCGCGGCGCATCACGTTCGGGATGCTCGCCGGGGAGTCGAGGATCGCCTTCAGCTCCGCCGCCAGGGCCGTCACCTCGTCGTCCGCATCGAGTTCCTCCTCGGCGCGTGCGTTGTGGTCACGCACCCACCCCAGCGCGTCCTCGCCGGTCACGTCCTCAAGCCACAGCCACGGATCGGTGGAGCCGTCGCGGGCGGGCAGGTCGGGATTGTGGGACTGGGCATCGCTCATGGGACACGAGCCTAGTCACGAAAGGGCCGCGGCGGTACTCCCCGAGAGTGTTTCCGTCAGTAGGAGAACACCTCGTCGACGACCCGGTTGGGCACGTCCTCCAGGGTGGCGTAGCGCCAGGCGGGCTGGTTGTCCTTGTCGATCAGGAGCGCGCGCACGCCCTCGACGAAATCGACGGGGATCATGTGCTCTGCGAGTCGCAGGTCCTGGTGCAGCACCCCGTTCAGGTCGAGGGTGGCGGCGCGGCGCAGCGCTCGCAGCGCGACGTGAACCGAGAACGGTGAGCGGGCCCGCAGCTCGCGGCCCGCCTGCTGGGCGGCCGGGTCGGGATGCTCCTCGAGCCGGTGGGCGATCTCGACCGCATCGTCACCGATGTAGCACTCCTGGATCCAGGCGGCCTCCGACAGCGGGGCGGGCAGGTCACCGTCGGACGTCTCGTCGGCCAGTTTGATGCGCAGGGCGTCACCTCCGCCGATCGTGCCGGAGGTCAGCGCCATGTGGGTGCCCAGCGCTCCGGCCCGCGCCAGCCAGTACATGACGCCCGCGTCCGGGAAGAACCCGATCTTCGTCTCCGGCATCGCCATCAGCGTCGACGAGTCGACTATTCGCCGGTCGGCGTTGACCGTCAAGCCCAGGCCGCCTCCCATGGTGATGCCGTTGAGGCGGGCGGTGACGTGTTTCGGGAACTGGGCGACGATCAGGTCGAGCAGGTACTCGACCTCCAGGAACCGCAGCCAGGGTTTCCCTTCGCTGATGGCCTGCGACAACTCCCGCACATCGGCGCCCGCGCTGAACCCGCGCGTCCCCTCACCGCGGAGCACCACCTCCCGCACCGAGTCGTCGTGGGCCCACGAGGTGAGGATCTCGCTTGCTGCCTGGAGCATCTCGAGATTGAGGGAGTTGATGGCGTCGGGACGGTTGAGGGTGAGAGTAGCGACCCCGTCGTCCAGGGTGGTGACGAGCAGATCAGTCATGAGGACAGCCTATGAGGTTCACGAAACGCATCCGAATCGGAAACGGGAATCAACTGCCCGGAATTTCTAGTCGAGGCGCAATCCGGGTCGCATCTCGTGCAACACCGCGCGGGCGGTTTCCTCATCGATCACCACGTCCGTCGCGACTCCGGCGCGCAGTGCACCCAGCACCGGCACCGCCTTGCCCGTCCCGCTGACCACGCAGATGCGACGGGGAATGGCTCGCAGCTCAGCCGGGGTCATGCCGGTGGCGCGGGAGTTGATGGGGATGTCACGCCAGGACCCGTCGGCCCGCAGCATCACGGTGCAGACATCTCCCACCACACCCTCCGATTTCAGGCAGGCCAGTTCGGAGTCGTCGAGGTAGTTGGCGGAGTACACGTGTGACTGCAGGTCGGCGCCGAGACCCCCCACCCCGAAAACCGCCTTCGTGCAGGCAGCCCGCACTTGGAGCATGTGGCGGGTGGAGCGTTCCGCCCACATGGCGGTGCGGGTGCCGGGGTTGTCGAAGAAGGCCGGTAGCGCCAGGAACTGTTCCTCGCCGTGGAACGCGGCTGCGAAACGCTGCAGGATGGAACCCACGTAGGGCAGCCCCGTGGTGCGGTGGTTCGCGCCGCCGTTCAGGCTCACCACGGTCACCCCGCTCAGGTCGCGGGGTCGCAGGTGTTGGGCGACCGCGGAGATGGTGGTTCCCCACGCCACCCCGACGACATCGTTGTCGGTGATGATCTCGTCGAGGAGCCGGGCGGCCACTTTCGCGACCTGTTCGAGTCGCAGCACGTAACTGGAGCCGGGACGGACGTTGACCAGATGCGCCTGGACGCGGAAGTTCTTGCGGAAGATTTTGGCCAGGCGGGTCATGGGGCGGTCGGGGTCGGTGATGGTGACGCGCACCAGCCCCCGGTCCTTGGCTTCCTTCAGCAGCCGCGACACCGTCGAACGGGAAACCCCCAGGTGATGGGCGATCGCCTCCATGGTCTCGGACTGGATGTAGTACATGCGTGCGACTCGGAGCAACAACTCGGTGTTGCGTTCCATGGCGCTCCTTCGGGACAGGGCCGATGCATGATGACGGCGCCAGCGTATCCCTTGATGAAGGTTTGACCAGACATGGGAGGCCGGATTGCGCGGCCCGGCCGCGGGAACCGGTTACAACAGGCCGAGTCCCTCCAGCAGGATGCGGGTCCCGATGATGATCAACACCACGCCGCCCAGGAACTCGGCGGGCCTACGGAACCTCACCCCGATCCGGTGCCCGATTCCGACCGCGGCGAACGAGGTCACCAGCGTTATCAGGCCGATGCAGAGGATCGCCAGAAGAATGGAGACCTCCAGCATCGCGAAGGACACCCCGACGGCCGCCGCGTCGATGCTGGTCGCGATCCCCAGGATCAGCAGGCGACGCAGGCCGAGCCTGCTCCCCTGGTCGCCGTCGCCCTCGTCCTCGTCGGCCTGGAACGCCTCCCAGGCCATCTTGCCGCCGATGATCGCGAGCAGCGCGAAGGCGATCCAGTGGTCGAAGGGATCGAGGAGACTGGTGAAGTTGGCGGCCAGCAACCATCCGAGCAGCGGCATCGCGGCCTGGAATCCCGCGAAGGTGAGGGCGACGACCAGGGCGTTCCGGTAGTTGAAGCGACCCATTTTCAGGCCGCTGGTGAGTGATGCGGCGAACGCGTCGGCGGACACCCCGAATCCGACCAGCCAGATGGACCAGAGAGACACCGTCAGACCTTCCCGAGTTCGATGAGAACTGAAGTTGTGATGACCTCGTTTCCCGGGGAAACTTCAACCTCTGAAGCCACTGTGAACCCGCCGGTCCCGGTGTGTCCACGGGTAACTGGAAGTGTGTCTGGCCACAATTTTTGCGACACCCATCGCCCTGTTGAGACGCGTCGCGGTTTTGGGAAGAATCGTCATCGCGGGTGGAAACACGACCCGTGACGAGCAGTCTGTCGGCTGTGGTGACAGCCACTGACAGGATGACCCACCCGGAAGAAGGAACGATGACGGCCACCGGCGCTGACGTAACCCGGGTCACAGAGGACTACCTCGCGTTGATCTGGAAGGCCTGTGAATGGCCCGATGATGGGCGCTGCCCGAACACCACCGACCTGGCCGCCGCCCTTGGCGTCACCCCCTCCACGGTCTCGGCCAGCCTGAAACGCCTGGCCCGGGAGGGAATGATCAAGTACCGCCCCTACGGGAACATCGAACTGACCGAGGAGGGGGAACGGATCGGGCGCGCGGTGGTGCGGCGTCACCGCATCATCGAGACCTACCTGGTCAGATCGTTGGGTATGCCTTGGGACCAGGTCCACGACGAAGCCGACCGACTTGAGCACGCAGCATCCGAGGCGCTCGTCGACCGGATGGACGAGATCCTAGGTCATCCGGACGCGGACCCGCACGGCGACCCAATCCCGAGGAGCGGGAACACCGGAAATCTCGGGGTGGTGCTGATGTCGCACGCCACAGCGGGCACCGAGGTGCAGGTGGCGCGGGTCTCAGACTCCAATCCGGAGATTCTCCGATTCCTCACAGAACGTGGTATAGCCATCGGGACGCGCCTGGAAGTGCTTTCCGGGCTGTCCGGGATGGGGTTGATGGCCGTCAGACATGAGGGAAACGAGATTGAGCTCAGCGCGCCGATAGCCGATGCTATCCACGTTGCACGCGTGAGCTGAAATCTTCTACCGCAACAGGTCGTCGTGGTGGCCGACGTGGACCAGCTCGATGGTTTTGTCCGGGTACTGCCACCAGGTCAACCGTGCAGCGCCCGGTGCCCCGCGTTTCACATACGTCCGCCACGGAACGGCGCCCTCGGGAATGGATTTCTGGATCACCGACTTGCCCGGAATGATGAATTGGTGGGTTTTTCTCCGGTCCCAGGCGTGACCGGATAGAATGTCGACCACGACCTGAATGATCTTCGCCCTGCCGCGCAGAATTTCCGCTTCCATGGAGTCGAGGAAGCCTTCGCTGATTATGTAGGGAACCAGTGACTCCCCTCGTTCCTCCTCCGGGTTTCCGGTAAGCCATTCGTATTCCACTTCCCAGCGGAATTGTTTTTCCGGGTCACTGTAGACCCGGGGATATCCGCGGCGCTCCTCCTGATCGGCCATTCGGCGGCGTAGATCGTCCAGTTCTTCCTCTGCGGCGTCGGCGCGGGAACGTTCCCTGGCCAAGGACTCGTGATCGCTGTCGAGAAGCAGCATGAGATCGTCGATTATGGAGCTGCGCAGCTTGTTGGCAATCCGTTCCGTCTGGGTGTCCAGCAGGTTTTTCAGCTCGGTTGCGCTGAGCCCCGCGACGGCTGGCGCGGAGGGTGTGGGGGCGACCGGGGCGGGTGTGGGCGGCGTGCTGGCCGGGCGGTGGGGTCCCGGCTTGGGGGCCGGTCCCGGTTTCGGGGCGCGCGAACTCGGTGGTCCCGGTTTCGGGACTTTCGGGGCCTGGGGTGGTGTGGGTGGTGTGACGTCGAGGAAGGACCTGAACCGGTTGAGGGCAGCCATCTGGTCCTCGGACAGGGCCTGCTGGGGGGTGCTGGCCCCGACCTTGCGTGATCCGCCGATTTCTTGACGGGCCCTGACGTAATCCGCTATTTCAAGGCAGGCGCTGTCGGCATCGTCTCCCGGATAGACCCGGAATAACCGGTGCCGTCGCCAATGGTCGGTCCTGGCCGCCCCCGCGAGAATCACACGGATACCGCCACCATAAACCTGGAATTGGGGATCCACGGTGTCCGATAGTCGCTCGGAGGCGGTCATGGAATCAAGGACGGCCAATTCGGTTCCGGGAACCAGGTGCTGGGCCAGTAGTTTGGGATCGATCCGGGGCCGGTTCGTGTCGCTGGCGGGTGACACCACGACCAGGGCGCCGTCGCGCGATGAATCAAAAATTCTGCTGACAAGAATTCCGACATCGCTGACCCCGACCCGCCACTCGGAAACCACAATCCCCTCTTCCTTGACACAACTCGTGTCGGTCGACAACTAATCGCTGCCGCCACCCCGAGGCGAAGTAGTCGCCAGCGATCCGGCTTGCAACCCATTGTTGCAGAAGCCGCAACAGGGCCAAGTGCGACGGGCCGGTGGGGTGTTGTCGTCTGTGATTCGCAAGGACTTCCAGCCCCTCTTTCTGACCGTGCAGGCCACCATCGGCACCCGGGCCGCGGAGACCGCCATCAACACTGCAAACAACTGCGGAGCAACCCTCACGGATGTGTTGCCCGGTAAGACGCTGGAATGGACAGAGTGTTTCCGGGTAAAACCGTTCAACCTCCAGTGGTCGATCCTCCTGAGCAGTGACAAGGGCAACGTGGAGGTGACGCTTCCTTCCTGACCTCGGCCGCGTCGGACCGTGTCGCGCGGAGTGCATCATGCGTGCAGCAGCTGAGTTGACGAAGGCCCTCCGGCCAAGTGTTTTCCCTGGCCAGAGGACCTTAGCGAGGGTCGGGGTGACAGGATTTGAACCTGCGGCCTCGTCGTCCCGAACGACGCGCGCTACCAAGCTGCGCCACACCCCGGCGGCTCATCTGAACCGGCGGAAAGACTATACCAGCGCACGCGTGCGGGTGAAATCGTTGCCCGTACCGCGGCTCCCTCAGCCGTTGGCGTCGATCCTATCCAGGATCACGGGGTCGGGGGTGACCGGGTTCCTGGAGTAGGCGACGGCGCCGTCGAGGGCCTCCAGGGCGCGGTCGAAGCGCTCCGGTGTGGCGGTGTGGAGGGTGAACAGCGGGGCTCCCCGGGTGATGTGGTCGCCGGGTTTGGCGTGCATCTCGACGCCCGCGACCGCCTGCACGTCGTCCTCCTTGCGGGCCCGGCCCGCCCCCAGCCGCCAGGCCGCCACCCCGACCGCCATCGCGTCCAGGCGTGCGACGTACCCGTCGTTTTCCGCGGTGATGACGTGGGTGTGTTCCGCCACCGGCAGGGGCGCGTCGGGGTCGCCGCCCTGCGCCGCTACCATGCGCCGCCACACGTCCATCGCGCGGCCGTCCTGCAGCGCCGGGGCCGGGTCGACGTCGGGTTTACCGGCGGCGGCCAGCATCTCGTGGGCGAGTCGCACGGTCAGCTCCACCACGTCGCGCGGGCCGCCGCCCGCCAGCACCTCCAGCGACTCGCGGACTTCGAGTGCGTTCCCTGCGGTCCGTCCGAGGGGGGTGTCCATGTTCGTCAGCAGCGCGACGGTGGTGACGCCCGCGTCCGTTCCCAGCGTCACCATGGTGCGGGCCAGCTCCTCCGCGTGGTCGCGGGTCTTCATGAACGCGCCCGAACCGACCTTCACGTCCAGCACCAGCGCCCCCGTGCCCTCCGCGATCTTCTTGCTCATGATCGACGAGGCGATCAGCGGGATGGCCTCGACGGTGCCGGTGGCGTCGCGCAGGGCGTAGAGCTTCTTGTCGGCCGGGGCCAGGCCGGAACCGGCGGCGCAGACCACCGCCCCGATGTCGGCCAGCTGCGCCAGCAACTCCTCGTTGCTCAAGGCGGCGCGCCAGCCCGGGATGGACTCCATCTTGTCGAGGGTGCCGCCCGTGTGTCCGAGACCGCGTCCCGACAGTTGCGGCACCGCCACGTCGAAGGTCGCCACCAGGGGTGCCAGGGGCAGGGTGATCTTGTCGCCGACGCCGCCTGTGGAGTGCTTGTCGGCGGTGGGTCTGCCCAACGACGAGAAGTCCATGCGCTGGCCGGAGGCGATCATCGCGGCGGTCCAGCGGGCGATCTCGTCGCGGTCCATGCCGTTGAGCAGGATCGCCATCGCCAGCGCCGACATCTGCTCGTCGGCCACCACCCCGTCGGTGTAGGCCCGGATCACCCAGTCGATCTGGTCGTCGCTGAGCCTGCCGCCGTCGCGTTTGGTGGAGATGACCTCTATGGCGTCCATGCCGACGAGTCTAGGCCCCGTTCGTTGAAAGATTTCGTCGTGGGTGTGAAGGATTGTGTACCGTGTACGCCGCACAATTCTTCACAATGACATAATCCCGGAATGAGTGCTGACGCCCGGCGGGCCCGGTGGGGTGTCGTCATGCTGTTCTGGTTGAACGGGGTGGCGTGGTCGTCGATCCTGCCCAGATATCCCGAGATCAAGGAGTCCCTGAGGCTCGACGACCAGTGGTGGGGCATCGCGGTGGCGATCGGCCCCGTCGGCGGCCTGGTTGCGGGACTGGTGACGGCCGCACTGATCCGGCGGTACTCGTCGGCGTGGGTGTCGGTGGTCTCGCAGGCGGTGGGGATTGCCATGCTGAACCTCATCGGCAACGCTCCTGCGGCCTGGGTGTTCGCGGTGGGGGTGTTCCTGATGGCGAGCCTCGACACGTTGACCGACATCTCGATGAACGCCCACGGACTGCGCGTCCAGGAACTCTACGGTCGCCCGATCCTCAACAGCTTCCACGGTTGGTGGTCGATCGGTGCGGTGTGCGGGGGTTTCATCGGGTCCGCCGCCGGGCAGGCGGGGATTCCCGTCTGGGTGCAGTGTGTTGCGGCGACGGTGGTGTTCGGTGGGATGTCGCTGGGTGCGAAGGCCCTGCTGCTGCCCGGTCTGGACCATGACCCACAGGCCGAGAGGAGCCGGCGACAGCGACGGCGGTGCCTCCCCGCGAGGCTCGTCGTGCGACTCGCGGCTCTCGGGTTGCTCGGGGCCTCGGCCGGGCTAATGGAGGACACCGGCTCCACCTGGGGTGCGATCTACCTGGACCGGCAGTTCGAGGTCATCCCGTTCGTGGCGGGTATGGCCTTCGTCGGGTTGCAGGGGGCGCAGCTGATCGGCCGGTTCACCGGCGACGCCCTGGTGTCGCAGATCGGACCGCGGTTCGCCGTCGTACAGGGCGGCATCATCGCTTTTCTCGGCATGGGATTGTCGTTGATCTGGCCGTCCCCGACCACCGCGGTCCTGGGTTTCGCCTGCGTCGGCTGGGGTGTTGCGACAGCGATCCCGTCGGCCATGCACGCCGCTGACGAGCTGCCCGACATGAACCACGGCGACGGGCTGATGGTCGTCACCTGGATGATGCGAATCGGTTTCTTCGCGGGTCCGCCGTTGATCGGTGCCCTGTCGGAGGCCACCGACCTGCGCCTGGCACTGTGGGTGGTCCCGGCCTTCGCGATAGTGATCTTGGCACTGAGCCCGTCGCTGGGCCGAGATGTCAGTGGGAGACGATGACGACGTGCCGGGCGAATCCGTCGGCGATGTTCCGTGGATTCGGGCTGCCACCCGAATCCACGGAAATGTGTGCTCGTCGCCCGATCGCTCAGGCCTCCGGGGATGATTTCCTGCACGCGCAGCACCAGGAAGTCAGCGAGAATCTCAATTCTGAGGCGATATCGAAGACGTCAAGGCCTCCTGAACGTGGGGTGAGACTCCAAGGACTCCTTCAGAGCTGCTTGTCATCCGGCCTTGCGGAGGTGGGCGACGATTCCGTCGATGTCCTGCTGGAGACGCGCCGGACGGATGAAGTGATCGCCCGGTTCCTCGTACCGCTCGTACTGGATTCCGGCCGCGTCGAGTTTTTCCGCGAACTCTTTCTGTGTGTTGAGAACAGTGTCTTCGTTCAGGACGCCCCCGAGCTTCTTAGCCATCTGGGGGAAATTGCTCCACAGGGTCTTGAGCCGGTCGGTTCCGGCGACAAGGAAGATCCGTTTGTTGCGGTATTTCTCGATGTTCTCGACGGGATTGTCCGCAGTGATGAGATCCTGACGCCATTCGAGTTCGGGGAATCCGTACACAGTGCCACCACCGAGTTCAACAAGGGCCGAGGTGATATTTGCCCAGCGGACGATCACATCGGTGACTGCCATGCCGCTGAGTCGTATGTCGTAGCTCGTGGTGCGCAGGTTGGCGGGGCCGGAGTGCGCGCTGACCGAGGCGAAGTGGTCACTGTACTTGGCGGTGTATTTGAGGGCGCCGAACCCGCCCATGGAGAATCCGGAGACGGCGCGTCCGGCCTGTTCCGGGAAGGTGCGGAAGGTGGCGTCCACCCAGGGGATGAGCTCCTCGATCTGGAAGGTCTCCCAGTCGCGTTTCCTGTTTCGGGCGGACACAGGGTTGCAGTGCCAGCTGACGCCCGC
>ERZ772977.353-NODE-353-length-33946-cov-27.659349_pt1 | contig 33946 bp, 39 predicted proteins | sample MGYA00511131_ERZ772977 | MGnify/ENA primary metagenome ERZ772977 (study PRJEB29015, sample SAMEA2737935) | human oral metagenome | biome: human oral; feature: human-associated habitat; material: dental | place: China | collected 2151 ...
ATACCTATGGAAGCTACCTCTGGCACAAAGGATTTGACCTTGGAGTTATTGCAAAAATTTTAGGGCATAGAGATATTTCGATGTTGGTAGAAGTGTATGGATACACTTTAGAAGAGAAAATTTTTGAAGAATTTAATCAAATAAGAGATGTTTGGAAAGATTGCTAATAAAAAATGTGGGGCAAGTGACGGGGCAAATGCTCTTGAGACGAGAGAAAAAGCCTTGGAACCCAAGGCTTTTTAGTCATACTTTCTATGCCCCCTGCATGAAACAAAGGGGTATATTGTAGAATTTAAAACTCTTTTTTATTGATAATTTAAGCAGGAAAATATTTTATCTTTTTGAGAAAAAATATAGTTCACTTTTAAAGTGGGGCAAATGTGGGGCAGAGACATAAAATTCTAGGTTAGTAATTTATTCTAAAATCATAGAGAAATTTATAAAATAAAGGAGATTAAGGATTTAGTCTCTTTTATTATGTAAATATTTTCGGGGAGATAAAATGAGTGTATTTTCAGATAGATTAAAAGAAAAACGAAAAAATAAAGGATATACCCAAGAAAAAATATCCCAACTATTAGATATTGGACAGAGCGCTTATGCCAAGTGGGAAAACGGTCGAACTGAACCTACTCTCGAAAACGTTGTAAAATTAGCAAATATATTAGACGTTACTACTGATTATCTATTGGGAATGGTGAAATAACTTAGAAAGAAATTGATTTGATCATGTATCTAGGTGAATAGTCCTTTAACCGATTGATTTTTTGGCTGCAGAGCCTTTAAGAACATTCAGGAGATGAATATTTCAACGGAAGTTGTATTATATTATAAATTATATTATGAAATATAATAGACATTATAATACCTAAATGGTATAATTGATTTATGGAAATATTTGCAGAGAGCCAAAAGCTAATGAAAATATTGGCTGATGATCGAAAAATTCTGAAAGAGTTTGGAAAAGATAGATTGCCTAAAATCAAGCAAAGACTTTTGGAGTTTGAAACGGCTAGGACATTATCGGATTTGTCTTATTTACCACCTACACGTTTGCATCAGTTAAGTGGCAGTAGAGAATTGCAATTTGCTGTAGATGTTGGTGCAAATTGGCGGATAACATTTTATGGTTATGACGAAAATGATGAGCAGACAGTAGATAAAGAAGAAATAGTAGCAATTTCCATTATTGCGATAGAGGATTATCATTGAGGAGGTACAATGATGTTGAATAGAAATAATAAGGTTAGTTTTTCAGTTACGACATCAGCGGCTGATACGTTATTAGAATTGCTAGAGTATCATAAAATTTCACAGAAGGATTTTGGAGATCGGATAGGTGTGTCTCAAAAACATATTTCGGATTTATTGAAACGGAAGAAGTTTTTGACTGCTGATTTAGCGCTTAGAGTCCAGAAGGTTACAGGGATTCCTGCAGAAATGTTATTAGGAATGGATATGAAGTATAAGTTGGCTCAAGGGATAAGTGAAGCGAGTGATAAAACAGAAAAATATCTGCAAGCTTATGATTGGGTAGTGTGATGAGTTGCCCTATTTGCTTCAGCAATTTTTTAGTTGCTTGCTCAAAAAGGTAAAATAGCAGTTCTCAGTCAAGTTTGGATGGAGAGTATCGTACTACCTCTAATTATGGTGATAATGGATTAAGGGGTACGAATTTTAGATTGCGTATAAGGATAGATAATTTGGGAATGACAATTCAGGAAAGGTAATGCAAAGTAGGTGATTGTATGACAATGATTGCTATTCGTGTAGATGAAAAATTGAAGGAAGAAGCCACGAAGTTGTATAAAGATTTAGGCTTAGATATGCCAACGGCTATAAAAATGTTTTTGAAACAGAGTGTTTTGACTAGAAGTATTCCATTTGATATAAAATTAGATAGTGATTTTAGTTTGGAACTTAATTCAGGAGATTATGTTAGAACTCGTGATATAATAGAGTATAATCAAGAAACGCAAGAGGCGTATGAATATTATATGAAAAAGTATCATGAGAAAGGGATTGAACCTAGTTTGGAGAGTGTTGAGGATTTCTTTTCAAGGATGGTAGACGAACATGCTGACGTATGAGTTTACTAATCGTTACGAGAAAGATTTAGCTAAAATTATTAAACGGGGCATAGATATAACTCCAATTAAGGCAGCGGTTAGGAAAATTGTTAATAATGAAGAATTAGGATATGAGTATAAGAAGCATGTTTTAGAGCCTAAGAAGAGAATTCCGAAATTATGGGAAATTCATATAGGTGGTCGTAACTCAGATTTGTTGATGATTTATTATTATTTGGAGAAGGGTACTCACGTTGTTTTTGACAGGGTAGGAACTCATTCGGATTTGTTTTAAAGAATGAATGTTAAAGAAAAGGTGATTGTATGAAAAAAACATTGTATTTGTTAGCTGCACTATTTGCTTCAGTAATTTTTTTAGTTGCTTGCTCCTCTAAACAAAGTATGGATGGAACTTATTATGAGTTTTATGGGGAAAAAGATAATGTTATTTTATCTAAACTATATCCTGTCAAAATTAGTGAAGATAAACTTGTACAAAGTACACCTCGTAAAACATTTACGATTAAACAAGAAAATCATACTTTGGTTGGGGATGATATATTTGAGTATGAATTGAAAGATGATGTATTGTCTTATGATGGTAATACTTATGTAAAAGCTGGGACTGAAAAAGAAAAAGAAATTGCAAAAAAAGCAAAAGAGGTAATTGAAAAGTAAGAAGGCTAATGTTTAGCCTTTTTGACATTTCAGGGATAAAAAATAACATTTCAGGATTTTTAGTTATATTTCTAATGGGGGAATGGTAAACTAAGATTATGAAAGAAGAAATGATATTTGATATAAAACGTATTGCAGAGAGTTTGAATAGACATAATTCAGATGATGAATTCAGGAGTGCGATTTTTAGATTGCGTATAAGGATAGATAATTTGGAAAAGACAATTTTGGAAGGGTAAAGAAAAAAGGGCTAGCAATTAGTCCTTTTCTTTATTAGTTCGTAATGGATGAGTTTTGCTTTTCTTAAACTTTCTTCCTCTGTACAAAAGTCTTTATGCCAGGAGTAGAATACAGCTAAGCCTTGGTTGTAGTAGGTTTTAACCTCTATATTTTGTAAAGCTTGTGCTGTTTTTTGAAATTCAAGGTCAGATAGAGAGGTAATATCTAATTGTGTAAGGAAACCTTTTGTATTGATAAGGATTTTAAATTTGTCTATATCGTCAATATAGATGCTCTCATATTCTGATATGATTTTATCTTTGAGAGAAGCAAAGATTTTCATGATAGGTTTGTTAGAGCCTGTAATATAGCCTGTAACAAGTTTTTGAGCAGTGCTTGGTGGAATGTCACCTTGGTTTATTAAAAGCTCGTTTAAGCGCAATTCAAAGGCTTGAGTAGAGACTTTGAGTTCGAGTTTTGTTTCTTGAAAAGTCTTTTTCTGATAGAAAATTTTTGTAAGTAGTACAATATCTGGCATGAGAATGAAAGATGAAAAATAATTAGCTTCTTTCTCTTGTTGGTCATTATTTTGTGTATTTTCTGCGAATACAGTTCCAGAATGTTGTAAGATTAGATGTCCTAATTCATGACATTTTGTGAAATTTTGTCTGCTTGGAATGCTGGAAATTTCGTAAGAAAAAGAGATTCCTAAATTATCAATTAGAGTTAAGCCTAAAATAGCCTCGTCTGAGAAGTGATGAGGCAGCAGTTTGATTTTGTGTTTTTGTACAATGTGATTGAAGTATTCTTCGAAGGTGTAGTTGATTTTAGAAATATTATATAACTTGATGAATGAGTAGAGTTCTTTTCTTGCGATTTCCCAAACTTTGAAATAAGATTCTGTCACTGGTCGTCTTCCTCAAAAGCTTTTCTTCTAATTTCCATAAATTCTAAGAGTTCTTTTTGAAAGGTCTCTTTTTGTTCAGGAGTCATATTCTTTGAGGTTTTCCGAAAGAGGATTTCTACATTAGATAGTCCATCTTCTGGATTTTTGAGTTCAGAATTGCCTAGAAGATAGTCGGTTGAAACGTTGAAGAAATGTGCTAGTTTTTCTAAGCTTTCTTTAGACGGACTTCTAAGTCCCTTTTCCCATTGAGCATAGCTTTGTGGGCTTGTTTTGAAGTGATCTGCTATTTCTTTTTGCGTTAACCCTGCTTCTTTTCGCAGTTTTTTAAGGCGTTCGGTAAACATAATAGTAGCCTTTCAAAAAATATAATTTTTTTTTAAAAAAGTATTGACAAAGTAATCATTTGATTATATAATATTAAATGTAATCAGTTGATTACAAAATATAGAGGATAAAACAAAATAAGTCCTTTATCAAGTTATGAGTAAAGAATTGGAATTATTTCATTGTATTTAATCTTTATTCTTAAAAGAATTAGATCTTTGATAATTAAATAAAAAGTGCGTCTGAAATCTGAAGCCAGACTACAAACACACGAATAAAACGTAGCAATTTTATTATACATTAAACTATAATTTTTGTCAAAATGAGTTTTGTCTCTGTATGAAAATTAGATGATGTTGAGTGTGTGTATAGATGGCAAGATGATTCAGAGGTATGTAAATTTAACGAGTTTTAAGCAGATTTTATGTAAAAATGACTACAGTACAACTTTTTTCAAAAAACATTTTTATTTGCTTTATCCATGAGCAGTTTTTCTTTTTTGGTTGTTTTTGGTGAATTTCTCCTTAAAACTCGTTAAGTTTACATGCGTAGCATTAGGGTTTAGCTAGTGACCTGTGTAGAGCGAAGAGACTAGAACTGCTGGCTTGGTGAGTCGGAGATGATGCTTGTTATCCTTAGAGAGAGATAAGGGCGCAAGTTGATTGGGCGGGGTGTAAGATGCAATAACTACATTGTATTTTGCTGATGGTGAAAGGTGATATTTTATATTATTGAGTAATCGAAGTGAGTAGTCATGCTGTGAAGTATTATGAAAGCTAGTGTGCGAAGATACGAGCATACAAATATTCTATAAACTAATAGCTAGTTTATTGATGATACATAATGGCTTTTGTGCTGTAAAATTGATGGCTGGCTTATTAGTTTGTAAGAGATTATTTTAGATTAAGTAGTTTCTTATAAGCTGATAAGTCAGAGTTGTAGATGGTATGTGTTCTAAGACGGTTGGCTCCCAAACCGTCTTTTTGTTTGTATTGAAAGGAAATTACATATGGAAAATACTCTGGGGAATCGCTTAAAAGGTATTCGTGAGGATCGGAATAAGACGAAAGAACAAGTTGCTAATTATTTAGAAATCCAAGTTCGAGCTTATCAAAGATATGAGTCTGGGGAAAGAGTACCTGATTTAGATAAAATGAAATCTTTAGCTAGGTATTTCAATTGTACTTTAGATCATCTTGTTGGGATGGATATTTCACAAGAGAAGAATTATGTTGACCGTGACCAGGTGCTTGATTTTTCAGAGATCATGAGTATGGGTTATGATAAAAAGTTTGCTTATGGTTTAGTAAAGCAGATTATTGATCATCAGTCAGAAAGTGAAGTAATTCATGTTTTTGAAAATGAAAATAAAAAATATGTGACTAAAGAAGAAGTTCGAGAGTTACTTGAAGGTTTTTTGGAGAAGTTGTGATGGATCTAAAGAATGTTTTTAATAAGTGTCTATTATATAGATGTTTGAAGAGTTTGAAAAAAGGAAAATATGTGACTCTTTACTTTGAAGAGGAATATTTGATGGTTGTAGAAACACTCAAGAATAAGAGTCGTTGTTATTATTTAAGCTTACCAGAACCTCTATTATTGACGATTCGAAATAATTTCAGGGAAGGTTCTTTTTTGATTGCTGATGGTCGTGTGAGTATAACGATTTACCGTTTCATCTTGTCTAAAAAGCGTTCCTGGGGAAAGGTATTGATACGCAGTTATTCGTAGAAATAGATAGATGATTCTTGTATATATTTTTTTGATGTTGAGTCTTTTATGGCTCGTTTTTTTGTATTCAATGCTGGTGGTTTCAAGTCGAATTTCGAGATATGAAGAAAGCATTGTGATTGAAGATTAGTGTTGGGAATTTTAGGAAAGGAGTCTGTTATTGGTACTTTGAAGATAATAAAAAAGGAAAGGTATGAGACTGGTGTTAAAATACCGTCTTATGTATATTCTATAGCAGTCCTTGATTTGAAGGAAGAATGTTATTATCCAGTTTATCCCTTTGCCTTGACAGAAAGTGATAAAAAATCGTTATTTGAGTTTATTTCTTTATATAAAGAAGAATTGTTAGCTTATTATAAAAAGAGAAATTCCATTGGTTTTTCTTTTAGTCTGTATGGTTTTAACACAGGGGCTAGAGAAAGATTTAAGGAGTATTGGTATCAGAAAGGAGTAATTGTCACATAATATAATAGTTAAATTATTTGAAAAAGCAAATAAATTGATATAAAATGGAAAAGATAGTAAACGGAAACATTTTCGTTTATTAAATAAAAAGGAGTTCTAAAGATGAAAAAAGTTGACAAAGTTTTATTGACTGGTGCGATTGTAGCAGGTGCTTTTGGCTTGGGTAGTCAAGTAAAAGCTGAAGGAGTAGGAACAGTTAGTAGTCCAGCTGGTTCTGTAGATGCAGTTGAGAAAGTTAATCAAACTGTTACTGAAGCTGATATTGCAGTTTCAGAAGCTAAGGTTTCCAAGGCAGAAGCAGAGGTTAAAGCTCAAGAAGAGTCTGTTTCTAATGCTGCTGCAGATGTGAAGGCGGCTGAAAGTCAAGTAGAAAAAGATTCTAAGGCTGTGAAAGATGCTGAAGAGTTAGTGAAAAATGCTAATTCTGACACTATAAAAAAAGCTGAAGAAGATATTGCTTTAAAACAGAATAAGCTTGAGGAAGCGAAAAAATCTGTTGCTGAAGCTAAAGATGCTAGAGTTAAGGCTTTAGAAGGATTGGATAAGCAGAGTGAGAAAGTTGATAAAGCAGCAGCTGTAGTATCTGAAAAAGGTAAGGAAGTTGCTTCAGCAGAGAAGGTTGTTTCTGAAAAACAAGCACTTTTGGATGGGACGAATTCAGCTGAAATCTTTAAGGCAGCGGATGATGCTTCAGCAAAACTTGAGAAAAGTAAGCAAGCAGTAAAAACAGCTGAATATGCTTTGAAAGAAGCACAAGAGTTTGATAAAAAGCACATGAATGATTTTATGGCTGCTAATCAAGAAGAAGATGCTAAATCGAAGAAGAAAGATGAAGCCAAGAGTTCTTATGATGTTGCTGTAAATAAGAATGATGTTTTGGAGTCTAAGCATAAGCAAACAAAAGCTGCGTATGAATTAGCGAAGTCAAATGTAGATTCGCTTAACACTATTCAATTAACTGCTACTTATGTTGAAGCTTTGAAGAAGTATGCTGTTAGCTCTCGAGCAGAGAAAGAGCAACTTGCACCTATTTTGAAAGCTGAGAGTGCAAAATTAGAGAAGTTGCATCAGTATAAAGTTAATCCTAATGACGATAATACTGTAGCCTACGATATTAACGAGTTGCCGACTGAAGTGATTAAAGAATTGTCTTTATTCGGTTCTGACTTGGTTAATCAAGTTCGTAAGCAAGTTGGATCTAGTTCTTCTGTAGTTAGTCCATCTTCTATTGATTTTGCTGATAGAGTAACAGATGGATATGTTGCGCATAAGTGGAATTTAGATGAGGCACGTAGACGTGGTGCTGTAGGTCATGATGCAAAAGCAGTAAATGAAGCTGCAGCTTATTATGGTTTGCCGACTACTAATCCTACTCGTGAAGCGCAAGGTTGGCAGTATTATGAGAATTGGGCTGGAAGTAGTGCATATTCTGATAAGATGACTTTAGCGCAATTGAAGGCTGCTGTTTATGAGTCTATGCTTCAGTTTATGTTTTCAGAATATGAGTGGGATCATGCTTCAAGTATTGCTGATGCAGCTCATAGCATTTCTGCTGGCAAACATGACTATATAGGTATTGATGCTTCTAGTCCGAAAGGTGGAGAAGGCTCTTGGAATGGTTTGCATTTCCTTAAAGTTGATTCTGATTATTTAGATGTGGCGACGAAAAATAATTTTGATCGTACAGTTATTGAGAATCATTATGATAGTAGCGCACTTTTAGCAGAAAAAGATAAAGCTGAAAAGGCTTATAATCAATCTAAAGCAGCTTATGAAGCGGGTCAGAATGAATTAAATCAAGTTAAGGCAGATTATAATAAAGCATTGAAAGCTTATAATGAGGCAGTGAATAAACGAAAAGCTTTAGAGTCTGTAGAGTTGAAAGGACAAGCTGCTCAAGAAACATTGAATAAAGCAAAGGCTTCATTAACTGAAGCTGAAGTTGAGAATGCTCTTGCCCAGGTTGCTGTTTCACGTTTGAATGCAGATATTCAGTCTAAGAGGGAAGAGTTAAGAGTTGCTCAAGCGAAGTTAGAAGCGAAAAAAGCTGAAAAACAAAGTGCTGAAGCTAAATTGAGTGCAGAGCGTAATGATTTTGATTCTAAGAAGCTTGCTTATGAGAAACTTGTAAATGAATTGGAAGTTCTTCAAGGTTCTGTAGAGGGATTGAGTCAATCTGTTGTAGATGCTGAAGCTCGTCTAAAAGATTTGAAGAATGCTCCTTCTGTATTGAAAGAAGCTGAATCTAATCTTTCACTTGCTAATTCTAATTTGAAAGAGAAGAAGGATGCTTTAGAAGCTGCTCAGGTTAAATTAGATGCTGCAAAAGCTAATTTTGAAGTTTTATCTTCGGCTCACAAAGAACTTGTGAAGTCTTATCGTGAATATCTGGAAGCACAGCGTCAAGCTCAAATTCAAGCAGAGGCAGAGAAGCGAGCTAGAGAAGAAGCTGAACGTAAGAGTAATAATTCAAGCGAAAAGGTATTCATCCAAGGTGAATCTAAACAAAGTTTTGTAGTTTCTAAGGCAAATCAAGTCGTTGAAACTTTGTCTGGTAATGTTCAGAAAGAATCTGATCAAGTTGTTTTATCAGCGATTAAAGGTAACAAGGAATTGACTTATAAGGGTGCTGCTATAGCTTCTTATTTGGCACCTGCAGTGCATGAGGTTGAAAAAGGCAAAGCACTTCCTTCAACTGGTGAAGCTGTTTCTCAATTTGCTTTAATTGGATTTTCAATGCTTGCTATTTTAGGATTGGCAAGTTTGCGTAAAGAAGCACAATAGTCATTTATTAGACCATCAAAATTGTTTGATGGTCTTTTTATTTAACATGGTGAAAGGGTTGAAATTTGAATATAAGAAAATGGAGGGCACGTTCGCCTTCTTTTTATTTGCAATAGTTTTATAAAAAGATTTAGAAAAAAATAGAAGAGGTATTTGTAAAATGAAACAAGAAACATTGAAACTAAAACCAGAATTTATTGGAGAAGCAATTTATGATGGTTTTGAAGCTGGGCCAACTCACATGGATGGTCAAAAGGGGTCTTATACAAGACATCATCTATTCAATGAAAAACATGGAGTTTTTCACGTAATTACAACGGCATCTGCAGCCGTTATTCCGCAAGGAGCAATGGTTAAGGTTGAAGATCCGCTATTGTATGTGGATTATGGTGTAAATGGTCGTAATGTTGAGCCAGCCAAAAATGTATGGGCTAAAGGCTTAACAGTTTTGAAGTAGAAAGAAAGGATTTTATGTATGGCTAAAATTGGATTAGAATTTGGTGAAAAAATTAAGATCGCTGATAAGGAGTATCGTACGTTCTCCGATGGATTGGATGAAAAGGCTATTTTGGGAAGTCTGTCTTGGCGTCGATTGGAAGAACCTGTATTCTTTACTGAAGACGACACTACGAAGCAGCCTGATCGTTTTGGGGTATATCCTCAAATGTCAACTGGTGAAGTAAAGTGGAACGATGTGACTGTGTTTTCTGATGCTCAGAAAGCACCTATTTTTGTGTCAATCGTTAATATGCCACGGCATGGTATTGAAGATCTGAATTTGAAACTTGGTGATGCGGTTGAGCTGGAAGGTATCGTAATTACCTGGAGCAATGTTGCAGGTGGTACTTACAAAATTTTTGCGGATGGTATTAAGCGTGCAAACATTGCACAGCACGTGAATGTACAAAAGCAACCTGAAAACAAAGGTAAGGAAGAACACAAGGGATAATATTTTAAAGGAGGTATAGAATGTCTATACGTTTACTTCCTCAGTATCGTGGTGTGAGGGTTCGTCCTTATATGCGGTATATGAATTTTATTATCTTTGGATTTTTGTTATTTCCATTGTTAGGTGCATTAGCCTTTTATGTGTATTTGCACATTGAAGATTATCAAGCGTTGGATTGGTCACAGATTGGTTTAACGCTTTTTTTGTTGGTTTTATCATTTATATTGTCTGTATATCTGACTTGGTTTCTTCAGGAGACAACACCTTTTTTTAAAAGATTAGAGCGGTTAGGCAAACTATCGTTTTTTCTTTATGAAAATAAATATGTTTACGAGAAGAAAAAATCTAATAATCAAGGTCATGCTATTAAATTTCCGATAATTTATCTTCAACAGGGAAAATATGATCTAGCAGTTCATTTTAAGATGGCTGGTAACAAATTTCAGGATAAATTCAAGAAGATTGGTGGAGCTTTAGAAGACACTTTCTTTATGGATTTTATGGAGACTTTGGATGAACCGAAATATAAGGTGTATAGGTTAGCTTATTCTGCTTATTTGAATAGGATCACGATACCTGAAGTACACTGGGACAAAGATAAAGGTGTGGAGCTGATGAAGGGCTTTTATTGGGACTTTATTAGTGATCCGCATTTGCTTGTTGCTGGTGGTACTGGTGGTGGTAAAACAGTTCTTTTACGTTCTTTAATATTAGCTTTGTCTAAAGTTGGTGTTGCGGATATATGTGATCCCAAGCGGGCTGATTTTGTCACTATGAGTGATATTGAAGCTTTTAAAGGACGGGTTGTTTTTGAGATTGCTGATATTGTTTCTCATTTTGAAAAAGCAGTTGTTATTATGATGGCTAGATATGATTTTATGCGTTCAGAAATGAAGCGGCTTGGCCATAAGGATATGAAAAAGTTTCATGAATATGGTTTAGAGCCTTATTTCTTCGTTTGTGATGAGTATAACGCTTTGATGGCTATGTTGTCCTATAAAGATAGAGAAAGGGTTGATAATGCTATTGGTCAGTTCCTGCTTTTAGGTCGGCAAGCTGGATGTTTCGGTATTCTTGCTATGCAAAAACCATCTAGGGAAGATTTAGGTAGCAAATTGCAATCTAATATCAACTTTAGAATTTCTGTGGGTCGATTGGATGAAATGGGATATGATATTCTTTTTGGTTCTGAGAACCGCAACAAGGAATTTAAGTATTTAAAATACCTTGGAGGAAGAAGAATTTATGGTCGTGGTTATGCAGCTGTATTTGGCGAAGTAGCTAGAGAGTTTTACTCACCTTTGTTGCCGAAGAAATTTTCATTTCATGATGAGTTTTCTAGGATTTCACGTCATGAAAACCAGTTTGATCCAACGGAGAATAATCAGGTTTCAGCTGATATTATTCATGATGAAGATTTGTTGCAATTTGTTGAGTCTGTTTCTGTAGACTTACCAGAGGTAGAGTTGCCAGAAATTGTGAAAGACTCTGAATTTGAAGAAATGGAAGAAATGCTGATGGAAGAAGATAAAATTGGCGCTAAACAATTATCTAAAGACTTAGGTAAGAGTTTATCTCAGGTTGTGAAGTTGGTTGCACTCTTGGAAGATGGAAAATATTCCTCTTTTAGTCGTGAGGATGGAGAAATACTTTTTTCTCAGGATCAGGTGCAGCTAATAGAACGGTTATTTGAGAAGAAAGAGTCTGGAACAGAGACTTGGAAGGAACTATTGGCTAATTATTTTGGCTAGTGGTGGAAGAGCTATTGTAATGCAGCTCTTCCTGAGTATGGATAGGTGCAGGGATAGGGCTGGGCGTAGCCCAGACCGTATATCCCGATTGCACCGACCATCTATGCTCAGGAAGGGTTGTCTTAACAAACAACCCCCAAAACCTAATAGGGGGGTAGAAAAACGAAAAACGTACATGAAGACCTTGCCTAACGCTAGGTAGCTCAAGGGATTGCGAGATTTGAAAAGTGTGTCATTTTCGCAAAAAAAGCGTGTCACAAAATGGAGAAAAAATGGCAAAAGACAGAATTATTGATGGAAAACATTTAAAAGACTTACGGAAAACAACAAATCTGACTCAAAAACAATTTGCAGAGCTTGTTAATATCAACGTGAGGAGTTTGAGGGCTTATGAGTCTAATCAAAGAGGCTTGACTTCAACACGTTTTCGAGAAATAAAAAAAGCTTTGGGCTATGTATCGGCTAAAAAGGATGCGCTAAGAGTTATGATTGACTACCTGAGAATCACATTCAAAGAGGTACGTGACTTAGCGTATTTTACGGAAACCTATCTTTTGTGCGATTTGAAAGAGTTTGTGTCCGAGGACACAAAGTTGATGGCTTACAATCACTTATGGCGAAGAGGTGATATTTGGATTTTTGATTATGTAGATAAGAATCTCACAGGGAATTATCAAATTACAGTTCAAATGTCAGGTCAAGGTTGCCGTCAGATGGAGTTGGTTTTAGAAAATCATAGCAAGAGTTGGCATGACCTTTTATCTAAAATGATTTTTGATCGAAAAGATATGAAGGTGACAAGACTTGATGTTGCAATGGATGAAATGTACCAGGGGCAAGAGAATGAGCCAGAGCATTTTTTGTTGTCAGATATGATTACGAAAGTCTATCATAACGAGATCATTTTTGATAAGTTGAAGACTTGGAGTCATATTGGTGGTGGTGGTCTTGGATTTCAAAATGAATTGGAGAAGGAGGAAAGTAGGCAAGGTATTTCGTTATATTTTGGTAGTCGCCAAAGCAATTTATATCTCAACTTTTACGAGAAGCGCTATGAAATAGCGAAGAAAGAAAAGATGAGTTTGATTGAAGCGTTGGAAGTTTTTGGAATTTGGAATCGTTATGAATTACGATTTGCTCAAGAAAAAGCGCATAAGGCAGTTGAAGAATATGTCTATGGAGTGGATCTAGCAGAAATTGCGAAAGGGATTATCAATAATGAAATTCAAGTTTATGGCGAGAGAAATTCATATGGTGCATTTCTTCCTGATCGAAAGTGGCAGAGGCTCTTCGGTGGTGTAGAGCCAATGAAGTTATCAGTTCAACCTGAACCGTATAGCATAGGGCGGACAATTAGTTGGCTGACTTATGCAGTCTCAAACAGCTGGCTCATGGTCAGTGAGTATGACAAGCTTATGAATACGAATTATATTCAGATTATCTTGGATTCAGGTGAGATCACTGATAAGGAAAGAAAAATTTTGGAAACTTTGAAACGACAGTCTCAAAGTAAGAGCAAAGAAGAACTTTTAGCGCATGAGGTGTAGATGAAAGCTGCAGCAATTGAAAAATACTTGGTCGAGCATGTTGATAAACTTGACTATGTTGTTGAGGATGTAGTTTTAAGGTTGCCTGATTCGAGCTTTTATGATCCAGAAATTCAAAATGAGTGTTTTAGAGAACAACGTTTAAATTTAAAAGCATTACAAAGTAAGATGAATTCTTTTGCTTATCGTAATGATAAGAATGCGAAAGTGACATATAATCAAGCATTGGCAGGATATACACAAATGTTAAAAGAGCTTGCAGAAAAGAAGCGTGAGTCATTGAAACAGGAATTGTTGCTTGCTTCAGATGATGAGAAGGTAGCTCTTTTGTATTTGATGATTTATAAAAACAATCTGCTTAAGCGGCTAAGAAAGTATAGATGAGGTAGGATATGAAATCGGTTAGGTCGCCGACTAGTCATTAAATGTTAATGAACTACGAAAACAAATAAAAAATAAAAATGGAAAAATGAAAATGGCTGAAAATAAAAAAGAATTGATTAAGAAAATTAAAGGTACTTCTCAAGAATTTGGTGAGCTTTTGAAATCAAACAAATTTGAAGAAGCGTTTGATATTGCGAATAAGCTGAATGTTTTGTTGAAAGACGATCAGCTAAATGATTTTACAGGACGGGAACTTTCTGAAGCTGGTATTTTGGAGATGCAGGAAGAAATGAAGAAATATTGGTGGGCGAACGGGGAAATGCGAAAATACCAAGGTATTTTGCGCAAACGTGGCAGCAGGTTCTCTGAGCTTGCAAATTAGTGGTAGAGGAAAAGGGTTCGAATCCCTTTTTCTTTTTTTAAAAAAGGAGTCAAGTAATGTCAATAAAGGTTATTTATAACACTTACATTGAGATCTGTGAGGATTACATGTATGGGAAGCATTTTTTAGATTTACCAGAATCTATTCAAAATGCGATTGATGAATATTTTGATGGTCAGGAAATTGAACAGTATGGTTCGGGGAATCCTGATAACATGTGGGTTAATTCTTATGTTTCGTATGATAATCGAGAATTGCTCACAGACACAATCAATATGTTGTCTACTGAGGAATTTGAAGAGTTGCTTCAAGAAGAACGGCTTGATGAGTATATTGAGAAACATAGAGAGGAAATTGAGGAGCGTATTAGTGACTCTTATGTATTTTTAGGATATGCTGCTGGGGAGTGGCATGTGTTTCAGTAGAGGTATGTAAAAAAAAGATATGGAATATAAGGTAGAATTAAGTAGTGTTAGTGCTTTCCCTGCTTGGTCAGGTGGTAAACAAACGTTAGATGAAGTGGTGGAAAGAGGCGCTGAAGATCGTTTGACTGAATTACTAGAAATGGTGTTTGATAACAGTGTACCAAGCGATACACAAATCAACGATTTTCTTTGGTTTGAAAGAGACTATATCTATCGTGAGTTAGGTTTTTTGGATCTAATGGATGATGAGTAGTTGATAAAAAAATGGTGACTGTTATAAAAATGTGATAAGATAGAAATGAGAAAATAAATGGCAATGTTACAAGTGGAATGTCGGGATTGTGGAGCTACTTTCTCATTGAGAGGATGGATTGAGCCTGAGGATTTGATTGGGAGTCAATGGGAAGGCTACACAAAACAAGATATAGTAAATGCTGAAAAGGAAAATCCAAGGATATTCGATGGACTTGACCCTTGGGATAAATTTGAAAGCAATGAAATTTGTCCGTTTTGCGGTTCATCAAACGTCATTAGTATTTAACCTGAAAATTATTACTTTTGCGGCTATTAAAGGCGGTGTTAGAAAAAATACTTTAACTTTTGGGAACTATATACCTGTTTACACTAACCGCAATATGTAGTATTTCGACAATATTAAAAAAGGCGAGTTCCGAAATAGGAATCGTCTTTTAATTTGATGTCGCTAAAATTCACCAAAATCACAAAAAAACTACTGACAAACCAAAGTTTTAGTGATAATACAAGGATGTCGAAAGACAAGGCTTGATTTGCGAAGCCTTGGTAAAACTAAAAAATCAATTAGCTCAATTGGTAGAGCACTCGGCTCATAACCGAGTAGTCGTAGGTTCGAGTCCATACAATGAGGGATATAATGAATATTTTTGATTATTACGAATACAATAATATTATTAAAGATGTTGCAAAAAACGGTAATTTAGAAGATTGTCTAAAATTGCTTGATATTATTTATTTTGAAGGAAGTCTACAGGAAGGCAATGAAAACAGATATATTTATGAGTTTTCTCAAACAAGGACAATAGCTATAGAGGTATTATTTAAAGAACAAAAGATACGTTTTTGGGGTTGGATAGGAAAACGAGATACTGGGGATTATTTTTGGAAGTATCTAAACGAAGTACATGCTGATTTATTGGATAAAATTATAGAGTTACTCTTGGAAAAATATTTTTTGTCATCAGAAGAAATAACCTTTGAAATTGTAGGATGTTGTGAAACTGATACTATAGTTCTCTAACTTTTAATTATGGGGAGTAGTTGGCTAAGAAAGGGCACAATGTCCTGTTGATTGACCTGGATCATCAATGTAATTTGACCCAGTGTTATAATATCTATGAGAGCAAGAATACCATTGCTAATGCCTTTAAAGGAGGCAACGTGGATATTAAGAAAATCAAAGAAAATATCAGTCGTGCTAAGGAAATTTTGGAAATTATGGATATGATGAGGGAGGTTGTGTTACAAAATGCTCAGCTTAATAAAGAAATTGCTGCTTTGAAAGTTGAGAATAAAGAGTTGCTGCAACTTCAGGCTCAAGATTTAGCTAAATTGAAAAGTACGATTAGCAAGTTTTCAAGTAAATTGGCAGCTTTTGAAGATTATAAGGAATCAGAAGAAATTCAAAGGGTTTTAAAAAGAATTCAAGGTGAGTTATCAGAGTATGATAATTAGTAGTGTATGCACTTATCGTTTATGGTGAGTGTTTTTTTATTTACATTTTAGAGAAAGAGAGGTTTAGTAAGTGAGTAAATCTAGGGTTTTAATCAGGAATCCGCAAAACGGCAGGCAGGCATGGTTTAGCTTGCCTTTTTATTTTGGAAAACTCGCAAAAATCGGTTTGTCTGGCTCGTATGATGAGCAGATTGAGATTGTAGAGTCGGAAGGTTCTGCTTATATGGGCACAGGTTCCTTCACTGTTGAGGACTTGGAGCAATTAAATAGACAAGCAGAGGAATATTGAGGTATGTATGCTTGCGAACATTCGAGTGCATGAAAATGGCGAATCACGCTTTCTGTGTGAGCTAGATTTGATGAAGTTTACAAAAGAACAGGTACAGGAAAGAATAAATGAAAGAGGGATTGATGAAGAGTCCTTTTTTGTTTGTGGATTTTCTGATTGGGGAGTAGATACGATTTTCACTTTAGGGAAAGCTTATCTTTTAAAGAAGATTATTGTTGATTTGTATGAGGGAAATGAGTTTGTTGTGTCTTACTTGCTAAAGCAAGGAAAATCGCTTGTTGATATTGCTACAAGGACTTATCGTTTTTTGACAAAAGATGAAGCAGAATTGATGGTGAAATTGCTAGAACATGCAGAATTTAGCTCTGTTATTCATTTCTTTTATAAAGCGGGTAGCTGGACAACAGCTGTAAATAGCTATATTGAAAAGGGGGTGGTGCTAAACACACCGAAAGGATTTTATGTAGATGAAGAATATTTCCATTAAATTGGAAAAAACATAAAATTTCCGTTGTGACGGAAAAATATTGTTGCAAAAGGAGAGAAATGGCAGAAGAGAAAAAAGAAAAACGGTTTTTGAAAAAAATCAATCAGAAGCAAAAAATTAAGATGAAATTGCCTAAAAAAGTTAATCAAAGAACAGCTAATTTGTTATTTTTGGGTGGAATTTTGGCGTTGGTTGGTTTAGCAGCTGGAACAGTGATAGTTACTTTTACACGGCAAGTAGTGCCAAATAAGCCAACTGTGAAAGTGGTGGAGAAGGCGGATAATGGTTATCAGACAGATAATCGCTTGGAGTTATTCTTGAATGGTTATGTAAGTAGTTATTTTAATTATTCGGGTGAGGAGTCTTTACAAAAAGAAGAGATTGAACGTTTGAATAGTTATTATGATGTGATTCCAGAAGTCCGCTCACAAGGTCAGTTAAGACAGCCTACAAGTTTGATTTCTTCTCGTGTGCAAGAGATTAAGAAGAATGTAGCTGTTTATCGTGTAACTTATGAAACGGGCGCAGAAAAGACTAGAATTACAGTGAATTTTTCAATTCCTTACGGAGAAAATAAAACAGGATTCTATGTGTCTGGTCTGCCTTGGTTTGAAGCAGTGGAAAGTTTTAAGGCAACTGATGTAGATACAAAGAATGTTTTGAATCTGACCGCAACAGATGAAGTGGTAGAGGACGAGCAGGAAAAATTGGATAACTTTATCAAATTGTTTTTCAGCAACTATACGACTTCTCAAGACAATCTAAATGCAGTCGCAAAGGATGTAAGAGCTATTTCTGGAGCGGTGTTTAAAACATTGGATTATGCTTATTACAAAAAGGATGGTAAGAAGGTGACGGCTTATATCCAGGCAACAATAGAGATTGCTGGAACAACTCATAGTGAGAATTTTACGTTTGAGTTGGAAGAAAAAGCTGATAGCTTTTTTATTACGAAGATGGAACATGGTATTCCGAAAGATTATGTCAAAAAATAGAAAAAACGAGGTAGAAGATGGGTTTACAAGCAGTATTTAGCTGGTTTGTTGAAGCGATTTTGGTTTGGGTGATTGCTGGTTTTGCTGGATGGAAATTTATTGATGGGATCCGAGAGCAAAAAATTGGTAAAGCTGTATTTTCACTTTTGATTGGTGGAGCAGCTTATTACTTTGTGAAAAATCCAGAACAGGTCTTGCGTCAAATCGGAACGATTGTAGCTAAGATCTTTGGTCAAGGTTAGTTATGGAACAGGAATTAAAAGATAAGAAACTTTATTCTTACAAGCGAGCGCTCAATCAGCCTTACTGGATTCAACGATTGAATGATAGGCTGTCTTTAGATGCTCCAATCAAGTTTTCATTGCTTGTTTATTTTTTGTTGGTATTTGCTCTACTTTATGTCTTGTTGGATGTATTGTTTAAGTCTTTCCCTTTTGGATTGAAAGGAATGTTTGCTAGTATGGCTGCGTTTTATGCGGCTAGAATTTTGTCAGATCTAGTTGTAGATGGGAAAGCTCTGATTTTCTATATCATAGATTATCTTAAATTTTATGTGATGTATGGGTTGAAGTCAGATCGTATTTATATTAACAAAGGAATCATTTATGAAAAGCATAAAAAGAGAAAGGAGAATGATTGAAAAATCAGATTTGGGATATTAAAGACAATTTAATGCTAAAGACAGATGGTTCTGTTTTGGCAGTTTATCGTATTCCTTCGAAGGTTATCAATTCAACGGATGCTGCTGCGAAGGAAGAATTTAAGAAAATGGTCTATGCAGCATTGAATAATCTCAGGTCTTATCATGATTTTGAGATTCAAATGCTGCCAGTTGATGTAGATTTGGTTGAAAATTTCAAAAAGCTTTCTCAAGATATTGATTGGGATAGTGGTGCAGGTTCTCTTGCGGAATATGTCTTAAATGGCACGATTGAAAAGTTAGAGCAGTCAATTGGTACTTTGTATGAGTATCAATATTATTTGATTGTACCGTTAAAGTCTATACATGTATCGGTGGACTTAAAAAGTGTCGTGAAGCAAGGTTATGATAATGCGCGAAAGACTATTTTATCTACTTTTGGCATTGGAGAAGTAGTTCCAAAAGATTGGGAGAAGGGGTATCGGAATCAAAGAGAAGTTTTGGAAAATACGCTGTCTCTTTTAGATATTCGCTCCTTAACGACTCGTGAAACAATTTTTCTGAATCGCCTGCAGTATCTAAGAGGTCAATTTTATGATAAAAACACTGAAATTTCTCTAGTTCAGAATTCCATGGATAATTTGGATGAAGTGAATTTGGAGTTTGAACATGTTAATGTCCTGAAATTGACTAATTTTAATCAGTCTAGTTATGTTGCTTTTTTGCCAGTGAATCATGTGCCAGAAAATATGTCTTATCTGCATTTGCAAGAGGAATTGCAGAATTTGCGTTTTCCAGTAGAGGGCAATTTTAAGGTTCAGTTTTCGTTGCCGAAAGGTGTTTTTTCGCTGACGGAAAAAGCCAAGCGTGCTAGAAAACGACTAAAGAATACCTCTCAAGAAGCAGCCGAAACGGATGATGTACAGAAATCATCTGTTTTAAAAAGCATCTTCCTTTTGGAAGACCTGAGACGGAAGGTGGATGAAGAAGAAGCCTTGGTTTCTTACTTGAATACTTTGATTGTAACCGATCAAACAATGGAAGGCTTGAAGAATAAGTATGAAGCGCTTTATGCCTACCTCAATCAAATTGGGGTAGAAGTAGTAAGAGCTAATGCGGATCAATTGTATCTCTTCTACAAGACAAGAATTGGTGAAGTATTAGAAAGAGAAGACAAGAATTTCCTTCAGGCTATGACTTTAGAAGCTTTTTGTGAAAACCTGTTTTTCATGACTAAAAAAGTAGGAACAGATATTGGTCTGTACATAGGACGTGTGGATCATCAAAACGGCTCTTGGCAAGGAGATTATAAAGCGGCGATAGAATCAAGTTCGAATGCAATTTTCACGAATTTGCTTCAAGCGAATAAATTGAATGTCAAAGATAAGACAACGAGCAATCCGCATGTTGCCATTATTGGTGAAACGGGTTCTGGAAAATCTTATCTGACCAAATTGCTATTTACTTATCATACGTTATTGAAAACCAAAACTTTGTATATTGATCCGAAAGCGGAAATGCGAAGGCAATATCAAGCAGTGTTGAAAGAGTATGAAGAGAAAGGTATTTATCCAGAAATTCAAGAGTATATTCAGTCAATCGACTTTGTGACCTTGGATGCGAACGATCCAAAAAATTATGGTGTCTTAGATCCGTTAGTATTCTTGAAAGGTCGAGAGGCACGTGACTTGGCGGATAGCATGATTGATACTTTGCTTGGAAAAGAGAATACTCTCAAGATCCGAACGGCTTATTTGAAATTGCTTGATAAATACTTGGCTCTAAGAGAAGGTGGTCAGAAAGTTGGTATGATTCAAGTTTTTGAAGATCTCAAAGAACATGAAAATGAGACGATTCGTGATGCAGGAGAGTTTTTGATTTCTGCAGTTGAGCAGTCCATTCTTTCCCTTTGTTTCTCAGATGGAAAAAATGAGGGGATTGATACGGATGCCAAGATTACGATTTTGGAGATTACAGGTCTGAATCTTCCAAATGAAGCATCAAGCAATCTGGAACTGACTCAGGATGAGCGGAAGAGTTTATCGGTTATGTATGCGTTGGGTTACTTTTGTACAAAATTTGGAAAGCAAAATCCGCATCAGGAAACGATTGAGTTCTTTGATGAAGCTTGGTTCTTTAACTCAACTTCAGTAGGGAAGAAGATTCTCAAGATGATGAAACGGGTTGGGCGTTCAGAGAATAACTTTCTTGTATTCATTACTCAGTCTGTCAATGACATTCAGTCTGAAGATGATACGACTGGCTTTGGTACAGTATTTGCCTTTCTGGAGAAAAATGAGATTGAAGAGGTTCTGAAATATCTCAAAATTCCAGTAACTAAGTCCACTAGAGAATGGATTGGGAATATGACAATGGGTCAGTGTATCTACTATGATACGTTTGGTAGAAAAGAACGCATAACGGTAGATGGTCTTTTTCCTGAGATTACGAAACTGTTTGACACGGTAAAATCTGATCTTAAAGCTGTTTCGTAGAGGGGGTGAGGAAACATTAAACTATACGAAAAGTTTAACAAAAGGAAAGTGTTTTGGTTGCTTAGTATTTTTGGGTTAGTTGTTCTAGGTACGAGTTTCCTCGTTTTAGCGGATGAAGAAGCTCAACAAACCTTAACCGGCTTAGATTACAAAAGTGTCAAAGAACACTTGGATCAATTCACTAGTAAAGTCTGGTTTGATGATGGTTTTTTAGGAATAAGCTTAGAAACAGGTTATCTCATCAATAAATTTGTTCAAGCTGTTTTTTGGATTACCAAGTTTGAGTTCAAAATTTTCGCAGGAATTTATGAAATTTTGTCTGCCGCTAATGGTCTTGGCAATCTTTCTGATTTAATTCGAACTGTGATTGGAGAAATGGCTCAGGTCTTTGGAAATTTAAAGAATAGTTTGCTTATGCCTACAGGGATAATGATGGCAACTTATGCAGTTTATGTTTATTTTGTCAGGAATGGTTCTTTTGTAAAAACGCTGTTGAAATTGATCGCAGTTTTTGCGTTTAGCGGAGCCTTGTTTACTCAGACTACGATTCAAGACAAAAGTGGCTATGTGGCAGAAATTCTATATGATACGGTGGAGACGGTAACAAACGAGCTTTCAAATAAGGTCACAGGGAGTTTATCTGGTATTCATTCAGACCAGACAGCTGTTTTAGATGAATATTTTTTAAAAGCTATTTGGACACCTTACAGTCATATGAATGGTGAAGATAAAAGTGGGAAAATCATTCTCAGTGACGAGGAACTGAAACGCTTGGTCTTCTACAATGATGGGGATGATGATTTTAAAATTGGCGATAAAAAAATGAAAGATTTTGTTGGAGATAACAAAAAGACAAAATACTACGGTTTAGTAGATTCTTGGGGTATGAAGTTTACTTATGCCTTTATCTCTGTAATAGAGTCTTTTGTCATGGGAGTGGTGATAGATGGCTTTGCTATCTTTGCTTTTGTCATGAGGTTGATGTTTATTTTGATTGTCTTCTTATCACCTATAGCCATTCTATTGTCGTTGATTCCAACGTTTGAAAACATTCTTTTTAATATTTATAAAAAAATGTTGATTTCTTTGGGTTTGAGTGGTTCTATGTCTATTATCTCGGTCTTATTTTTGTATTTTTACAATAAATTAGGAGAGATTTTGACTCAGGCTGTAGCTGGCAACTTGATCTTAGGAACGATTTTAAAAGCTCTTGTCCTCTTTATTCTCTGGAAGAAGAGAGACTGGCTCATTAGTATTCTCACAGCGAATAGGGTGACTTCTGTAGCTCAAGATTGGGTTCATAAGTTGCCACAATTAAATACGCAGGGATCAGTGAATGAGTTGGAATATGAAGGTGAAGAGGGCAAGGCAACCAGGATGAGTTGGATGCAAAAAGGGAATTGGAAGAACTGGCTTAAAAATAAGAGTCAGCCTTCTACTCAAGTTCCAACACCTGCTCCAGCTCCTGTTTCGGATTTTGGAACAGGAAACTCTGAAGGGAGCGTTTCGCCAGACGAGAGTGTTGAAATGGTGCCAAAACCAATTCAACGTCCAGATTTCGAGACAGATACGCCAATTCGAGAGGAGGAAGTACATGGTTTGAGAAACAAAATTCCGCCTCGTATAGAAGAGGAAGATCTGGCACCGAAACCAGTTGTTGAGAGACCAAATTTGCCGCCTATTCCACCTCAGTCAGAACATGAGGTAGAAAGAGTGGAAGAACTATTGGAAAATGAGCAACGCAATCCAGCGTCTCGTCCATTATCGCCTTATCAGTCAGAGCCAGAAGTGTTGAAAGAAGAACCATCTCCTCCACAGGTGAGACCACCAGCTGTTGAACCAGAGGAAATAGAGGAGCGTTTAGATAAGACCCGTAAAAAATCAGAGAGCAGCCCGCCTAAACAAGAGGTTAAACGACCAATTGAACAGCCACGTGAGAATTCAGAACCAAAACCAATTCCAGAAAATTCAACTTCTACAGTGAGAAAACCGATTGTGAGACCACCATCAAAAGTGGAAGACTCTCCGTTTTCAGAACCTGAGATAAAGACAGATAGAGAAAATCTATTTGTGCCAGAAGTAAAATTTCGGAATCGCTTTAGGAGGTAGAAGATGAAAAAGAAATGGCTATTCTTGCCATTGATGGGGGTGATGCTGCCGCTAGTCATGATGTCGTTTCTTTTATTTTCTTCTGCTGCAGGCGGTGGAAGTGAAGGAACGACTGGAGTTGGGACAAGTTTAACGGCTAAGGAAGTTGCTTCTAAAACAGATATTTCTGAAGAAAGGGCTAAGGATGTCATTAAGATATTAAATTGGCTCATGGGAAAGGAAGAATCTACTTTAGAAGGAGCGACTGGAGTATTAGCCGTTGCTGAGCGAGAGTCAGGATTTGATCCTGCAGCAATCAACACAGGAGGAGGTGTCGCTGGCTATTTCCAATGGTCTGGCTGGTCTAACCAAGTCAACGGAAATCGTTGGGCATTGGCTAGAGAAAGAAAATTAGATCCAGATGTGGAACTGGATTTAATGAGTAAAGAGCTAAATGGCAATTGGAAAAAGGTTAAGGATTATTTAAAAACCGCAAAGAGTCCTGAAGAAGCTGCTTTGTATTGGTCAGAACATTATGAAGGGGTTTCCTTATCGGATGGACAAACAAAAGCCGAAACTTTAAAGAAGAATGCTAAAAAATGGCAGGAAGTATTTAAAGGTACGCTTTCAAACCAGGGCAAGAAAAATAGTAAAAAGAAGAAGGGTAAAGTAAAAGGCAATGCGCAAGTTGCTTCAGGTCAAGTTTCTAGTGAAATCCCTGCAGGTTTCACATTGGACAAACCTATGAATACTTCAGGTTTTATTGCTAGTTCTTATCCGTATGGACAATGTACTTGGTTTGTATATAATCGAGCAAAAGAGTTTGGTGTATCATTCTCTCCGTATATGGGAAATGGTGGAGATTGGAAAAGTCAGTCAGGATACGAAGTGACGAATACTCCAACCAAGCACGCAGCAGTTAGTTTCTATCCAGGGCAAGCAGGAGCAGATTTTACATATGGTCATGTTTCGTTTGTAGAAGATGTAGCTGCAGATGGATCAGTTTTAATTTCGGAAAGCAACGTTTCTGGGTTGGGTGTGGTTACTTATCGTGTATTTGATTCAGAGAGTGCTAAAAAATTGACCTATGTCATTGGTCGTAAATAAAAATGTAAAGGAAAATGGAAATGAAAAAAGAACAAGTCATTGGTGTAGCTACTGTTGTAGCAACTTCAATTTTGATGTTTGCAGGAAACGCATCTGCAGATGGAGTAACAATTGGCTCTAGTGAGCCAGGAACAAGTGTAGAAGCTCCAGATAAAGGGGGAGACACAGGAGTTGTGATTGGAAAAGAAACAACGAAACCTGCTCCAGCCGAGCCATCTACAAAAGATGGTGTTATTGGTGAAAACAAAAAGCCAGATACTCAGCCGAGTGATGTTGAAAAGCCGAAGGAGGAAAGTAAGGCAACAGAACCTAGCCAGCCAGTGAATCCTGAGAAGGACAAAGAATCGCCTAAACCAGCGGAAGATAAGAAGGTGGAAGAAAAACAAACACAGCCTGTCAACCCAATCAGTCCAGTTAATCCTGATGTACCTGTTAATCCAGAGAAGCCAGTTGCTCCTAATGTGACGGAAGCTGATTTGAATGTTAAGCCGATTATTGACCATAAGGGAAATACGGTGGTAGGCACCAAAGATGGAAATGTATTGGTGAAGAAGGCAGATGGTGCTGTAATTGAGAAAAAAGCAGCAGAAATTGGAGCTGTTCGTCAGAAGGATGGCACAGTTGCTTTGAAAGATGAGAAGGGAGAATTGAAGATTTTGCCTTCAACTGGAGAAGAGCAAAAAATGGTCGTTTCATTGTTGGGAATGAGTTTTGCTTTGTTTGCAGGAGCATTAAAATTCAAAAACTTTAAATTCGGAAAATAAATTATACTGACCTGAACAAGTCATAAAAAGGTTTGAAAAAATATATTAAAGAAGGAGATTCACATGGAATCAAAACAACTTAAAGGTCACGGTTATGTACGGAAATCAAAGGCAGCTGGTCTTGTTTGCGGGATTGTGTTAGGAGCTGCATTGTTTGCAGGAGCAAATAGTGCTTCAGCTAATGAAGTTACCGCTACTCCAACACCAGCAACGTCGGCTGAAACTCCAGCGCCTAAAGCTCAAAATCAAGCTCAAGAGTCAACGGTTACAGTTGATGAAGGGCTGACGGATGCTGCTAACAAAGCGAAAGCAGCTGGCTTGACAGTGGAACAGGAAGCAACAAAAGATTTGGGAACTGCAACCACTGAAGAACAAGCTAAACAGTTTGATGATGCAGCGAAAAAAGAGGTAGCTGCTCAAAAGGCTGAAATCGAGCAGAAAGCGGCTGATTATGCTGCTGCAGTAACGTCTGCGGAAAAAGCTCGTAAAACTGTAGTTGATAGTGTAGCTCAAAATCCTTTGCTTTATTATGCAGCATCTTCTCAGTTGAATGATGCAGCTGATGTGGATTTTAACAATGGTAAGGCAACATATGGTGAATTTAGCTCTAGCAAGGGCAAAGTCAGTTTTATCAACGCTCAGAATAGCGTAGATTTTGACAATCGTGAACATTACAAAGCTCTACTTTCTGCTGGTGAAGGTACTCAAAAAGAGATCAATACATATTATGCGCAAGGTAATATGTTTTCTGGGAACAACAGCTTAGTAGACAAGAAAAATGCTAAAGTAGTTCCTATTTCAATGTCTCAAGGGGAGACTATTACTTACAAAGTAAACTATGCACCAGATTCTGAACTTGGTAAATTGGGTGTTGCGTATGTCGAAAAGAAGATGACGCTGGTTAAGTCTCCTGTCAAAAATGGGAAAACAGTCTTTCTTGCAGACCGTTACGGTAGTGTAAATTCTAACTTTGTAATTGGTGGTTCTGGAAATGCCAATGATGTCTTGAATATTGGCGATTGGTCTTATAATTTTTCTAAAACTTATTACGATAAGAATGGAAAGGTTATTGATTCGAAAGACCTGACTGCAAAAGTATATAATAAATATGCTTTTGGAGGGAAAGAAATTCTTAAACCTAGTGACATCAAATTAGCCGTTTCTCAAAGAAATCGTGAGGTTACTGATCATAATGTCGATGGGGAATTGAGCCAAGAAAAAAGCGTCAAAGCCACTTTTGGTGGTGAATCATATTTCAATTCGTCTACAGTAGAGACAATCTCCAGGAGAGCTGATACTGAAATTGATCCTTACGCTCAACATATGAGATTCCATTCTCAAAAAATGCAGCAAGCAGATGTTTCACGAATTGGTGTTCCAGATAAACCTACCGTGAAATACCATTTGGTTTCTTATAAGAAGGCAGTTAAAAGTACACTTCCAGGGGATAATGCTACTGGTTCAGTTACAGTGGAACATGTGACGGACAAAGGAGAAGTCCTTCAAGCAACGAAAGATGTTGTTAAGAATGGTAAGGTAGGAAGCGACTACACTACGGAAGCTGGAAAATTTGACACAAAAGAAACTGTAAATGAAGGTGGCAAGGTTATTGAACGTAGCACTACTTACAAATTGGTTGAAACACCAGCTAATGCCAAAGGTAAAGTAGTTGAAGGTATTACACATGTAAAATATGTGTACACTAAGTCTGTTACTGACAAAGATGTAACTCCTAAACCAGTTGAAAAATATGGTTCAGTTACAGTGGAACATGTGACGGACAAAGGAGAAGTCCTTCAAGCAACGAAAGATGTTGTTAAGAATGGTAAGGTAGGAAGCGACTACACTACGGAAGCTGGAAAATTTGACACAAAAGAAACTGTAAATGAAGGTGGCAAGGTTATTGAACGTAGCACTACTTACAAATTGGTTGAAACACCAGCTAATGCCAAAGGTAAAGTAGTTGAAGGTATTACACATGTAAAATATGTGTACACTAAGTCTGTTACTGACAAAGATGTAACTCCTAAACCAGTTGAAAAATATGGTTCAGTTACAGTGGAACATGTGACGGACAAAGGAGAAGTCCTTCAAGCAACAAAAGATGTTGTTAAGAATGGTAAAGTAGGAAGTGACTACATTACAGAAGCAGGTCATTTCGAAAAGACAGAGGTAGTAGAAGAAGGTGGTAAGGTTATTAAGCGTATTACTACCTACAAGTTGGTTGAAACACCAGCTAATGCTAAAGGTAAAGTAGTGGAAGGTGCTACGCATGTAAAATATGTGTACACTAAGTCTGTTACTGATAAAGATATGACTCCTAAACCAACACCGCTACCTGTGAATGACCCAACTACCATTCATATTGACCGTGATGGTAAAGAGATTGCTCCAAAAGAGAAAGGAACGAAAGGATTTAAGAAAATCCCAGGTTATGAAGCAGATCCAACAAGCTTGCTGAATAAAGAGGATCCAAAGGGGCAGTCAGTCCGTGTTTATCGAAAAGTGGAGCCTAAAGTAGATCCGAAAGAAAATCCTGTGACAATTCATATTGACACTGAAGGAAAAACAGTGGCACCTAAAGAAGATGGCACGAAAGGTTTCAAGGAAATTCCAGGTTATGAAAAATATCCTGAAGATCCAAAAAATGTTGAAAATGTAGGTGGTATCACTGTTCGGGTGTATAAGAAGTTGGAAGAAAAACCAGTTCAGCCAACGACACCAGTAGAACCAGCGCCACCAAGCCCTGCAGCTCCTGCAACACAGAAATTGAATGCTTTACCTGAAACGGGAACGGCTACTTCTATTTTGTCTGTGGTTGGTGCTGCATTAGGAGGATTAGGAGTTGTTGGTCTGAAGAGCAAAAAGGATGAAGAATAAAATATAAGGTGCAGGAGGCTGCACCTTTGTTTTTTTAAAAGGAGAAAAGAATGGTTTTATATGTAAGCGTGGTAATTTTTGTTTTGAGCTTGATGTATTTTATATATATGGTAGCTCATGCGATTTTAGATGCAAGTAGAAGGAAGAAACTCAATAATGAAGTGAGTATTCAAGGTTTCCATTTGATAAATGGTCAATCGTTTCTAAAAAAACCAGAAAAGGAACTACCTAAAAAAGCGAAAGTGCAGCAAGTACCTTTGTATTAGAAAAAAATAATGATGAGGAAAGACTGAATGAAGCAAAAATTGAAATATGGATTTAGAAAATCAAAAGTCGCACGTAGCCTATGTGGTGCTGTTTTAGGAGCAGCTGCTATTGTATCTCTCGGAGCTGTATCAGCTAATGCGAATGAGGTCAAAGCTGAACCTGAAAAAACTGTTGTAAAAACTGGGGAAGAAAGCGTTACAGCTCAGCCTCAGCAAGAGAAAGAACAACCATCTTCAAACGTTGATGAATTTAAAGGATTGGATAAGACACCTGTTGAAGTTGAAAAAGTTGAAAAAAACACTCCAGTAGTGGAAAATCCAAACCCAACTCCAGCTGAACCTAAACAACCTGAATTTAAGGTGGAAACGAAAACTACTGAAAATTCAGTTGAAACCGTGGCTGATAAGGCAGGGAGCAACGAGCTGAGTTTCACAGCAAAAGCACCAACAAACACTAGCAAAACAAATGAAATTGAGCCGTTAACAACGACGCATATCTATGATACGTCTGTGTCGTATGCTGGGAAGCTAAAAGCTTCTTTGCTGCAGAGCCGAAAAATCATTGAGGCTAATACTAATCCTCAGAGCAAACACATTCTACAAACGTATGCAGTGAATTTCACTGATAGCTATGTAGCTGTTGGTGTAAATGATGAGAACACTTTAAAAAATAATTACGGTGTATCATCTTTGCTTTTGACTAAAGAGCAGGCTCTCGGATTGATTGATAAGCTAATGGCAATCAAGCATCCTTCAGAGAAGGGCTCTCCATTCCAAAAGGAGGGAGATTATTACATTGCTGTTGCAAAAGCGTTTGGAGAACTTGGTTATAAGACTGATACTCCAGGAACGAAAGTTCCATTTGAAGAAATTGTAACTAAACTCACAAAACCTACTGATACCATCAGTGTTATTCAATACACAGATGGATGGGGTGAAGGTCGTGAGGAAATGGATCCTACTTTTGCCAATTGGGCAAAAGAACGTGCAAAAACTTTTATGACGGTGGTAAACCGTAATAAGGTTACAGATAAGGACACAAATAGCAATGAATCCATCAATCAGATGAAAAAGCTGGGGCATCCGAATATTTATGATGCCACAGGGAAAGATCCAAAGGTTGTGGATGCAGAAGTACTGAAGCAGTTTATGGAAACTGCAACTGAAAAGGTGAAAGTAACCAAAGGAGCAGACCAAACCGCTAATGTTACTATTGGTGGGGCAGGAATCAAAATCACTAAGGCTACGTTGAAAGGCGGAAGTGTAAATAAGGAACTACCCGTTAAAGATGGTAAGGTGGATTTCTCTGAAAAACTTCCTGATGGAAACTACACCATTGCATATAACTTCGTTGGCGAAGGCACAGTAACGGGTACAGTTGCCCTCGATGGAAAAGAAGCAGCTAAAAAAGTTGACACCCTTTCATCAAAAGGAGGTTTTGTAAAAGCAGACTTCCGAACAAGTGATGGTAAAACAATCTCTGGTAAAAATGATTTAACTATTTTAGAAGCTGGAAAAGCTATTGGTGCGGATTGGAAAGCACCAGATGCTGACAAGTCAATCGTGGTCAACGGTCAAACTTATATTTTGGTCGGTGTACCGAAAACACAAACTGGAAAAGTAACAAAGGATAACGTTACTTTGCACTATGTTTACCAAGCTAAGCCTTCCGACAAGAAGGTTTACAAAGTAACCTTCAAAGTTTTGGATGCTATTACAGGTAAACAAATTGATAAAGAATTTGCTGTTGCAAAAGGTTTTGAAGGTTCTAGTTACAATGTGCTATCGCCAAAGGTTGATGGTTACGAAGTAACTCTTAAAGAAGGCTCTGCTACTGGTAAGCTTGCTAATAAAGATGTAACCTTGACCTACCTAGCTCATGAAAAAGGTGGTCAAGTAAAAGCCATCTTTACAGATGAAAGTGGTAAAGAGTTGAAAGACTCTGAAATCATTTCTGAAACAGGTAAATTGGTAGGAAGCAGTTGGAAATATGATAGCGAACTCCAAAAGGAAATCAAAGTAGGTGATAAGACTTACGTTTTGGCAGCTGTACCAGAAGTCTTGAAGGGAGCGGTAGTTTCTGACAATCAGACTTTGAAGTTTGTTTACAAGTTGAAGGAAGAGCCTAAATCTGAGCAACCAGCTAAGCCTGCCAAGCCAAAAGCAGATAAGGTTGCTTCTAAAACTTTACCAAAGACTAGTGCGGTTCCAGGTTCAAATGTTGCGAAGACAGATTTATCAGCTCAATTAGCCTTGGTTGCAGCTGCTTCAGTTGTAAGTTATGCTGCTGGTTATGGTTATGCAAAGAAACGTAAGAATAATTAGTTAAAAGAGAGCAGGTGAGCATAGGTGCTTGCTTGCTTCTTTTTTTATAGAATGTTCGTCTCCTGAATGCTTATATAGGTTCTGCAGTCAAAAAATCGTTCGGATTTTTAATCAATTACCTGGAAACCAGGTTTGTTTAATGTTCGGCTTTAGAAAGGAAAAAGAATGAAAAATGAGAATGTTATTTCGGATAAAGAGCTGATGTCTATGGGTTACAATAAAGCGACAGCTCAAAGAATTATAAAGGAATCAAGAGAATTACTAGTGAAAAGGGGGTTTACGTTTTATGATAGGAAACGTTTGATGATTGTACCTAAAAAGGTTGTAGCTGAAATTCTAGGGGTACAAGTCTAATGGCTAGTATTCGTTATAGAAGAAGAGGATCTACAGGACATTGGTCTTATGAAATAAGAGAAAAAGGGGAAACGGTTGCTCATGGAAGTCGCTTTAAGACGAAGAAAGAGGCCATTGTTGAAGCGGAAAAAATAGCTCAGAAAATACGTTTGGGTGGAAGGCTGAGCAAGGATATGACTTTGGTGTCGTTGTATCAGGAATGGTTAGAGTTAAAAATTCTTCCGAGTAATAAAAGTGAGTCAACTAAACAAAAATATGTAGCTAGGAAAAAGATTATTCTTGAATTATTTGGGAATGAAAAGATTTCTTCAATACGAGGAAGTGATTATCAACGAGCTTTAAATAACTATGGTGAACGAGTTGGTCGGGATGTGTTACGGCGTTTTCATAATGGTGTTAAAGCTGCGTTGAGAATGGCTATTGGGGATAAGTTGATGGTTGATGATTTTACAAAAGATGTAGAATTATATCCAGGAATGAAAGAGCAGGAAACGGATGAAAAATACTTGCATAGTGAAGAGGAATATTTTTTAGTTTTAGTAGAATTAAGAAGACGGTTTGACTATTTTAAATCGATTGTGCCTTTTATTTTGTATTTTTTATTTGTGACAGGAATGCGATTTGGCGAATTGATGGCTTTAACTTCAGATGAGGTAGACTTTGAGAATAATCGTATTTATACTTATAGGCGATATAATACCTTGTTAAGAAAATTTGTTCCGCCAAAAAATAAGACTTCTATACGTCATGTGCCACTTAAGAGAGAAGATATGGAGCTTTTGTGTGAGTTGATTGCTTTACAAGAGAGAGTTAATAAAGAACTTGGATTAAATAATCCTGAGCGCTTAGTTTTTCAGCATTTTTCATATAAATATGGTGTGCCATTGACAGATACAGTTAATAAGTATTTACGAGAAATGTTAGAAGAATTGGAGCTTACGCCTGTTATTACGACAAAAGGAGCACGTCATACTTATGGTAGTTATTTATGGCATCGAGGAATTGACTTAGGAGTGATTGCAAAAGTATTAGGTCATAAAGATATAACGATGTTGATAGAAGTTTATGGTCATACTTTAGAAGAGAAAATAGATGAGGAATTTAATCGAATTCGTTCGCTGAAATGCGAAAATTCAAAAAGTGGGGCAAAAAGTGGGGCAAAGTGATTTTAGAGCAAGTAAAAAAGCCTACAGAATAGGCTTTCTTAGTCATACTTTCTATGCCCCCTGCAGGGCTCGAACCTGCGACCCATAGATTAAGAGTCTACTGCTCTACCAACTGAGCTAAGGAGGCAACAGAAAAAGCTGTATTGGTGCCGGACCTTCACGATTTGTATTGAACCCGCGCAATTAAGCAGGTGGGCAACTCGCTCTAACTGAAGCTGCTTCCGCGTGATACGGCCTGCATGCTGTTAGAAGTCTTTTGTTTCCCTAATAATACAAAAAATAGTCGGTCAACACTTAAGTGTGAAGTCGTACACCACAGCGTTTCTATAATTATAATACCATAAATTTTGAAAAATACAAGAGAAAAATGTGATTTTTTGCAAACGATGCCATCATTTTTTTAAGTCATCGATCTTATTCTTGGTCATCCCAAGGGCTCGCTCGTATTTGCCATTTTCATTGGGAGTGAAATAATCGGCATCTCTTATCTTGCTAGGTAGATAGTCTTGCTTGACCCAATTGCCAGGATAGGAGTGAGGGTAGAGATAGTCCTGAGCGTTGCCCAATTCCTTGCTGCCGGCATAGTGGCCGTCGCGTAAGTGGCGGGGAATGGGCAGGTTTCCATTACTCCGTAGGTCAGCTAAGGCCTTGTCCATGGCCACATAGGCTGAGTTGGACTTGGGCGACAGCGCCAAATCAATGACAATATTGGCAATAAGGATGCGGGCTTCAGGAAAGCCGATCCGTTGGGCAGCTTCTAGAGCTGTAACGGTATGGACTTGGGCGTCAGGATTTGCCAGGCCAATATCCTCGTAAGCGATAACGGTCAAGCGTCGAGCTAGGCTAGGCAGGTCTCCTGCCTCAACGAGCCGAGCTGCGTAGTGGAGGCTGGCATTGACATCGGAGCCACGGATGGACTTCTGCAGGGCAGAGAGGACATCGTAATGGGCATCCCCGTCCTTATCCATGGTGATATAGCTCTTTTGCAGGCTGTTTTCCATGACATCGAGCGTGATGTGGCGAATACCCTTGTCATCTTCTGGGGTAGAGAGTACGGCTAGGTCCAGCGAGTTATAGGCAGAGCGCAGGTCTCCGTTGGTAGAGATGGCAATGAAGTCTAGAGCCTCATCGTCTAGCTCCACTGGGAAATCAAATCCTCGTTCCTTATCCGTCAAGGCTAGCTGGATGGCTGTCCGAATGTCGTCGTTGCTGAGGGGCTCAAGCTCAAATATCTGGACCCGGCTTCGAATAGCAGGGGTGACAGAAAAGAAAGGATTTTCTGTCGTCGCCCCAATCATGATGACCAGACCGTTTTCTAATAGTGGCAGCAGGAAATCTTGCTTGGTCTTGTCCAGACGGTGAATCTCGTCTAGCAGGAGCACCAGTCCGCCGGAAAATTTCGCTTCTTCAGCGATCTCTTGCAGGCGTTTCTTGCTATCTACGGTGGCGTTAAAGGTCCGAAAGGCAAACTTGGTTGTGCCGGCAATAGCCGAGGCGATAGAGGTTTTGCCGATGCCGGGTGGCCCGTAGAGAATCATCGAGGACAGGCGGTTAGCCTCAACCATGCGACGGATGATTTTCCCTGGTCCGACCAGATGCTGCTGGCCGATGATCTGATCAATGCTGGTCGGCCGCATGCGTAGGGCGAGGTTTTCTGGCATAAGATTTCCTTTCTGCAAGTGTTTTTCTTAGCGTTTTGTGTTACTATTATAGATAGTAATATTTTATCACAATGAAAAGAGGAAATCATGGCTAAGTACGGTTT
>ERZ772977.358-NODE-358-length-33586-cov-7.991560_pt1 | contig 33586 bp, 34 predicted proteins | sample MGYA00511131_ERZ772977 | MGnify/ENA primary metagenome ERZ772977 (study PRJEB29015, sample SAMEA2737935) | human oral metagenome | biome: human oral; feature: human-associated habitat; material: dental | place: China | collected 2151 ...
GTTCACCCACCGAAAGTCACCACAGCCTAGTTTGGTTGTAGTGACTGGTAGGAATCTACCCCGTTCACGGGGTAGAGGAAGTCAATCCACTGTGGAATAAAGAGCCTTTGTATGTAGGTATGAGTGGGCGGATGCGCGTTACTTGACCGTCCAGTCCACCGGCTCCGCACCCTGCTCTACCAGCAGCGTATTCACCCGCGAGAACGGGCGTGAACCGAAGAACCCGCGATGCGCCGATAGCGGCGACGGATGCGCAGACTCCACACACGGGTACGGTTCCAGCATCGGGGCGGTGCGCCGCGCATCCGCACCCCACAGCAGCCCGACCAGGGGCTTATTGCGTGCTGCCAGCGCCCGAATAGCGCACTCAGTCACCTCTTCCCACCCCTTATTGCGATGCGACCCCGGCGCCCCTTCACGCACGCTGAGCACACGGTTCATAAGCATAATGCCCTCATCGGACCACGAGCTCAGATCGCCGTGCTGCGCGGGCTCAATCCCCAAATCGTCGGACAATTCTCGGTAAATATTGATGAGCGATTTCGGCAGGGGCATATCCCGCTGCACCGAGAACGAAAGCCCCATCGCGTTCCCGGGGGTGGGGTAGGGGTCTTGCCCCACGATCAGCACCTTGACCTCGTTCATGGGGCGTGAGAATGCGCGGAAAATATTCTGACCTGTGGGAAAAGTTCGGTGTCCCGCCGCGTGTTCGGTGCGTAAAAACTCGCCCATGGCGTGGATTTTATCTTCGACGGGAGCGAGGGCCTGCGCCCAGTCTTCGCTCATAATGTCGGTCAGCGGCGGGTTCGTCATGAAAATACTCCCTGAGAAAATTTGACTCTAATAACACGGTGACTTCAACCAACATACTCTAAAGTGTTCATGTAGACCACCTATGTTCGTCAGGAATCCAGATGCCGATACCTTCTTCGGAAACCCCCGAACCTTCGCCTGCTGGCGGCTCCGATGCCGCCGAACCCGCAGCGGCAGTCCCCGCCGATAGCCCCGAACCCAGCCCCACAACACAGACAGCGCCTTCCGCCCCCGGTACTTCCGAGACCCGCGAAACCGGCGGAAAAACTGAGAACACGCGAAAATCCGCCCTCACCGATTTAGAGCGTGCCATGATTGCCCTGGAAAAACGGCACTGGAAGTACCAGGGCACCAAAGAGAAAGCGATTACCGCGCTCGGGCTCACCCCGATCGCCTACTACCAGAAGCTCAATACGATGATCGATAGCCAGCGTGTGATCGCCGCCGAACCCATCCTGATGCACCGCCTGCGCGAGGTTCGCGACCGCAGCTAAAGGCACCCGCACCGATGTGTGCATGAGCGCACGCCATTCTGAACAGGACGGATAAAGCCCCATACGGTACCCTGTAAGAGAGAGCTTTGGCAGGGCTCCACCGCGCAGAGCGGTACATCTATTACTCAACCTAGGGAAGTCATGAGCCAATACCCGCACGATGAATTCGACGACATCGACGAGAATACCGCCCGCCGTGGAACATACCGCGGTGTTATTGACGACCCTTCCAAGAGCCCCAAAGGCATTATTCCCGTTGTCGTCGCCGGTATTTTAGCGCTCGTGCTCGGCGGCGCCATGTACATTAACCACCCGCGCAGCAGCTCGCCCGAGGCCGCCGCGCGCGCCAAGAGCTACAGTGCCCCCGCCTCGCCTTCGGAATCATCGTCGCCCTCTGTCTCGGCATCCGAGCAGGCTAAGGATGCGAACGTGGCGGTCTATAACGCATCCGCGCCCGGCGGGTCTGCGGCCAAGGCAAGCGCCGCGCTTGAAGGTTACACGATTACCGAAACCGCGAACTGGTCGGGCACCCCGCCGGAGTCCAGCACGGTCTACTACAAGGACGAGGCCAAGAAGTCGCAGGCCGAAGCTATTGCGAAAACTCTGAATATCACGACGGTTCAGGAGAGCTCAGACACCTCGATTCTGGGCGAGAACGATATTGTGGTGGTGCTTGCCGCCGACTACAGCTAAACGGCATCATCCGGCTTGATACCGCGGTGTGCGGTACCGTTTATGATCCCCGCTAGTTTCGGGAACGTTCTATGAGCCCTATGCGCTCGCATATAACATCACCCCGGCGCTCGTACCTGGTTCTTCCGCTCCGTGCATTCGCACGCGAAGCCGTACCCGTTCACCCCATTGCGGCTTTCCGTGCGCCTCAAGAATGCGCTGAGGGCGATTAAGCTAAATTCGGTGCTCAAAATGTTTGCCCTCGGGCGCACCAAGTGCCAAAATTGTTTTTAGCACTCGGCGCCTTCAGGTGCTAAAACCGGTATCAAAATCTGCTTCGGCAGACCGGAAAACCTGAGCGCTCCATTCGAAACGTCCAGGAGGGATATCGCCACATGGCAAAACTTATTGCTTTTGATGAAGAAGCTCGTCGCGGTCTAGAGCGCGGACTGAACACTCTAGCCGATGCCGTTAAGGTAACTCTTGGCCCCCGTGGCCGCAACGTCGTGCTTGAGAAGTCGTGGGGCGCACCCACGATCACCAACGACGGTGTTTCCATCGCCAAAGAGATCGAGCTTGAAGACCCCTATGAAAAGATTGGCGCTGAACTCGTCAAAGAGGTAGCCAAGAAGACCGACGATATCGCAGGTGACGGTACCACCACCGCAACCGTGCTCGCTCAGGCGCTCGTGCGTGAGGGTCTGCGCAACGTGGCTGCTGGTGCTGACCCGCTGAGCCTCAAGCGCGGTATTGAGAAGGCTGTTGAGGAGGTCACCAAGACCCTGCTCGACTCCGCGAAAGAGGTTGAGACTGAGGAAGAGATCGCAGCAACCGCATCCATCTCTGCGGGCGATCAGGAGATCGGTAAGCTGATCGCTCAGGCTATGGAGAAGGTCGGCAAGGAAGGCGTGATTACCGTTGAGGAATCCAACACCTTCGGCCTGCACCTGGAACTCACCGAGGGTATGCGCTTCGATAAGGGCTTCCTCTCCGGCTACTTCGTGACCGACCCCGAGCGTCAGGAAGCCGTGCTGGAAGACCCCTACATCCTGGTGGTCAACCAGAAGATCTCGAACGTGAAGGATCTGGTTCCCGTTCTTGAGAAGGTCATGCAGTCCGGCAAGCCGCTGCTGATTATCGCCGAGGATGTTGAGGGCGAAGCTCTGGCTCTGCTCGTGCTGAACAAGATGCGCGGCTCCATCAAGTCCGTTGCCGTGAAGGCACCCGGTTTCGGTGACCGTCGCAAGGCTATGATGGCTGATATTGCGATCCTCACCGGCGGTCAGGTTATTACCGAAGAGGTTGGCCTGTCCCTGGATACCGCAACCCTTGAGATGCTGGGTAAGGCACGCAAGGTTGTTGTCACCAAGGACGAAACCACCATTATTGAGGGCGCTGGCGACGCCGCCGCACTTGAGGGCCGCGTGGCACAGATTCGCGCCGAGATCGCAAACTCCGATTCCGACTACGACCGCGAGAAGCTGCAGGAGCGCCTGGCAAAGCTCGCCGGTGGTGTGGCTGTGCTCAAGGCTGGTGCGGCAACCGAGGTTGAGCTGAAGGAACGCAAGCACCGCATTGAGGATGCTGTGCGCAACGCAAAGGCAGCCGTTGAAGAGGGTATCGTCCCCGGCGGCGGCGTGGCACTGATTCAGGCGGGCACGAAGGTCTTCGACAAGCTCGACCTGAAGGGTGACGAGGCAACCGGCGCGAACATCGTGCGCGTGGCTATCGATGCGCCGCTGAAGCAGATCGCAACGAACGCTGGCCTTGAGCCCGGCGTGGTGGTCGATAAGGTTCGTTCCCTGCCCGAGGGCACCGGTCTGAACGCTGCAACCGGCGAGTACGAAGACCTCATGGCTGCAGGTATTAACGACCCCGTGAAGGTGACCCGTTCCGCTCTGCAGAACGCCGCATCGATTGCCGGTCTGTTCCTGACCACCGAGGCTGTGGTGGCGAACAAGCCTGAGCCCGCATCCGCTGCGGCACCTGCTGCTGACCCGATGGGCGGCATGATGTAACGTTTCCCGACTGAGGGAGTATGTTGAAGCTCTCCGGGGTGGGTTCCTGACCGGCACAATGCCGGGTACGGAACCCACCCCGGAGAGCTTTTGTCTATCTCAGAGCCGCGAGCGGGTGGTTTTTGGCCCGAGCAGGTAGGAAAATCCTACCTTTTCGGCACAATACCACCTGCTCGCGCGTATGCACGATTGCTCGCGACGTGCGCCGTGATTCGTTCGGGATGGGCGAGCCGCGCGGTATGCTGGATTTATGATGCCTAACACCACCTCCAAATCCTCCGAAAACAACGCCCCCGATGCCCCCGCCCGTCCCGACCAAAACGCAAAGAGCATCGGCTCGCGAAATTCATTTCTGAGCATCGGGTCGGTGAACTCATTCTGCAGCATTGGCTCCGTAAATTCGGCGTTTTCGATCGGCTCGGTTTTCTCGTTTGGGTCTGTCGGCTCGGCTTTTTCTTCGCTGTCCATTGCCTCGTGCCTGAGCTTCATGAGCGTGTTATCGGTTTTCTCGGAGGCATCTGTGCTCTCGGCACGGTCGTACAGGTCGGTGCTTAAGGCGGGTCAGCAGAAGAAGGCAAAGAAACCGTAGCCTTTCCGTCCGATCCAGTCCCGCCTGCCTGCTAAAAAGAGCCTTGATAGTGAATAAAGCGTAGTTTTCGCCGCTTTATTCACTATCAAGGCTCTTTTTTGATTGGGCGGGGGCGAAGGAGCACACCTGGCGGCACGCCGGCAGTGCCACCCGGCGGGTTACCCGTGCCCGCGCATCCACAGGGTAGAATAGTGGGGCTATGGAATGCGCCTATTACCGTGAGAGTCTTTGCCGCTCCTGCACCAACATCGAAACCCCGTACCCCGCCCAGCTCGCGGCAAAACAGGCCGATGCGCGCAGGCTTCTGGCAGCGTACCCTCACCTGACCTGGCTGGAACCTGTCGCCAGCGACAAGGCGCATTTTCGGAATAAGGCGAAGCTAGTGGTGGGCGGTTCGGCGCAGAACCCGTCCCTGGGCATCGTGGATTATCGTTCGGGGCGCGCCACCGATTTAAGCGAATGCCCGCTCTATATTAAGCCGATTGAGCGCGCCATTCCGGTGCTGCACGAGCTCATTCAGCGTGCCAATTTGACCCCGTATGACATTCCGGCCCGGCGCGGTGAGCTCAAGAATATTCTGGTGACCGCATCCGAGACGGGCGAGCTGATGGTGCGGTTTGTGCTCCGCTCGAAGAAGCTGTTGGTGCCTATTCGCCGCCAGCTGGGGTGGCTGCAGGAGCATCTGCCGAAGTTGGCGGTGCTGTCGGTGAATCTGCTGCGCGAACATGTGGCGCTGATTGAAGGCGATGAAGAGATTATTCTGACCGAGCGGCAAACCCTGCCGATGTGCGTGAACGGCATGAGCCTGCACCTGCGCCCGCAGAGTTTCTTTCAGACGAACACGCAGATTGCGCAGGCGATGTACGCGCAGGGCCGCGAGTGGGTGGCGCAGGTTCAGCCGCGCACGCTCTGGGATTTGTATTGTGGTGTGGGCGGTTTTGCCCTGCACGCGGCGCAGGTGATGCACGGCGAGGTCACCGGGATCGAGATCAGCGCGGAGGCGATTCGCAGCGCCCAGCGTACCGTCGCCGAGCAGGGGCTTAAGGGCGTGAAATTTACGGCGGGGGACGCGACCGAGTTCGCCGTGAACGCCCGCGAAACCCCCGAGATGCTGGTGGTAAACCCGCCCCGGCGGGGTATTGGCGAGAGACTGTGCGCCTGGGTTGAGGGCTCGGGGATTGAGCACGTAATTTATTCGAGCTGCAACGCGAAAACCCTTGCCGCTGACCTGGCGCGCATGCCCTCCTACAAGCCGGTCGCCGCGCGCGTGCTGGATATGTTTCCGCATACGAACCACTATGAGGTTATGACGTTGCTGAAGCGTGGGTAGAGATTTCAGATTTAGCACTTCTCTGGTAGGTTGGAACTATACATAAAATTTAAATACATAAGTAAATATGTAGTATTAGAGAGGATAATGGATAGAATGAGATTCTCTAGAATCCTTAAACTGTTAGTACCTTTAACCTTGTTGATGGTAATCCTAACTCGAATAGAAATTAATCGGTTGCGTGAAATATTTAATTTTAGTGTAGGTAAAGGTAATTTGCTGTTGCTTACACTTATCTATTTACTTCTGCTAACTTTATATTTAGTAGTGTACGATTTATTGATTATGAAATTTGGCTCTTTTGTCTCCGGGAATCTGGATAAGTTTGGAAAAACATTAGTTCAGAAGGAGCGGGGTGAAAGCGCTATGCGTATAATAAGAATTGGTTATCTATGGGAAATGATATATCGTTTCTTAAGGTTAGGGTGGATTTCTTACGGGCTTATAGATAGGAGTGGTGTATGGGGCGTCCTATCTAAGGCATCAATCTCTCAAAAATTTGTTAGTCTGTTTAAAATTTTGCTTAGCCTGCCGGTGATTTTCTCGTTTATTCTGGCTTGTTTTTCATTAAATATATTGAACTTTATTGAAATTCGAGATTGGGTAATTAGCTCCCTGAACTTTAATATAAATCTTTCAGATGTGTTTTCTGCGCTTTCCAAACTGCCCATACTGGTTACCATACTGGCTTTGGTTCCAACGATCTTTTTCTTCTACTTCTACAGTCAGAAGCGCGACGTTCGAAAAATTGTTGATAGGGAAGGAACTAAGCGCCTCGAAGAGACTGTCCTTCTGTATGAAGAGTTGATGTCTTGGATTGATCAGAATCTATATGAAATATCGCAAAACTACGACTATGTTGTAAGGGCTCAAAAATCAATTGTTGAAATTAGATTAGAGAAAAGAATCTCCAATTATAATGCTTTGAAAGACCGTCTTAACTATAGCTTGCTTCAGATTGATAACTATAGATTTATTGAACTTCCTGAAGTAAAGGATCTCGTTAAGGTAATTAATAAATTATTAAGTGATAGATTATGCAGGTTCACTCGGCTAGTTGCATTAAAGAGTTATGCTATATGGGAACTTTATTGGGAGCTATCGTCCCTAAAGGACCTGGATCGAGCCCATTATTCATTCTATACAAAATGCGGAATGGTTAATGATATATCAAATCGATCTAAGGTATTTCGAGATGTTACTGAGAAAAATTTGGAAAAGGAACGGGGGCTCGAATCTTCTATTCTGGCGGGCGATATATATAAAAACCTTAAAATGCTATATGTCCTGAAGCGTGGAAGCGATGCGCTTAGAAAGTATCTTCACTCATCAAGAACAGAGAAGGTTTTGATAAGAGTCCTTCAAAAAGAAAAATAATTATCTCTCCTTAACCCGAATCTGGCAAAATTGCTCGTACTCACAAGAGAAAAATGGTCCTAATTCTGTGGGATATATGGAGAGAAGTTCTTATAAATAAGCGGTGGCGCCCCGCAGCGTAGTGGGTGCGAGGCGATGATGCCCCGAGGCGATATACAGAGCAAGTCATGCACCCGCACGGCTCTTTGTCTCATCCCGCGATTCCTGCACCCGAATGGCTCGTGCGGTTGGACCAAGAATAAACGTGAATACGGTGGCGATGATGAAGAGCGACCCTCCGGTAACAATGGTGTTGATCGCGCCGATGAGCGGTACCGTCCACCCAGTGATGAGGTACCCGATCATACCAGCCAGGGAGAAAACCACACCCATGAAGCTGTAGACGCGCCCGCGCATATGCTCGTCGATAGCGTCTGCGAAGAGGACCTGCCCGAGCACTTCTTCGGGCCCGTAGAACATGCCCCAGATGAACCAGAGCACGAGTACCGCCCACAGTGCAGGGTGCAGTCCCATGCTCAGGCAGACGGCACCGTAGCCGAGTCCTGAGATGCACATCCATCCGCGTTTGGTCATACGCACCCGCCCGGCACCTGTACCGACGCCGAGTTTGGCTGAAAGCCAGGAGCTGATGACGCATCCGGCGGCGTAGACGGAAGTTGCGATTCCGAAGGCGGTGTAGTCGTGCCCGAGGCCGCGGGTGAGGTATTCGAGCATGGGCAGGGTGGTGATGGGTACGGCGGCGATGGAGAGGAACCAGAAGGTGAGCATGCCGCGCACGATGGGGTTGTGTGCGGTGTAGGCGGCGCCTTCGCGCAGGAGTCTGCCGGCGTGGTGTTCCTGCACGGTGGCGGTGCGTTCGGCGTGGGTGAGGTCGTAGTTGCGTATGGTGGCGACGGTGAGGGCGGCGAGCAGGTTGAGGGTTCCTGCGAATCCGACGGCGAGGGCTGGTGTGGTGAAGGATGCGACGGCGGCTGCGATGGTGGGGCCGAGGGTTTGGGCGAGGAAGATGAGGCTGCCGCGGCGTGCCATGTATTTTTGGTAGTCGTCGCCGAGTAGGGCGGGCATGGCGGCGGAGGCTGCGGGGGATGAGAAGGTGCCGAAGGTTGAGACGAGGAATGCGATGGTGAGGAAGGCGGGTAGTCCTGCGGCGGCGTAGAGGGCTGGGGATGCGATGAGTAGGGCGGCGCTGGCGAGCCTGAAGCTGACGGTGAGGGTTTTGCGGTTGAATTTGTCGGCGATAGTGCCTGCGAAGGGTGCGAAGAGGATGACGGGGACTGCCTCGACGACCATGACGATAGCGGAGTGGGCGAGGTCACCGGTGGCGCCGTAGGTCAGCAGGGGCATGGCGATAGCTTGGATACTGGACGCAAGAGCATCAGAAACCTGCGCGGTCAGGAGTGTGAGCTGCCCGCGTGCGTTCAGCGGCGTTGCTGATGTGGGTTTTGCGGGCGAGTCTGGTGGGTTTATTGGGGTATGCGGCTTAGGTGGCTCAGGAGGTTCAGGCGAAGGGTCTGTGGTGCGTCTCATAATACTGTGGATTCTATCACGGGTAAGAACGCTGTAACCGAGGCGAAACAAGACACAAGACGCGCGAGCAGATAACAGTCCGTTATCTTCTCTCCGAAATATTATCTGCTCGTGGCGTTTATCTGGGTTGCCCGCAACGTGGTGGAGGTGAAGCGGTAGTACGGTAGCGGCGTGCTGGCGTGTCACTGTGGGTTTCGCGTCATAAAGCGCCACAAACAAAATTTTTGGGTGTTTCTCTCCGAAAATCCAGCACTTGAGAGAAACTTAACGTTAAACTGATGCGTAAGTAACACTCTGAAATCAAATTTTTTGGGAGGGTTAGGAACCGAGAGAGATAGAATAATGGCATACAAGATCGATAAAAATATATTGTAATTTATGAAAGTGGTATAGAGTTGGCTAAAAAATCTAAGAATAAAAATAAAGTTCAAAATGACCATGGGTTTTTAGTTATTCATGGCGTAGGGAATCAGAAAGAATATGAAACTCTTCGAAAGTATGGAGGAGCTTTACGCGATAAGCTCCTTCAATATGAAGGTAACCATCTAGAGTATGGATCTGATGAGGAAATTAAATATGGGACTAAAAAAAGTATTAAAATAAATCTTGGAGAAAAATCTAAGTATAATAATCTTTATATTCGTGAAACTCATTGGGCGCAAGATTATAGTACGAGTTTAAAAAATAAATTTTTGTGGGTTGTTTTAAGAATCCATTTGATTTCTATTCTTCTATTTTTTGATAATCGTGACAAAATTATATTTAATCAAGAAGCGGGTTTTTGGGGATTCTTTAGGGAGTTAGGAACATTTTTCAGATTTTTTGCACGATTTCTAATTTTTGTGGCTTCTATGTTAGCTATATGTCTGATAGGTAGTTTATTGGCTAGACTTCCATATATTTTATTTAAAATTTCTTTACCCTATGAATTCTTTGGAATTCTAATTCTGGTTTTAGCTGTAGTACTTTTCTTTGTTTATATTAATGGCGAGTATAGCTTAGCGAATGACGTAAGAATAGCAGCAGGTAATGAAGTAAAAACGAAAGATATCCTTGATAAAATAGAAAATTCAATTAAAAAATTTCCCTCTTCGGTAAAGTCAGTAACTATTATAGCCCACTCCCAAGGTGGTTATTTAGCCTATAAATACTTAAGTTCACCTAATTATAGATACAAAAAGAAAGTAAAATCATTTAAAGGCATCGGAAGCGGTCTTGGCGCTATAAATCTGATGCATAATTTGGAAAAAGGTGGAAATTTAATCTCATCCTGGATACTTTTTATTATAGGTTTTCTTTCAGTGATCAATATATTATTAACTATCAAGAATATTTTTTACTTTTTATTTTTGGTAGTTAATTCTTGTTTTGCCTTATTGGGGTATTATATTACAAAATTGGAATTCCCTAATCGAGTCTTTAATGCTGAAAATCTGATTTATAGTATAGAATATAATATAGATTTAAAAAATGTATTACTTTTTATCTTATCGTTTATTTCCATAGCAGCGCTGTATAAATCTATGAAATATAGAGATATAGATAATATTTCATTTAGTACTAACTGGGAAGAGTACAGTTCGGTTCGCGATATTGTTGGTCGAGTAAATCCTATACTAATTCAGAAAAATCAGATTCACTATAATGAGGTTGGTATACCTGGAAACCCTCTATCCGTACACACATCGTATTTTGAGAAGTTTTCAACACTCCCCAGTGTACTTGTCGCAGAGATACACAGTGAACCGGATCTAAAAAAAGCAAATAATTTGCAATCTTCCTTAAATAGAATAGCTCTCCGTAGGAAGAATCTATACAGTGTAATTATATGGCTGATTATATCTTCTTATGCATACTATAATAGTAGCCGTAATGGTAATGGAGACATGCCAATTAAACTTTATGATTCATTTCTGGATATTCTAACCCTTATTATTGCTGTACTAGTAGGATACTACGCTTCAATTTATATAATTTGCAATAAGTTTAATTTTAAATTTGGATTTAGTCCAGTAAAAAATAAATTCTCTTCATATATTTCTGGCACCATGCATTATGAATGGCAATTTTCTCCATTTTCTACTGTGTATAAATTTATTTTAGGTTTTCCTGTGTTTTTATACAGTGCTAGCCTATTCATATTTTCTACAAATAATATAAAAGGGGACAGGTGGTATATAATAGATATAATATTGTTTTTTGTAAGTCTAATTTACTTATTGGCGAGTATAGCTATAATTTCTGGTCATACACTTTATGGAATTAAATATATAATATATGGTGTTATATCTTTATTTTTCTTACCCATCATAGGACTTGTTTATATTCACATTGCATTAATATATTTCATAATTTTATGTTTTATAACAACTTATGTATATTTATGCTGGAAAAAGAATGATAGGTTTACTAAATCTTCTTTGAGTATGCATTGAGTATCTTATATATGAAAACTTTTAGAAAATGTTGAAGATATTTTAATACCCCCAGATTAACGTTTAGGATTTTCCTTTATGGGTGCTTAATGAGTAGGATAAGGACGAAGTAGCTAAGCAATCCGGGAAGCTACAGAGGTTTGGCGTAGATCCATCGAAAATTACCTCTGAAAAAATTCTGTGATCAACCCTTCTTCGGGTGCTTAGCTACTACCTCGGGGTGGGCATCAAGTAACGCCCGTCCTGCGGTGGTGAGCTTGTAAGACCGCACGGGAACCACGTCCTCAAGTTGAGCAGGGGAGAGGTGTTCCCGCGCAAGCCTCATCAAATCGGCCTTTTTCGCACTGCTCAAGCCGTTCACGCCCGCATCCTTGAGGGCCTTGCGCAGTGCCGGGGCAGTCACCAAATCCAAAGAATCAGCGGCGGACCCTATCTCTACGAGCCCGGCCTCAACCAGCATCCGCAGGTCGAACGCCGCATCGATCCCGTAGACGTACTCAAAATATTTCGGGAACCAGCTCTGCGTGGTAAAGGTATCGAAGCTTATGCGCCACAGCAGAATAATGTCGCCCGCCGTCACCTCAAACAGGTACCCACCATAAAGTTCAATGTCGGCGACCGGCTCAAGCGCCCACTTCGGAACCGCCTTCGACGAGGACACCCCGACCTCCTCAAGCCACGCCGCCAGGTCACGCTCGGGCGAAATATACGGCAGGCTCCGATGATTGCGGTACAGGCGCTCAACCGCCGCAACCTGCTCGGCAGTCGCACCATCACGCCAATCGGAACCGTTCGTACTGACAGCCACTATGCCTCCCCGCCCGAGCCAGACATACCCTCGAGAATACCCGCCGCATACGCCGCCTGCCCCACGTGCTGGGCGGCATCGTCGATCATACTCACCAGCCGCACCCCGCGCGTCACATGCGGAGTCCACGACGTATCAATCACGTCATCCAAATCAGCCTCGCTCAAACCCGCAATATACTCGCTCAACGTTGCGGTGGCCGCACCCAAATATTCGACCAGCAACGCGGCATCCTCCACCACGACGGCACGCGCCTGCTCCGCAGTATGACCGTAGCCCACTGTGTCGCCCAGCTTACCCAAGTTGAAGCGGGAATTGAACCCCTGACTATGCCACACCTGCGGCTCGCCATTCAGCTGCGCGAGCTGCACATCCATCTGCCGCCCCGCATGCCACAGCAGCCAGGCGATCGAATTTGTATGCCCACCCGCGTGCGCGTTCAACACTCCTGTGGGCAGGGTGTTTACAAGGGTTTTCGCTTCGGTGGCGGGTCGGCTTGCGGCTTCACGCAGAACATCGCGGGCATCCATTGCGGCTCCTTTGGTCGGGGGTAAAAACGTCTACCACCAGTCTAGATTTCAAAGGGGCAGAGGCACATCTATTTTGAGGCTATTTAAGCTGCGAAACGCAAAGCAACCCGCAGGATGGGATGTACTTCTGCCAGTTACCGCGCCGCCCCACACGTCATATGCAGACAATATAATCAGTGGAGAATATGTTTTAGGTGGACCGATTTAGGACCTGAGGAGGTAGAGATCGTTGACTATCACTGACAAAATTGCACCAATTCACCCCGGAGAAGTCCTGCTGGAAGACTTTATTGAAGGGTTTGGGATTACCCAGAATAAGGTGGCGGTGGCAATCGGTGTGCCGCCCCGGCGCATCAATGAGATCGTGCACGGTAAACGAGGAATCACAGCCGATACAGCTGCGCGCCTTGCCCGCTACTTCGGCACAACACCGCAGTTTTGGCTGAACCTGCAAACCACGTATGAGCTCGATATGGTGGAAGACCTCAAGGGCGAGCAGATAGCGGCAATCCAACCGCTCAAGGTGGTGTAACAGCCAGTACTGCCCTTGTCTATTTTGAGGCACACCAAGGCCAACCGGCGCAATAACGCTCACCGTCTCCGTTCTTTCACAACTAGCTCTGCGCGACGGCCTCCTGGTAGTGCTCGCCCCACGCCCACAGCGCATCGAACAGGGTGCGCATGCTCTGCCCCAGCTCGGTCAGCTTATACTCCACACGCGGCGGCACCTGCTCGTAGACGGTGCGGGTGAGAATTCCGCGAGCCTCAAGCTGGCGCAGATTCTCGGTAAGCACCTTCTGCGAAATATCGCCGAGCGAGCGCTGAAGCTCCTTATACCGCAGGGGCCCGTTGAGCAGATCGCGCACAATAAGGGCACCCCAGCGCGTTGAAATAACCTCCAGCGTGGTTTCGACGGGGCACTGCGGCAATTCGGCATTTTGGTAAAGATACTGGTCCGTCACAATAGTTTCCTTGGGGTAACTGGGGCACGTTAAAGTGCCGTCTTCACAGGTGTTTATCGCGTCGGTAGCGTTGAATACGTCCTAAGAATACAACGTTTATCGCGGAGGAAACATGAAAATCGCAGTCATCGGTGCAAACGGTAAATCCGGTACTCTCGTCGTGCGCGAAGCCGTCGAACGCGGGCATGAAGTTACCGCTATCATGCGGTCCGAACACCCCACCCAGGCGCAGCACACGCTCATCAAGGACGTTTTCGCGCTCACTCGCAGCGACCTGTCTGGGTTCGATGCGGTGGTAGACGCCTTCGGCGCGTGGATTCCCGAGAGCCTGCACCTGCACAAGGATCACCTAGTTCATCTTGCGGATGCGCTCAGCGGCACCCAAACCCGTCTGCTCGTTATCGGCAGCGCCGGTAGCCTCTACCCCGACTCGACCACGGATCAGCGGCTTGTAGACTCGCCCGCCATGCCCGAAGAATTCAAGCCGCTGGCTACTGCGATGGCGCAGGCGTATGATGCGCTGGGCATCCGCGACGATGTTGCCTGGACCTACCTGAGCCCGGCCCTGGTGTTTAACCCTGAGGGTGAACGCACGGGCGAATACCAGCTGGCAGGCGATGTGCTGACGATGAATGCCGCCGGGCAGAGTGAAATTAGCTATGCGGATTTTGCGGTCGCCGTGCTTGACCTTATTGAGTCGGGGGAGCATCAGCGCGAGCGCGTAAGCGTTGTGTCGCGGTAGCTTGCACCCCCGCTGCTGGGTGTAAAAAGAGCCTTTATGTGAATAAAGCGTTGGAAATCCCGCTTTATTCACATCAAGGCTCTTTTTAGGCTGCATAAGATAAGGTAGACGGTCCCGCCAGCGCAGCGTCAAAAAACTTAATGTTTTCTTGCAAAAACCAGGAATAAATGCCATGCGCTGCCCGTTGAAGTTCACCGGAACACCAGACACAAATTATGAACACCTCAAACTTCACCGGGAGAACACTATGACTACCGCGCGCCTTCACTTTGATATGGTCGTTATCGGCTTCGGCAAGGGCGGCAAAACCCTTGCTGGTGCCTACGCGAAAACCGGCAAGAACGTTGCCCTGATCGAGCAGTCCTCAAACATGTACGGCGGCACCTGCATCAATATCGGGTGCGTGCCCACCAAGGCGCTTGTGCACCGGGCTGACGAATTCCGAGCCAGCGGCGAACACAACGCCGACGCTGCGAACGCCGCCTACGAGAGCGCCGTGATTTTCCGCGACAAACTCACCAGTGCCATGCGCGCGAAGAACCGCGAAATTCTCGAATCGAACGCCACCGCCAAACTCATTGACGGTCACGCACGGTTCCTCTCAGACACCGAGGTCGAGGTCACCGCGGGCGAGGACAAACTGGTCGTTACCGCCGACTGTTTTATTATCAACACCGGTGCCGTGGCGACTATCCCGCCCATTCCGGGCGCCCGCGAATCGAAGCGCGTGCTCACCTCCACCGAGCTGCAGAAGCTCACCCCGCGCCCGAAGCGCCTGGGTATTATCGGCGGCGGTCCTATCGGTGTCGAGTTCGCCGGTATTTTCTCTTCCTACGGCACCGAAGTAACCCTGCTTGAAGGCGCTCCCGCGCTTTTCGGGCGTTACGATGACGACGTCGCCCAGGCGGCACGCGAGATTATCGCCGATCAAGGCATTACCGCTCACGCGGGTGTTCGTGTAGAGACCGTTACCGATAACGCCGACTCCGTGACCGTGAACTACCTTGACTCCGAGGGTGCGTCCAAGCACCTTGAGGTGGATTACGTGATGGTCGCAACCGGGCGCAAACCCGCCACCGAGGGGCTGGGGCTTGAGAACACGAGCATCGAAACCACCGAGCACGGCGCAATCGCTGTCGACGAGCACCTGCGCACCACGGCACCGAATATTTTTGCGCTCGGTGACGTCAACGGCGGCCCGCAGTTCACCTACATTTCGCTGGATGACTACCGCGTGGTGCTCTCGCAGCTGCTCGGCGATGGTTCCCGCTCCACGAAGGATCGCCAGGCGGTTGCCGCAACCATCTACATGAACCCGCCGCTCTCGTCCGTCGGCCTGACTGAGCGTGATGCGCTCGCCGCCGGTCACACCATCAAGGTTGCCGCCAAGCCTGTTGCCGCTATCGCCGCCATGCCGCGTGCGAAGACCCTGGAAAACCCGCGCGGCATCATGAAGTTTGTGATTGATGCCGAGACTGACCAGATTCTTGGTGCTCAGCTGTTGGTGGTCGAGTCTATGGAGGTTATCAACCTCGTGGCGTTGGCAATGCGCCACAATATTACGGCATCACAGCTACGTGATGAAATTTACACCCACCCTTCGATTACCGAAGGCCTGAATGAGGTTTTGGCGAATGCGGTGCCTGTGAATTAAACTTTGTCCTTGAAATAACAGGAGACTTTGGGGTGCCTGCGAGCTTCCCAACCCGTGCTGTCGTGATGCGGCGGCGGGTTGGGAAGCTCGTTTAGTTACGGGGTGTCTATATCTGTTAGCTAAGGATGACCTAATATAGTACTTGCAGACAGACAAACCTTCTATTAAGAACCCCCTAAGCTGTTGTAACTCAATGGCAGGAGAAGATCATATGGCGCTACCCAAGATTGCCCCCTATTCGTACCGCGAACAGGAGCATCAAAACCGTGTAAACTGGCGGGTCGATCCCGCGCGTGCCGCGCTTCTCGTGCACGATATGCAGCGCTATTTTGTGCGCGCCTTTGAGCTGGAACGCGACGGACAACCCCTCCCAGACGCTCAAATTAATATTGCCATTGCCAATATTCGCCGCCTACTAGATGCGGCACACGCGGCGAACATCCCGGTCTACTACACCGCCCAACCACCCCGCCAGAATCCCACCGACAGGCGCCTGCTGACCGACTTCTGGGGCGACGGCCTGCAGGACGACGAAAACGCTCGGATCCTCGACGAACTCGCCCCCACCGAAGCTGATACCGTGCTCACCAAATGGCGTTACTCCGCCTTCGTGCGTTCCCCGCTCGAAGAGCAGCTCAAAGACCTCGGGCGCGATCAGCTCATCATCGGCGGCATATACGCACATATCGGCTGCCTGACCACCGCCCTTGAAGCGTTCATGTGCGATATTCAGCCCTTCATGGTGGCGGATGCGCTCGCCGACTTCACCGAAAAAGAGCACCGCATGGCCTGCGAATATGCCTCGGGCCGATGCGCCCGCGTGCTTAACACCGCCGAGGTGCTGGAGCACATCAACGCCAGTGCCCTCGTCACGGCAGACGAGCCGGAACTCCGAAAGGTATGCGTATGAGCTGGGTTATCGTGACCGGCGCAAACGGCGGAATCGGCGCGGCAACCGTACACGAACTCATCAAGAATAACTATTCGGTGTATGCCGCCGATCTGGCGGAAAAACCGCACGAATCATTCGCCGCCTACGGCGACGCCATCTTCCGTTACCGTTCCGTCAACGTGAGCGACGAAGAATCGGTGCGGGCGCTCGCACGTGCCGCCGCTGAGGTGGGTGAACCTATCCAAGGCGCCGTCTTAGCGGCGGGAATCGTGCACAGCAAACCGCTCTTAGACACCTCCTTTGAAGACTGGAAACGGCTGCATGCGGTCAATGCTGACGGCGTTTTCCTGTGCCTGCGTGAGTTTGCGAGCGTTATGATTGAGCAGGTGCAGACATCGCCCGAGAACACGCGTTCGCTGGTGACGGTTGCCTCCAACGCCGCCCGCGTGCCCCGCGCCGAGTTTGGTGCTTACGGGGCCTCGAAAGCCTCAGCAGTGCGCGTATCGTCAAGCTTTGGGCTGCAGTTGGCGCGCCACGGCATTCGCGTGAACACGGTCTGCCCCGGCACCACCCGCACCCCCATGGTGACCGACGCATGGAACGGTGAAGACCTCAGTGCCCTACCCGTGGCGGGCAGCCCTGAGACCTTCCGCCTGGGAATTCCGCTCGGGCGCATCGCCGAACCCGCCGATATTGCGGCGGTGAGTGCCTTCCTCATCAGCGATGCCTCACGGCATATCACCATGCAAAATATTGTTGCCGATGGCGGCGCAACCTTCTAACAGACCCGAAAGGCGTTATCAGTGAGCAATAATCTTCCTGATTTTATGTTTGCCACCGGAACCCGCGTGATGCGCACTGCCGGTTCCCTGCGCCAGGTCACCCTTGAGGATGCGCGCGCCGCCGCCGAAGCCGCCGGTACCGCGGTGGTCGGTCTGATTCCTTTCGACCCGAACGCCCCCGCGCATCTTTTCGTGCCCGAACGCCTGCAGATCGACGACATTCCGGTACCCGAGCACGAGGTTACGCTCGCCGAACCAACGCAGATTGAGGGCCGCGAAAACCCCGGGTATCGGCAGGCGGTGGCGACCGCCGTTGAGCGTATGAAGGCGCATCAGCTGGATAAGGTCGTGCTTTCCCGTCTGCTGCGCGCCGATTATGCGCCGGGCACACTCGACCTTGCCGGGGTGTACAACAACCTGCGCGCCCAGCAGCCCAACACGTTTGTTTTTAGCGTTAAGCTGCCGCAGGGTCACCGCGGGTTGGAGCATCCGTATCTGATGGGTGCCTCGCCGGAGCTGATTTTCAGTACGGAACCCGATACCGGGGAGGGCAGCGCCTTCAAAACGCACCCGTTGGCGGGCAGCGCGCCGCGCATTGCCGAGCATGGAAGCGCCGAGGATGAGGCTCTTGGGCAGCGGCTTATGGCTTCGCGTAAGGACCGTGGCGAGCATGCGACCGTTATCGCCGATATTCGGGCGCAGCTGGAACCCATGACTCGCCAGCTCACTATTCCTGAGGCGCCTTCGCTTCTGCAGACCCCGCAGCTGTGGCATTTGGGCACCCCCATCTCGGGCGTGCTCAAACAGGGTATGACCTGCCTGGATGGTGCACGCGCCATTCACCCGACCCCTGCGATTTGCGGCACCCCCACCGAGGCTGCACGGCGTATGATCGCCGAACTTGAGCCGTTTAGCCGGGACTATTTTGGCGGGCTTGTCGGCTATATGAACGCGGACGGAAGCGGCCAATGGGCGCTTGTGCTGCGCTGTGCTGAGGTTGATGCGCAAACCGCCTTCCTCTACGCGGGCGCGGGCATTGTGGCTGAGTCAGACCCGGTGCTGGAACACACTGAAACCGGCACGAAACTGGGCAGTTTCGGGCGTGCGCTGGGCATTAATACGCTGCCGCAGGCGGTTCCAGCAGACGCTTAACATCCAGCGGTGTGGCGACCGAGTGCACATCCACCACGGGAACGGTGTCTTCGGTTGCCACCGCCAGCAGGAACCGTTCGGGATGCGCCGCCCGCCCCGCCGTATCCGCCGTTGGATGCGCTACCGGGCTGAGAGTCAGCACCGACCAGGTGATAAAGAACGAGCGTTCGCTATTCGCAGGGGTGTTGTCGCCCGATATATCGCGGGTTTTCGGGGTCTGATGCTTATCGGCGTCCTCACCGCCCGCCGACGTTTCCTCTGCTGACGTATCTGAGTCTTCGGGCAGAGTGAGCGTGGCACGCACACTCACTCGCGGACTTACCGAAAGCTCATGCTCGCAGGGGCGATCCTGCCTGCCCGGCGCATCCAGCGGGTTTGCCGGTTCGCACAGGGCGCTGACCATCGCCAAAGTCGCATCGTCACACTCAATCTGCACCGTCTGCGGTGAAACGCTTAGCCCGTGCCCGGTTGCCTTGAGTACTGCCTCCTTCGCGGTCCAGATGGCAACTCCCGCCGCCTGCTGCTGGCCTGGCGGCAGAGACTCATAGGCGGCACGTTCATCGACGGTGAGCGCAACCCGCGCGAAACCCGGGAAAAGTGAGGCCTGAACCGCCTCAAGATCGATACCGAGAACAACCTGCTGCTGGGCACAAAAACCGCCTGCCGCCAGCGAGGGAACCTGCGACATATTGAAATTCACGCCCGCAATGCGCGGCTTACCGTGCGGTTTACCGCTCGTGCAGAGCCGACATGACCTATCCACCGTGATCGTGCGTGCGCTCCGCCCCGAAATGCCCAACCGAGGCGCGGCCAAGGCCCGCATGAGAGCTTCAGTCGCCAGGTAGCTCACCGAGGCCGATGGGCTGTGTATTGACGCCGCCTTGCGCCGAGCTTCCTCACCTACATAGTCAAGCCACGTGAACCTTAACCCGCCGGTAAAGGTGCGGGTGGGCAGGGTAAATACACTGATGTGCGTGCGTGAAACATCCGCATCCCCGGAAGATATAGAGTGGATGGTCATACCCTAAGTCTACCCGCCCGCCGCCTGGAACCTGCGTGACGTGACGAAACCTCTAGCTTCATGAACTGACGCCACACTCTGCGCTTTACGAGCGTGTAAGGTAAAGTCGAGAGCATGCAGAATCAGATTATTGCAGCGGCTGACGGCTCCGCGCTTGGTAATCCCGGACCTGCCGGATGGGCATGGTACATTGACGAGAACCACTGGGCGGCAGGGGGCTGGGAGCACGGCACCAACAATATGGGCGAGATCAAGGCGGTTCTCGACCTGTTTGAGGCGACCGCCCACCGCGCCGAGAGCAAACTTCTGATCTACTGCGACAGCCAGTACGTGATTAACTCCCTCACCCAGTGGATGCCCGGGTGGAAGAAACGCGGCTGGAAAAAGGCCGACGGTAAACCCGTGCAGAACCGTGACCTGCTCGAAGCCCTCGATGCCGCAAGCACCGGCAGGGACTACGAGATGGTCTGGGTTAAAGGGCATGCCGGGCACGAGCTGAACGAGGCCGCAGACTCCCGCGCGAACGCAGCCGCACAGGCCTTCAAAGAGGGACGAGAACCCGAAACCGGCCCGGGGTTTCCCGGTTCGCCCCGTACAGCAGGTGAACAGAGCGCCCCGAGCACCCAAGCCGCCCAAACTCGTGAAACCGAGAACCATGCTCACGTCCAAGACCCCGATACTCTCGCTGCGGATGCGCACCTGAGCCTCGAATACTTCACCGAAACCGAGGTGGAACGCGCACGCCAGGGGTTCGATTCCCTGAAACTTAACGGGATTCTCAAGCCCGCATCCGCCGTTGCTGCCCCCGATCCGCAGGCGGTGCAGGAGCGGAAAACGAAACTTGCCGAAGCCTCTGCACGTGCCGCAGAGCGTGAGGCGCAGGCGCAGCAACAAGCGCTCGCCGAGCAGGAACTCGCCGAATCAGAAGCTGAAGAGAACGAAGAATTTGAAGGCGAAGAGTTCGAGGAAACCGAGCAGGAGAATAACTCTCAGGGAAGCGTCACGGAAAATGCCGTGCCCGAAGAGCCTGCACCCGACCCCACGGGAACCGCTGCATCGGCACCTGCACAATCGGATCATTCCGCCCCGAACCCCGAAGATGCCGTGCACGCCGAACGTGAACTTGAGATGCGCGGCGGGAGCATGAGCGAACCCGAGATTTCTGCGCTGCTGCACGAGCGTCTGGTGTGGGTGACCGCGACCGGTCGTTCCGTCAGCCGTGCCGACACCATCGCGTACCGTGCGCGCGCTTTCACCCAGCAGGGCAGTCCCGCCAAACAGGGCGTGCAGGTTGTCGATGATCATAATGTGCTCATCATGGCGGCGGTGCAGACGGCACGCGGGCGGGTCAATCGTTCGAGCCTGTGGCATTACGATACGACGGCAGCCCCGAACGGCTGGCGGCTGCGGTTTAGGCAAGAGACTACCGCGTCCTAAACCCGCAACAGCCGCATTGCCCGAATAAACCGGTGCAGTCCGCGCGGGAACCGACGTCACCAGATCATCTGCGCCTAAGAAAAACCGGGGCTGCCGTGAAGTCCGCTATCAATCCTTCACGGCAGCCCCGCATGTCATCCCATTAAAACTCTGTGCAGATAGTGCGACCCTGGAACCTAGCCCACGAACATCGCAGCGTTCGTGTTTTCAGTCTCCGCATAGTTCACGCCCGCACGGTCAAGAGCCTCGTTAATCTGGGTAATTGACTCTTCCACACGCTTCTGGGTGCCGCGCCAATTATCAAGCACCGCCTGAAAGTTCGTCGATGCCGAACCCGTCCACGAACCCTGCAAATCCTGTAGGGATGCGGTCATCCCGGTAACCTCGGCGCTAATGTTAGCGACCTGAGTTTTCGCTTGAGCTGCCTTCGCCGCAATGGTTTCTGAATCGACGACGAACTGTGCCATGATATTCCTCCTGGGTAGGGTGTAAAGGTTTTTCGAAAGCTGCCGGTCACGTGAAATTCTGCCGTAGAATTCCGTGCCGTGCAGCGCTCACCATCTACCCTAGAGAAACACCCGCCACGATGCGCCCGCAGCCCCTACCGCCTGTGGATAACTGCCCGCGCGGGACACAAAAACCGGTTATCCACAGTCTGAGAGCGTCTTAAAACCGGCATGGGATGCGGTTTCTCACCCGCACCAGCCGAATTATGACGAACTATACCCCCGCCCAGCGACTACTGCGAAACGCCGTTATCGGTCATCACCGGCGCCGGATAGAACGGCAGGCTAATCACAAAGGTCGCACCGCCTCCGGGCGTTTCCTCAATATGCACAGAACCGTCGTGCTGCTCCAAAATCGCCGCCACAATCGACAGCCCCAGCCCGGTGCCGCCGGTCTCACGCGAACGCGAGGTATCGGTGCGGTAGAAACGCTCGAACACGCGCTCGCGGTCTTCACCGTGAATACCCGGGCCGTGATCGCGCACCTCAATAACCGAGAGCGGGTATCCGGGAACATCTTCGCGCACGCCAACCGCGATTTCTAAGGGCGTGCCCGCCGGGGTGTAGCGCATCGCGTTGGTGAGCAGATTGGCGACCACCTGGCGCATCCGCGATTCATCGCCGATCACGGGTGCACTTGTGGGGGCCACATCGTCGGTAAGGCCAACGAGCGAGACTTCACGATCCGGCGACGTTGCGTAGGCATCGTTGCTGGCATCAACCGCCAGATGGAACAGATCGAAGGGGGCGAGCTTAGATTCGCGGCGTTCGTCGATGCGCGCCAGCGTGAGCAGATCCTCGACCAGCTGGCCCATGCGCTTCGACTCGGACTCGATGCGCCCCATCGCGGTTGCCACGGCCTCGTCATTGGGCAGGGCACCCTGGCGGTATAGTTCGGAGTACCCGCGAATACTCACCAGCGGGGTGCGCAGCTCGTGCGAGGCATCTCCCACGAACCGGCGCATCTTCGCCTCTGACTTCGCCTGCGCATTAAACGAACTCTCAATCTGCGCGAGCATAGTATTCAGCGAGATCGCCAGGTTGCCGATCTCGTTGCTGGGGTTGTAATCCTCGATGCGCTGCGAGAGATCCCCGGCGGCAATCTTCGCGGCGGTCTGCTCCACACGCGCCAGAGGCTCGAAGGTGCGGGTCACTATCACCCAGGTCATCGCGATTGCAGCGGCAAGTGTGGCAAGCCCGAACGCGAAGGTCAGCACCCCAACCAACGCGACCACCTGGTTCGTCTGCTTCAACGGCAGGGCAATCACCATTGAAGATGCCTGGCCGTTGGTTGAAGACTCCAAAGAAATCGGCATAATACGCCAGTCGTTAGAGCCTGTCCGCGAGTTTACGGTCGTGCCGGTTTCGTGGTATTTCTTGACCTTTTCGGAATCCCAGCCGGTCAGAACCGGCTCGTTTTCCGCCTGTTGATCGGCTCCCGCAATCGAGTACAGCACATTTCCGTGCTGATCGAGTACATAGACCCGGTACGAGCCGACCGCCCCGTCCTGCCGGGTCTGTGAGGTTCCGACGGAGGAAACGAGCGAGGAAGAGCTCGCCTTCATCTCTTCGTCGAGCTGATGCACCATTTGGGCGCGCAGTGCCGAAATCGCCACGAGCGAGGTGACCGCGATGGCAAGCGCAATGAGCACCGAGGTCACCAGCACCAGCTGAGTTCGCAGCGACAGCGAGTGAGGAAGACGATCAACAGGTTTCAGTGGCACGAGATACTAGCTCCGAGAACCGCGAATCATGTAGCCCACACCGCGTTTGGTGTGAATGAGCGGTTCGTGTCCTTCGCGATTGTTGTCAATCTTGCGGCGCAGGTACGAAATGTACGACTCCACAATAGAGGAATCTCCGTTGAAGTCGTACTCCCATACGTGGTCGAGAATCTGTGCCTTCGAAAGCACGCGGTTTGCGTTGAGCATCAGGTAGTGCAGCAGGTTGAACTCGGTGGGGGAGAGGTCGATTTCCTCGTCTCCCAGGAACACCTCATGGGTGTCAATGTTCAGGCTCAGGTCGTCCACGCGCAAAATCGCGTCGTCTTCTTCCTGGGCGTTGCGTGACCGGCGCAGAATAGCGCGGATGCGGGCGATCACCTCATCGAGCGAGAACGGCTTGGTGACGTAGTCGTCACCGCCCGCGCCCAGACCGGCAACCTTATCTTCGGTGGCGTCCTTTGCGGTGAGGAACAGCACCGGGTATGTGCGCCCCGCATCGCGCAGACGGCGAGTGACCTCAAAGCCGTCCATACCGGGCATCATCACGTCGAGGACGATGAGGTCCGGCTGTTCGTTTTCCGCCTTCTCAATCGCTTCGCGACCGTTACCGGCGGTGACAACCTCAAACCCCGCAAAGCGCAGGGATGTAGCCAAAAGCTCTAGAATATTGAACTCGTCATCAACGACGAGCAGTTTAGCTTCTGCAGACATTGTGTACTCTTCTTTCACCAGGAAAATTATCGGAAAATCTTATGTACCGGTATGCGCGTCTTAGCTTGCTCGCCTGCGCAGAACCGCCAGCACAATACTGACCATGAGCGCAAGAAAAGCGACCGGAAGCAGAATCAGCGGAATCTGACTCATGAGCGCTGGCGGATGCGCCCCCGCCCATTTCATGAGGAGCATGACGACGCCGCATATTACGCATACTACGGCTAGAATACCGCCGCCCGCACCTAGCCAGCGAATCGCTCGTGTGTAGGGAAGGGCAGCGGCGGCCTCTACGGGCTCAGAGGAAGATACGCTTTTGCTACTCATGGCATAACCGTATCAGGTTTATGGGCCTGCTCCCGCCGAAAAACGCAATATTGCGCTGTGACGGGCAGTATTCACAGCGTTTGCGCAGGTTAGGGTCTGACATGGGCGCATACGGACGAAAACATCACACGAACTCCTCGCCGTCATCGCGCCGGGAGATGCTTTAATAGGTAGTATGTCTGAACAGGTGAACCAACAACCCGACGAATCTACCGTGCCCACGCTTGAACATGATGCCGAGACAACGGCAGCTGTGCATGACCCTTTCGTCGTTGAGGAAGATGAACTTCCTACCGGGGAACCCACCCTGGGGCCTGCGCATAGGCGCCGTCGCACCACGAAGGTTGACGATATTCTTGCGGAGGCAAAAGATATTGCACTCACCGGGGTTGAGGCTGTTGCACCGCATAACTCTATCGGTCTGGTGCATCATTTGCGCGGCGAAGAAGAGCGCTTGACTACGCATCTTTTTGAGTGCCTGCTGCCGGGGTACCGCGGGTGGTTTTGGTTTGCGACTCTGTCGCGGGCGCCTCGATCTAAGGTCGCGACTATCTGCGAAGTCGGTCTGATTCCCGGTGATGATGCGCTTCTCGCCCCCGAATGGGTGCCGTGGGCAGATCGCCTGCAGGCCAGCGAACGTGATAACAACGGCGCTGAGGATGAGGGCGCATCCACTGAGGAACAGCAGGACGCCGAGGATGCCGAAGAGGTTTAGCGTGAGCTTTTGCTGAGAGCCGCCTTGATAGTTTTGCTTTTCGCGGATGTACTCGGAACGATTTTCGAGATGGATTCTAAGGCGAAAAGTTCGCTTCAAGCGACGCGCCGGGGTAATCCGTGGCAAAACTACTTAAAAAGGTACATAATAGTTACTCAGATATAGGTTCGATATAAGGCTAGGCTACGTTTGCTTGGCTGCAGGTTGTATATAAGGGGAATAAGACGGTATGACCGATCTGATTGATACCACTGAAATGTACCTGCGCACCATCCTCGAACTTGAGGAAGAGGGCATTACCCCCATGCGTGCGCGTATTGCGGAACGCTTAGACCATTCCGGTCCGACCGTCTCACAGACCGTGGCGCGTATGGAAAAGCACGGACTGCTCACTGTTGAGCCCGACCGTCACCTCGAACTGACCGATGAAGGTCGCAAGAAGGCTGTTGAGGTTATGCGTAAGCACCGCCTCGCCGAGCGTCTGCTCTCTGATGTGATCGGTCTGGATATCGAGTATGTACATGATGAGGCTTGCCGCTGGGAGCACGTGATGAGTGATCACGTGGAGAGGCGCATTCTGGATATGCTCAATCAGCCTAAGTTCTCTCCTTACGGCAACGCTATTCCCGGTCTTGAAGAACTCGGCGTCGACAGCGAAAAGAACGACGAACGTACTGTTCCTATGGCGCTTGCTGCCCGTGATTCCGGACCAGAGGATCGCTTCACGATTTCACGCTTCCCCGAATCTATCCAGACGGATATTGACCTGCTCAAGGTGCTTGCCGACGCCGGTATTACCTTTGGCGCTTCGGTGTCTGTGGTCGGCGGCGACAATAACGATGTGATTGTGCGTGCTGATGGCGAAGATGCCTCTATCTCGCTGGATTTGGATGTTGCGAACGCTATTGTGGTCAAGCGCGCATCTGCACTCTAAAGAATGTATCGTTCGCCAGCCGGGCGGTTGTAGAAGGCGGCCGATAGCGCGCCTTCCCGTATAGATCTCATAATTGACCGTGGGGCTTACCCTTACCGTAGGGTGAGCCCCACGGTTCTGTTATGTCCTGAATTCTCGGGGATGAGCGGATGTGAGCCGCGGTTACTCCTTAATATATAGGGGGTGGCTGCCGAATTGTACTCTTCGGGACGATATATCTGTATCGTCGAGATTTTGGCGTGTCATAGTGCATCCATGCCGAACGTGCCGTTTGCAGATGCGATGTTCAAAACCAGGTTTTGGGTGATGCATCCCAGATATAGCATGGAAGTTGGTGTAAAGTGGTAAAACTTTACGGTGCGACTATCAGGAGAAAATTAACGTTCGCGCAGAAAAAAATTTTAAGAGATGTGGATCAACCTTAAAGAAACCTGGGAATGCTGGATAATTGTGCCGATAAAACCCCTAAAATCCGCGGAGCACTGTCTAAAACTACTAGTCAGAGGCTTATTTTAGAAGAACAAGTGTTCTTTTCGTAAAGTATTACTAGCTCAGTGTTACGGACTATTTGACACTATTGGGGTCAAAAAGGTGGCGAGAAGAGGTGACAACTGAGAGTTTTCTGTGTATTCTCATTCTGTGTCCAAATCCTAATCGTAAGAGGACACCCTTGGAGTGAATCCGCCGAGTTCTGCCAGCACTTCAAGGAACGTCTACCCATATATGGCAGAAGCGGGGGAACCACTTTTCGGTTTCTCCTTAGGGGAGAGGCCTAGGGGCTAAGTCGCACAAGTGACCGAGTGAATCCATGCTCGAGCCCGACAGCTTACCTCGTCAGGCAATGGAGGAATATTACTAATGGCTAAGAAGATTGTTCGTAACGCAGGTATCGTTGCTGTTGCCGGTGCTGCTGTTATCGGTTCCAACATTCCCGCAAACGCATTTGCTGAGGTTCCTGCAGCAACCGACTTGAGCTACGACTACAGCAGCTACGAGTACGATTACAGCAGCTACCAGACCCCCGCAACTTCCTACGTTGCACCTCAGGCTGAGCAGCAGACCGAGTACGTTGCACCTGCACAACAGACCGCACAGGTTGAGACTACTTCTGCACAGGCACCTGCTCCTGCAGCAGATAAGACTCCTGCACCCACTACCAACAACGCAAGCCGCGACGCTATCGTGTCTGCAGCTAAGGCTGCTCAGGGTACCGGTTACGTTTGGGGCGGTCGCTCCTACGGTGCATGGGACTGCTCCGGCTTCGTCTCCTACATCTTTGCTCAGCAGGGCATCAAGCTGACTCCTTACACCTACACCATGTCCACTGAGCTTCGCGCAACCGCGAACCCCCAGCCTGGCGACATCGTGTTCACCAACGGTTACAACCACGTTGGTATCTACGTGGGTAACGGCCAGATGGTCTCCGCTCTGAACCCCTCGCAGGGTACCCAGCTGACCCCCGTTGATGGCAATGGTTACATGCCTGTCGATGGTTACTACACCGCTTTCTAATCTCATCTGAGATAGAGAAGACTTAGACAAAGACGGCACCCGTCCAATCGGATAGGTGCCGTCTTTGCGTGCTCTGGAAGGCGTATACATTCTTCTGCCTCCGGTGTCAGACTTAGTGCACACTCATGGCTTGCGTGCGGATTCTAGACGCTTAAGCCCTCACACTGCGGCTCTATGGAAGAAAAACGCGGGAGAGACCGCATCGTGGTCATGTGAGTATCTCATGATGTGACTATATAAAGATAGGCTTGCCTTATCTTCTAGGCGAGTACAATACTTGAACTATGGAAAATACATCATCATCAACTCCCATCCGCGAAGACTGGACGGGCGAGGCATCTCCAACAGCTGTAGCGACCCTCTCAGGTACCGGCGGCCTGATCGTCGCCCCCACAAAGGTTGGCTATATCCTCATGGCTACTGATGGCGAAGGCCTCGAACGTAAATTTGATGCCAAGCTCCGCAAGCGCGAAAAGCCCGGTGTCGTGCTGTGCGCATCCTTAGAACAACTCGATAAACTCGCCCAGATGACCCCAGAAATCCGCGAATTCTACCGGAAACACTGGGACGACGACATTCTTTTAGGATGCATTCTGCCCTGGCGCGAAGACGCTGAAAAGTACCTGCCGGATGAAACGACGAAGGAACTTGCCCGCGATACGCGCGCAACCAGTTGCTTCGTGGTGCGTTTTGGCACCCCCGCAGAACAGATTGTTCGTGCCCTTTGGGAGAATGAAGGGAAACTGACCTTTGCGAGCTCGGCAAACCCCTCGGGCATTGGGAATAAGGGGCGCGTGACGGGCATTGGCGACCGCATCGAGAACAGCGTAGACGTGATTGTGCGCGGCGATGAATACGTGAAATCCATTCAACCCGATAAGACCGACGAAACACGCCACGAACAGGGCGTGATGGTCTCGATGGTCGATGCCGAGGGCAACCTGGTGCCCGAACAGCACGGTGAACGCGGCGTGACCCCCGCCCCCACCCTGATTCGTAAGGGTCTGGACTATGAAGAGATTATGCGCCATCTGAGCGACTCATTCCCCAGCTGGGATTATCGCCACGGCATGTACTACTAAGCCCGCCTCAGGCTATTTTCGGTAGGTTATACGGGGCGTGCGTCTGATGGTCGATCAGGCACACGCCCCGTATACGTCTCTAGGCGTGAGGCGAAAATGCGTTCTTGCGGGGCAGGATATGCGGGTACCATAGAAGAATGCCAACACAGTTTGAAAGCCCTAAGAACAGCTCCGACCAGGAATTTACGTACCTTGCCGTCGGCATGGTGGCGGGCGCGATTCCGGGTATTGTGATCGGTTTGCTCGTCGCGCTGCCGCTCGGTAACCCGGCCATGTGGGTTTCTGTCGTCGGCGGCATAGGCATTATTATCGGCATGGTAAGTGCCCGCATGATCTACCGCAAGAAAACGAGGGCACGAAAAAATCCCCGCAGTGAGCAGGACTAACTCATCGGTGGGCACAATTTAGTGTGCCTCCTTAATGGGCTGTTCGCTCAATGCTGCGCGGTAGCTCTCCAGCTCGGTACGGAGGTTCAGGCGCGCGGGCGCATCCCAGAGAAGATGTGCGGTGTCTGAAGCGTAGATCGCCGTGCGATTCAGAAAACCTTGCAGAATCGCCGCTCGACCGCGAGTGAAGGCGTCCGGAGCGTAATGGGCGTACTCGGCGCGAACCCCAGCGACATAGCGGGTATAACGCGAGCTATCGGCGGCAAGAATCGCAAGGTCAGCATCAAGGAAGAATGCTGCATCGGCGCGGGTAAGCACGCCAGAGGTATATTCTTCAATACCATCGGCTAGTTGGTGAGAAGCCGTGAGCTCTATCAGGTGCGCAATAGCGGTAATCTCGCGGTTCGTGAGAGACCCGGTGCTCGCCAGGGGAGTGAGGGCGTTGCGTGCGAGGTCGGCACTAGCCGCCTCATCTTCGCCAGGATTTGCCTCGTAGACGGCATCATGAAACCATGCCGCCAGAAGTACCGCCCGCGGGGTTGCGGTGTGGTGTCGTTCATAAAGGGTCTTGAGCGCGGTGAGCATTTCCGAAAGATGCACACTCGTGTGGTATTTCCGATGTGGCTGCTCGTAACGTGCCAGCAGATTTTCGCCCAGTGCTGTGTGCCCGGGCATCAACGACTCCCAAGCGCGCATGAGGCGCGGGCGTATTTTGCTGGGGCGTTCCCGCAGTGGCACCCGCAGCCCGCTGCCTATCAGGATGCGCGTCAGCTGCGACCCGCTCACCTCGCGCGCACCTGCACGAACCAGCCCCTCGTACCGATACGCGGGAACGTCGTAGTGGTCGGCATCGAAGGCACGCGGACTTATGTTGGTTTTCGCCGCAAAATCGTGAAGTTCCGCCAGAGAAGTGTCAGAAATTAGGTGCGAAAAGACCGTGCCGTGCGCGGGCCAGACGGGCGGGTCAATAAAAATACTCACTCGTCTATTCTAGGGGCGTGTAAGATGCTAAATCCTGTGTGATGCCCGTATAATGGAACGAGTTGCCCCCGTAGCTCAGGGGATAGAGCACTTCTCTCCTAAAGAAGGTGTCGGACGTTCGAATCGTCTCGGGGGCACGGGTAGCGAACCCGCTTGATGCAGCTTCCTCGCGGAGGAGCATCAAGCGGGTTTTATTTTATCTGCAGGGCGCCGTTGCCCGTGTTGAGGGCGTAGAACATAAAGATTCCATAACATTTTGCCGCAAATCCTGAAGTAGGCAGCCCTATACGCTTATTCTGAAAGTGACCGATAAACACCCATACATATCTATGAGAGGCAATGATGTCTTCTATTTTTACCCGCAGAAATGCATTGTTCGTGTTCGGAACCGGAGCCGGTGCGGCACTATTGAGCGCGTGCGGTGGTAATTCCACCTCTGAAAGCTCCGGGTCGGGGAGCGCATCGTCGTCTGATGCATCGCCGAGTGCCTCTTCAAGTTCAAGCTCTTCATCGTCGAGTTCAGCCTCGGCAAGTTCCTCATCGGCTTCTGCCTCATCAAGCCCAGAGTCCTCATCATCGCAGTCTGGTGCGACCGACATTGATATGAGCGGCAGCTATGGCGGAAAAATCGATTTTGAGTCCGTTCTGGAATACGAGAAATCCGGTACATATGAGCCCGCTACGAAGGAGCATCCGGCAAAAAATGTCCCTAAACCCAAGAAACCTGCCGGTGCGGATGAGAAATCGCTCAAAGGTCTCTACCTGAGCATCGCGTTTGCGGTTGCCGCAACGCAATACGCCTACAACACGGGGGATTACTCCCTGCTGGAGCAAAGCTCTATGTCGGAACCAGAACGCAATTACTTCTTGAGGGAAGAGAAAGAACGACTCGATAAAACCCGCGAAGGCACATTCTGGCCGGACAATATTACGATCGAGTATACGCTCACCCAAGAGAGTCCCCAGCTTGAAGGCGATGGCGAATACATATGGGATCGTGAATTTATCGTTGAGTACGGTAAATTCGAGGTTATTGACGGCAAAGTTGAGTACCATTCAGACGAAGACCACGACATGATATATCGCGATATCTTTAAAGGTAATTTGACGGCACAGTATATTAACGGAGCTTGGATAACCAGCGCGGTTGCCATTCAACCGAAGTCTAAGAGCTAAAACGTAAGTGCCCTTGCCTCTGTAAAGGTATTTATCTCCGAAGGACTCTGTTTATCCTTTCGGACTACTAATGTGCGTGCTGTACTGCTCTATACTCCTGTGCGACGAGTATTGCTGATGATGACGGGAACTTGTGCGCGGTGCCGCTAAAAAGGGCAGTGCAAGCCTAAACTTAAACATATACCGATTTGTCCTACACTTCCGATAAGGAGAACTCTACTCATGTCTTCTCTGCTCGATCGCCGAACCGCCTTACTGGTTCTGGGCTCTAGCGCCGGTGCCGTATTTTTATCTGCATGTGCCCCTAAGGTGAATGGGATTGAGGCGACGTCGCCCGCATCCTCTAGTTCATCGTCTTCTTCCAGCTCGTCGAGTTCCAGCTCCTCGTCGAGTTCTTCAAGCTCCAGTTCGTCGGCATCACGTTCAGCGTCGTCAAGCCCGAGCCCGAGTATCGATATGAGCGGCAGCTACAAGGGCGATATTAACTTTGAATCCGTGCTCGAATACGAGAAGTCGGGTACCTTTGAGCCCGCCACCAAGGAACACGCTCAGAGAAACACCCCCAAACCCAAGAAACCGTCGACTATGAACGAAAAATCCGCTAAAGGACTGAGAGACAGTATTGCCTACGCGGTGGCGGCGGTTGAGTATGCGATTAATACGGGTGATTATTCTCTGATCCAGCAAAGCAACATGGATAAAGTGGAGCAGAACTATTATTTAGACCCAGAGACCAAAGAAAAGCTCGAAAAAGTACGCAATGGTAAACGGTGGGTTGATAACGCTAAATTCACATACACCCTAGATACCGAAGTGCCAGATTCTGAGGGTGAGTACTACTCGTGGGACCGCACTTTTTCTGTTGACTATGGTGCGTTTGAGGTCAATGACGGTAACGCAGAAGAACTTGTGCCCGGCGGCGCTAAAGTTACCAAAAAGTTTACGGGACGTCTGCTTGCCGAGTACAAGCATGGTGTGTGGGAGGTTCTAGGGGTCGTTACCCAGATTAAAGAGGAAGGTGAGGAGAGCACGAGTAGTCCATCAGCTTCGTCAAAAGTTTAGCCAACGCTGATCTCGTCTTCCGCGCGGGGCTCTGCATGAGTCCTCCCATGAAAAAGGAACCCTAATCGTGAAGTAGGGTTCCTTTTTATGCAGTGAGGACGATGGGGAGTTATTCTTCGGGTTTACCGTCTGCCTCGACGTTCGGCCCGCCCGCGATAAAGGCGGAGGCCGCATCCTTAATGCTGCGCACCAGCTGGTATGCGATACCCGCCAGAGACAGAAGCAGCAGCGCCCAATCCACAGGTAACAGCACGTTCAGAGCGCCGGGCTGATGCGCGGGGTCGGCGAGCGCTGCATCCAGCATAAAAATCGTGGCAATGTGCGCGAGCAGGTAGCCCACCGGAGCCGCCGTGAACAGTGCCTGCAGTACCTTCGGCAGGCGTGACGTGTACGCCAGAAACGCCAGCGAAAGCCCAAAAAAGAGCGCAAAAACTATGCCCACCGAACGATGCGCATACGTATACGCACCCAGATTGTCGCCCAGTCCGGAAGCGAAGGCGGACAGGGCTTCGGCTGAGGTGACGGGGGAGAGGTCGGGGACTTGGGCGTTCGCCAGCCTGCCGTAGCTTGGCAGCACCCAGAACGCCACATAGGCGCCCAGCAGCAGAGAAATCGTGACTGCCACGTACAGAAAGGTCTTCGAACGCTGCTGTTCGGCGGGTGCGTTCGCGCGCACGGCACGGTCATCCATGACCTGTTTGAGCTCATGAATTTTATGCTCTTGGGGTTTTCGCCCAGGCTGCGGTCGGTTCTGCCCCTGCTGCGCCTGCTCGCCGTACAGGCGTTTCTTCTGACCTTGTGATAGACCCATACCTTCCATTATTGCGCAGAGCGACTGGTTGTGTCAGCGTGGGGCCTTTACCAAAAGAATGCTGTGGAGTATATATACGGGGCAGGCTTCTTGGTCATCTGCCGCGCGGTATCGCTCGTTTTGCTGATACCCCTATATTAGGAAGGCTGTGGTGCAGCGGGTTATAGCTTGTTCAGGTCGATCTTGCCCATGTGCAGGATCTTATCGCGTGTGGCGGCGTTGGCCATGAGCTCGGCGATGTTGTGGGGGACGACCTGCCACGAGACACCCCAGCGGTCGATGCACCAGCCGCAGCGCTCAACCTCGGGCACGGCGGAGAGCCCCGCCCAGTAGCGGTCGATCTCTTCTTGGTCGCGGCAGGAGACGATCATGGAGACTCCGGGCGTGAAGGTGAAATCGTGGAAGGTCCCAGAGTCCGTGGCTG
>ERZ772977.359-NODE-359-length-33482-cov-4.508780_pt1 | contig 33482 bp, 33 predicted proteins | sample MGYA00511131_ERZ772977 | MGnify/ENA primary metagenome ERZ772977 (study PRJEB29015, sample SAMEA2737935) | human oral metagenome | biome: human oral; feature: human-associated habitat; material: dental | place: China | collected 2151 ...
CCACCCCATTGTTCTGCGGCCGGTCAGCAGCGAGGACGCCATGACCGCGGACTGGGCGAAACTGCCGTGGGAACTGCTGGAGAAGATCTCCACCCGGATCACCAACGAGTGTGCCGAGGTCAACCGGGTGGTCTTGGACATCACCAGCAAACCACCGGCAACCATCGAGTGGGAGTAGTTCCGGGGTGGAACTTTTCGCAATGCCCTGATGTTGAAAAGAATTTCCCGGCAGCTCAATCCAGGTCTTCTTGAGGCATCGGACGCATCAGCGATGCGTGATTCATGAATCTGTGATGCTGCGATGATGTTGTGAGGACAAAACGGTACGACTCGATCCCGAGGTCGCCGCTGCGGCGGAGCGCCTGCGCCGAGAGCACCACATCGGTCTGGGTGAGGTCGTCAATGAGCTCGCACGGGCGGGGCAGGTGCCCGGCGGAACGTCTCGGGTACGGGTCAGCCGGACACGCCACCCCGCCCGTTTCACGGACAGGGCATCGGCCAATGGGATGCGTGGGACCGGGGGATCAGCGGTGTCGTTCCCGGCGCCACCTGTTGACCTCCCGCAGCCCGTCCTCGGCCAGGGAACCACCCGTGGGGCGGGGCATGATGGCCCAGAGAACGAAATAGATCAGGAGCCCGGAACCGGCGCACACCATGAGCAGCGCGAGCACCAGGCGCACAGTCCTGGAGTCGTAGCCGGTCGCCTCTGCGATGCCTCCGGCGACGCCTGCGATCCACTTGTCGGAGTCCGAACGAACGAGTGCCATCATTTCTTCCTTTCGTTGGTTTTCCTGTTTCCGGGTGAACGTCCGAGGATGATCATCAATCCCAGTGAACCCGCCACAAGCAGCACACCCGCGAACAGCATCCTCATGGGGATGACGAACCCCTGCCCGAGGGCGGACCACGCGGAGATCGCCGCGAAACCGATGACGATCACACCCGTGACCATGGTCGGAACATCCAGCCGTTTCATGAGGGGTACTCCACTTTTACGCTGGACAAATACCCGTCTATGAGCAGCTGGATTCCCTGGGCCGCGGGATCGTGATCTCGGGGAGCGGTGCCCCCGGGCCAGGACACATCAATCGCCCAGGCCCTCACGTAGCGGCGGGTCGGCGGTCTCGGCAGCATGATGCGAACCTCGCTCATGACGGTCCGCACGTGAACGGCCATGGAGCTGTCTGCGGGCAGGTGCCGGAGATCCACCACTCCTTCATCGGCCATCGTGAACTGGTAATTGAGACGCTCCTGGCCGGAGCTGACCTCGATGGGGTTTGCGGTGCTCTCCACCTCGCTGGTGGAGAGCACCGCGGTGGTGCCAGCGAACATGACCGCGAGCAGCAGCAACACCACGGGGAGACGGCGGTTGCGCACCAGCAGTCCCCAACCGAGGATCATGACTCCGACGGCTCCGAGGACGATGGAGAGGCTCAGGAGGGGGTTGCTCAGCAGACCCAGTACGACGACACCGGTGGTTGCGAGATAGCCGACGAACAGCACCAGCCCCGTGCCGAGCCAGGAACACCGCACGCGTTCGAGCGGCTGTGGCTCGGGGGCCTCGGGGGCGTAGAGATCCACCACGGGAAGCTGGGGATCGGTCCCGGCGGTGGGTTGCTTTCGATCGGGGAAGGGGACGGTGGGGGAAACCGGCTGCCTGTGAGGCTCCCGCCAGCGGCTGTACAGCACCAGGGCGAACAGCGGCAGCAACAGCATGGAGAACAGCGAGGACAACATCTGGGAGACCGCGGCCACCACCAGGGTGGAGCTCAGAGTTATGACGGTCCACTGGGTCCGGAGACTCCAGCTGGTGAACACGGGAAGCAGCCGGTGGATGAGGGCCTGGTGTCCGGCGCGCGGGGTCAGCAGGATTCCCCAGGCGTATGCGATCACCCCCACCCCGCTCAGTGCGGATGCCAGGATGAAGAGGATGCGTATCAACAGCGGATCGATGCCGAAACGAGAACCGATGGCCCGGCAGAATCCGGGAGTGAAACCGTCGGCCGGGCGGTCCAGATGGGCGAGTTGTGGGTGCAGCGCCCCCAGATCCACCAGCTCGTTCATGTTCTCCAGTCTTACCCCTGAAACGGTGAGCGGCCATCAGGACTTCCCCTGAGGTTTTCCGTGAAGGGCCCTGAAACCCGGTTCACTGGGTGGCGTGATGGTTCCCGGCGTGTCAGTCTTTGAGGGTCATGAGTTCCGACCCGTCCCCCACGAACGATCCCCCGCAGTTACGACGTGACCTCTCGCAGAAGGCGATAGCCGGAGTGGCGAGCGGGATTGCCGCGCATCTGCGGTGGCCCGTTGTCTGGTTCCGGGTGGCCTTCGTGCTGCTGGCGTTCTTCAACGGCCTGGGGGTGTTCCTGTACGGGGTGTTGTGGGCCCTGGTACCCGTGGGTGAGCGTGAAGAGGCGCCCGGACTTGCGGGCGCGACCCGGGCCAGCATGCGGCCGCAGCGGATCGACAGGCGGATCGATGCAGGAATGCTGTTCTCCGCGGGGACCTTGATAGCCGGGGTGCTGTGGGGGATGATCCCCGGCGACGACACCGATGCCGGCCGGGGGATGTCCCTGTTCTGGCCGCTTCTGCTGGCGGGCGTCGGTGTGGTCCTGATCTGGTTCCAGGCCGACGGGGGCGGATTGAGGACACGTTTTCCGGGGGAGCGGCCCGGATCGCGTGCCAGAATGGTGGCCAGCGTCGCGAGACTCGTCGGTGGATTGCTCCTGGTGGGTTTCGGGACCAGCTGGCTGCTCGCCTCCCAGTTCGGTTGGGAGGGCCTCCAGACGGTGGTCGCGGCAGCTGTCGCGCTTCTCGCGGGAGTGGCTGTCGTCATGGCGCCCTGGCTGCTTCGCCTCTGGTCGCGGGTCAGGACCGCTGATCGGGAACGGCTGCGTGCCGAGGCGCGGGCCGACATGGCCGCCCACCTGCACGACTCCGTTTTGCAGACCCTGGCCCTGATCCAGCGTCAGGCCGACGATCCCGTCCTGGTGGCATCCCTGGCGCGCCGCCAGGAACGGGAACTGCGCACCTGGCTCTACGGGGAGGAGACCCGGGCGCAGACCCTCAAGGGCGCCCTGGGGCAGATGCGGATCGATGTCGAGGAGCGGTTCCCGATCGCGGTCGAGGTGATCTGTGTGAGTGACATGGACCTCGACGAGGCGTCCACGGCATTGGTGCAGGCGACGGGTGAAGCCGTCACGAACGCCGCGAAGCACTCCGGTGCCTCCCGGATCGACGTGTTCGCCGAGGTTGAACCCGAACGGGTCGAGGTGTTTGTCCGGGACCGTGGCTGCGGGTTCGACGAGGCCACGATCCGCCCGGACCGCAGGGGCGTGAAAGAATCGATCAGGGCGCGAATGGAGCGCTATGGAGGGACAGCCCGGATCCGCACGGCCCCGGGCGAAGGTACCGAGGTCAGGTTGGAGCTGAGCCGATGAGTCAGGAGCAGGACAAGCTGCTGGAAGAATTGCGTGTGGTGCTCGTGGATGATCACGCCATGTTTCGCGCCGGGGTGCGACACGAGATCGGGAAACTGTGCCAGGTGGTGGGGGAGGGCCACGACGTGGCGTCGTCGGTGACCTCGATCCTGGAGACGAAACCCGACGTGGTGCTGCTCGACGTTCACCTGCCGGGCGGTGGCGGGGCCGAGGTGATCAAACAAGTGGCCGCGAAGGCGCCCGACGTGAAATTCCTGGCGTTGTCGGTCTCGGATGCCGCGGAGGACGTGATCGGCGTGATCCGGGCAGGTGCCCGGGGGTATGTGACGAAGTCGATCTCGTCGGAGGAACTCGTCGAGGGTATCCAGCGGGTGGCTTCCGGGGACGCGGTGTTCTCGCCGCGCCTGGCCGGTTTCGTGCTCGACGCCTTCTCCGGTGCCGTCGACATCTCCAGCATCGACGAGGAACTGGACCGGCTCAGTTCCCGGGAACGTGAAGTGCTGAAACTGATTGCCCGCGGCTACTCGTATCGTGAGGTGGCGCGGGAACTGTTCATCTCCATCAAGACCGTGGAAACCCACGTCTCATCAGTGTTGCGGAAGCTCCAGTTGAGCAACCGTCACCAACTCACCAAGTGGGCTACGGACCGGCATCTGGTGTGAGCCGGGACCCCCTCACCCGCAGGACGCGGCCCGCCATCACCCCGGCGGATGGTCGGCGAGCCGCGGGCCCGGGGTTCAGATCTTGCGTTTCTTGAGCCAGCCCTGGACCGTCAGGATGATGATGGCGCCGACCACGGAGAAGATCAGACCGCGGATGGAGAAGATCCCCTGGTAGGAGGAATCGAAGATCAGCTGGCCGAGCCAACCGGCGAGCAGGGCACCGAAGGCACCGAGGGCGGCGGTGGCGACCCAACCGCCGCTTTCCTTCCCGGGCATGATCGCCTTGGCGATGCTGCCGCCGATCAGACCGACGATGACGTATGTGATGAGGGTTTGCATGTATCAAGCATGCCCCGCGGCGGGGTCGCACGCCATCAGGTGAACCCCCGGTCCATCCCCGTATCGGTCAGAACAGGGGCCGCCAGGGGCTGAGCAGGGATTCAGCGAACTTCTTCCACCAGGGCCGGCGGAGCCAGGTCTCGACGGTCAGCTCCACGGTGTTGCCCTCATCGACGGAGAAGACGTGTTCCATGTGGGAGGCCACACCGCGGTCGGTGATCTCGAGGTTCGCCTCGTAGTTGCCCCACAGGCTGAGGCGGTCCAGGTTCGCGGTTCCGATGGTGGACCAGGTGCCGTCTATCACCGCGGTCTTCGAGTGCACCATCGCCCCCTGGTAGAGGAACAGACGGATGCCGGAGTTCAACAGATCGGTGTAGAAACCCCGCGACAACCAGTCCGCCACGGCGTGGTTGGAACGGTCGGGCACGATGATCCGGACATCCACTCCGCGTTTCACGGCGTCCCGGAGTGCTGCCACCAGGTCGTCGTCGGGGATGAGGTAGGCGTGGGTCAGCCAGATGCGTTCGGTGGCACGGTCGATGGCCTCGAGGTACATGTTGCGGATCGGGTAGACCTGAATCCGGGGCACGTTCCGGTGCACCTTCAGCGGGGAGTCCCAACGCCGCTGCTGGTCGTTGGAGAGCCTGGGCAGTCCCTGCCTGCCGGCGTTCTGGTTCCAGAAGTCGACGAAGGCGTTCTCCAGCTCCGCGGCCCCCGGGCCGATCACGCGGGCGTGGGTGTCGCGCCACTGCTGCGCGTACAGTTTGCCGATGTTGTAGCCGCCGATGAATCCCTTCTCGTGGTCGACGATCAGGAGTTTCCGATGATCGCGTCCCCAGGTCCTTGGCGACCAAGGTTTCGGTAAGGCCGGGTGCCGGAGTGCGAGCACCCCCTCCGGCATCGTGAAGAACCGACGCGGCACCACAAGGTTCGCGAAATCATCCCAGATGACGTTGACCTCGACCCCGCGGGCCGCCGCCCGGCCCAGCGCATCCTTGAAGGCCTCACCCACCTCGTCGAACTTCCAGATGTAGGTCTCGAAGTTCACCACCTTCCGGGCACCGTCGATGGCGGCGAGCATGTCACGATAGAGTTCCTCGCCGAAGGTATAGACGGTGACCTCGTCCTGGCCGACGGCAACCGGTTTGGCGGGGGAGTAGGGGAAACGCCGTAGCTTCCGGTGCTTCTTCCGCAGCGACTCCCAGCCGGTGACCCCAATCATGAAGGCGAGTTGCGCCAGTAGCAGGCCGACGCTGATCCGGGGAATCACGACACGGAGGAACCTCAGGACTCGCCTCATGACGGCCAAGCCTATTACGGTGATGGCACGATGTCTGACTCCCTCTTCCCAGATCTTGCCGCCATTTTCGCGCCCGACGAGGCGGTCGTTGACACATCTTCCCCACGGGGTGCTGCGCGGGCCGTCGACGAGAGGGAACTGCTGGCGGGCCTGAACGAACCTCAACGAGAGGCCGTGGTCCATGCTGGTTCCCCCGTGCTGGTGGTGGCCGGCGCCGGTTCCGGCAAAACAAGGGTGCTGACCCGGCGCATCGCCCACCTGGTGGGGATCCGAGGGGTACACCCCGGCGCCGTGCTGGCCATCACCTTCACCAACAAGGCTGCCGCCGAGATGCGGGAGCGGGTGGCCGACCTGGTCGGGAACCGGGCGAAGCTGATGTGGGTCTCCACCTTCCACTCGGCCTGTGTGCGTATCCTGCGTTCCGAGATCGACCGGTTCGGCATCGCAAGATCCTTCTCCATCTACGACGACACCGATGCGAAACGTCTGGTGTCGCTGGTGATGCGGAACCAGGAACTCGATCCGAAACGATTCCCGGTGCGCGCCGTGATGAGCGCCATCAGCGGCTGGAAGAATGATCTGGTGGACTTCGAGACCGCGAAGGAACAGGCTGCTGGTCCGGTTGAGAAGGCCAACGCCGAGGTCTATGAGGACTACCAGGCGCGGTTGCGTGCCGCCAACGCCCTCGACTTCGACGACCTGATCATGACCACAGTGAACCTGTTCCAGGCGTTCCCCGAGATTCGTGAGAAGTACCGCCGCAGGTTCCGTCACGTGCTGGTGGACGAATACCAGGACACCAACCACGCCCAGTACGCGCTGATCCGTGAACTCTGCGGACACACCATCCCGTCGGACACGGGAGCTTTGACGGTGGAGCCGGCCGAGTTGATGGTGGTGGGCGACTCGGACCAGTCCATCTACGCCTTCCGGGGGGCAACGATTCGCAACATCCTCGACTTCGAGAACGACTTCCCGGGCGCCAGGACGATCGTGCTGGACCAGAACTATCGTTCCACCAACACCGTGCTCCAGGCCGCGAACGCCGTGATAGCCAGAAACCGAGGGCGCCGCGACAAGGCATTGTGGAGCGACCTGGGGGAGGGGGCCCCGATCGTTGGGTGGGTGGCCGACACCGAACACGACGAGGCGCAGTTCGTGGCGGGGGAGATCGACCGGCTCGTCGACGAGGGTCGTGCCCGCTATGGCGATGTCGCGGTGTTCTACCGCACCAATGCCCAGTCCCGGGCGCTTGAGGAGGTGTTCATCCGTGTGGGGATGCCCTACCGGGTGGTCGGCGGTGTGCGGTTCTACGAGCGCAGGGAGATCCGAGACGCCATCGCCTACCTCCGAGCCATCGCCAACCCCGCCGACGACGTATCGGTGCGGCGAATCCTCAACGTTCCAAAACGCGGCATCGGCAACCGGACGGAGGCTGCGGTCTCGGCGCTGGCCAGTGCGGAACGCATCTGCTTCTTCGACGCGCTCTCACGCAGTGAGGACGTGCCGGGCCTGGCGACCCGGTCGGTGAAACAGATTCGTGGTTTCGTGGACCTGATCGAACGGCACCGTGTGAAAATGGCCCAGGGTGATCCCGCCGACGAAATCCTCACCTCGGTGCTCACTGATTCCGGGTACCTCACGGAACTGCAGAACTCCACCGATCCCCAGGACGAAACGCGCCTGGAGAACCTGGAGGAACTGGTGAACGTGGCGGCGGAGTTCGTCGCCGCCGCGAACTCCGTCGATCTCGACGAGGACAACGAATCCGGGCTGGCGGCGGGAATGCCCGAACCTGATGCCTCGCTGCCCGCCTTCCTGGAGCGGATCGCCCTGGTGGCGGACTCCGACCAGGTGCCGGACGGGGAGGAGGGGCAGGGAGTGGTGACCCTCATGACTCTGCACACCGCGAAGGGCCTGGAGTTCGACACCGTGTTCCTCACCGGCATGGAGGATGGCGTCTTTCCCCATCTGCGTGCCATGGAGTCGCAGGACGAGCTGGAAGAGGAACGCCGGCTGGCCTACGTCGGCATCACGCGGGCCCGCACACTGTTGCACCTGTCTCGTTCCACGGTGCGGGTCACCTTCGGGCAACCGAGCTACAACCCGCCCTCCCGTTTCCTGGAGGAGATTCCGGCAGGGCTGATGGACTGGCGTCGTCTCGGTGAGACCCCGACCACGTGGGCTGCCAGTGATGCGGAACGCAGGTCACGGACCAGAGAAGCAATGAGTTTCGGAACCGGGGGCGGGAAACGCCCTGCGGTCAGCGACCTGGCCGTCGGGGACCGTGTGGCCCACACCGCTTTCGGGCTCGGAACGGTGATGGCCGTCCACGGGACCGGTCCGAAGCAACAGGTGGACGTGGATTTCGGGTCGGCGGGGAAGAAACGTCTCGCCATCAGTCACGCGCCCATGGAGAAACTGTAGGAACTCGAACAACGGGGTTCCGGGCGGATGCGCGGAACCCCGTGAACCGAGAAGGAGCTCAGAACCGTCAGCGGATGGTGACGCCTTGGCTGCGAAGAAACTCCATGGGATCGGTGGCCTTGTAGACGTCACCGGGGGTGGTACCTGCCGGGTAGTACTCGAAGTGCAGGTGTGGGCCGAAGCTGCGGCCTGTCACCCCGACATACCCGATCAGATCGCCGGCCTTGACCGCCTGCCCTGGTTTCACCACGACCTGCGATTGGTGCGCATACAGGGTCATGCCACCGTTCAGGTGCATGATCACCACGTTGTTGCCCGCCCAAGAAGCAGCGGTGGGGCTCAGCACGATTCCGGACGCAGCGGCATAGATGGGGGTTCCCACCGGTGCCGGGAAGTCCTGTCCCGTGTGGTATCGGGCCCAGGCGCCGGTTTGTCCGAAGGTGGAGCCGATGGAGTAGTTCTCCTTGAGCGGCAAGGACCCGCCGCTGGCGGAAGCGGCCGCCAGATCCTCGGGGGAGATCTGAGAGGTGTCGACACCGGCCTTCTTGAGCGAGTCGCGAGCAGCGCCGAGACGCTCCTCGGCCGCTTTCTTCTCGGCTTCGAGTTTCTCCGCCTGCGCTGCCACGAGCTTGAGGTCGGCCTCCATCAGTTGTTCGCGTTCAGTGGCGGTCTCGTCCGCGCTGGTCTCCAGGGCGCTGTCCCGGGAGGATTTGAGGGAGGCGTCGTGTTCTTTGGCATTCTCATCGGCCACCGCGGAGTCCAGGTTGCCTCGAACCCCGGAGCGGGAAGAGTCACCCGAGTGACCGAAACCCTGCTCCACCGCTTGGGCGGCGGCCTCCGGGACGGCGGCATCGCTGGCCACCTGATCGGACACGGCCTCGCTCCCGGAGGTCCGGGAATACCAGGCCCAGGTGAACAGGGTTCCGACTGCCAGCAAACCGGCCAGACCGGAAGCGATCGAGACTCGCCCGAGACGTCGGCGTCGTCTCGAGGGAGGAGTTGTGGAAGCTTCCACGACCTCGTTCAGATCGGATTCCTCGTCAGGGAGGAGGTCGGAACAGTCGACCTCGACCATGGCCCGTTTCGGGGCGGTGGTCTTTTCCGTGTGATTCAAGGCAGTTCTCCGCATCTTGATGGTCATCCAACGGGAACCTTAGCAATTCTCAGTAAGCTCTCAAAATTAGGGATTCGGTCCGGTTGATTCCTGACCCAATCGGGCACTCGGCCAGTGCAAACCCTGACCCTCGGGAGACTCCGTGGACGGCTTCCGTGAGATTCTGCGGGGCCGGCTGCGAAGTGTCGCAAAACGAAGTTCCGCGGATGCGCTGATCGTCCTGGTGACTGGGAATGTGGGTTGCGGTATCCCTGGCGAGCGCGATTCGACGTATCGCAGGGTGTACGGGCCCTAGCCCTGTGCAGTGCGCTGGCCGACCCTGACGGCCAAGGTCTTGAGCTGATCCTCACTGAACTTGCTTTCCCCGACGCCGGTGAACAGCAGATAGCTGACGGCTGCCCCGGATCTGGCGACTATCAACTGGTATGGCCTTTGAGAGCCGTCGTCGGAGACCTGCTGCTTGATGTCGAAAAGCCGAGCCGTCACTGCTGGACCATCGCTACCGTCGGTGGTCACGGGGCTCAGTTCCGTGACCTTTGCGGCCGCGACCCTCTTGGCGCAGGAGGCCAGATTCTCCGAGATCAGATCCCCGAAGGTGGTGGCGGCGGTTGCATCGGCGAAGGCGAAACGGTACTGGGTGATGCCGAAAACCTTGAAGGTCTCGTCGGAGGAGCCGACTGTGTAGGAGCGTTGCTTGCGGTCGGTGGGTCCCTGCTCGCTGGTCAGGTTCACACCCTCACATCCCATACCGGAGGACTCCACCTCTTTCAGGCTGCCCCCGCTCCAGGCCAGGTGTCCCGGGGCGATGATCGGGATGTCGTTCGGGATCAGCCAGCCCTGTGGGTTGGCGGCGGGTGGGGCCGCCGGGGCGACCGCGGGAGTGGTGGGACAGGTGCCGGCCGCGGTTTGACAGGTCTCGGTCAGGGAGCGTCGCAGGGCGTTCGCCGCACTCATTGGATCGACGGTGTCGTTGTTCCGGGCCACGTCGAGCAGGCTGATCACCTTGCCGGTGCGCACCAGGAGAATCGTGTGATGCTGGGCGATGTCCTCCTGGACGACGCTCATCTGCAGCACCTCGTCGCCGAGCTGGGTAACGGCGGAGGAGCCCGTGATCAAGGCAGGAATCGCGGAACAGGACGCCAGGGACGTGGCGCGCTGCTCGTAGATCTTCTTGGCGGTCTCCTCGTTGGCGTAAGCGTCGACCTGGTGTATCAGGGCCAGCTTGTCCTCCTGCTGTGTCCCGATTGCGCGCTGAAGAGTAGCCGTCGTGTTGATCTCTGCCGGGTCGGAGTCCAGGCAGTTCACCTTGCGAAGCGTCTCCTTGCCCTTCTCCGTGATGGTCTGGGTGACGCTCCAGCTGGCGGCCGGTTCGATGAGGGCCGCATCAGAGATGTCGAGAAGCGAGGTGTCCGCGAGACTGACCGGTTCGCTGGCGACCTCCGAGGTACTCGGATTGGCGCTGTCGGCAGCACTCGGACCCGCCAGTCGGGAGAACATGAAGATCCCGCTCGCTATCAGGACCGCCGCTGCGACTGCCGCCACCACCCACGTGGTGAGCATCCGCCTGTGAAGTGAGATCCAGCCTGTTACGGTCGCGGATTTCTCGCGCCGCTCCCAACGGGAATCCTCCTCCGGCCGGAAATCATTGGGTTCCGGCTCGGCGGCCCGAGCAGGAGAACGATGCGCTGCTGCTCGGGGCTGATGGGTTTCTCGGGCCGGTCGGGAGGGCTGTTCGGGCCAGCCGGCCCAGGAGGAGACCGGCTGCTGGGCCTGGCGCTGGGGGCCCACTCTCGGTGGTGAGGAGGGGGAAATCGCGGCGTGAACGGCGGTTTCGGATCCGGAGTCATGATCCGCCGGGGTGGTCTCGTCATTGAGGCCATCCCATCTCATGGCTCTCCTGCCGGCCCCGGAGCCCGGTACGGCCCGTCGCTCCGTGCCGGGGAGGACCGGGGCCGGGACTACGGTTTCCTGAAAGGAGGAAGGGGGGCGGGTGAACGGCGAGTCGATGTCATCGGCGGCGCCGCGTCGGGCCCGGCCTGCGTGCCCACTGCGTGTATCGTCGACGCCGTCCGGCTGGGCGTCGTCCGCCGAGAATGCCCTGCGGGGACGCTGCTTGCCGGAGTCAGTCATGTTCACCTCCACGCGGACGACGAAACCGCCTTCCGGGCGGCATCTCACTGGTACAGGTTACCCATGACTTCGGTGATCTGCTGGATCGAGGAAGGAGGCTGGTGTGGCGGAACGCGGTTCCCGGCATCGGATGATAGCCGTGGATGTGGATGAGGCCGCCCGTGTAGCGATGCCCCAGGTGACCATCCCGTGGTTCATATTGGCCCCTCTGGGAGCGCTCGCGATGGTGGCCGGAGGGTGGCTTCTGATGGCGGGCCCTGCGGCGCTGGGGTGGTTGACCTCCCCGAACTCGCAGCTGCCCGATGCGCTCGGGCTGGCATCTCGCATTTTGCTGCTCGCCAACGGGGCGGCGACCATGATCGGGGGGCAGCTGGTGAGCATTGCGCCGCTCGGGTTGAGCCTGGTCCTGCTGCTGCTTGGGATTCCCGTCTCCGGGTTGGCGGCCCGCTCCGCCCTCGACGAGACCGCCGATCTGCGGGGACTGGTGCTGAAGATTGGTGGCACCTACGCGGGCACCTATGCCATTTCCGTCACCCTGATCGCATTCATCGTTCCGGAGACCTCGGTGATCCGCACCCTGCTGGGAAGCCTCCTGATCGGTGTCACCTCCGGATTCTGGGGTGCCGCGCGTGCCATCGGGTACGACCTCGGTGAGCAGTGGCCCGCGAGGTTGCGTCCGCTGCCCCGGGCGGTCGGGGTGGCCACCCTCACCGGAGTGGGAACCGGAGCCGCGCTCCTGACGGTTGTGCTCTTCCTGGGACGCGACCGCATCGCCAGTATTGCCGACGGACTTGGTGGCGACGTCACGGCGGGGATCCTGCTTGTCGTCACGCAGCTGATCTGGCTCCCGAACCTGGTCATCTGGGCCATGGCCTGGACGCTGGGAGCGGGAGTCACCCTGGGAGAGGGGACGCTGCTCAACATGAACGGCACGAGCCTCGGATTCCTGCCATCCATCCCGGTGCTCGGCGCGGTCCCCGAACAGGGCCCGGTGCCGGACCTGGCCTGGCTGTGGCTGCTGGGCGGAGCAGTCGCGGGTGTGCTGGCGGGGCTCATCGTCACGCTGAAGCGCACCTCCGAGCGGTTCTACGAAACCGCGCTCGCCGGGGGTCTGGCCGGGATCGCCGCAGGGGCCCTGCTGTTCCTGCTGGCCTGGTTCTCATCGGGTGGCTTGGGGACGCAGCGTCTCTCCCGCATGGGGGTCGGCCTCGACAGCCTGGCGATAACTGCGCCCTGCATCCTGGGGCTGGCCGGGTTGGTGACGGGTCTCGTGGTGGGACTCGTCAGGCGAGAGTGGCCGACGTGGCGGAGGGGTGATCCCGAAGCCGAGGAGGAGACTGCCGAGCAGCGGCGCGGGAAAGACGCCGGGGTGTCGGGGAACAGCTGATCGGTCGTGATGCTCTCACCGGTGGCAAAAGCCTCAAGACATTGTCCGGGGCATTCTTGTCGGCAGCGGTTTCGGGGAGCGGTGTGGCTCGTGAGCGCAGAAGGGTTCCTCCGCCAGGTAGTCGCCCGTCATTGCGTAGGCGCGGGCACGTGAGCCACCGCAGAAGGAACGGTATGAGCAGATGCCGCACTTGCCCTTGAGCCGGCTGCGGTCGCGCAGCGTCGTGAACAGTGGGGAGTGACGGTAGACGTCCTCAATGTTGTCGGTTCGGACGTTGCCTGCCTTGATGGGCAGGAAACCCGATGGATAGATGTCTCCGACGTGGGAGATGAACATGAAACCGTCGCCGTCGTTGACGTTGCGGGCGCGGCCGATGCCGTCCTGCTGCGAGTAGTGCATCCCGGAGGTCAGCACGTCCAGGTCGGTGTCCGTCCCGGCCCGTGCCTCGGCGCGTTTGCGCTGCATGACGACCCGCGAATACTGGGGAGCAGCGGTCGCCTTGATGTCGAAGGAAGCGGTCCTGGACAAGTCGTAGAGCTGGTTGAAAACGGCCTCGAATCCCTCGGCAGAGGCGACGTCCTCCTTCCTGGCGTCCCATCGGGACCAGGAAGAAAACCTCCCAGAAGACGATTCCCAGCTCCCTCATGAGCCGGCACATGGCCTCCATGTCGTCGAGGTTGGCCTTGCGGACCACCGTGTTCACCTGGGTGGTCAGGCCGATCTCCTGGGCCTCGCGGAGGATGCGCAGGCCGTGCGCGAAACTGCCATTCACGCGGCGGAACTCGTCGTGGATGGTCGCGTTCGAGCCGTCGAGACTGACCGCCAGCCGGCTCAGGCCCGCGTCCTTGAGTGCCTGGAGCTGCTCGCGCGAGGCGAGCGACGTGGTGGCGGGGGTGATGGCCATGCGTAGTCCGATGTCGGCGCCGTGCCGCACCAGGTCGATGATGTCCGGGCGTTTGAAAGCGTCCCCGCCGGAGAAGACGAACACCACGCGCCCGAACCTCCGTACGTCGTCGAGGAGCTTCATCCCCTCCGCCGTGGTCAGTTCGTTCGGGTTTCGCAACGGTTGCGCGGAGGCGCGGCAGTGGCGGCAGGCCAGGTCGCAGGCCTGGGTGGTCTCCCAGATCACGATGAACGGGGCCCGGTCGAAGTCCAGGTTCGGGCGGGCACCGAAGGGTTTCCCGTGCGGATGACCTGTCCGGTGCGAATGGGGATGCGACATGTCTCGACGCTAGCGCTCCGGCGAACGACAGAACTTGCGAGGGGGAGTGTCGCCAAGTGGGTTTTGAGGCGATGATGTCGTTTCCCCGGGTCGCGGGAGGTTTTCGTTTCTCGGCCCACGGACGCTGCTGCTCCCGGAGGCCGGGTCTCTCGGGCGGGAGAGGGCAACTGGCGATACGGTTGTGCGGTGACGACTCGCGTGGTGGTGCTGGTTTCCGGGTCGGGGACCCTGCTGCAGGCTCTTCTCGACGCCGTTTCGGCGGGGGAGGTGGATGCCCGGGTCGTGGCGGTGGTCTCCGACCAGCCCGCCGCCCACGCCCTGGAGCGGGCCCGCGCCGCGGGGGTGCCCGCCGTCGCCCATCCCTACGCAAAGGGATCGGACCGCGACGTGTGGGATGCCGAACTGACCGGGATCGTCGCCGGCTTCGAGCCGGACCTGGTGGCCTCGGCGGGGTTCATGAAGCTGCTGGGGCCCAGTTTCCTCGCCCGTTTCGGGGGACGCACCATCAACACCCATCCCGCGTTGCTGCCCAGTTTCCCCGGTATGCACGGGCCGAGGGACGCCCTGAACCACGGGGTGAAGGTCTCCGGCGCCACGGTCTTCCTCGTCGACTCCGGGGTGGACACCGGTAGGATCCTGGCCCAGGGGGCTGTCGAGGTGTTGCCCGACGACACCGTCGAAACCCTTCACGAACGCATCAAGGTGGTGGAACGCCGCCTGCTGGTGGAGACCGTGCGTGCCTGGAACGAAGGAGAGAAATGACCGACCGGATTCGGCTGCGCCGCGCGCTGCTCAGCGTCTACGACAAGGAGGGCCTGGAGGAACTGGCCACCGCCCTCCACGGCGCCGGGGTGGAGCTGGTCTCCACGGGATCCACCGCGACCCGGATCGCCGCGGCGGGGATTCCCGTGACCCCCGTCGAGCAGCTGACGGGATTCCCCGAATGCCTCGGCGGCCGCGTCAAGACACTCCATCCGCGCATCCACGCCGGTATCCTCGCCGACCGCCGCCTGCCCGCCCACGTCTCCCAACTCGAGGAACTCGGCGTCGCCCCCTTCGACCTGGTGGTGGTGAACCTCTACCCGTTCGAGGCCACCGTCGCATCCGGTGCCGGGACCGACGAATGCGTCGAACAGATCGACATCGGCGGGCCCTCGATGGTGCGCGCCGCCGCGAAGAACCACCCGAGCGTCGCGGTGGTCACCTCCACATCGCAGTACCCCGCCGTCCTGGCCGCCCTCGCCGACGGTGGTTTCACCCTCCAGCAACGCCGCGACCTCGCCACCGAGGCCTTCCGCCACACCGCTTCCTACGACATCGCCGTCGCATCCTGGATGGGGGCCACCGTGGCCACCCCGGCCGGGGACGGGTTCCCGGCATGGCTGGGAGCGGCCTGGGTGAAGAAACAGGACCTGCGCTATGGCGAGAACTCCCACCAGGCGGCGGCCCTCTACACCTATCCTCCTGGACCGGAGGGAATCGCCCAGGCCGAGCTGCTGCACGGCAAACCCATGAGCTACAACAACTACACCGACGGCGAGGCCGCCTACCGCGCCGCGAGCGACTTCACCGAGCCGTGCGTCGCGATCATCAAACACGCCAACCCGTGCGGGATCGCGGTGGGCGCCGGCATCGCGGAGGCCCACCGCAAGGCCCACGCCTGCGACCCGGTTTCCGCCTACGGAGGAGTCATCGCCGCCAACCGCCCAGTCACCGCCGAACTGGCCGAACAGATCAAGGACATCTTCACCGAGGTCGTGATCGCCCCCGGCTTCGAACCGGAGGCCTTGGCGATCCTCACCGCGAAGAAAAACCTGCGACTGCTGAGGGCCATCCCCTACACGCACCGGGAACGCGTCCTCCACCCCATCTCCGGGGGAGCCCTGCTCCAGCGACCCGACCGCATCGACGCTCCCGGTGACGACCCCGCGAACTGGGAACTCAAGGCGGGCGAGGCGGTCGACGAGGCGACCCTGGCCGATCTGGCCTTCGCGTGGCGGGCCTGCCGCGCCGTGAAGTCCAACGCCATTCTCTTGGCCCACGACGGCGCCTCCGTCGGCGTCGGCATGGGCCAGGTGAACCGCGTCGACTCGTGCCGCTTGGCGGTTGAGCGCGCAGGGGAGCGGGCAGCCGGGTCGGTGGCCGCATCCGATGCCTTCTTCCCCTTCGCCGACGGGCCGCGAATCCTGATCGACGGTGGCGTCCGGGCCATCGTCCAGCCGGGTGGCTCCCTGCGCGACCAGGAAACCATCGCTCTGTGCGCCGAACACGGCGTCACGTTGTACTTCACCGGCACCCGTCACTTCTTCCACTGAGGCAGGGAAAAATGACTGCGGTAATCCTTGACGGCAGGGCCACGGCCGCCGCCATCAAAACGGAACTGAAGCAGCGGGTGGGCCGGCTCCGCGCCCTGGGGGTGGTACCCGGGCTGGCGACGGTGCTCGTCGGTGACGATCCGGCCAGCCAGAACTACGTGCGCATGAAACACCGCGACTGCGAACAGGTGGGCATCGCCTCCATCCGGGTGGAGCTGCCCGCCGATGTCACCGCCGCGCAGCTGGAGGAGGCCGTCGCGGCGCTCAACACCGACCCCTCCTGCACCGGGTACATCGTGCAGCTTCCCCTGCCGGGGCATCTCGACGAGAACCGGGCGCTGGGGCTGATCGACCCGGACAAGGACGCCGACGGTCTGCACCCGATCAACCTGGGGCGGCTCGTGCTGAACGAACCCGCCCCCCTGCCCTGCACCCCGCTGGGCATCGTGGAGCTGGTGCGCCGCCACGGCATCGAGTGGCGGGGGGCGGAGGTGTGCGTGGTGGGCCGCGGCATCACGGTGGGGCGTCCCCTCGGGTTGATCCTGACCCGTCGCAGCGAGAACGCCACGGTCACCCTGTGCCACACCGGCACTCGCGACCTGGTTGAACACACCCGCAGGGCCGACATCGTGGTGGTAGCGGCCGGGGTGCCGGGCATGATCACCGCCGACATGATCCGTGAAGGCGCAGTGTGCATTGATGTCGGTGTCAGCCGAGTCGAGGGCAGGACCACCGGGGACCTGGCCCCGGACGTGTGGGACAAGGCGGCCTGGGTCACCCCGAATCCCGGCGGGGTGGGCCCCATGACCCGCGCCATGCTGCTCAGCAATGTCGTCGACCGCGCCGAGGTGCTTCATGCAGACCCCAACGGTTAACCGTCTCCCGACGAACCCATGGCCGCTGGCGGCCGTGCTCGGCGTGTTCACAATCGGCGTGTTGATCGCGGGTTTCGGGAACTGGCGTTACGGGGCGGTGGTGATGGCCGCGGCGACCCTGCTCGCGGGGATCGCCCGGATGCTCCTGCCACGCCGTGTCTCGGGCCTGCTGGTGGTCCGGCGCCGCTGGATGGACATCACCATCCTCTTCAGTTTGGGTACTGCGATCGGTGTGCTGGCGTTGGTGGTTCCCCCCGGCACATGAGATGCGGCGGCGGGCGATAGGCTCGGAGATGGACACCACCGTCGAAAGAAAGGTCCGCACGATGAGCACTGAGGCTCCCGTCAAGATCGCAGTGACCGGCGCAGCCGGCCAGATTTGCTACAGCCTGCTGTTCCGGATAGCCAGCGGTTCCCTGCTGGGCGATCGGCCCATCGAGCTGCGTCTGCTGGAGATCACCCCGGCCCTGAAGGCCCTGGAGGGTGTCGTCATGGAACTCGACGACTGCGCCTTCCCGAACCTGAAGAACGTCGTCATCGGCGATGACCCGAAGAAGGTCTTCGACGGCGTCAACCTGGCGATGCTGGTCGGCGCCATGCCTCGCAAGGCCGGCATGGAACGCGGTGACCTGCTGAGCGCCAACGGCGCCATCTTCACCGCCCAGGGCAAGGCCCTGAACGAGGTGGCCGCGGACGACGTCCGTGTGCTGGTGACCGGCAATCCCGCCAACACCAACGCGCTGATCGCATCCAGCAACGCCCCCGACATCCCGAAGGGGCGTTTCAACGCCCTCACCCGTTTGGACCACAACCGCGCGAAGTCCCAGCTCGCCCAGAAACTCGGCCGTCCCGTCGAGGAGGTCAAGAAGATGACCATCTGGGGCAATCACTCCTCCACCCAGTACCCCGACATCTTCCACGCCGAGGTGGGTGGGAAGAACGCCGCCGAGCTGGTGAACGACGAGGCCTGGATCGAGTCCACTTTCATCCCGACGGTCGCCAAGCGCGGCGCGGCCATCATTGAGGCCCGCGGCCTGTCGTCCGCTGCCTCCGCGGCGAACGCCACCGTCGAGCACATGCGTGACTGGGTGCTCGGCACCCCCGACGGCGACTGGGTTTCCATGGCGGTTCCCTCCGACGGCTCCTACGGGGTCGCCGAGGGCGTCATCTCCTCCTTCCCGTGCGTCGTCAAGAACGGCACGTACGAGATTGTCCAGGGTCTCGAGATCGACCCATTCTCCCGCGCCAAGATCGACGCCTCCGTCGCCGAACTGCTCGACGAGCGCAAGGCGGTCCAGGAACTCGGCCTGATCTGAGATCCGGCAGGAGCACAAAGGTGCCCGGCGGGTTCTCTGCCGGGCACCTTTTGTTGTCCTGATGGTGTTGGCCCGGATCGCGACGAAAGCGACCCGGGCCAACCAGTTCGTGGGTCAGAGCCCCAGCTCGCCAGCGAAGTCACCGGCTTCCAGGCGGGCCTTGACCAGGCTGAGGAAGTGGGCGGCCTTGGCGCCGTCGATGAGGCGGTGGTCGTAGGTGAGCGACAGGTACATCATGTCCCGGATGGCGATGGTGTCGCCGCCCAGGGCGTCGGTGACCACCACGGGCCGCTTCACCAGCGCGCCGGTGCCGAGGATCGCGACCTGCGGCAGGTTGATGATCGGGGTGTCGAACAGGGTTCCCGCCGAACCGTAGTTGGTGATGGTGAAGGTGCCGCCACTCAACTCGTCGGGTCCGACCTTCCCGGCGCGGGTGCGGGCCGCCAGGTCGCCGATGCGTTTGGCCAGCCCGGCCAGGTTCAGGTCACCGGCGTCGTGGATGACGGGAACCATCAGGCCGCGATCGGTGTCGACGGCGATACCGATGTTCTCCTGCGACGCGTAGGTCACGGTGCCCGCCTCGAAGTCGGCCGACGCGTTGAGCGTGGGCATCGCCTTCAGGGCCTCGATGGTGGCCTTCGTGATGAACGGCAGATAGGACAGGGAAGCTCCCTCGCGTTTCTTGAACTCGTCCTTCGCCACCTTGCGCAGCTTCGAGATGGCGGTTACGTCCACCTCAACCGTGGCGGTGAGCTGCGATGCCACCCGCAGTGACTCCGTCATCCTCTCCGCGATCACCTTGCGCATCCGAGACAGCTTCTCCGTGGTGCCGCGCAGTTTTGCCGCATCCTCAGAGACCGCGGCCACCTGGGGAGCCGCTGCGGGCGCGGGCGCTTCCGCAAGGGCGGTGGGGGCGGGCGCGGATGCGGCCTTCTTGGTGGCCTCGGCCGCGTCGAGGATGTCCTGTTTGCGGATGCGACCCCCGACGCCGGTCCCCTGGACGGAGCTCAGGGAGACACCGTGCTCAGCAGCGAGTTTGCGGACCAAGGGGGTGACGTAGACCCCCTCGTCGGCGGAGGCGCGGCGCGCAGTGACCGGTGCGGCGGGCGCGGGAGCATGCGATGCGTCCGTGGGCTCCGAGGGAGCCGCGGACGCGACGGGAGCTGGTGTGGGAGCGGTGGCCGCAGGTGCCGGGGGGGCGGTTGCGGCATCACCGACCAGCGCCAGGACGGCGCCCACTGCAGCGGTCTCGTCTTCCCCGACGCGGATCTCCAGGAGGGTGCCCGCGACGGGGGAGGGGATTTCGGTGTCGACCTTGTCGGTGGAGACCTCCAGGAGGGGTTCATCCACCTCGATGGTCTCTCCGACGGCCTTCAGCCAGCGGGAGATGGTGCCTTCGGTGACCGACTCGCCCAGTGCTGGGAGTGTTACTTCAGTTGACATGTGAATAATGGCTCCTTTTGTGTCTGGCGCGTCGCTATCCGCTCCAAGCCTATCCTTCAATCAGGCGTGCATGTGCAGGGCCGACCCGGCGAGGGCGAGGTTCGCCTCAGCCAACGCCTCGCTGAGACTCGGGTGCGGGTGGACCAGTTCCTTCACGTCGTCGGGGGTGGCCTGCCAGCCCACCATCAGCGTACCCTCTGCTATCAGTTCGGCGATCTCTTCGCCGACGACGTGAACACCGACCAGTGCGCCACCCGGACGCCGGATGATCCGCACCAGTCCCGCGTCACGATCTCCGGGGGCCAGCATCAGGGCGCGGGCGTTGCCGCGCAGATCGAAGTCAGAGACCTCGCAGCCCCCGGTCGCTGCGGCCTGCTCCCGGGTCAACCCCACCGATGCGAGTTGCGGGCTCGAATAGGTGATCCGCGGGATGTCACGGTCCTCGGGGGGTCGGGGTTGGAGGGGATGCCCACCCGACAGATGGGCCAGGTGTTCGGCCAGGAAGATGCCGTGCGCGTAGCCGCGGTGCGCCAGCTGCGGGCCCGCGACGAGATCCCCGACCGCGAACACCTGCGCGGCGGTGGTGGCGAGTTCCCGGGTGACGCTCACGTGTCCCGTGGGTGCGACGGTGACACCTGCCTCCTCCAGCCCCAGGCCGTCGGTGACGGGGCGACGCCCCACCGCGATCAGCGCGACATCCGCGGTGACGGTCCCGTCGGGCAGTTTCAGGTGCACCTGGTCACCATCGCGGACGATACCCTCGGTTTTCGCTCCGAGCCGCAGGCCGACGCCCCGGGCCCTCAGGCGTCGTTCCAGCACGGCGACGAGGTCCGGATCCTCGGTCGGGAGCAGGTGCGGTGCGGCCTCCACCAGGACCACGTCGACCCCCAGGTCGCGCCAGAGGGACGCGAACTCGACCCCGATCACGCCGCCGCCCAGGATGACCGCCCGTTCGGGAAGCCGCTCCAGGCGCAGCGCGTGCTCGCTGGTGAGGATGCGTTCCCCGTCGGTCGGGAGGCCCAGCGTCACGGGGGCCGATCCGGTTGCCAGGACGACGTTGCGGGCGCGCAGCAACTCCCCGTCGACGTCGAGGGCAGGCCCTTCGGCATCGACCACCAGCCGACCGTGTCCCGGGATCACCCGGATGCCGCGGGAGCGGATCAAACCGGTCAGCCCGCGGTGCAGCCCCGAGACCAGGGAGTCCGCGAAGCCCCGCACCTTGGCGGTGTCCACTCCGGTGAGGATGGCACCGATTCCCAACCTGTCGGCCTTGGCGACGGTGGTGCGGGTCTTGGCCGCCTGCAACCACGCCTTGGTGGGGATGCAGCCCCTGTGTAGGCAGGTGCCGCCCAGATCCTTCTCCTCCACCAGTGTCACGTCCATTCCGAGTTGCGCGGCCCGCAGGGCGGTCGTGTAACCGGCGGGTCCTCCGCCCAGAATGGCCAGGTCATGAACTTGCGTCATGCGGGACAGTCTTCCATCCTCCCGGCATAATGTTCGGGTGGGTTGGTTCTCGAAGCGCAGGGTCGCTGCAAAGGTCGCCAAGGAGCAGAGGGAAGTGGACGGTGTGCTCCTCGACCATCTCGACGGCTTTGTGACGACCCGCCGGGGTGTCGAGGCCTGGTTGGAGCAGCCCACCAGTTTCAACAAGCCGTCGATCCTGCTGGTGGCCGCCGACGGGGAATCAACCCGGCGTGCCATTCCGTCGATCGCCTTCGGGCATGACTTCGCATCCCGCCACGACATCCCCGCTTACGATGCGGGCGTGGTGCCATATCCGCAGCGTATGCGCGAGTATGGGACGCGGAAAAGGAGATTCTCCGGATAGCACCGGTCAAACAGGGGGAACCGCGACCTGAGTCAACTGAGGAATGCGCCCCTCCGCGTAACAGCGGCCCGCGGTTTCTTCACCCGGAGAGATGAGTCGAGCTCGCCGCAGGCCACGGCACTGGAATGCCGGGGGCGACTCGAGCACTGCTGATTCCCCGGTTGCTCTTTCCCAGGCGGAAACGTACTCGTCCCTTCAGAACCGTTCCTGATGTGGCCTTCCCATCCACCAGAGGCTCTGCGGGGAAAAGAGTGAACGTCCAGACGTCGTTGTAATCGCTGTCGGGTATCGTCCCGGCCGGTGATTGAAGCAGACGCGCCCCCCACAGCTGGCGGGTCATGGCGTCGCGGGTGTCGTGTCCCAGAACCTCGAAACGCCGCCGCTCCGCATCCCGGACATCCACGTGGCTTCCCGCCGAGATGCCCTGGGGACCGATGACCGAGACGAACGGGGTCCACGGAACCCCGGGGATGGTGAGATCGACGCCTCGCCCTAGCGCAGGGTCCACGAAATCCTCGCCGAGGTCGGGGCTCTGCTGCTTCCGGACCGCAGGGGAAAGAGGGGAACGGGTGTCGATTTTTCCTGGGGAAGGGACCAGCAGCAGTCCGAACTCCGTCCTCTCCCCGAACCGGAATGTCGCGAAATGTTCCCGGAGCGCTGCCGCCGCACGTTCGGCGTGTTTCCACCAGTCATCGTCCCGGATGCCTTCGAGGTGTTCTACCGGGGTGGGTAGCCCATGAACCGCGAGCATCTCCCGGACAGCCGGGCTCATCCACCCCGACCGGGCCATACGGTCGAGCTCGACTTCCCGGAATGTCATGTGCATGGGGGCTCCTGGGTTTCGCATCGACGGATCAGGCGCCTTCCCGGGTCGGTGAGGTGGCGCCGGGTGCCGCTTCAAACTATCAGTCACGGGGTCTTTTCGTGGGGACGAAGTGGCGATGCCCAAGGGCCTCGGCGCGGCGCTCCCCGAGCGTGTGCCCGGGAGTCAGTGCCGATCATCGAGGAAACGAAGGATGACCTCGGCGCTGCGTCGTGCCCCGTCGATGCCTCGCGTCAGGGCGGCCAGCTCTCGCGCGCGTCGCCGCAGAGTGGTGTCGGTGAGCAGCCGTTCCACCAGGGAGGGGATCCTGCGCCGGCGGATGTCGCGCATGGTGAAGGCCAGCGCGTTGCCGAAGTCCACGCATTCCTCGATGTTGAGTTTCTGCTCCATCTGCATGCCGATGCCTGCGAAAGGGACACCCGAGGCGCAGGCCGTCTGCACCGTCCCCTCGCCCCCGTGGATGAGTGACGCGTCGATGAGACCGCCCAGTTTGTGGGCGGGGAGGAAATCGAAGACAAGAACCGAGGGAGGTAGCCCACGACGATCCCGCGGGGTGAGGTACCTGCCTGCCGTGGAGACGACGTCCACATCGAGATCCCCGAGGGCGGTGAGCAGCGGAAGCACCACCTCGCGGCGGGCGGAGGAACCCAGGCCCACGTGGATGAGCGGCCGTCTGTGTTCCCGGGCGAGTTCCTCCACTTCCGGGGGCAGGGTCCCGGCGGCGTGGGCGTAGATGGGGCCGACCGCTACTTCACCGGGCACCAGGGGCCGCCCGTCCAGCAGGGGGAACAGAGAGGCGATCGGTGCCAGATCGGCGTCGAGCATTGCTGCGGTGTGTCGGGGAAGCCGGAGACCGTGCTCGCAGGCCACGCGGCGGAAAGCCGCTGGTTTCCACCGGAGATGCCTGGCGAGTTTCCCGGCCAGGAACCCTGCGAGGCGGTTGATGCGACGAGAGACGGGACCTGCGTGCACGCACAGCGGAAGGCTGGAGACCGAGGCCAGATGGCTTGCACTCAAGGGGTAGGGACGCAGGTACACCAACGGCACCCTGGCGATCCTGGCTGACAGCAGAAGGGTGAGGGTCGTCCCGATGATTACCGCGTCGGGTTGCCAGCGCGCAATCAGGTCCAGTTCGTTTCGCACGCGGGTGCGCACCATGTGCGTCGTGAACGGAAAACGCAGCGAACGCCCCTGTTCGAAGGCGAAGAACCCGGCGGCCAGGGCATCGTCCACCTCGGGGGTGAGGAGGTCGAGATCGAAACCCGCCTCCCGGATGTAGGAGGCATAGGTGCGGGAGTACCCCATGAAACGCACGTCGTGCCCCGCCCGGGTGAGTGCTCGGGCCACCTCGACCCCGCGGGACGTCTCACCCAGGTTGAAGGTCTCGGGGGCGAAGAGGAAACGCCACCCGGGCGTGCCGGTGCTCACGGATTCCCCTTGGGTGGGGACGCGATGTGCCCGGCCTGCTGGGCGAAGAACGCGCCGATCCTCCGGCTGCCGGTGCGCTCCGCGACGCTGTCCGTGCGCATGTTCCACGCCAGGAAACGGAGCATGTCGGCCCTGTGCGGTGCGAAAGGGCGGGCCAGCAGCGCCACCGCGTCCAGGGTACGGGAGGGCAGACGGGTGATCCTGGGGCGGGTGCCGAGGGCATCGAACGCCAATTCGGCGATCTCGCGGAAACTCAGCTCCTCCGGGCCACCGACCTCCCTGGTGCCGCCGTCACCCCGGCAGATGTGATCGACGCACACCGCCGCCAGATCCGCCCCGTGGATCGGGGTGATGTGCGCCCCGGGTGCCGTCAGCGCCACCCGGCCCCGGTGCGCCATCAGCAGCAGCTGCGCCAGGTCGGAGAAATAGCCGCTCGGACTGACGACCATTCCCGTCACCGGTGAGGAACGGAGCTCGGCCACGAAGGCGCACTTCGCGCGGGTGAGTCGCGCCGGGCACCGCTCCGCCCCCAGCGCGTGCACGTACAGGAAGACCCCCACCCCGTTCCTCTCCGCGGCCCGCAGCATGCCGAGGTTGGCGTCGTGATCGATCTTCCACGGATCGGTTCCCTGCCTGGTGACCCCAAGCGCCGAGACGACGCTGCTCACGCCTGCGGTCAACCGGTTGGGAAGGTCCGGGTCCCGCACATCGCCGACGATCTGCTCGTCGATCAGCCCCGACAGCGAGGGGGCGCCCCAGGCGCCGGGGTTCGCCGCGCGCTGTGCGTCCCGGACCACGGCCCGGATCCGGCGACTGCGTCGGTGCAGTTCCGCGGCGAGATGGCGTCCCAGATAACCGGTGGCGCCCAGCAGGAGGACATCCGGGGCGCTCACTGGTCCGCTGCCTTGAGCATCCGGGTCAGGAGCACGCCGGTGATCCGGGCGCTGTCGTCCATGTGTTCGGGATGGGCGGCGAACCACCGGTCCAGCGCCACCACCATGTTCCATGTGAGTTCCACGTGAAGGTCGGCTGGGAGATCCCGCTCGAGCCTTCCGAGGGCGCGGCCGCGCTCCACCATGAGCGTGCACCACTGGTGGGCGGCTCGTTCGAACCGATCCCGCGTCGCCGACGGTGGCGCGTCGCGCAGGTGGAAGATCACGGGAACGGCGGCCAAGTCCTCGTCGCGGCAGGCCCTGCCGAGGGCATCCACGAGGGCGAGAACCGTGGGCCAGTAGTTCTCGGCGGTGAGGGTGCCGGGATTGGCTACCTCGATGCGGGCCGCCAGCAGGACCAGGCCATCGGCGAGCGCGGCGTCGAACAGCACTTCCTTCTCCTGGAAGAAGTGGTAAAAGGAGCTGCGGGGAAAGTCGGCCTCCGAGAGGATCCGCTGCAGGGAAGCGCCGCGGTAACCGTGGCGGGCGAAGTGGGTGCGGGCGGCGCGCATCAGGCGAGCGCGGCGCTCGGGGGCAATGGGTTTCCGGGGGCGCGGCATCCTCGCTGCTCCTTACTCATCGATCAGGGAATGGTACGAGGATACCTATTCCTGGACCGAGTTGTCCAGATATTCTGGCGCCATGAAATCACTGAAACCACAGTCACTGGATTCCCTGAAGTCCCTGCTGGGTGTCGCCGATCCGGAAGCGGTGGTCCCTGTGCTTGGCGCCGCCTCCGTATCCGCGTTGGCCGTGGGGCTGAGCGCCGGGAGCTGTGACGGAGCGGCGAAGGGAGCGGTTGTGGCAGGACTCGCCTTCGATCTCGTCGGTGGCCTGGTGGCCCTTCACTGGCCGTCCAACCGACGTGCTTTCGGCCGGAAAGACGTCCCGGAGCGCCTTCTCTTCACGGGAATCCACGTGCAGCCCTTCGTTCTTCCAGCGATCGGGCAGGGGACATGGGGCCATGCCACCCGTCGTTACCTGACGGCCCTCGGGGCAACAGCGGCTCTGGAACTACTCGTTCCCCGTTCTCGTCTGCGTCCCGCGCTCGCGACTGCGGCGGCTGCTGTTCTCGCGGTGGAAGACTGGCGACGCGGTAGAGGGCGGCGAAACCGATGGTTGGGGCCGGTTCTTCTGCTCAAACTCATCAGCGGACATGCAGGAATCCGCAGGAGCGGAGGGGCGCCGCGTCTTCCTGGTGAGAGGTCACGTCCACAAGGCTTTCGCAAAGCTGGTGGATCCGACCGGCGAGACCCACCAGGAGGTCGTGCCGAAGCCAGCTCACGCATGTCCCGGGAACCTCTCGGCCGGCCAGGCCATCGGGACCGGATGCGGTTTTGACACGGACTGTCCGCCCAGGGGCTCACGCTCCGGCCCAAACAGCTTGCGGGAGAGGCTTCCCAAGCGCTCCCGTGGGGGGCGTGACGATCATGGGGCACCGGCCCGTGGCCGGTGCCCCGCGATGTCGTTGTGGCTGGGGATCTCAGCTGGCTAGCTGGGTTGCCAGGGCCACCAGCGTGCGCACCGCGGCGCCGGTGCCGCCGACCGGCGTGCAGCCGTACGGGGACTCGTCGTTCCAGGCCGGGCCCGCGATGTCCAAGTGTGCCCAGGAGACACCCTCCGGGATGAAGTGCTGCAGGAAGGCGGCCGCGGTCAGGGCACCGCCGTAGCGGCTCTTGCTGCTGGAACGCAGGTCCGCGACGTCCGACTTCAGACCCTCGCGGATGTCGTCGGTGATCGGTAGGTGCCAGAAACCCTCCCCGGCCGCCTCGGCCGCGTCGAGCAGGCGATCGGCGGTGGCGTCGTCGCTGGCCATGAGCCCGGCGGTGCGTTTCCCGAGAGCCACCATGCAGGCCCCTGTCAAGGTGGCGACGTCCACGATCAGGTTCGGGGAGTCGGTGCCGGCCCGCCCCAGTGCATCGGCCATCACGAGGCGTCCCTCGGCGTCGGTGTTGACGTTCTCGACGGTGGTTCCGTCGAACATGGTGAGCACATCGGCGGAGCGGTAGGCGGTGCCGGAGGGCAGGTTCTCGGCCATGGCGGCGTAGGTGGTGACCTTGACCGACAGCCCGAGCTTCGCGATGGCCCGGGTGGCGGCGATCACGGCGGCCGCCCCCGACATGTCGCAGGTCATGGAGGTCATCTGCCCGGCGGGTTTGATGTCCAGGCCACCGGAGTCGAAGGTGATGCCCTTGCCCACCAGCGCCAGGTGGAACTTCGCGCCGCGCGGGGCCCAGGTGAGACGGAGCAGGCGCGGGGATCTCGACGAGCCCCCGCCCACCGCCAGGATGCCGCCGTAGCCGCCTTTGGCGAGGGCCTTCTCGTCGAGGACCTCGGCCCCGACCTTGAGGTCCGAGACGTGGGCCTTGGCCGACTCCGCGAAGGTCTCGGGGTAGAGCAGGTTCGGCGGGGTGTTGATCCAGTCGCGGGCCTGCACCACGGCGGTCGCGGTGACCCCAGCCTCCTCGACGGATTCCTTGAGCTGGGCGCGCCCGGTCACGAGGGTGATGGTGGACACGGGGGTCTTTTGGGGTTTCTGGGTGATGCGGGGAATGCGGTAGGCGCCCAGCACGGCGCCCTCCGCGGCGGCCCGCGCCAGCTCGGGGTCGTGCAGCTCGAGGGAGATGGTGATGTTCAGGTTCTCGACATCCTTCGTGCCGCTGATCTTCCGCAGGGCGACCCCGCACGCGTGTCTGAGGGCCGACGGGGTGACGTCGACGTCACCCACGCCGACCACCACGACCCGCTGCGGAATGGGGGGCAGGATGGTCAGTGTGCCGAGCTCGCTGCGGGCGCCCAGCGCGACGGCAGTGTCCAGTAGCGATGACGGGAGCTGCTTGTTCCAGGCCTTCTCCAGATCCGCCGGCACCCCGACGAGGGTCGGGGTCCCGCCGACGCTGGTGAGGCCGACCACGACGACGTCGGCGTCCCGGTCGATGCTCTTTGCGGTCTTCAGGGCGGGAATGTTGGTGCTCACCGGGCCAGCTTAGAGGTTTCCCGGCAGGAGTCAGGAAGCGAACGGGAGCCACCCCCAATCCCACGGGAAACGAAGGTCTTCGTGGCGATTCGTTTCCATGGCCAATCGAGTCGCCTAGCATCGTCATCATGAAACTGACTCTCATCGGAGCCCCCACTGACATCGGTGCCAGTGTCGCGGGCTGCCGTCTCGGACCAGGGGCGTTGCGTGTCGCCGGCATCGGGAAGGCCCTGCGGGCCTTCGGAGTGGATGTCCGCGACGCAGGCGACGTCACCGGGCCGCCGAATCCCCAGACTCCGCCGGTCGACGGCTACCGCCACCTGCCGGAGGTGATCGAGTGGAATCTTGCGGTGCGTGATGCAGTCGCCGCCGAACTGGCGGACGGCCGGATGCCGGTGCTGATGGGCGGCGACCACAGCCTGGCCATCGGCAGCATCAGCGCCATCGCCGCGTACTGCCGCAGGGCAGGCAAGAAGCTGCGCGTCATCTGGGTGGACGCCCACGCCGACATCAACACCAACGAGCTCACTCCCTCCGGGAACATCCACGGCATGCCGGTGGCCTGCCTGCTCGGCGACGGACCGGAGGAACTGACCAGCATGTCGGACCGGAAACCCGCCATCGATGTGGACAACATCAGCCAGGTCGGGTTGCGCAGCGTCGATCCCGGTGAAAAACGGGTGCTCGTGGACAAGGGCCTCGAGGTGTTCGACATGCGTTTCCTCGACGAGGCCGGCATGCGTCACGCCATGGAACGTGCCCTTCACGACATCGACGAGGACACCCACATTCACCTCAGCCTCGACCTCGACTTCGTGGACCCGCAGGTCGCACCCGGGGTCGGGACCCCGGTCGTCGGGGGACCGACCTATCGGGAGGCGCAACTGGCCATGGAGATGATCGCCGACACCGGGAGGCTGGGCTCCATCGACCTGGTCGAGATCAACCCGGCACTCGACATCCGCAACACCACCGCCGAACTCGCCGTCGATCTCGTCGAGAGCCTGTTCGGCAAGTCCACCCTGCTTCGTTTCACCGAGGCCTGAAGACCCATCGTCCCGAGCCGGGGCTGGGCATGAGAACACCGAATCACCGCTTCGTGGTCGGGATTCCCTGCCCGGAAGCTGTGCGCCCGGTGGCAGGGGTGACCGGTGGGTCGGCCCGCTGAGCGGGAACGGCCGGAAGCGGGCGATCAGGCCGACAAGGACATGGGCGGCTGGACCTGCAGGCCGCCGTCCCAGAGAGCGACCTCCGTCACCCCGGCCTCCAGCAGATCGGACCAGTACAACCCGAGCCAGTCCTCGGCCTCCGCTTGGTTTCCGAACTCGGGCAGTAGGTCCTGCGACCTGAGGTCGTCCATGTCGTGGGTGCCCGCGGCCGGGCGCCATTGGTAGCTCATATCGTCTCCTTACGGCTGATCCGGGGCGGCGGCTGCCGGAAACGGCGGATCATCACCGACCGGTGGAACGTGTACATCAACAATCCCCTGAGGTTCGCCTTCGGGACGCGCTGCAGCAGGAGTTTCTTGAAGCCTCGCCAGATGAACCACGTGTTGATGAGACTCAGGATGAGCATCACCCACAGCCCGAGCCCGATGGAGACGCTGATCAGCGGCCACTGGGCCGTGGCCATCGTCCCGGCCACGATCAGGATCATCGCGGGTATCATGAACTCGGAGATCGTCCAGCGGGCGTCGACGTAGTCGCGAGCCAGAACGCGTTCGGGCGATTTCTCCACCTTCTCCCAGGCCTCTGACCGGGCCGTGGCCCGGGCCGTGGCCCGGGCGTCGCGGTCGGCCTTGCGCTGCTCCTTCGGGCTCAGGTTCGGGTGCAGCCGCTGCATCCTCGCGGCCTCCGCCTGCTTGCGGGTGAGGGTCGGCTCCGACTTGCGTGACGGTTGACGACGAGCCACCTTCACTTTTCCGGCACCGGATGGGGCCTTGCCCGGCGCCCCGGGTACCGTCTCCCGGCTTTTCTGGCCGCCCCTGTCCCGTTCCTTCTTCTCGTCCTTCTCGTCCGGGACGGCGACCTTCCCCTTCGGGACGGTGGTACTGGTTTTCCGGTCGGATTCCGGCACCAATCGGGTGCGCCGACGGGGTTCGTGTCCCGGTTGATCGGTCTTGCGCTCGTAGGGGCGGAACAGTGCCACGGGATCTGCCTTCGAGTGGATGGGTGAATTCGGTTGGTCATTCTAACGGTCTGTCAACATCAGGGATCGAATCAGGGTGGTACCGGCCCCGCACCGGTCCCGGGGACGGTACGGTTGACGGAATAGACCAGCAGTGGAAGGACCCCAATGGCAGGCATCTTTGAGCGGATCGCCCTGATGTTCAAGAGCAAGGCTCACAAAACGCTAGACAAGTACGAGGACCCGCGCGAGACGCTGGACTACTCCTATGAGCGCCAGCTCGAGCTGCTCCGCAAGGTGCGCCGGGGAGTGGCGGACGTGGCGACCAGCCGTAAACGCGTCGAACTCCAGGCCCAGAAGATGAGCTCCGAGATCGACCGTTACACCGTCACCGCGCAGCGTGCCCTTGAATCCAACCGCGAGGATCTTGCCCGCGAGGCCCTGACCCGGAAGGCAGGCCTCACCACCCAGCTGCAGGACCTCCAGAACCAGCACGCCGCCCTCCAGTCGGAGGAGGAGAAGCTGGTGCGTGCCAGCACCCGGCTCCAGGCAAAGGTGGACGCCTTCCGAACCCGCAAGGAGACGATCAAGGCCACGTACTCGGCTGCCGAGGCGCAGACCCGGATCAACGAGGCCTTCACTGGTATTTCCGAGGAGATGAGCGACGTCGGCATGGCCATCCAGCGCGCCGAGGACAAGACCCTGCAGCTGCAGGCCCGTGCTTCCGCTGTCGACGAGCTGCTGGCCTCCGGGGCTCTGGAGGATCCCACGGATTCGGTCGGAAGCGAGCTCGACCGTGAACTCGACGCCCTGGCCTCCGGTTCCTCGGTCGAGAACGAGCTTGCCGCCATGAAGGCGCAGCTCAGCGGCGGTTCCGGCACCACGAACCCCCAGATCTCCTCCACGCCGACATCCGATTTTCCGATGATCGAGAACGCCAGGACCACCGACAACAATGGGGGGCGGGCATGATTGTTCGTCTCATGGGGCTCGGACAGTGGACCATGGAGCCCGAGCAGTTGCTCGAACTCAACGAGATCGACGAGGCAGTCGAGCAGGCCGTCCAGGCTGGGGACCAGGAGCAGCTCCGCAAGGAACTGCAACGACTCGTCGATGCCGTCCGCAAAAATGGCCAGGAGGTGCCCGACGACCTGATCGTCGAATCCGACCTCGTGCTGCCCGATGTGGATGCCACCCTCGAGGAGGTGCGGGAACTGCTCGACAGCACCTCTGAGTACTACGGACTCATCCCGGACCCGGAGGCGGGTCTCGAATCCGCCCAGAGCGAGTGAGGGTCCTGGTCTCCTGCGATCGAATCGGACGTCTCGGCCCGGCCGGGGCGTCCGACGTCGTTGCGGGGGCCTTCGCGGAGAGGGGCGCCCTGGTTGCCGTTGCACCCGTGAGCGGGGGAGGGGACGGGTTCACCGAGGCCGTGGCGCGATTCTCCCCGAGCGCGCGGGTGCTGGCCGCCGAGAACCCCCGTCAGGCGTGCGACATGCTGGCCGAGGGGCCCGATTACCTGGACGTCACAGCCGTCACCGCCCCGGGGTTGGAGGAGCTGTTGGCCCTGCCGGTGACCCCTGTTCGCACGGGAATCACCGTGGTGGTGCCGCACCGCGAAGCGGGACGCGCCCTGACGGGTCTGACGGGATCGCTGGCGGAGCGGGGCCGGGAGACCGGTGCCGGTATCGCGGCGACGCTGGCGGAGGACTCCCGCGCCGCCGCGTGGCTGGAACGGTTGGGGGTGACCGACCGGGCGCCCACGGGGGCGCTCTGCGGGCTCGGTGCGTGGGCGCTGGGCTGCGGGGCGCGGGTGGCATCCGGGATCGGGATCTGCGTCGACGGCTACCGGCTGTCGGCGCTGGCCGCCAAGGCTGACCTGGTGGTCACGGGAACGGACGTGCTGGACCTTCATCGTCGCGGTGGGGACGTGGTGGCCGAGCTGACACGCCTGGGCGTCGAGGCGCTGAGGCCGGTGGTCGTGGTGGCGGGCCGGAACTTCGTGTCGTCCCGGGAGTTGCGCCTGGCCGGGATTGAGGAGGCGCACGCCGTGGCGCCGCCCGGGGTGGGGGAAATTGACATCACCACTGAGCGATTGGAGGCCCTGGCGCGGCGGGTGGCCGGCACCTGGACTTGGTGAAGCCGTGAAGAGAAGTAGACTCAGGTTTGTGAGTGAAACCCAGACTGTTCCCCAGGGCGTCGTGCTGACCGACGTCGCCGTCTCCAAGGTGCGTTCCCTGCTGGAGGCCGAGGGCCGCACTGACCTGAGCCTGCGCATCGCGGTGCAGCCGGGCGGCTGCTCGGGGCTGCGCTACCAGTTGTACTTCGACGACCGCGAACTGGACGGGGACGTCGCCACGGAGTACGGCGACGTGAAGGTTGTCACCGACAGGATGAGCGCCCCCTATCTCGGAGGGGCCTCCATTGATTTCGTCGACACGATCGAGAAGCAGGGCTTCACGATCGACAACCCGAACGCCACCGGCGCCTGCGCCTGCGGCGACTCCTTCCACTGATCCCCCGTGCCCGGTCACCAGCTCGTGCTGACCGGGCGTCCCTCCTCGAAACCGGAACCGGACTGCACCCCGATCACGGCCCGGTCGTTGAACTCCGCGAGCGTTCGGGCGCCCGCATAGGTGGCGGAGCTGCGCACCCCGGATGTGATCCAGTCGAGGAGGTCCTCAACACCGGGGCGCTGCGGATCCAGGTACATCCGCGACGACGAGATGCCCTCCTCGAACAGGGCGGCGCGGGCTCGGTCGAAGGCCGACTGCTCCCGCGTGCGCTGCCTGACCGCGCGGGCGGAGGCCATTCCGAAGCTTTCCTTGTAGGCTCGTCCCTCGTGGTCGAACAACTGGTCGCCGGTGGACTCGTGGGTGCCCGCGAACCAGGAACCGATCATCACGGAACCGGCTCCCGCGGCCAGCGCCAGCGCGACATCGCGGGGGTGTCTCACCCCGCCGTCGGCCCACACCGCACAGCCGCTGCGGCGGGCCTGCTCCGCGCATTCGAGAACGGCGGAGAACTGCGGCCGGCCGACACCGGTCTGCATGCGCGTTGTGCACATAGCACCCGGTCCGACACCCACCTTGATGATGTCGGCCCCGGCCCCGGCGAGGTCACGCACCCCACCGGCGGTCACGACGTTCCCTGCGACGATCGGCACCCGCATCCCGGTGCGTTCGGCGAACCTGTCGCGTTCCCCGCGCGCCAGCTCCAGCGCAGCGATCATCTTCTCCTGGTGGCCGTGGGCGGTGTCCACCACCAGCACGTCGGCCTGCGCATCCAGGGACGCCCGCACCTTGGCGTTCACGTCTCCGTTGATCCCGATTGCGACCCCGGCGCGCAGGCGGCCCTGCTCGTCGAGCGCGGGGGGGTAGAGGGCCGAACGCAGTGCCCC
>ERZ772977.360-NODE-360-length-33480-cov-28.590426_pt1 | contig 33480 bp, 27 predicted proteins | sample MGYA00511131_ERZ772977 | MGnify/ENA primary metagenome ERZ772977 (study PRJEB29015, sample SAMEA2737935) | human oral metagenome | biome: human oral; feature: human-associated habitat; material: dental | place: China | collected 2151 ...
CACCGATCGACTTGCCGGGAACGCGAACGTTCTTCCAGTAGTCGGCGCGCAGCTCCCGAATCATGCCGATGGCCTTCTTCAGGCCTTCCTCGGTGCGCTCCATGCCGCAGTACTCCCACATGATCTTGCCCAGCTCCTTGTGGAAGGAGTCCACCGAGCGAGTTCCGCCCACCGACATGAGCGTATCGATGCGTCCCTGAGCCGCGTCGAGGGCTTCCTTCACGGACGGCGAGTTCTCGTCGAGCGCGGGCAGGTGGAAGCAGTGTGCCAGGTAGTCGTTGATCGTGTTGGGCAGGACGAAGTATCCGTCCGACAGGCCCTGCATGAGCGCCGAGGCACCCAGGCGGTTTGCGCCGTGATCGGAGAAGTTCGCCTCACCGGCCACGTACAGGCCCGGCAGGTTCGATTCGAGGTCGTAGTCAACCCACAGGCCACCCATCGTGTAGTGAACGGCCGGGTAGATGCGCATGGGCACCTCGTAGGGGTTATCGCCCGTGATGCGCTCGTACATGTCAAAGAGGTTGCCGTACTTGGCCGACACGGCCGAACGCCCCATGCGGGAAATGGCCTCGGAGAAGTCGAGGTAGACGCCGCGGGCGATGCCGTCGATCTTCGGGCCGACGCCTCGTCCCTCGTCGCACATGTTCTTGGCCTGGCGGCTCGCGATGTCGCGGGGAACGAGGTTACCGAAGGAGGGGTAGATCCGCTCCAGGTAGTAGTCGCGATCCTCCTCGGGAATGTCGCGCGGGTCCTTCTCGCAGTCCTCGGCCTTCTTGGGAACCCAGATGCGGCCATCGTTACGCAGCGACTCGCTCATGAGGGTCAGCTTCGACTGCTGGTCGCCGTGCTGGGGGATGCAGGTCGGGTGGATCTGCGTGAAGCAGGGGTTTCCGAAGTAGGCACCCTTGCGGTACGCACGCCAGATGGCGGTGCCGTTGCAGCCCATCGCGTTGGTCGACAGGAAGAACACGTTGCCATAGCCGCCGGTGGCCAGGACCACCGCGTCGGCGATGAAGGTCTCGAGCTTGCCGGTGGACATGTCGCGGGCGACGATGCCACGCGCCTTACCCTCGTCGACGATGAGCTCGACCATCTCGTGGCGGGAGTACTCCTTGACGGTACCGGCTGCCACCTGACGCTCGAGCGCCTGGTAGGCGCCGATGAGCAGCTGCTGACCTGTCTGGCCGCGGGCGTAGAAGGTACGGGAGACCTGCACGCCGCCGAAGGAGCGGTTGTCGAGGAGACCGCCGTACTCGCGGGCGAAGGGAACGCCCTGAGCGACGCACTGGTCGATGATGTTCGCGCTGACCTCGGCCAGGCGGTAGACGTTGTCCTCGCGGGCGCGGTAGTCCCCGCCCTTGACCGTGTCGTAGAAGAGACGGTACACGGAGTCGTTGTCGTTGCGGTAGTTCTTCGCAGCGTTGATGCCGCCCTGCGCGGCGATCGAGTGCGCACGACGTGCGGAGTCCTGGTAGAAGAAGCAGTCGACGTTGTAGCCCATCTCGCCCAGCGAGGCGGCAGCCGCGCCGCCCGCGAGGCCCGAGCCGACGATGATGACGCGCAGCTTGCGTCGGTTGGCGGGGTTGACCAGCGCGGCAGTGAACTTACGCTGTTCCCAGCGCCGCTCGATCGGAACGTCGTGGGGTGCCTTGGCGTCGGCGATCTTCTCGCCTTCGCGGTACAGGCCGTGGATGATTGTGTCGGTCATGATTGCGTGCCCTTCCTCAGTGAATCAAGCCGGTGACGATGGCGACGGGCGGGGCCATGAACATCACGAAGATGACGAGGCCAACCAAGCCCGAGAGGACAACCAGGGGCCGACGCGTCGCGGGGCGAACCCAGCCGAGCGACTGGAACATGGACCAGAAGCCGTGCGAGACGTGGATGCAGGCGCAACCGACGAACACGGCGTAGAGGATCACGAGGACCGGCGACTGGAAGGAAGCGATCATGCGAGCGTAAGGAGTGGTGACGTCAGCGCCGAAGTTCGCGAGCTTCGCGGGCAGGCTCACGGTAGTGAAGTGAGCGATGTGGAAGATCAGGATCAGCAGGATGAGAACACCGCTCATGCGCATGGTGCGGGCCGCGTAGGAGTCCGTGACGGACTTCTTCACGACGTAGCGGGTGGAGCGAGCGCGACGCGAGCGGTTCCACGTGTAGGCGGCGGCCCACAGGTGGATGACGAGCATGAGCACCATGGCGGCGCGGAAGACCCAGATGAATCCGCCGTGCGGGAAGATCGGCACGAAAGCCTCTTCATGCAGCCAGTGCGCGTAGTCGTTGTAGACCTGCTCGCCCAGGAACATCTTGAGGTTGCCGTAGGAGTGGAACAGCAAGAAGAAAACGAAAACGAAGCCCGACACTGCCATCAGCTGCTTGACGAAAACGCTGGTGGTCCACGCGCGGCGCTTCTTCGTTGCGACATTTTGAGTGGCCATGGCTTGAGCATATCGGTGGGATTGTGCCCGCTCGTAGGACCATGGCGCGCCCCCACCGGGCACCCTCCGACACGCGCCGCACCTTTCCGCTATTTTCCGCCATTCTCAGGGTCGCCTTTGCCCGCGATTACAAGGAAAACTTCCGGGGGTGCCGCGAGCGCCGGGCGGCCTGAGGAAGCCGATTTTTGATACACCGACGATGCCTATTTGGTGGCCGTCGTCGCATCCGCGCGGGTCAGGGGTGCTCGCATCTCCACGGCTTCTTCGACGGGGTTGCGAAAGTAGCGAGGTCGGCGCCCAATCTCGACGAAACCTCGCGACTCATACAGGCCGATGGCCGCGGCGTTGGATGGACGCACGTCGAGGAAGATCTCGTGGGCGCCCGCGGCGGCAGCCCACCTCAGGAGGGTGTCCAGGAGGGCCGCTCCCAGGCCGCGGCCACGGGCCTCGGGGCGCACTCCGATGGTCATGACGTCGGCCTGGTCGCCCCCGATCTTGACGCCTGCGTAGCCGAGCGGCGTGTCGTCCTCGCCGCGAGCGATCCAGTAGCGCGACGCCGGGGAGGAGAGTTCCTCGGCGAGCATGACATCACTCCACGGGTCCTCGGGGAAGGTCAGCGCCTCGAGACCGATGAGCGCTTCCAGGTCGCTCGGGTGCGCGCGGCTCAGGCGGGTCCTCATAGGCGCGCTGTCGGCTGGCCCTGAATGTCGGGACGGCGCAGGTAGAGGGGGTCCGTGCGCAGCCGGTGTTCGTCGCCCGCCGCGAGCCTCATCGCGGTGATGCGGCTCATAACGGCCGGGTCGAGCCTCACCTGGGGGCCGAGGTCGGCGCGTGCCAGAGCGTGGGCGCTATGCTCGGGAATGTCCGCTCCGGCGACAACGAGGCCGGGGGCGGTACGCATGGCCGCCAGGAGGGAGGTGACGTCGCCCACCTCAAGGCGTCCTTCGAGGGTCACGTCGTGCGGTCCGGCGGCCACGTAGGAACCCCAGTAGAGTTCGCGCCGCCGCGCGTCCGCGATCGCGTAGACCCTCGTCTCGGGCGGGAGGAGATCCAGGCCCTGGCGGGCGATCACGTCCAGCGCCGACACGCCGTAGACGGGCACCCCGGCGGCGGCGGCGAGGACGCGGGCGGACACCAACCCTGCTCGCAGTCCGGTGAAGGGCGCGGGTCCCGTACCGATCAGCACCCGATCGAGCGAGGCCTTTCCCAGGACCGGGGAGAGTCCCGCCTCGGCCAGGGCGGCGCGAACGAGCGGGATGATCGATTCGGCGTGGTGGCGCCCCGAGTCGTTGCGGGCGCGGGCACGCACGCGGCCGTCCTCGAGGACGGCGACGGTGGTGGATGCTTGGGTGTCCAGGGCTATCTCTCGCACGCTGCGATCCTACTCGTCGGCGTGTGCCTCGTCGCCGCAAGCGGGCGAGGCGCCGTCGCCAAACACCGCGGGAGCGTCGAGGCGCCGTCCCCCGTGGGCGGCAACGAGCCCTTCGAGGATGCCATTCCAGCGGCTTCCGTGCGCGTGCAGGACGATGCTGCGCGTCCCGTCGTCCATGTGCTCCAGGTCGATGACCTGCCCGTCCCGACACGCCTGCCCGCCCTCGGCTCGTCGCACATCGATGACGAGGCGCTCGGGGCTCATGGCTTCCGTCTTTCCCTCTCCCCATTCGACGACGGTGACGGCCTCGTCCAGGGAGGAGTCCAGGTCCAGGGTCTCGAGGTCGCCGAGGTCGGTAATGCGGTAGGCGTCGGCATGGATCAGGTCGGGGCCCCCGTGAAGGGAGGGATGAACTCGGGCGACGATGAACGTCGGGGAGGCGACGCGTCCGCGCACCCCCATGCCGGCCCCGATGCCCTGAGTGAGCGTCGTCTTGCCCGCCCCGAGGCCGCCGGAGAGCATGACGAGGTCGCCGGCGCGCAGCAACCGTCCCAGGTCCGCGCCAAGGTCGCGGGTCTGGTCGGCGCCGCTCGTGCGAACCTCAAAAGAGGCGGTGGGTCGGTCAGTCATGGGGGTTCCTCCCGTGCTGTGCCCCCTCGACTCCGCTGCGCACGTACGTGCGGGGGATGTGGGCGCCGAGGCGAGTGACGATCTCGTAGTTGATGGTGTCGGCCGCGTCTGCCCACTCGTCGGCGAGCGGCTCGCCACCCGCTCCGTTTCCCAGCAGAATCACTTCGTCTCCGACGCGCGCGGGCGGCTGGCCGGCGTGGGCGGTGGCTTCCCCGGCGTCCCCTGCCGCCTTCCCCAGGTCTATCATGAACTGGTCCATGCACACGCGTCCGACGACGGGGGCACTGAGCGGCCCAGACGCGGTGTGCACGAGGACCCGCGCACGGTTGGAGGCGGCACGCAAGATTCCGTCGCCGTAGCCCAGGGGAACCAGGCCGATCCAGCGACGGGTGGGGGCCGCCCAGGTTCCCCCGTAGGAGACCGGGCTCCCCTCCTCGATGACCTTGACCGAGGTCAGCGGCGCGCACAGCGTCAGCGCGGGGATCAGGCCGAGGTCGGCGGCGCTCGCGACCGCGGGGTCGGGGCTGAGTCCGTAGAGGCCGATGCCGACGCGGACCATGTCGTAGTGGGTCTGGGGGTGCCACAGGATGCCGGAGGTTGCTGCCAGGTGGCGGATGCGCGGACGGACACCGGCCTCGCGAAGGATCCGCAGCCCTTCCTCGAAGATTCGCACGTGGCTCGCGGTCGATGCGTTGCCGTCGTCACTCGGGTCATCGGCGCGGGACATGTGGCTCCAGGCTCCGACAACGTTGATCAGTCCGTCGTCGCTCGCGGCCTTGAGGGCGGCGGCCAGGGTCGGAAGGTCGGCGAGGGTGGAGCCGGCGCGCGACATTCCTGTGTCGATCTTGACGTGGACGCGCGCGGGGCGACCTACCTGGCGGGCTGCGGCGCAGATATGCGCGAGGACCCACGTCCACGACACGGACAGGTCGATGTCGGCGGCGATGGCCGCCGCGAAGTCGGAGGAGGAGGTGGATATCCACGCGAGGATCGGCGAGTCCTCGCGTGCGACGCCCGCCGCGTCCAGGCCCTCGCGCAGGGCGAATGCCTCGGCCAGCTGGGCGACGCCGAGCCAGTCGGCGCCCGCTTCCAGGGCGGCGCGGGCGACGGGAATGAGGCCGTGGCCGTACGCGTTGGCCTTGACGGTCGCGAGTTGGAGGGCGCCGGGGGCGGCGGCGCGCAGGACCTTCAGATTGTGGCCGATGGCGGCCAGGTCGATGCTCGCGCACGAGGGGTAGTCCCTGCCCTGGCCTCGTTGTTGTGTGGAAATCACTCCCCTAGTATCGCACGCCCGGGGCGCGCCGCTTCGTCAGGCGAGGGGTGTGCGCACCTCGTCGCTCCGGGTCGGCCAGCACGCGCGGGATCTGCGCGGCGATATCTGCCGCCTGAATGGGTGCCCTGCCCCGGTGGCGGTCCGCGGCCAGGCGGGCGGCGCGCCCGTGGAGCCAGACGGCCGCGGCCAGGCGTTCCATCGTCACGGGGAGCGCATTCGCCTCGCCTGAGGGCGCCGTTGGCTCGGGGCGCGCCAGGACGCCGGCGATGAGACCCGCCAGGACGTCACCGCTGCCGGCGACGCCGGCCCAGGGTGTGCCCGCCGGACTCACGCTGGCGCGGCATCCGCTTGTCCGCCGCGTGTCCGCCGTCTGCGGTGATTCCTCGCCCCCGTCGCCTCCTCGCCCACCCGCCTGGGTCCGCGCCCGCGCGACCGCGTCCGAGCAGACGATCGTGACGGGGCCTTTGAGGACGACGTGGCAGCCGGTGGCGTCGTGGAGTGCGCGCGCAAAACGCAGCGGGTGGGCGCCAATCTGCGCCTTTGTCGTCGCCTGCCCGAGGAGTCCGAGCAGGCGCGCGGCCTCCCCGTAGTGCGGGGTCAGAACGGTGACGTCGGGCCTCAGCGAGCCCAACAACTCGGGAACGAGATCGAGCGCCCACGCGTCGATGACGAGGGGCATGCCCGAGCGTCCACAGAACTGAGCGAGTTCGAGCGCGTCCTCACGGCGTTCATCGTCGAGGCCGGGCCCGATGAGGGCGGACTGGATGCGCCCGCCGACGGTGACGACTCCGGGCTGGTCGGCGAGCACGAGATCCTGCACGCGCCTCGTGGAGTTGAGGCGAACCATGCCCACGCCGGCAGCCAGGGCGCCGCGCGTCGCGAGGAGACCCGCGCCGGGATAGGTATCGGATCCCGCGACGAGGCCGACCACGCCGCGCGCGTACTTGTCCTGCGCGAAGCCGGGGGCTGGGACCGCCATCGCCGCTGCCATTGTCCCCGCGCCGTAGGATAGCGGAACCATGTCCTCGTCCTCTTCCTCCATCGGGTTCGAGCCGCTCCACGGCATCGCGACGATGCTCAGATCGCCGGAATATTCGACGGCGGGAGGGAGGATCTCAGCGCGCTTGTAGGTGCCGACCGCCATCGTGCGCGTCGCCCGGAGGATGGGGCCGCGGATTGCGCCGTCGTCATCAGTCAGGCCGGAAGGCACATCGATCGCGACGATATGCCGGGGTCGGGCGGCGGCGATCCCGTTCAGGAGCGTCACGGCCTCGGCGAGCTTGCCGGTGAGGGGACCCTGTGCCCCGATTCCAACCATGCCGTCGATCCAGATGCCTGCACCCCAGATCGTGTCCCATTCCGGGGTCCCCTCAATGGAGCGCAGGGAACGGTCTGACAGGTCCACGATGGTCACGCCCGCTTCCCGTGCTGCGGCGAGGGCACGGCGATGGCAGCGCTTCTTGAGGAGGTATGCGGTCGCGCCGATTCCTGCACGCGCGAGGATCGCGCTGGCGTAGAGGGCATCGCCGCCGTTATCTCCGCCTCCGACGAAGGCGATGACGCGGTTGGGGGCCCAGTCGGCGCCTTCCGCCTCGCTGCGATCATCGGAGTCTGCTTCGGAGGCGCTCTCCTGGCCGTTCCAGCCAACGGGCAGGCTGGTCAGCCGCGCGACGGCGGCCGAGACCTCCCCCGCGACGTCGATCATGTAGCGGTCCGGATCCCCCTCGGAAGCCGTCTGGTCAACGCACTTTTTCTCCATTTTTCGCGCGTCGGCGAAGGACAGGGCAGCTCCATCAATCGTGAACATGGGCCATATTGTTCCACAGCGTGTCCGACTCGGGAAGGTGCTTGAGCGCCAGCAGAGGCGGCACGTACGTGCATGCGCCGCGGGCCTCGTCCCACGAGGGAACGAGGCCCAGGATCGGTTTCAGAACGGGACCGCCTGCGCTGCACGTGAAACGCCGGCGCGTCACTTAGGCGACATCGAGGGTCTTGGCGACTCCCGCCAGGACCGCGCCCACGATCACGAGGGCGACACCGATGATGGTCCAGCGCAGCTCCTTGCGCGAGCGCGTCTCGTGGAGCCACAGGATGCCAAGCGGTGTCGAGATCAGAATTCCGAGCTGGGAGAGGGTAAAGCCTGTGCCCGCGCCGAGGTTGTTGGAGTTGAGCTGGAGCAGCAGGATCGCGGTGCCCCACAGGACGCCGTTGAAGGTCGAGGGAAGCATGCGGCGGTGGCGCAGCGAGTCTTCGGGGTCGACGCCACCGCGCCCCTGGATCGCGAAGAAGATCGCGCAGTAGACGGTGTAGCCGACCGCCTGCGGCAGGAGGAACTCGGCGGGCTGGATCCCAAAGAACTTGATGATGAGCGGGAAGGCGACGAGGCCCAGAGTAGAGATGATCAGCAGGAACGCACCGCGTTTCCAGTCGAGGGAGGCCGCGTCGGAACCGGACTCGGAGCGCGACAGGAACCAGATACCGATGATGAGGACGGCGATGGCGGCGAGGCCGTAGGGTAGCGCGCCGCCGTGGAGCCACTCGCCGAAGATCGCGATGCCCGCCAGGGACATGAGGGCCAGCTGGCCGCCGGTGGACAGGAGCATCGTGCGGCTCATCCCCAAGACGGAGTAGGAACGCAGCTGATCGCAGACACCGACGCCGAGGAGAAGTCCGGTCAGGAAGGAGACACCCAGATTCAGCGGCGTCCACGCGGGGTGCAGGAAGGGGGTGGCGACGGCGGCCATGAGCAGGCCGCCGAGGACGGCGCCCATGACTCGCTGGCGGTCCGAGCCGCCGGTCTTTCCCATCAGCGTCGTGGCGACGCCGAAGAAGACTGAGGGCAGGATGCCGATAAGGACTGTGGACAGGGTCATGTGCGCACCTCCTGGGGTGGTTGCGGCCGTTGTTTGACGAGGCAGGGGCGGCTTGCGTTGTTGGGCGCGGTGGGCTTCCCGACACCTCTTCCACGCTAGTCGCCCCCTCCCCCTCGCCCGCAATCTCCATCGTCGTTTTGGCTACTGTTTCACAGGGCTTTTCGTGATTGCCGTCAGGCTGTACCGTCCATTTGATGACGCAGCACACCGACACATATCTCTTTCTGCCACGATGCCGAACGCGCTGCGGGCCTCGTCCCAGATGAGGAACGAGGCCCGTGAGCGCTGACGGGGTACCGGCCTGCTTCAGACCATAGGGCGAACATGATTCGGAAGAGACGCGCACGCCCCTATAAAAACCGCCTGGACTACGTGTTGGGAGCGAACGTAATTTCACCGGAGCGAATGAGAGGCAGGAGAACTGCCGTGCCGATGACCCGTGTGGTCAAGTCACTGAGGGCTTCACGAACAAAAGGATACGCTGCCATGAGCGCGACTTTCGATGCGAAGTCAGCAGATGCTTCAGGGGAGACAACAAACTCCTGACACCCCACGTAATCGGTGATGACCGCGATAATGGCCTGCCACTGCGCGGCTTTGAAATGGAACTCAAACCGAGTTCCGAACTCTTTGCCTTCCTGCCGAGTCCCGAGCTTGCAGTTAATCTCGATCGGCGTCGACTCGCTGTCGTCACGATCAATACCTGCCTGCGGAGCATTGTCCATGAGATCGATCGACAGGTGGTCAAAGCGGATAGCTGCCAGCTGGAGTTCCGCAATACTGACCATCTCGTCGGCGCTCACCAAGCAGCGCGGATCAGACATGAACTTGCTCCTGGGTAATGGTCAAGCCGTCGGCGATTACCTGCGGCTTACGCGGTGTCGCCGGAACACGGACAGTCGTCTGGGCCTCTCCAGTCATCTGCCACGCACCGGGTACGCCTTCACCGCAGTCATCAATGACTTGAATGTCGAGGAGCGCATCGACGGCCATCGCGTAACGGATGATGGATGACACGGTCGGGTTAGCGTCATAGCGTTCAAACGCAGCGACCGTAGGCTGACTGACGCCCATGCGCTCGGCGACAGTCTGCTGGCTGAGCTTATGCTCCTTGCGAAGGCTCACCAAATCCTCGAGAAGACGATCCCTCGCATCGACCAGCAGATCTGCACGGCGCTCAAGGCTCACATCACTCACTGAAGTCATAGATTAAACTATATAAGTGTGAGATGGGGTTGTGCAAGCGTCAGTCATATTATGTGCGTCGCTCGACACCCCAGTGCGTGGGATATCCAGCGATGAGGAGATGCTCGGCAGTGTCGATCTCAGCATCTTGCGCGGCCTTGGTCGCAACCGAGTCACCCTCAATGATCACCTTCTCATGAGCATGAAGGCCTAGTATGCAAAGGCCGAGCTGATCGAATGGTTGAGCGTGGATGAGGCGGACCTCAACCGGAATCCCTACGCGATTGACTTCATTAACACTGATCTCACCCTGGCTCCAGCGAATTTCGAAGAGAACGTCATTACCCCGCAAAGACTTCAGTTCTTCCGGCGGATAGAGCTTACCTTGGGCTGCCTTTTCAAGGCGTTTTTTGAAACAAGCGCGATTCATCTTCTCCAGGTAGAGATTCCAGCGACGGCTCGCCGGGGCCTTGATGGCTCCCATGAGGGCCTCTACGGCTAATGTGATGTGCTCTTGAGCCGTGCCATTGCCACCGCCATACCAATAGAAGTCCACACGCCGGCCGCGACACGCATTCGACCTGGAGGAATTATCTGCGACACCCATGAACTCCATGGTAGCCGGGTGGTACTGAATTTTGAGTGCACATGCCGTCAATGACCCACCGTGCACAACGCGCAAGTGGAGTTCACAGTCGCCCGTAGAGCGTTGGGAAACTGATACCCGCACTGACCCGGCGCGGGCCTCGTCCCACTAGGGAACGAGGCCCGTGAACGCTCGCGAGGCCGCAGCCTGGCGCAGCTGGCTACTCCACCGTCACCGATTTCGCGAGGTTTCGGGGCTGGTCCACGTCCAGCCCCTTGACGGCGGCAAGCTCGCAGGCGAAGATCTGCAGCGGCACGACGGTCAGAAGCGGCGCGTAGAGCGTCGGGACGGGCGGGACGCGGAAGACGACCTCGGCGAACTCGTCGACGGAGGTGTCTCCTTCCTCGGCGACGATGATCGTGCGGGCTCCGCGGGCTCGCACCTCCGCGATGTTGGCCAGGACCTTCCCGTGAAGCTCGGGCCGGCGCGGAGTCGGGACGATGACGATGACCGGCTGTCCCTCGTCGACCAGGGCGATGGGGCCGTGCTTGAGCTCTCCCGCCGCGAAACCCTCGGCGTGGATGTAGCAGATTTCCTTGAGTTTGAGCGCGCCCTCGAGGGCGACGGGGAAGCCCACGTGGCGTCCGAGGTAGATGACCGAGGTCGCGTCGTTCATCGTGCGGGCGAATTGGCGCACGCTCTCTCCGCCGCGCAGAACCGTGGCGATGGCGTCCGGAACGCGCGCGAGCTTGTCCATGTAGTCGGCGATCTCGTCCGCGTACTTGTTGCCGCGAACCTGGGCCAGGTACAGGCCCAGGATGTAGCAGGCCGTGACCTGGGCCGTGAATGCCTTGGTGGAGGCGACGGCGATCTCGGGTCCGGCGTGCGTGAGGATCACGGCGTCGGATTCGCGTGAGATCGTCGACCCCGGAGTGTTCACGATCGCGACGACCTTTGCTCCCTGCTCGCGAGCGTGGCGAATCGCCTGGATGGTGTCCATGGTTTCGCCGCTCTGTGAGATGGCCACGACCAGGGTCTTTTCGCCGACGACGGGATCGCGGTAGCGGAATTCGCTGGAGAGTTCGACCTCGACGGGGATACGGCACCAGTGTTCGATGGCGTAGCGCGCCACCTGGCCCGCGTAGGACGCGGTGCCGCAGCCGATCATGATGACCTTGTCCACGCTGCGCAGCACGTGCTCGGAGATGCGTACCTCGTCCAGGGCCAGGTGTCCGTGGGAGTCGATGCGGTCGGCCAGCGTGGCACCCACCGCCTCGGGTTGCTCGTGGATCTCCTTCTCCATGAAGGTGGGCCACCCGTTCTTGGTGGCGTTGTCGGAGGCGAAGTCGATCTCGTACTCCCTGGGCTCCACGGCTGTGCCGTCCGGGTCAATGACGGTGACGTCTGTCGCCGAGACGACGACGATCTGATCCTGGCCGACCTCGACGGCGCGCCTGGTGTGCTCGACGAAGGCAAGCACGTCCGACCCCAGGAAGTTCTCGCCCTCCCCCAGCCCGATGACGAGCGGGGACGAGCGACGCGCGGCGACGATGACGTCCGACGACTGGTTGCTCAGCGCCAGGAGCGTGAACGTGCCGCGAAGCTGGCGGGTGACCTCGCGCATGGCGACGACGAGCCGACGCGCGACCTCCTCGTCGGTCCCGGTCAGGCCCGCGACCGCACCCTGGTACGAGGCCTCACTGGCCGCATCGTAGGCTCGTGCGAGCATGTGGACGACAACCTCGGTGTCGGTCTCGGAGGAAAAGCTCTCTCCGGCGGCGATGAGCTCGGCACGCAGCACGTCGGCGTTTTCGATGATCCCGTTGTGGACGAGGGAGAAGCGCCCGTCCGGACTGGTGTGCGGGTGGGCGTTCGCCACCGTCGGGCGCCCGTGGGTGGCCCAGCGGGTGTGCCCGATTCCGGCGTACGCGTCCTCGGGCGAGTCGGCGTCGACGGCTTCGACGAGGTTGACCAGCTTGCCGACCGTCCGGCGCACGTAGAGGCGGCCCGGCGACGCCAGGGCGATGCCGGCCGAGTCGTAGCCTCGATACTCCAGGCGCGCCAGCCCGCCGAGGACGACCTCGCGACTGCGCTGGGAAGCCTTGCATGCAACATGTCCAACGATTCCGCACATGCTTCCCATTCCAGCACACCGGCACCCCATCGGTCACCTGACGTGTGTCGCTTCACGCCGTGGATGTCCTCGCGCGCCCGTCCCCTCGTGGGGGACAATTGCGCTGTGAGCATCACCGAGTCCTTCGCGTCCTCCCCCTCTTCGGCCTCGTCCATTCAGTTGGGCGCCAGCGCACGCACCGGCCCCAGCCCCTACGCGCGATTCGATCGGACGGCCTGGGACCAGCTGGCGGACCGCGCTCCCCTGCCGCTCACGCAGGCAGACATCGACCGTATCGCATCCCTGGGCGACCCGATCGACATGAGCGAGGTGGACGCCATCTATCGGCCCCTCAGCGCCCTCCTGCAGCTCTACATCGACGGACGTCGGCGCACCGCCACCGAGCGGCACGCTTTCCTCGGCGAACCGGCGGCGTGCTCCACCCCGTTCGTGATCGGGATCGCCGGTTCTGTCGCGGTCGGCAAGTCCACGGTCGCTCGTCTGCTCCAGCTCCTGCTGTCGCGCTGGGATTCCACCCCGCGCGTCGACCTGGTGACCACCGACGGCTTTCTTTTCCCCAACCGCGTCCTTCAGGAGCGTTCCCTGATCGCGCGCAAGGGCTTCCCCGAGTCCTACGACCGCTCGGCTCTCATCTCTTTCCTTGCTTCCGTCAAGGCGGGGATCCCGCACACCAAGGCACCGGTCTACTCGCACGTCACCTACGACATCGTCCCGGACGCCTACGTGGAGGTCGATCGGCCCGACATCTTGATCGTGGAGGGCCTGAACGTCCTGCAGCCTCCGCGCTTAGCCCCGGGCTCGGTCTCCGTTGCGGTCTCCGACTACTTTGATTTCTCCATCTACGTGGACGCCGACGAGGCCAACATCGAGCAGTGGTACGTCGATCGCTTCCTGAAGCTGCGCGCGACTGCGTTCTCGCGCGAGGATTCCTACTTCAAGACCTACGCCTCGCTGACCGATCCGGAGGCGGTATCGACCGCCCACATGGTGTGGAACGCGATCAACCTGCCCAATCTGCGCGAGAACATCCGCCCCACCCGCGAGCGCGCGACCCTGATCTTCACCAAGGGCGGCAACCACCGCGTCGAGTCCCTGGCCATCCGCAAGGACTAGGAGCGCCATCCCCACTCGTCACCGACGTACACCACCCGAAAGGAAGGGGGAGGCCGCAGTCGGCATCTCCGGCTGCGGCCTCCCCCTTCTGAGGAGTCGGTTATTCGATCCAGGCGCCCGAGGACGCGAACTGGTACCAGGTTCCGCCGATGCGCTCCCAGCCGGTGGCCATGGAGCCGTTGCCACGCAGGTAGTACCAGGTGGGACCTTCCTTGTACCAGCCGGTCGTCATCGCTCCGTTGCCCTCCAGGTGGTACCACTGGCCGGAGACGCTGAGCCAGCCGGTGGCCATCGAACCGGAGGGGGTCAGATAGTACCAGGCGCCTCCGTCACGCAGCCAACCGGTGCGCATGGCGCCGTTGCTGGACATGTAGAACCACGAGTCGCCGACCTTGACCCAGCCGGTCGCCATGATGCCCGTGTCGGGATCGAGGTAGTACCACTGTCCGCGCTCCTGAAGCCAGCCGTGCTGCTGTGCCCCGGATGAGGCGTGGTAGTACCAGTGTCCCTTGTCGTAGACCCACCCGAGCTTCAGGTAGCCGCTGGCGTCGAAGCGGTAGGTCTTGCCGTCGATGACGAGGGTCTCGTTGGCGGCGTAGGTTCCGTCGGGGTAGCTGTACCACCATCCGAAGTAACCGGACTTCCACTCGCCCACACGAGGCTGGGGCTGGGGATCCGGGTTCGGCTGGGGCTGGGGGTCCGGGTTCGGCTGGGGCTGCGGATCCGGGTTCGGCTGGGGCTGCGGATCCGGGTTGGGCTGGGGATCCGGGTTCGGCGTTGAGGCGTTCCTCGTGACCCAGTACAGGAAGCGCGAGTCGCCGCCGCCGACGGCCTTGAGGGTGACCTGCGAGGTCTCGCCCGCGCCGAGCTCCACCTCGCGGGTGGTCTTGTCAGCGGGGTTGACCAGCATCAGGTGCGCGTCGGCGCTGGGCTTCTTGACCGTGAGCGTGATGTCCTGAGCGGTCTCGGCCAGCGACCCGTTGTCGGTGCGCGGATCGAGCAGTGTCGAGGGGTACTTGGTCGTGCCCGTCAGGGCGTTGACAACCATGAAGCCCCTGGGGACGGTCGTGGACTCTCCGAAGATCTCCGCGGACTTGGCGGCATCCAGGCCCTGGAGCTGATCGAAGTATCCGATCACGACGTCGCCGGGAAGCCCGTCGTTGACTGAACCGACGTTGGTCACCGAGACATCCACCAGGCCCACGCCCTGGTTCGCTGCCGTGGCTTCCTCACCCGTAGCGAAGTTACCGTAGCGGTAGCCGCTCAGGACGGGGTCCGAGCCGCGTCCGTCGTACTGGCCGGGCTTGAGGGCGACGAAGGTCGAGTCCATGGCCTTCGTGTAGTTTCCGATGTAGGAAACGTTGCCGAAGATGTTGGAGAACTCGTAGAAGGAACGCGTGGGCGCACCGTCGTGGTCGATGATGGAGGAGCGGTCGTAGCCGTTGTACTCCATGCGGAACAGGCCGAACCACTTCTGGCCGGTCGCGAGTCCCAGGGAGGGCACGATCGACTTTTCGGAGGCTGAGACGTTGGCGTCCCAGTTGTAGTCCAGGTACTGGCCGTACAGGATCGGGCTGGAGCCATCACCGGTGATGCCCTTGAGGGCGTACTCGCGCTGCTTCTTCCAGGTGTTGGTGTTCAGGAGGCTCAGGACGACGTTGCGCGGCGCGGGGCCACCATTGGCGCCCCAGTAGTACTTGTCCCAGCTCAGCAGGTCGGGCTTGGCGTTGGTCACGTAGTAGCTCAGGTTGGCGTCGCGGTACCAGGAGGGGTCGTCCCAGGAGTTGGCGTGGACGACCGCGCCGGGGATGTTCTGCTTGGACCAGGAGAACCAGTTCTTGAAGCACTCGGATTCGACCCGGTTGAAGCCGCCCTCGTCGCCGTACTGAATGTCGACGAGCGTGGACGCGTAGGGCTTCATGTACTCGTTCATGAACTCACGCGGATCGCCCGCGTTGCACATGCTGTTCTTTCCGAAGGGGGCCTTCGCGAGCGCCCAGGGTGCTCCCTTGCCCAGGGATTCCATCATCGCGGTGTTGAACATGGGCAGGTCGTAGAACATGGGGAACGCGCCGCCGGTGAGGTCGCGCTCGTGGGCGTCGAATCCGCCGCGCCCGTATCCCTCCGAGGGCACCCAGGCGGGCATCATGACGCCGTACTGGAGGGCGAGGGTCTGTGCGCGGTTGACGCCCCACTTGCCCTCACCCGGGTCGAATCCGGAGTAGCGCTCGTACATGGAATTGTCGACCTCGGGCTTGGTCGGGGTCTGACCCGCGGGAAGGCCCCACACCTCAACGTCGTTGAAGGTCACGGCGGTGGCGATATTCGCGGGCGTCTGCGGCTCGGTTTCATCGTTCATCCAGATGCGGATGTTCTTGGCGAGGTGGTAGGCGTTGAAGTCCCAGTACCACAGGCCTCGCGCGTCGCGCGTGAGGGAGCCGTGGGTGACGATGGTCTTCCATTCTCCCCCGTCCGTTTCCTGGACGGCGATGGCAACCGAGTTGCCGCCGTGCCAGGACTGGGCGCCCTCGGGCAGGGTGGGCGTTCCCCACCCGTTTACGCGGTGCACGTAGCGCGCCTCGCCCAGGTGCAGCTCGATGCCGGTGATCGAGTCGGACCACTCGCTCGCGCGCACGAGCGGGTCGGAGGTCCACGTCGTCGCGGGGTTGAGGTCGGTCAGCGCGGCATTGTCGGCATCGGAGCCGCCGTTGGCCTTGGCCGTGGCGGGCACGAGGACATTGCCGCGGAAGTCGGTATCAACCTTGGTGATGTTGGCAACGTAGGTGGCTTCCGCGCCGTCCTTGCTGACGGTTGCGGTGATGACGTTGAGGCCGGTCTCGAGGTCGAGGTTGGAGACCCGTCCGTCGGCATCGGGGGTGGCGCCGTTGATGGTGACGCTCGCGCCTTCGACCGTGCGGATGCGCGCGGAGACGGTCTTGGCGTGGAAGTATCCGGTGGCCTGGTAGGTGTGGGTGCCGGGAGCGAAGTCGACCGGCTTGCCGGGTTCGCCGTAGGGCAGCTGGTCGATGACGAAGTCGACGACGAGGTTGTCAACGCCCGATCCGGTGGCCGGCGTGTCGGGGTGTGGAACGGTCGGCCGGGGGCCAGCATTGCCGCCTCCACCCTGATCGGTGCCGTAGGAGGTGATCGCGTTGCCGTCGGAGTCGCAGGGCAGGAGCTTGATGTCGCTGAGCGCCATGTCGGACTTGCCCGGAGCCAGGGAGCGCAGGCCTGCCAGGGCGATGACGCGCTTGGTCGTGGCCTTGAAGGTCACGTACTGTTCCTTGTTGCCGAAGGTCAGGTTCGTGCCGTGCGTGACCTCGGTACCGCCCTCCCAGGTTCCCTGCGCGACGGATGTCTTCCAGTCGGCGAACGAGGCGCTGGAGGCGGGGTTGCCGGGATCCTCGTCGAAGGCGAAGACGCGGTACTCGCCCGGGAACTGGTCGTTTCCGAGTGTCGAGTCGTATGTCGGACGGGGGGTCAGGCCCAGGCCGCAGACCTGGGTGCCGGGGGTTGGGTTCTGGACGGCGAGGGCGTGGGGGTAGGTGTCCAGGCCTCCCTTCCACTTGGTGGTCCAGAAGGTCTTGGTTGCGTCCGTTCGCCCGCTGTCATCGTCGGTGAGGGCTGCAATGGTGCCGTTGGGGGCGCTTTCTCCGACCTTTTCCTCGGATGTAGCCCACAGGACGGTCGGGTGATAGGGGGTTTCGGGAGCGGCGACGGCCGCCGTGGGTGCCAGCCCGAGCATGGTGGCCGCGAGTACCGGGGCTCCGAGGGCTGCGATGATGGGTCTATTCCCCATGAGAGTAACTCCTTCGTCAGTATGGGGGGCCAGGGCAGGGATCCGTCGTCGAGCGAGTGTGGACCCACAGAACCTAACACGTGTTAGCTTTTGTGACTCATCCTCCTTTCTGGCAGTGAAACATCCTCTCGGGCGACGCGCGCGCGAGGACGACGTCAGAACTTCAGCCCACCGTCCTCGATGCCGCGGAAGAAGAACTTCTGGCTGAAGGCAAAGACCACGACGACGGGAACCATTGCGACGACCGCGCCGGCGAGGACGAGCTGATAGGTGACGCCCTGGGGCGAATTCTGAATCGCCGTGAGCGTGAGCATCAGGGTCTGCTTCTCGGGATCGGGCAGCATGAGCAGCGGGAAGATGAAGTCGGACCATGCGCCGATGAACGAGGTCAGGCCAACGACCGTCAGAGTGCCGCGCACCTGGGGCAGGAAGATCGACCAGAAGCGGCGCAGCTCACCGGCACCGTCGATGAGCGCCGCATCCTCGATCTCATCGGGGATGCCCATGAAGGCCGCACGCATCATGAGGATCTGGAAGGGGCCGATCATCGCAACCATCCACACGCCGGGAAGGGTGTTGTACAGGTCGAGGTTGACCATCATCTTGAACAGGGAGAGCATGATCGACTCAAACGGGAAGATCATGGCGGACAACACGACGAAGTACATGATGTTGCGCCCGGTCCATCCGCGCCGCGAGAGCATGTAGCCACCCACGCAGGACAGGATGACGTTGGAGGTGACGGTCAGGGCCGCGATGATCGCCGAGTTGCGGATCGAACCCAGGATGTTGGTGCGCTCGAAGAGCACGACGAAGGAATCCAGCGACCACTGCTGCGGCAGCAGCGTCGCCCCCTGCCCGAAGACGGATTCCCCGGGGGCCTTGAACGCTGCCATGAGCGGGAGCAGTAGGGGGCCGACCAGAATGATCGCAACGACGACCAGGAGAATGTAGCGGCCGACGAGGGCGCCGCCGCGCATCTGGCGCGATGCGACGTTGCGGCTCTGACGCTCGAGACGGCGTTCCTTGCGCCACTGGGCGAAACGCGCGCCCAGCGAGATTGAATCGGACTGCGAAACTGCGGTGCTCATGAGTCTTCAGCCTTCCTCTGCAGGCTCTGCGAAGCGATGATGAAGCCGAAGGTGATGAGGAAGAGGCACACCGACGCGGCGTCGCCCTGCCCCAGGGATCCGAAGGTGGGATCGACTATTCGGTCGCGAATGTACATGGTGAGCGTCTTGGTCGGCGAGGCCGAGCCACCGAGCAGGTAGACCTCGGTGAAGATCTTCAGGCAGCCGATCGTCGTCAGGGTCGCCACCAGGAACATCATGACCTTGACGCCGGGGACGGTCACGGTCAGGAAGCGACGAACGGGACCGGCCCCGTCCAGCTCGGCGGCCTCGTACAGGGACTTGTCGACGTTCGCCAGGGCCGACAAGTAGAGGATCATGTAGTAGGGCAGGCCCTGCCAGAGGGTGATGATCATCGCGCAGAACAGGATGAACCACTTGTTGGACAGGAAGGGAACGGGATCCACTCCCCACGACGCCAACAGGTTGTTGATGGGCCCGCGCTGGTCCAGCAGGTAGCGCCACGCGAGGGAGATCACGACCAGCGAGGAGATTGCCGGCAGATAGTACACGGCGCGGAAGAAGCCGATGCCGGGGACGTGCGACTTCACGAGGAGCGCGAGGAGCAGGGGAAGAAGCACCATGAGCGGCACGACGCACACGGCGTAGATCAGCGAGTTTCCGAGCGACTGCCAGAATTCGCCGTCGCTCAGGATGGTCGTGTAGTTGTCGATGCCGACGAATCGTCCGATACGTCCCACGGGCTTCGTCTTGGTGAAGGAGACGAAGACGGTGGTGATAAAGGGGTAGATGTAGAACGAGATGACGGCTAGCACCGGCAGGGTGACCCACAGCCAGGGAACCCACGCCGGACGGAATCGGGCGGCGCCATTGAGGGAGCGCGTCTGTGCGCCCTTACGTTTCGGCATTCCATTGTCCTTCATAGGGGTGCGCGTGGCCGTGAGCGGGCGGACGCGCCGGTTGAGAAATAGGTGGGGGGCCGAGGCGTGGCCTCGGCCCCCCACCGGTCAATCAGTTGTTGAGAGCCTTGAGCTTCTCATTCATCTGATCCTGTGCGGTCTTGAGGGCGGTCTTGGGATCAACCTCACCACGGATAGCCTTGTTGACGTTCTCGATGAGAGCATCCTTGACGGCGCCGGTTGCGTAGAACACGTCGGTGTAGGCCTCGGCATCCTTGGCGGCCTTGGCGGCCTCCTCGTAGGCGGCCTTGAAGACCGGGTCATCGGCAATCTGCGGCGGGTTGGCGACCAGCTCATCAAGCGACTCGGCAACGGCCGGGAAGATGATCGCGCCGCCATCGCGCGTCCAGGCGAGTTCGTTCTCCGCGTTGGTCATCCACTCGGCGAACTTCATGGCCAGGGGGGCGTTCTTCGTGGTGACGGAGACTCCGATGTACTGTCCCTCGAAGACGGGCTTGATGCCAGGGTTCGTCGGGAAGGGGCCGACTCCGGTGTTCTCATAGACGGTCGCGTTGTTGTTCTTCACGGACTTCAGGAACGAGGCGTTGGGGGTACCGAAGGCGAGGTTGCCGTCGGTGTAGGCCTTGCCCGGATCGGGTTCGCCGGTCAGGGAGTCCTTCGGAATCGCGCCGTTGGCGTAGAGCTCGGCGAGCTTCGTCACGTACTTGACGGCGTTCTCATCGTTGGCGAAATCGAAGGCGGTCTTGTCGTCGTTGAGGAGGTCCACGCCCATGCCGTGCAACTGGGCGACCATGTACCATTCGGGCGATCCGTAGATACCGTAGTCGCCCTGGCCGTCGGCCCCGACCTTCGCGGCCGCTTCGAAGAGCTCGTCCATGGTCTTGGGAGACGTGTTCTCGTCAAGCCCGGCGCGCTTGAAGACTTCCTTGTTGTAGGTGGTGATGTAGGGGCCGAAGTACCACGGAAGCGCGGTGTGATGATCGTTTGCTCCCAGTGCGGTCGAGTCCCAGATGGACTTGACGAACTTGTCGCCGATGCCGGGAGCCTTGACGTCGTAGTCCATGAGCAGGTTCGACTTGGACAGGGCGAGGATGGTCGAGGAGGGGACGTTGACAACGTCAGCCATCTTGCAGTTGGAGGCCTGGGCGGTGATCGTCTGATCGAACTCGGCGCCGCCTCCCTGGTCGGTCCAGTTGATCGTGACGCCGGGGTTGGCTTCCTCGAACTCCTTGATCTTGGCCTTGAAAAAGTCTCCGAAGTCGTTCTGCAGGCCCTGGGTCTGGAAGGTGATCTCACCGTCGACCTTCGACGTGTCGATCTTGGACTCGTCGACGTTGCCCGAGGGGATATCGCAGGACACGTCGGGGGTGGGAATGGAACCGGAGGCGGAGCCACCGCCGCCGGATGCGGAGCCGTCATTACAGGCGGCCAGGCCAAGGGTGCCGAACATGGCGAGGGCGACTGCGCCTGCGGCCATCTTCTTCTTCAACATGCGAAACCTCCATTGGTCCGATTGACTGGTCGATCGACGGGATCGAGTCACTAACTATCTCGTGTTAGTTGATACCTGAATCATAGCGACCCGTGGCGCTCAGCGCATCATTTGCCAGAAACTTTGCGCATCGTTACCAAGCCGCAACATTATTGTTCACGCGCCCAATCGCCCGCTACCTGGGCAATCACGAACGTCACCTCCCGCTCACTCATGTGGGCGCCGTATTCCGGACGGGCGTCGGGCCCGCACGAGCGGGTGCCGATCCCATCCTGGAACGCGTCGAGCCACAGGAAGAGGCGGCGAGGAGCGGGCAGTTCCTCCCAGTGCGTTGCCGCGGACAGCTCGCGCTCGCTCCAGGGGCTGACGCTCCACCCGAGCTGCGAGCCGGGGAGAATGAGGAGCTCTCCAGGCTCGCCGCGCAGGGAGAGAGCCTCAAGTGCGCACCTGTGACCACCTTCCTGGGGGCGCACGCACACGTCCCACAGGTCCGCCACGTTTGCGTGACCATATCCGCGAGTGCCCGGCACACGCATGTCGGGGTAGCCGATGAGCGTGTCACCGAGCCACGAGGCATCCCAGGAGGCACCCGGAAGCTCGATGCGTACGCCGAGGCGCGGCACGCGTTCGGGCCAGCGCCCGTAGGGCTCAACGCGGGCGGACACAGCCAGGCCGACCGAGGCGCCGCTACCGATGCGCACGGGCGTATACTCCCACGTCAGCGTCACGCCAAACTGCGCGGCGGGAGGAGCCCACCGCTCGACGACCCTGCGGCAGGGGGCATCCCCCTCGATCGAGACGACGCGTCGGCGGAGAAGGTGCAGACGCGCCCTCTCCCAGCGCGCGGCGTGCGAGGTCCCGGCCTCGCCGCGACCAACCCCGAGGGGCCCCAGGTCTTCCCTCCCGATGCCCCAGTAGTCGACGGGGCCGCGACCACGGTCGTTGTCGGTGGGCGCGCGGTAGACGCTGAGCTCGACAGATACGGGCACTGCCCCGATTCGCGTCAGGCGGCCACGCGGGTCGATCTCGTATACGCCGACCTGGTCCTCTCCCGTCAGGGCACGGATGGGCGCCTGCGCCAATGCCGCGAGGCGCCGCCCTCCCCCGTCCGCGCTCGCCGCCCCTTCGATGGCCGCGGCCAATGCGGGAGCGTGCGGGGCCATGGCCGCCACCCACGCCCACGTGCCGGCGTAGGGGCGCGAGAGCGCGTCGACGAGGCCGTCGCAGACGAAGTTGCCGTCGTGAACGTCCTCGCCGAAGTCGCCTCCGTAGGACAGGACGCGGCGTCCATCCGGGAGGGTGCGCCACAGGGTGTGGTCGCGCCACTCCCACACGAATCCTCCCGCGTGGCGGGGGTGGGACATCTGCGCCGCGTATCCGTCGGCTCCGCCCGGACCGGTTCCCATCGCGTGCAGGTATTCGCACATGAGGTAGGGGGCTCGGCGGATGCGCTCGCGCGCGGCGTCGTCGACCCGCGCGGCGACGTGCGTGGGCACGGCGACCTCGGCGTGGGGGTCGGATTCATCGAGGACCGCGTCGATCTCCTCGAGGGCGGGGTACATCCGCGAGTAGATGTCGGCGTACTCCATCGCGTGGTCGCCCTCGTAGTGGACGATCGCGCGCCCGCGGGTGCGTTCGTGGATCCAGCGCGCGCATGCGGCCAGGTTTGCGCCGGTGCCCGATTCGTTGCCCAGGCTCCAGCTGAAGATTGAGGGGTGGTTCTTGTCTCGTTCGAAGGCGCGGACCGTGCGGTCCATGTAGGCGTCGGCCCAGCGCGGGTCGTCGGAGGGGTTGTCAATCCACTCCCCCGCGCCCTCGAATCCGTGCGTCTCGATGTCTCCCTCGAGCATGACCCACAGTCCGATCTCGTCGGCAAGGTCGAGCAGGCGAGGGTGCGGCGGGTAGTGGGAGGTTCGAATGGCGTTGACGCCCATCGATTTCATGAGAGCCAGGTCCTCCCTGGCCCACCGCTCGTCGAACACGCGCCCCTCGTCGGCGCGAATCTCGTGGCGATTGACCCCGTTGAGCGTCAGGGGCGTGCCGTTGGCCCTGAGGACACCGTCGACGATGTCGACGCGTCGGAAGCCCACCCGCAGGCGTCTTTCTGCATCGGAGCCACCCTCCACGCGCACGCGCACGTCGTAGAGTACCGGATCCTCAGCGCTCCACGGCCGCACGATTCCCACCTTGATGCGCTCGCTGCGGTAGCGCCCATCGGGGCCTCGGCGCAGGGTGACGCGGTGGGTGTCCCCACCCTCGATCTCGAGGCGCGCCGAGAGGGTGTCGTCCATGGCTGCGAGGACCCGCGCCTCGACGGTCGCGAAGCCCACCCCGGCCTCGTAGTCGGTGTCGACCCACAGATCGTCGAGGCTTCCGGGAGCGAGGTAGCGAAGGCTCACGGAGCGGAAGATGCCCGGGAGCCACCACTGGTCCTGGTCCTCCAGGTAGGAACCGGGGCTGAACTGGTGCACGCGCACGGTGATCGTATTGGCGCCGGGGCGCACCACGTCGGTGACGTCGAACTCGTGGGCGAGCCGCGAGCCGCGGGCCATGCCGATCCACGTGCCGTTGACCCAGACGCTGGCCTGGCTTTCGACGCCGTCAAAACGCAGGGCGATGAGTCCCGCGTCCCACCCTGCGGGAAGCGAGAAGCTGCGGCGGTAGTCGCCGACGGGGTTCGCCTCCGGCGGGAATGGCGGGTCAACCGGGAAGGGAAAGTCGACGTTCGTGTAGGCGGGGTGACCGAATCGTCCCTCGCCGCGCAGCACCCAGTGACTGGGCACGCCGATCTCGGCCGTCTCCCCCGTGGCCTCGGGCTCGTCCCAGGGGCGTTCGACGTCAGTGAAGGGGGCAGGGTCGGTGCGGTGGTAGGAGAAGCTCCAGATTCCATCAAGGCTGAGGTGCGCCGAATCGTCGGCGAAGTGCGCGCGCGGGGGCACAAGCGCGCCCGCGCCGGGGGCGTAGGAAGGTATCATCGTGTTCACGTCTGGGTGCCTTTCGGATGTCGTCGTCGAAACTCCGATCGTCACCGTAAGACTAACACGTTATAGTTGTTGTGTTTCAACGAAACACCACCGAGCATCCGGAGCCGATTATGGAGCGCGCAACCCGGGCCGACGTCGCTCACGCGGCGGGCGTCGCCCCCTCCACCGTCTCACTCGTCCTCAACGGGCGGGGTCGAGACGTCAAGATCGCTCCCGCCACGATCGAGCGGGTCCGGCGGGCCGCCCGCGACCTGAACTACATCCCCAACGCGGCCGCCCGATCGCTGCGCCGCGGAAAGTCCCACCTCATCGCCCTCCTCATGGCCGAGCTGCCGGATGACCCCTTCGTGCCCGTCGTTCACACGGTCCTCACGACCGCCATGATCGATATCCAGCGCCGCGGCTACCTCCTCCTCCCCCTCTTCCAGTCCGGGGATGGCGCCTCCGACGCCGAGGTGATCCGGGGGGTCCTGGGCGACACACAGCTGGCGGGCATCATCCGCGAGACCACGTCGGCCGAGGCCTTCACCTCGCGCCTGCTCGCCAACCTCGGCATCCCCGTCGTCGCCATGTCGATGATCGAGGCCAACCCGACCGGATCGGAGTCGGCCCTCATCCGCATCGACGAGGGCGCCGGCGTGGGCGACGTCCTCTCCGACTGCGCGCTCGTGGACCCATCGACCGCCGCGAGCAGCGGGCGGGCGGTGTTCCTGGCCGGACCGAACACGAACCACGCGCGCCAGAACCCCATCGCACGCGCGTTCGGCACCAAGTTCACCCTCTACTCGCTGCCAGACTGGGAACCCACCACCGCCTACCAGGCCACGCTGCGCCTCCTCGACGAGGACCCGTCGATCTCGCTCATCGCCCTGGCCGACGACTCGCAGGCACCCGGCGTCTTCCAAGCCGCCGCAGACCTGGATCTGTCCGTGCCCGGTGACCTGTCGATCCTCGGCTTCGGCAACCAGGACCACCGCAGCGCCTCCGCGCTCGGCCTGACGACGGTCGAGTGGCCCCTGAAGGAGATGACCGAGGCCGCTGTCTCCTCGATCATCAACGTCATCGAGGGGCGCTCCCCCATGAGCGATGTTCACCCGCAGGCATCCATTAACGAGAAGTCCGCAGACGGGACACCAATCGCGACGATCCCGACGCGCCCGGTGTGGCGATCCTCGGTGGCCAGGCGCGCATAGGACGGCGCTTGATAGAACGCAGGGAGGGGCGGATGCCACGTGGCATCCGCCCCTCCCTCACGCTTGCACCTCGCTCCGGGCGCGCTCCCGCACGCTCACAACATGCGGGAGCGCGCCCAGCGGCGACGCTATTGCTCGCCGAGGCCGCAGGCCCGGTAGATGTTGGCCAGCATGGCCAGGCGCTGCTCGAGAGACGCGTCCTTGGGGACGCAGACCTTCGCGCCGAGGTACTTGGCGCCGCCCTCGATGGCCGCCTTGGCACAGCGAGCGATCTCGGCCTCGTTCATGAGCGAGGTCGGCTCATCGGCCTGCGCGGGCAGGTGACCGTCGATCCAGGAGTAGCCATATTGGGTTTCCTCCGGGCCCGCACCCGAGAAGATGATGCCGTCCAGGACGCCTCGCTTGCCTGCCTCGAGCACGTGCTCGTACGCAGTGTCCGCGCCGCGACCCTCCACGGCGGAACGTCCCCAGTTGAGGTGAATGCCGATGCCGACCTCAGAGACGATGTCGATCTCGGATTCGAGGGACAGGAAGCCCTTTTCGGGGTTCTGCTCAGGCACAAACTTGTCGCAGTGCTCGATGACGAGGCGGGCTCCGCACCAGTCCCAGGTGGCCAGCTCGGCGAGCGAACGCTGGAAGGCATCCGACTGGGCCAGGCGCGTGGGCGCCGAGTGCAGCTGCACGCGGGCGACCAGCTGGCGGCCCGCTCGCTCACACAGGGCAGCGAGGTCGTCGCGCAGCGCGCGGGTGAAGTCGAGAGCGGCGGCGCGTCCGGCCTCGTCGGGCGAGGCCAGGCCGAAGTTCTCGTTCTTCCACACGTTCTGCATGGTGCCGGGGATCGCGGTGATCGTGTTGAAGTCCCAGCGCGGCGCCAGGTGGCTGGCCAGGACCTCGCCTTCGGCGGCAAGCTGACCCGGGTAGGGCATCTCGACGCCGTTCACCCACGGCTGATCCGCGAGGAGGCGGTAGTAGTCAGCCTCCAGCTCCTGTGCCGGATGCGACGCGTACGCGCCGATAACAAAAGGAAGTGTCATGGTAATCATCCTTCCTTGATGATTTCGTCGTTTCCATCTTCGGGACGAACATACTCCGGACCCACGGCCTTCTGCAGGAGACGCGGGATATTCGCACCGATGGACACCATGACGATCGCGGCGAATCCGAAGGACAAGATCGCCAGCGCCATGCCCAGGCCCAGCTGGTCAGCGATCGCAGCACCGAGGACGGGGCCGACCGCGCCACCGAGGGCACCGACGTTGTAGCAGAAGCCGAGGCCCGCGGCGCACTTGTCGACCGGGAAGTAGGAGGAGACCCACTTGGGTAGCAGACCCGAGACGCCCTGGCCGAACATCTGCTGGAAGAAGAGCAGACCCGCCACGAGAGCACTGTCAGCACCGACCGAGGCGAGACCTGGAGCGACGTCTCCTTCGCGCAAGAGATCACCGAGATCTTCTGCCAGCCCAATGCCGTTGCGTGGCCGACGGAGGACTGCCCCGAGCGCGTCGTCTTCGCGAATGCCTCACAGATGCGCCCCTACCGCGGCCGCGGCGTCCTGCGGTTGTCGGAGGACGGAGGGCGCACGTGGATCGCGTCGCGCACCTTCAATCCGGCGCACTACGTCTACCAGTGCATGACGATCCTGCCCGACGGAACTCTCGGCCTGCTGTGGGAGCGCGAGATGCAGGGACTGTACTTCAGCCGCATCCCGCTTGAGTGGATCGAGGCCGCCAAGATCTGAGAGCCTCTCAGGCAACGACACGACGCCGCCTGCCGCACTCTCCACACAGGAGGGAGGCAGGCGGCCTCGTACGTCGAGGACGTATACGCGCAGGGCGGGCACCGGCCGGTGCCCGCCCTGCGCATACGCTTCTCAGACGCTCACAGCGCCAGGTTCTCCTTGACGACGTCTGCCAGCGACGCGGCGACGGAATCGGCCTCCTCCTGGGTCGCGGCCTCAACCATGACGCGAACGAGCGGCTCGGTGCCCGAGGGGCGCAGGAGCACGCGCCCCGTGTCGCCCAGGCGAGCCTCAGCGGCCGCCACGGCCTCGGCGACGGCCTCGTTCGTCGACGCAGCCGCGCGGTCCACTCCACCCACGTTGATGAGGGTCTGCGGCAGGCGCTGGATGAAGGACGTCAGGTCGGCCAGCGAGCGGCCGGACTCCTTGACCATGCGCGAGATCAGGAGCGAGGACAGGATGCCGTCGCCGGTGGTCGCATGATCGCGCGCGATGATGTGGCCGGACTGCTCGCCACCGAGCGAGTAGCCGGACGCCAGCATCTCCTCGAGCACGTAGCGGTCGCCCACGCCGGTCTGCACGGTGTTGATACCGGCCTCGCGCATTGCGATCAGCAGGCCCAGGTTGCTCATCACGGTCACAACCAACGTGTCCTTGGCCAGGGCTCCCCGGTCGCGCGCGTTGACTGCCAGCGCCCCCATGATCTTGTCGCCGTCGATGAGGTTGCCCTCGTGGTCGACCGCCAGGCAACGGTCCGCGTCGCCGTCGTAGGCCACACCGAAGTCGCAGTCGGCCTCGACGACGGCGGCCTGAAGGGCCTCCGGGTGCGTCGAACCCGCGTTCAGGTTGATGTTGCGCCCATCGGGGGACGCGTTGATGACCGTGATATCAGCTCCGAGCTCGCGGAAGACCGCAGGACCGAGCTCGGAGGCCGCGCCGTTCGCACAGTCAATCGCGATCTTCATGCACCGCAGGTCCGTGCCAATCGCGCCAACAAGGTGCGCAATGTAGGAATCCTTGGCCCACGCGTGATCGGCGTTCACCTCGCCGACGGCCTCACCCGTGGGGCGATCCCACACCGTGCCAATGAGAGCCTCAATCTGGTCCTCGACGGCGTCGGCCAGCTTGTAGCCGCCGTGCGCGAAGAACTTGATGCCGTTGTCGGGCATCGGGTTGTGGGAAGCGGAGATCATGACGCCGAGGTCGACGGTGTCCTCGGTGGCCGTCAGGTGCGCGACCGTGGGTGTCGTCACCACGCCGATGCGGGTCACGTCCATTCCGGCGCTGGCCAGGCCTGCCGCAAGGGCGTGATCGAGGAACTCACCCGAAATGCGGGTGTCGCGCCCGATGATCGCGCGGGGCTTCGAGCCGTCCGCTCGTGGGGAGCCGCCGAACTGGCGGGCGGCCGCCTCGCCCAGCTGCAGAGCAAGATCCGCGGTGATATCAACATTCGCCAGTCCTCGCACGCCATCCGTGCCGAACATCCTGGGCATAGTCTCTCCATTCGGTGGGTCATTCGACTGCACTAAGCGTACCGCGCCAGCGCCCGCGCACACGCGCGAGGTCGTGACGCGGACAGGCCGATCAGTTTCGTACGCGAAAGCCGCGCCCCGCAGGTGCGGGGCGCGGCCATCGACAATGTGCTGGAAAGGATCAGCGCTTCGAGAACTGCGAGGCCTTGCGGGCCTTCTTGAGGCCTGCCTTCTTACGCTCGGTGGCGCGGGCATCGCGGGTCAGGAAGCCGGCCTTCTTGAGAGCCGGACGGTTGGCGTCGCGGTCGATCTCGTTGAGGGCGCGCGACACGCCCAGGCGCAGGGCGCCGGCCTGGCCGGAGACGCCGCCGCCGTTGATGCGGGCGATGACGTCGAAGCGGCCGTCAATGTCAAGCAGGACGAAGGGGGACTTCACCAGCTGCTGGTGCAGCTTGTTGGGGAAGTAGTCCTCGAGGGTGCGGCCGTTGATGGTCCACTTGCCGGAGCCGGGGACCAGGCGAACGCGGGCGACGGCCTCCTTGCGGCGACCCAGGCCCGCGCCGGGCGCGGTAATGGACTGACCGGCGCCGGCGGGAGCCGACTCGGTCTCGGACGTGTAGGAGCTGGGGACGACTTCCTCGTCCAGCTCAGCGGAAACGATGGTCTCAGCCACGGTTCTCCTCAGTGGTAAAGGTGCCAGCGACCGGTGGTCACTGAGCCACCTGGGTCAGTTCGTAGGGAACCGGCGACTGGCCGGCGTGGGGGTGCTCCGGGCCTGCGTAGACGTGCAGCTTCTTGAACTGCGCGCGGCCGAGGGAGTTGTGGGGAAGCATGCCCTTGACGGCCTTCTCGACGGCGCGCTCGGGGGCGGCGGCGAGGAGGTCGCGGTAAGCGGTCGCGGTCAAGCCGCCGGGACGACCGGAGTGGCGGTACGCCATCTTCTGGTCGAGCTTCTTGCCGGTCAGAGCAACCTTGTCCGCGTTGATGATAATGACGTTGTCGCCCATGTCCATGTGAGGGGCGAACGTCGGCTTGTGCTTCCCACGGAGGAGGGCAGCGGTCTGGGCTGCCAGGCGACCGAGGACGACGTCGGTGGCGTCAATGACGTACCACTTCTTGTCCGCGTCCCCAGGCTTGGGTGAATAGGTGCGCACGGGCGTAACCTTCAATTCTTGTTGGTCATGGGACGCCGCGCCGATTTTTCGGGGGCGTCCGCGATGAAACGGTTCGCGCGAGGCGTCGGCGAGGCTTCCTAGCGAGTGGGAGACACTAGGTGCTCTGCTGACGCACAGCACTAGCCATATTATCGGCGCACGCGCCGACGGTCAAAGCGCGGCGGCTACTGTGTCACATTCCTCAGGCATCGTCGCCGCAGCAGGAGTCCCGCCTGGCTCGCGCCTGCGCGGCTCGGGCTGCCCATTCCTCGGGCGCGGGGTAGTCCACCCCTTCAAGGGTCAGTCCGTGAGCGGGCGCGATGGGAGCCGCGCTCGCTCGCGAACGCGCGCCGAGCACCCGCGCGGGGTAGTCGATGTCGCGCGCTCCGGATCCGACGAGGAGCAGCGCTCCCACGAGGGAGCGAACCATCGAGTGGCAGAATGCGTCCGCCTCGACCCGGAAGGCGAGGGTTCCGTCCGCCTCCCGTACCGCGCGCAGCGTGCGGAGGGTGCGGATAGTTGTCGCTCCCTCGCGGGGGCGACAGTATCCGAGGAAGTCGTGTTGCCCGAGCAGGGGCGCCGCGGCGTCATTCATCGCCTGGTCGTCGAGGGGTTCGTCGACCCACAGGCGGTCCCAGCGCGCCAGCGGGTCTGGCGCGTCCGACACCCTGTAGGTGTAGCGGCGGGCCAGAGCGGAAAAGCGCGCGTCGAAGGAGGCGTCAACGACGCGCGCGGCGAAGATTCTCACGTCGCAGGTGCCGCGCGCCACACCCATGCCTCGGGTGCGGGAGCGTTCACCGTATCGACCCGAGAGTATCTTGTTGAGCCTGCGGACGATCGACGTGGCGGCGTCATCCTCGGAACGCTCTCTCCTGGGCGCGAGCCGCGCCCACGCCTCGTCGCTCAGGTCGACGTGGCAAACCTGGTGGCGCGCATGCACCCCCGCATCGGTGCGCCCGGCGACGGTCGTCGTGACTTCCTCGCGCGAGGCCATAGCGAGGGCCGCTTCAATCTCCCCCTGGACGGTACGCAGCCCAGGTTGCGCAGCCCACCCGCGAAAGTCAGTGCCGTCGTATCCCAGGTCCAGGCGCAGGCGCCTCACGCTCACAGTTCCCACGCTCGCACGCCGCCGATGATACCCGCGTCGTTGGGCACAACGATCACGTCGTCGCCCATGAGACGCAGGTTCGACGCCGTGATCCGCTTCGAGTTTCCGCCTCCCAGGTACAGGCGGTCCCACATGTACATCGGGCGCAGTCCGTCAACGACCCGCCGGACGCGGCGGGACCAGTGGACGTCGCCCAGGCGCAGGCGCTCGTGCTCCCCGATGTAGTCGTCGTAGGTGAGTCCCCAGCGCACCGGGCCCTGCGACACCTCGACGTGGGGTGCCAGCTGGCCTCCGTCGAAGACGGCGTTGCCCAGGCCGGTCCCCAGGGTGATGATCATCTCCAGGCCGCGACCGGTGATTGCTCCCGCCCCCGCGACTTCTGCGTCGTTGAGGACCTTTGTCGGCAAGCCGAGCGCGTCCCTGATTGCGCTGCCCATGTCGAAGTGATCCCAGCGCGCCACCAGGTCGGGGATGACGCGCGAACGGGGCCCGTCACGGGTGATGTAGTGCGGCGTCGCGATCACGACGCCGTGGCGAATCATGCCGGGCATGCCCATCGTGACGCGGGTCGGTGCCGGAAGCTGTTTCGCGAGGCCGACAACGGTTTCCACGAGCAGCTCAGGCGGGAGCGGGTAGGGGGTCGGAACCCTGCGCGCGGGCGCCATCATCGTGCCGCGCTCGTCCACGACCGATCCCTTGATCCCACCGCCCCCGCAGTCGATCGCCAACGTCATCTCGTGTTCCATGCGTCAAGGCTACCTCGGATGCAGTCAGGGCCGGGCACCCACACGGGATGCCCGGCCCTGGTCAGCCAGTTCAGTGACTCCTCGTCACTTCTCCTCAGCAACCTGCTCGGCCGCATCTGCTGCCTCGCCGGCCTCGGCAGCGAGCTCCTCGGCCTCGTTAGCCTTCGCAAGATCGCCTTCCTCACGGGCCTCCTCGGCACGCTCGGCGGCAGCCTCGGCGGCTTCCTCGGCCTCGGCGGCAACCTGAGACGCGGCGGCCTTTTCAGCCGTCTTCTCCGCGGCCTTCACAACGGCCTTCTTCTCGACCTTCTCCATGACGAGCTCGATGCGCATCAGGGGGGCGTTGTCGCCCTTGCGGTTTCCCACGCGAATGAGGCGGGTGTAGCCGCCGGCGCGCTCGGAATCCATCGCGGGAACGAGCTCCTCGAAGAGGATCGCGACGATCCCCTTGTTCGGGATCTTCTTCAGGACCGTGCGACGAGCGTGCTGATCGCCGCGCTTGGCCTTGGTGATGAGCTTCTCGACGTAGGGGCGCAGCAGCTTGGCCTTCGCCTCCGTGGTCGTGAGGCCGCGGTGTTCGATGAGCTGAGCCGCCAGGTTCGACAGAATCAGCTTCTGGTGTGCCGGGCTTCCGCCCAGACGAGCACCCTTCTTGGGGGTGGGCATGAGTTTCTCCTACGGATTCAATGCGTCCATCGGACGCACGGGGTCAGATGGACTGGTCGTCCGAAAAGATCGCGGCGGACTCCGAATCACCGAAGCTCGGCATCACCGAGTCCTTCAGCGTCATACCGAGAGCCGCCAGGGACTCCTTGATCTCTTCGATCGACTTGGTGCCGAAGTTGCGGATGTCGAGCAGGTCGGCTTCCGAGTGAGCAACCAGCTCGCCGACGGTCAGGATGCCGCGACGACGCAGCGCGTTGTACGAACGCGACTGCAGGTTGAGGTTCTCGATCGGGAGAGCCAGATCGGCCGCGAGGGTCGCATCGGTGGTGGACGGTCCCACCTCAATGCCCTCCGCTTCCTCGTTGAGCTCGCGCATGAGACCGAAGAGCTCCACCAGCGTCTTGCCGGCCGAGGCCAGGGCGTCGCGCGGGGTGATCGCCGGCTTGGTCTCCACGTCAATGACGAGGCGATCAAAGTCAGTGCGCTGCTCAACACGCGTCGCCTCAACCTTGTAGGTCACCTTGACGACGGGCGAGTATATCGAATCGATCGGGATACGCGAGATCTCGGCCTGCGGATCCTTGTTCTGAGCGGCCGACACGTAGCCTCGGCCACGCTCGACGGTCAGCTCGATCTCCAGCTTGCCCTTCTCGTTGAGGGTGGCCAGATGAAGATCGGGGTTGTGGATCTCCACACCCGCGGGAGGCGTGATGTCGCCGGCGAGAACCTCGCCGGGACCGGCCTTGCGCAGGTACATGACGACAGGCTCGTCATTCTCGCTGGACAGGACGATCTGCTTGATGTTCAGGATGATCTCGGCGACATCTTCCTTCACGCCTTCGATCGTGCGGAACTCGTGGGGAACGCCATCGATGCGGATGGACGTCACCGCTGCACCCGGAATCGAGGACAGGAGGGTACGACGCAGGGAGTTACCCAGCGTGTAGCCGAACCCGGGCTCGAGGGGCTCCAGAGTGAAACGGGAGCGCAGGTCGCTGACCTTTTCTTCGGTCAGGATGGGTCGCTCTGCAATGAGCACGTCTATTCCTTTCTGACCGGTGCCCGCTATATGACACCGGGTATGGGAACCTGCGAGAGCAGGCTAAGGGAGTGTGAACCGTGAGGTTCAGACGTGGGGAGGGCAGCGCCCTCCCGTCCACAAGTCAGCCGCGGCGGCGCTTCGGCGGGCGAGTGCCGTTGAAGGCCTGAGGGGTGACGTCCTGGATCGAACCGATCTCGAGGCCGGCGGCCTGCAGGGAACGGATCGCGGTCTCGCGGCCGGAGCCGGGACCCTTCACGAAGACGTCAACCTTCTTCATGCCGTGCTCCTGGGCGCGACGAGCCGCCGCCTCGGCCGCGAGCTGGGCGGCGAACGGCGTGGACTTACGCGACCCCTTGAAGCCAACCTGGCCGGAGGACGCCCAGGCGACAACCGCGCCCGTGGGATCCGTGAGGGAGACGATGGTGTTGTTGAACGTCGACTTGATGTAGGCGTGGCCGTTGGTGACGTTCT
>ERZ772977.367-NODE-367-length-33017-cov-6.759602_pt1 | contig 33017 bp, 39 predicted proteins | sample MGYA00511131_ERZ772977 | MGnify/ENA primary metagenome ERZ772977 (study PRJEB29015, sample SAMEA2737935) | human oral metagenome | biome: human oral; feature: human-associated habitat; material: dental | place: China | collected 2151 ...
CAGCTCCGCATAGCCCGGATTGATGTATTTGAACGCCATACGAACCTCCTCAATTTGAGACTATGAGTCCCTCTGCCTGAATGTCCACGCTCGTATCCTGCTGTGGCGGCTCATCTGCACTGCTGAGTGCCTTGACCCAGAAAATCGTATTCTTATCACCGACATCGGATAGCGCGATGCTGTCTTTCCATTCCGCAGATTCCAACGCTGTATCGACGGTGTATCCGTTATTGATTGCCGCTTTCCACTTGTCCGCATGATCGCCGACGAATTTGACTGTAAGTGTTCCGTCGATGTGGAAGCCGCTCTCGCAGCGCACGGCACATTTGACGGCTTTCTGCTCGCCCTTACCCACATCGAGCAGAACGGAGATCGGAGAGAGTTCCGTACCAGAGCTGACCTCCGTCCCATCCTTGCCACCCTCGGTCGGATTGTTCATATAGATATGCAAGAGTTCTGCCATTGTCATACCCTCCAAAATTCCAGAGACAGTTTGTATACCTTCGGGAAATGCGCCATATACTCGTAGGATTTCACCACGACGCGCATAGAGGGCAGGATGTTCCCGCCCTCATCGGTCACGGACACCATCGTGCGGCTGTCCCAGTAGCCCTTGATTTTCTCCCAGTCGGTGTCAGTAACCGTGACCGTACAGGAAATACGGTCGCCCTCCGTGATGTGTCCGAAATCCTGCACGACCGCGCCGCCGACAATCTCCAAGAGCTGCTGACGGTCATCGGGAACGATCTGCCAGTTTTCAACGGATAATGTCCGCACCTCACCAATGTGAATATGAATTGGAATCACCCCCAAGCGCGTTTTCGACGGCAGGACGAATGCGGTCGGCAACGTGATCGGCAAGCATACGCATCCCCTCGTTGTCCTGCGTAACGGCGTTCTCGATATTCACCTGTATGTGAATCTGCCGATTGTCCGTCATGGATGGCGCAGTTTGCTCCCCATTTCTCGATGAAGGGACATTCTGTCCCCCGCTTGAAACAATCTGCGCTTGCCGTCCAAGCCCTCCCATCAGCTCCGCATACGAAAACTCCTGCCCGTTGACACGAATATGCGAACTGTCCGCACGATGCTCAGGGCTGAAGTTTGGCAGCAAATTTTCCATCGCCCATTTGCGCCCCTCTTGGAACTGCTGCAGGAGTTCCGGCGTCAGCCTCAGATCCTCTGCCGTAAACTTGTTCTTTTTGCGCAGGTACTCCATCAGCCCGACCTGCCCGGACTGCTTGAATACCTTCAGTTCCTCTTTCTGGGAGCGCAGGACTTCCAAGGCGGCATTACGCTTGGCATCGAGCTTTTCCTTCTCCGCCCATCGCGTCGCTTCGACCTCATCCAGTCCCTTCTGTACCCACGCCTCCTTCTCTCGCTCAATCTCTTCAAGGCGATTCTTAAGCTGGGTTTTCCAGATGGAGTCAATATTGGCGGCAACATCCCTCTCCCACTGCTCCATCACGTGCGCTTTGCTCTCACTGAGCCACGCCTGTGTTTGGAGTTCGTCCAATCCCTTCTGCCGGAAGGCATCGGCCTCGCGGGCGATGGAGTCCAGCTTGTTCTGCAGGTCGGTCTTATAGAGCGCATTCGCCTTGTCCACAACGTCCCGCTGAAAGTCGGAATAAATCTTCGCTTCCTTCGCCATGCGGTATTCGTCGATGAGATGCGGATCTGCGCCCTTCTGGAAGAACTCGAAGGATTCACGATCCAGAGCGTGCAGGCTATTCTGTACGTCCGTGTGTGTCAGTGTATATAGGCTGTCCGTCAGTTGTGTCGTTGCCTTTGCAGATTCGCTGACCGTCTTTGCGGCATCTTTCTCAGCCGCCGCACGGATTTTCGCCGCCTTTGCATTCTGCTCCTGCGCCTTGGCATTCTTCTCCGCTTCGGCACGCGCCTTCTCCTCTGCCGCAGCTTTCTCTTTGGCAAGTTTCTGCTGTTCTTGGTATTGCTTGTATTCATCCCCGTAGAGCGCATCAAGAACCGTACCACCGAGAAACGGGATCGCAATCAGCGGAGATGCCACAGGATGATTCTTCACGAGCCATGAATTAGCTTCTGCGTGTTCACTCACCTTATGAATCTGCTCCCCGACAAAACCTGCAAGCTCCGCGACGGTCTTGAGTGCCTCGCCCCATCCGAGCACGGCATCCTTGATCTCATCCTTGTTGTCGCGAATCGTCTCGATGAACGTCTGAAAACCATCGTTGATCTCGGGCATCAGTTCTTCGGCGGCAGGAAGCAGAGCCGCACCAAGCGCGAGTTTCAGCTGCCCCGCTTCCATCTCCATCGCACGCCATTTGAGATAGGTCTCATGCGCCTGTGCCGGGTCGAGCAGGCCTGTGGTCTTGACCCGTGAGGAAATGCTCATCAGATCATCATACTGTTCGAGAATCGGGATAAGCGCCGCCCCGCGTGCTCCGAGGACTTCTGCGGTATATGCTTCCTCCATGCCCGCTTCGCTTGCGGTCTTATATCCCTTGGCAAGCTGTGCGAGCTGCTCATTCAGCGGCAGGAGATTCCCCTGTTGGTCTTTGAGGGCAATCCCGAAACGTGAAAGGGCGCGGACGGTATCGTTGCCGGAATTGCCCGCAGCGGATACCTGCTTGTCAAGACGAGCGATGAGAGGGATAATGCTCTTGATGTCCGTATCCGCAAGCTGAAACACCCGATTGAGCGTCGCCGCCTCACTCGCAGAGACGTGAAGCCGCTGCGTCAGCTTGTAGACATTCTCGCCCGCAAGCATCGCGTCCTTGGTGACATTGAACAGCCCCGCACCCGTCGCCGCAACTGCCATGACGGCGGCCATCTTTGCAGACAGCACGTTGAACCCGCTCGTTAGATTCTTGACCCCCGCCTGCGCCGCCGTCATCCCAGATGCAATACGCCCGCCGAGCGTGCCGGAGAGAACCGCACTCTCCTTGAGACGATGATTCAGTTTCCGCACCTCGGCTTCGGTCTGTGCGACCGTTCTCTGCTGACGCAGGAGATTGCTCTCGGCACGCCGATAGGACGCGCTGTCCGCGCCATCGTTTTTCTTGGCAGACTGCAAAACAGCCGCAAGAATCTGTTCTTTTTGCCGCTGAATATCCAACTCACGGTTGATCGCCTGATACCGCACCTTGATCTTGTCCAGTTCCGTCCCCACACCGTCGAGTTTGGCAAGATCGGCATCGAGTTTCAGATGGATGTTGTTTGCCTTGCTGTTCAGCCGTGCGATGGAATCCGAGACAGTTTTCCCCGCCGTGTCAAAGTCCAGCTGCAGTTGTGCGATGTTGAGACCGATGTCGAGATAGAGTTCATCAATCTTTTGTCCGCGCTTTGCCACCCTATCCCCTCCCTACATCACGTCGTCAATAAATCGCTCGGACGATCTTTCTTCGCAGATCGCCGTTACCACAAGCTGATCGAGCAGGAATCCTATCTCGTGTCCGTCGATTTCCTGCATCGTCCACCCGTAGGCAGACTGCAGTCGCTCGTAGTAGCGCAGTAGATTCTGGTACGGGGAAAGAACTACGCCTCTTTCCCCGTCTCCCCGTTTGGGAGGTTCACCAATTTGGAGAAGGTCAGCGACTGAATCCATCTAAAGAGTGCGCGTGTCAGCGGCACAATGTCCGCCACATCGACATTTTCCTCCACGGATTCCTTTGTCACTTCCTCACGTCCGAATCCAAGGACGATCAGACGGACGTGCTCGTCCAAGAACGTCTCAAGATCCATGTCCTGCTTGTCGGCATCAAAAAAGGCAAGGAACTCACGCCACACCTTCATCTTCGGAGGATTTGGCGTGATCTCCCTGCCCGCAATATGCAGTGTTGGTGTTTCCATAGCTTCCTCCCTCAGACCTGCTCGTACCACTTCGAGCCTGTCTCTGCGGCAAAGCCCGCCGCCTCCTCATCTGCCTTGACATAGGATAGCCCATCGGAAAGGCGATAGATCGCCTTTGCCGTCAGTGTCGGTGTGTCGAACTGGATGCTCTCCTGCTTGGAGTTGCCGCTCTCGGAGGGTTCCGTGAATTGGACTTTGTAGAATTTGGTGTATCTCTTCTTGCCGTTCCTCTTATCCGACTGAAAGAGCACAGCAAAATACGGCGCAACATCGTCCTTGCCCGCCTTCATCACGCCGTTTTCAATAATGTGTCCCAAAAGATAGGCTGTGTATTCCAAAGGAAGCGCGGCAGTATCGAAGGTCAAATCGTAGGATGCGGTATTGGATGCCGTATCCACGGACTGCCCATCTGCGAAAAGTTCCGCCTGATTCGTCTGCGGCTTGATGTCCACCTTCCGCAGGAGCTTTCCAAGCGGAATCGGTTTCTCGTAGGATGCCGCGCCACCCGCCTCATCGGTGAGCATCTTGGCGATATGAAGTTTCTGGATGTTGATGAACTGCCCGCTTGTAAGATTCGCGGCGGGCTTTCCTGTTGGTGTTGGACTTGGCATTTTATTCTCCCTCCACTGCTGTTCTGTAATCTGTGATTTCCACGAAAATATCTTTCTCTGTCAGTTCCTGCGTCTGCGCACGCACAAAGCCGAGTGGCAAAAGCGCGTTCTGCACGGCGTGATGAATCTCTCCGAATCTCCCATCCTTCGTCAGAATATGGATACGCACCGTGATTCGGCGTTCTAGTTCCGTGCCGTCTGCCGAGAGCGCAGGAACGTCGGAAATGACGGAGTAAACGAGAATCGGATACGTCCCCGCATTGGGACTGCGCCCGTGGTAGATGCCCTTCTTTCCGTGTGCAAGAAGCTGCGTCAGCTCTTTCGAACGCACAAGTACCTGATACACCATTCGTGCCACGCTCATTTCCCTCGCCTCCGTATTGCCGTACGCACGGCATCGACGATGGCAGAACGGATCCCGTCCTTCTTGGCATCAAGCGCCGGATAGAGGAACGGCTTGTTGATGCGTGGGCTGAACTCAACGAGCACGCCGTAGAATACGCCATCCTGCGATTCTGCATCCGCCGCAATCCTCCAAACAGAGCCGTCCTTTCTGCGCAGACGTTTGTGGATGGAGTCACGCAGTGCGCCTTTCACCACGCGCTTATCTGTTCCCACATAGACGGGACAGCGGTTCTTTGCCTCCGCGACCACATCATCCGCGCCGCGCTCGAGGGCGGCCTTTGCCGCAACCGTCGCCTCTGCGCCAAACTCGGACAATATCTTCTCGGCAGAGACGAATCCTCGGTATCTAGCCATCTTCCACCAACTCCCTGCATTCCAGAACAAGCCACCGTTTCTTTCCTCCGAGCGGATACGGCGGCGCAATCGGTGTGAGTGTTTTATCTCCCCAACGGATACGATCCGTCACTCGCACGTCTGTGCGGTAACGAATGACTACACGATAATCCACTTCCTGCACCTTCTCCGCATAACCGTCAGAGATTTTCGCGGCAAACGGCAGAACGAGTGCCCACGCTTTTCCAACTTCCTGCGTTGTTTGCGCGAGGATATTCCCCTCATCATCCGTATCTGTCACAGGGCGCAGAATGGAGATTCGATGACGCAGTTCGCTCATAGATACCTGCATCTAAAAGACCTCCTTCCGCACACCGAAGAGAAGCAAGCGCAGCGTCAGCGCAAGACCTCTGTGATCCGCTTCCTCTCTGTGTTCATAGAGATAGGATACGGCGTAGAGGATTGCGACCCGTACAATCGCCTGATCTTCAACCTTGGACAGCTTCTTCACGCGCAGTAATGCAGTACAAATCTGTTCTGCCGTTTCCGCAAAGTGCGTGAGAAGGTCATCCTCCTCATCCCCGTCAATCCTAAGATACTGCTTGACTGCTGTAAGCGGCACAAGCATAAAACCACCTCCCCTCTTTGCCGCAAAAACGAAATTCCGTCAAATTGGTGCTAAATTTATCAGGGATTCCATACATCAGCCCTTCATCTTGAGCGTCTGCACGGCTTCCTCAAGAACGAGCTTTCCGTCCACACGCTCCTTCATAACGTAGCCGACCATGCCGTTGCCCGCAAACAGCTCCTTGAGTTCTTGCAGGGCGCGGGTGCCGCGATCCCCGATGTTGTAGTAGGAGTAATCGCCGAATGCGATGACGGTCTTGCCCGCCTCGACAGCAGGCATATATGCCGAAGAGTACACGGGATAGCCGAGCAGACGGTCGGGTTCACCCATCTGGTAGGACGGCTGCCAGAAATACGCACCGTTCGCATCCTTGAGTTTGCGGATGCTTGCAAGCGTCTGGTCGTTGACGATAAACGCCGCATTCTTCCGGTAGGGACGCTTGAGACTGTAGACGAGCGTCACAAGTTCATCCGCCTTGAGGTCTGCCGCCGCCGTGGTGACGGAGGTCTTTGCCGAGGCAAGAAGTCCCTTGGGCTTATGAGTCCCATCGCCATTGAGGAACGCATCCTCCTCTGCGTTGCCGAGAGCTTTGCCGAACTGCTCGATGAGGTAGTTCTCAAGGTTGAAGGCGTTGTCGTAGAGAAGCTCTTCTGTCACCTTAACCGCAACGTGCAGCTTGTGCGCGTCGAGGACGATCTGGTCGAAGGTCGCGTCCCCAAAGGTAAGAGGTGCGCCTTCCTCAATCCACGATGCCGCAGGTTTGGTGGCGGCGATGTTGATCTTGTGCTCCCCGCTCGTGGTGATGACCGTCGCAAGCGGACGCAGAACGTTCTCTTCATTCAGAATGTCGATCAGACGCTGATCGTATTCCTCGGGAACGAGATAGCCGCCGTTGGCATCCACGCCCTCCTGCAGGACGTTCTCCACCTGCCGAAAGTTCGTGCGCAATGCCTTGAGCATTGCCGCACGGTATGCCTCGCTTGCACGCCCTGTCTTTTCTGCATTGAGAGATGCGCCCGGAGTGTTGGTGATCGCCGCCGTCACGGGTTTTGCCAGCTGCGCGTCGAGAATCGCCTGACGCTCCATGCGCTCGATGTCCTTGCCGAGTGCAAGCACCTCCTGCTCCATCTGCTCGTACGCCTTGGCGTCCTCTGCCGTAAGGCGGCCATCCTTCTCGTGTTCATCGAGGAACTGTTTCGCCTGTTCCCACATTCCTGCACGCTTCTCGCGCATTGCCATGATCTTATCCATGTTCTTGTCCCTCCATTAGTGTGAAATAGAAAAGAGCCGTCTTTTCAGAGGCTCTGCATCGACATTGTGTGTCCCCTGCCCGAATTTCGAGAGCAGTGAGTTCGTGACGGCGGCACGGGAGAAGATCAGCCCGTCTGCCGCAGCACTTGTGAGATGTTCCCTATTCTCATAGAGAACGGAATCCGCAAATCCAAGCTCCACGGCTTTCTTTGCGTTCATCCACGTCTCGGCATCCATCAGCCGTGAAATCTTCGCACGGGAAAGTCCCGTCTTGAGTTCGTAGGCGTTGATGATGCTCTCCTTGATTTCGGCAAGGAACGTGATCGTCCGCTCCATCTCATGTGTATCCCCGATGGAGACGGTCATGGGATTGTGGATCATAATGGTGGCCACGGGTGACATCTCAACCGTTGATCCTGCCATTGCAACAACGGATGCGGCAGAGGCGGCAATCCCGTCAATCTTGACATTGACATTTCCCTTATACTCCATCAGCATATTGTAGATCTGTGCCGCCGCATAGCAGTCGCCGCCCGGTGAGTTGATCCAGAGGTCAATATCTCCCTCGGCGGCGTGAAGCTCAGATCGAAACATCTGAGGTGTGACTTCATCGCCCCACCACGTTTCGTCCGAGATTTCACCATCCAGAAGCAAGATTCGCTTCTCTCCCTCGTTCCGTACCCAGTTCCAAAATTTACGCTTCATCGTTTTCTCCCTCCTGATTTCCTGCGAACAAGCCCGCATCCTTCAGTTTCGTCATATTTCCGTTGATGAGATACAGATCGCCGCCCTCCTTCGTCTCGATGGGATTCATGTCCTCAAGACTGCGGATGTCGTTCGCCGAAAGCCATCCGTTCTGCCGCCCGACGGCATATCCCTCCATGCGGCTCTTGTAGTCCCCTCGCAGCAGACCATCGACATTGAAGCGGATGAAGTAGTCCTTCCGCTCCTTGTCCGTCAGCAATGCCTTTTGAAGCGACTGCTCCCATCGCATGACCCACGGATTCAAGGTGTACTTTACGAACTCCAAGGACTGCTGCTCGATGTTCGAAAACGAGGATTTCTCCAAATCCCCGACCATATGCGGCGGTACACGGTAGAGCCGTGCGATCTCGTTGATCTGGAACTTCCTTGTCTCAAGGAACTGCGCCTCCTCCGGCGGTATGGCAATCTGCTGATACTTTACACCCTCCTCAAGGACGGCGATCCTGCCCGTGTTCATCGTACCACCGTAGACGGCGTGCCAACTCTCACGGAGCTTCGACGGGTCTTTCAGAACCCCCGGATGTTCAAGCACGCCGCCCGGACGCGCACCGTTCTTGAAGAATGCCGCGCCGTATTCCTCCGTGGCAAGTGCAATCCCGATGGCGTTCTTTGCCATAGCGATGGGACTGTAGCCGACCAGACCGTCGAAGCCGAGTCCCGGAATGTGAAGTACATCCTCACGCCGCAGACGAATCTGCCCCTTGTCCGCAAAATTCGGATTCTCCTCCGTGCTTCGCGTGTAGGTGTAGTAGAGTTCCCCTGTGCGGCTGTCGCGGCTCACATCCATCTTGTCCGGAAGGAGCGGATAAAGTCCGAGAACACGTCCTCTGCCATCCCGCAAAATTTGTGCGTACGCATTCCCCCACAAAAGAAGGTGACTCATCATTGTTTCGCGAAATATAAAGGAGGTCATCTCGGGGTTCGGCGCATCGTGGAGCAGAAAGTACAGCGGATGCTCCGGCACGCGCTCCTTGCCCTGACCTTGATAAGCGTAGACATGAAGCGGCAGCCCTGCAATGGATTCGGCGAGGATGCGCACACAGGCATAGACTGCCGTCGTTTGCATTGCCGTCCGCTCGTTGACTGCCTTGCCCGCCGCCGTCTGCCCGAACAAAAAGGACAAACCGCCAAGATGATTCCGAGGCTTGTCCCGCGAACGAAAGAGTTTGCTGAATAGGTTCATAGGCAACACACTCCTTTACAGAATAATGCTTTCGAAGCATAAGGATTTTTGAGAGACAAACAGGAATATCTAATATTTTAACGAATTAATAATAAAAGCATATTTCATCGCAAGAAAAATGAGGATATTTCGGTTTTTGTTTTGGCTCATCAGCACATTAAATCTATAAATAATGTATAGTGAGGTAGAGACTATGATTATTTCTAAACGCAGGAAATGCATATTGCTTTCATTACTTATCGCAAGCAGCCTATCTTCTGATGTGTTCGCCGAAACAATCGTTCGCACAGAGCGCACTCATAAGCATGCTTCAGTTGTTCAAGATACCCCCCCAGAACACAGGGCTGTCAGTGCTGGACAAACTGCCCCCTCTGCTGAACCACCCGCGCAAAATCCTTCTGATAATACAACCCTCTCCGCAGGAGATGATACTACTACAAAGGTAGATTCTGAAAGTACAGCACCTAATGCTGGTGCAGATATTGGGCTTGCATCGTCAACAGAAAACACTCTGAACGAGAATACCTTAGATGATCAAAATGCAAATTCATCTAAACAGAAGAATCTACGATATATTGAGGGGTTCAAGGTAAAAGGTCCTGCCATAACAACTCAATCACAGGATGGTTTCTTTTTATACACAAGCAAACTATATGAAGAGCATGAACAATATGGTGGCTTTACCTTGTTAGTACAAAAATACAGAAATACGGCTACGCTCGGTCCTAGCGATATTGCAACATCACTTACTTGCAGTTGGAGTATGGATTTCGACGCTTTAATTAACAAAAATCATAAACCTCGATTCATTGTAGTAGCTAATGATGGAACTTCTAAAATTATCGAATTAAATATGCATAGCTCCGCTGCTGAGTATTTCTCAGTAGTATCACCCAAATGGGGAAACTTTATACAAAATGTTGATAAACTTTATTTAGAAATTTCATCTCAATCAGGTAATAACATAAGGCTACCTATCCCTACCGATGCTGTTGAGCAATGGAACACCGTTGTAAGTGCTGATATGAAAAAACTAAAAAAAGAATTTGAAAACAAATAGGCAATGTGTATAACATGGTGTGATATACTAATTTGTTAACTCTCATCTGCCTTTTGCACAAATTCCCCCATCTAAAATACCAACACGCCCCTGCTCTCGTACACCGATTCCGACGTATCATTCCCACAGCGGATCGCACGGTCGAGTGCCATGATAAGAGCAACCACACCGTCGATCTTCTCGGTGGATTTTTCCTTGTCCGCCTTGATATTCCCCGCAGGATCGGTGCGAATGAAGATGTTGTCTGCCATCCAGCGCAGGACGGGATGCCCGCCGTGCGCTATTTTCTTTTCCAGCGTCAGCTTCATCAACTCCTTCGTCGGCGGACTCATATCCTTGAACCCCTGTCCGAAGGGAACAACGGTAAAGCCCATTCCCTCAAGGTTCTGCACCATCTGCACCGCGCCCCATCGGTCAAAGGCAATCTCACGAATGTTGTACTTCTCGCCCAGTTTCTCAATGAACGCCTCGATGAATCCGTAGTGAACCACATTCCCCTCCGTAGTCATAAGAAAGCCCTGCTTCTCCCACACGTCGTACGGAACGTGGTCGCGCCGCACACGCAGGTCAATGTTCTCCTCTGGAATCCAGAAGTACGGAAGGACGGCAAACGGCTCATCTTCCTCCGTCGGAGGAAACACGAGGACAAATGCCGTAATGTCCATCGTGGAGGAAAGGTCGAGTCCACCGTAGCAGACACGCCCCGTGAGGGATTCCACATCCACAGGCAGAGCGCACGCATCCCATTTGTCCATTGGCATCCACCGAACGGACTGCTTGACCCATTGATTCAACCGCAGTTGACGGAAGCTGTTCTCCTCGGCAGGGTTCTGCCGTGCAGAGTCACACGCCGCCTGTACCTTGTCGATGCCGACCGTAATTCCGAGGGACGGATTCGACCGCTTCCAGACCTCCGGGTCTGTCCAGTCCTCATCCTCCTTTGCTCCGTAGATCACGGGATAGAAGGTCGGGTCGATCTTTCTCCCTTCGAGAATGTCCTTCGCTTTCTGATGCGTCTCATAGCAGATGGACTGCGTATCCGTCCCCGCCGTCGTAATGAGGAAGTAGAGCGGCTGCATACGCGCATCGCCCGAACCTTTCGTCATAACGTCAAAGAGTTTGCGGTTCGGCTGCGTGTGCAGTTCGTCGAATACAACACCGTGAATGTTGAAGCCGTGCTTTGAATATGCCTCTGCCGAAAGCACCTGATAGAAGCTGTTTGTCGGCAGATAGACCATCCGCTTCTGGGAGGCGAGGATCTTCACTCGCTTGCTGAGGGCGGGACACATACGCACCATGTCTGCTGCGACCTCGAATACGATGCTCGCTTGCTGACGGTCGGCGGCACAACCATACACCTCGGCACGCTCCTCACCGTCTCCACAGCAAAGGAGCAGTGCGACCGCGGCCGCGAGCTCTGATTTTCCTTGTTTCTTGGGCAGCTCAACATACGCCGTGTTGAACTGCCGATAGCCATTCGGCTTCAAAATTCCGAAAATGTCCCGGATAATGCGCTCCTGCCAGTCAATCAGCTCGAAGGGCTTTCCTGCCCACGTCCCCTTCGTATGGCACAGGCACTCGATGAAGCCCACGGCATAGTCCGCAGCTACTTTGTCATAGTGCGCGTCCTCTGCCATAAACTTTGTCGGCTTGTAGTCCGTCAGTTTCCGCAAGCAATCACCCCCATCAAAAAAGAGCCGCTCTCAGCGACTCACAATATCTGAAACGAGAAGCAGCCCCGAAGGGCTGTTTTGCCTCTTGGCGCGACTTAGATGCGCTTCATGCACCAAGCCATCGCGTGCCCGCCGTCCTCGAAAAGCTCCGTGGCGGCTTCGACGAGGTTCAGGCGGCATTCAATGTCTGCCAGTCCCGTCTCCTCCGGCGTTTCGACCATCTCATAAACGGCTGCGTGGAAGCCCCAGCATTCCATCCCGACCACAAGGATCTGTTCGCCGTAGCGCAGGATCGCGCCACTCGTCCCGAACCGCATCTCATCGAGGTGCTCCATCGTGATGGTCTTTGGCCATCTTGCTTCTGTGTTCTTCATTTTGTGTTCCTCGCTTTCTGTGTGTAGGTTGTTCCCTTTTCCATGTGTATATATCACTCTAAACGAGGAATATAGCAAGTCATATTTCGGATAAACTACACTTATTTTTCGAGAGAAACACAGCCCCGAAAGGCCGTGCGGAATCGTTGAAGCTATCGCCTATTGTTCACCCGTGAGGATAAATCGTACATACGCCGCACGGTCTTCCTCGATGAAGCAGACAAGTTCGTAGAATCCCATCTCAAATGCCATGCGCTGAACACCAGGAACGTCGAACACGTTCACCCGTCCGCTCTCGCGGATGTCCATAATCTGTGCGAAAATCTTCTCGTTCATGATTGACCGCCTTTCTGCACGATGCGGAAGGAGTCTATGCCGTGGATAAGGCTGAGCGAGGAGCCTGTCTCCCATCGGACAAGAAGTTGCCCCGCGTCATCAACGCCCATGACCTCGCCCATCGTTCCTGTCGGAGGGGCTTGCGGATCGTCCATTCCGAGGAGTTCCACTCTCGTCCCGCGCGGGTACCGCTCTCGAAGTGCGGCGATCTGCTCCCTACTCGGAAATCGCATGATCCTCAGCCTCCTTCCGATGTCCGCTTTTGAATGCACTGCTGCCCGTAAGGTTCTGCAGGAGAATCTTGCGCGACTCTTTGTAGGCACTCCCGATCATGCCAAGGCGCAGGAGAAAGCAGCGGAATGCGTATTTCTCGTTGTCCACAATCTTCTCCTTTGCCGTGACGCGCTTTTGCATCCGTGCCATCTGGCAGAGTTTGCTGATGAACTCGGCGTATGCCTTTGCCGTCTCGTCGGTGACCGTGCCGTGCAGCCATGCAAAGGTGATGCGGTCATCGATCAGCGTGTAGGTCGCTTCCCTGATGTCAAAGGCATGGCAAATCAGCCGTCCCTTGCTCAGAAGAAGTGCATCGAGATTCTGCAGTGCCGTCTCGGTGAAAAGGGTGCGTGGAAGGCTGATGGAAAGGCTATCCTCATCGGTTGCTGCGACGGCTTCCTCCATCGCGGTAACTTCTGCCGACGTTTCTGTTGTTGTCGACTCATCCTCTGTCGAAGCTACTTCAGCAGAGTCGTTTGCCACGCGCGTTTGGATCGGTTCGTCTGCCCCGGTGTCCGTGCAGGATGCCTCGTTCTCGCTGTCCTCGGACATGAAGCCCGCCTCGCGCAATGCCGTGCGCACACGTGCGACTGTCGCTTCGTCGGTGGCATCGTCGAAGCAAAGGCTGCCGTCCTTCGTGATCTCGAATGCGCCGACCTTGTAGGAAAAACTCGGTGCGCCGCTGTAGGCGGGCTTTGTCTCGAGCACCTTGCCGACGATCCCGACCATCGCCTTGCGCTCTTCCTTCTGGATGTTGTAATTGACCTTCATTTTGAAAACCTCCTTTATGAACTTTGGTCATTACATTCATCACTCGTATGGGAAGAATTAGCAAGCGGATTGTATTGTATACACCATGGCCTCAGTGAGATAAACCGCAGAGCGTCATCATTTCACAGAATGAGGAGCAGTCATCCGCTCGAGCATCTTGCCCGTCATCCAGATCGCCCCGTCGATGACAATCGGCAGGAAGATGCGGTCGCGGAATCTGCACCATCCCGTCTCCTTCTCCGCGCTCTCCTTCAGTGCCGCCGTATATGCCGCCGATACTTCACGTGCCGCAGGAAGCCCCTTCTCATGAAGCCAGAGAACAGTCGCTTCCTTCGCCTCCGTCCGCACGAAATCTCCCACGTGATTCTTCAGTTCGTTTTGAATGTGTTCCAGTTTCATCTTCAACACGCTCCTTCATAGTCCGTTACCCCACGCGCAATGGCGCGGGCAAATTCATCCTGCCGGCTGCGGAGCAATTCTGCGTCACTCGCATGGTCAATAAACGCAAGCTCCACGAGAACGGCGACCGCATCGGTGTTGCTCAGAACGCACAGACCGTTGACACCGGGCTTTGCCCCCTTCACGCCACGATCCACGGTTCCGAGTGCATCCACAATCTGATTCTGGATGCACTGTGCCAGCTTCTCCCCTTCGCCGCTGCCGTAGTAATCCCAGACCTCCGTCCCGTTCGCGCTGCCGTTACAGGCGTTGCAGTGGATGGAGACAAACACATCGGCATCCACACGGTTGGAGGCCGATACGACCTCATGCAGACTATCGGACTGCAAGTTGCCGACCACCTGAACACCTGCTGCACTCAGATAGCCCGCAACAAGGTCAGCGACGTTCTTTGCCACATCACACTCTCGCAGCCCATACCCACACGCACCGGGATCTGGATTCCCGTTCGGTGCATGACCCGGATTCAAAAACACACGCATCACGATTCCTCCTTTGGTTTCGGCACATCCACATACGGAATGCGCTCACCGTCATGTTCCAAAAACACATCTTCGGCATTCCCACCTTTGCTCTGAATGTATCGCTCGACAGCGACATCCACGAATTTCGGCTCAAGCTCCACGCCGTAGCAGATACGGTTCAACTGCTCACAGGCAATCAGTGTCGATGCCGAACCAAGGAATCCGTCGAGAACGATACCATTCGTCTGCGTACACTGCTTGACAAGGTAGGCAATGAGCGGCACGGGTTTCGAGGACGGATGTCCGCAGCCGTCCTTCTTCGAGTCCTTGATACGGTCGAATGCAAAGATGGTAGTCTGCTTTTGATCGCCGTACCATCTGTGCCGCCCGTCCTTCCGCCAGCCCCAGATAATCGGCTCGTGGATGTACTTCCAATCCGTCCGTGTGAGGACAAGGCGGTCTTTCTTCCACACCAAGCCCGCACCAACTTTAAAGCCCGCATCCTCATAAGCGTCATGAAAGATGCGGGCTTTTGCTGTTGCGTAGAAAACGTAGATGGAAGCGTCCGTTGCCATCGCCGAGTGGAATGCGGTAAAGGCAGATTTCAGGAAGTCGTAAGCGTCCTTGTCATTCAGATCGTCGTTCTTGATCTTCCCGGAGGAACTTTCCAGAGCCACAAAATACGGCGGATCCGTACATACGAGATTTACCTTCTCACTGCCGAGCAGACATTCATACGTCTCCGGCAGTGTGGAATCTCCGCAGATGACACGGTGCTTGCCGAGATGCCACACATCTCCTGTTTTGGCGACACAGGGCTTTGCGAGTTCTGCATCCACATCGAAGTCGTCTTCCTGCGCTTCACCATCATCCAGTGAGAGCAGGTCTGCGATTTCGGACTCGTCAAAGCCCGTGAGAGATACATCAAAGTCCATCCCCTGTAGGGCTTCCATCTCAACGCGCAGCATATCTTCATCCCATCCTGCGTCAAGTGCGAAACGGTTGTCCGCGAGAATGTAGGCTTTCTTCTGCGCCTCGGTCAGATGATCGACGAATACGCATGGAACTTGCTCGATGTTCTCTGCCCGTGCGGCAGCAACACGTCCGTGTCCTGCGAGAATGCCATAGTCCTTGTCGATGATGACGGGGCTCACGAATCCGAACTCGCGCAGACTGCCGCGCAGCTTGTTGATCTGCTCGGGCGAATGCGTCCGTGCGTTGTTGGCATACGGAACGAGTTTACTGATTGGAACGAGCTTCATCTCCGATATTGTGTTGTTCAAATGACTTCCCTCCTTACTTTCTCGAACGCAGCAGACGCTCCATGCGATCCTCTTGCGGAGAGCCGACGAATGTAGTCGTGCAGTTCTGCTTCACGATGTCGAATATCTCATACCAGAGCAGATTCGACTGCTTCTGGAATGCCTGTCCCATCTGGACAAAGGGGCTTGCAATCGCGCCGCCTGTGGTCGGATGCTTGCCGATGAGCCCATATTGACTCATTGCTTCCTCACACTGGATGAAGCGGGCAAATGCCTGTGCGTAGCTTTCGATGAGACGCGGATTCACGAGCCGCTCACAGCCGCGCTCCTTGAGCCACAGCCATGTTTCACGAAAAATCTCATCCGCACCGAGCGGCTTTCCGTTCCTCTGCCGTGCAGACAGGAATTCACTCGGAGTTGGCATCTCCTCACCGTAGAGGTCAGCGGCATCCACAAGGTCTGTGCCGTCCAGTTCTGTCATTGGGAACTCCATGATGTGCGCTGTGCGCCCGCCCGCAATCTTGTCCACCAGTGCTTCGGGTTTATCTCCCGCCCGGATACGCCGCCCTCCGCGATTTGTGCCGTCACGCGCCATCTTCTCGCCCCCATTCCTTTAATACCCCGTTTGAACCGACGTTTTTGTGCGTGCGCCCCCTCCCCGGTCCAGTAATGGCGCGGTTTTAGAGATTTGACCGCCCCCTCCCTAGTCATGAGTATATGTTTTGCTTTACATCGTAAACCAAACAAGCTATACTGTTTCTAAAAGAAAGGAGCGTGCTCATTATGTCAACTGTCCCTACTCAAATAAGAATTGACCGAAACATAAAAGAACAGGCTGGTGCATTGTTTTCCGGTCTTGGTCTGGATATGTCCGGTGCCGTTAATATGTTTCTCCATCAGTGTGTCCTTCGTGGAGGCATTCCATTTTCTATCGAAATACCCCGTTATAAGCAAAGCACCTTGACCGCTATGGAAGAAGCAAGAAGAATCTCTCGCGATACAAACGTCCCTAGCTATGACAACATGGATGACTTGAAGAGGGCATTGGAAGAATGACCTATCACATCAAGTTCACCACCGCTTATAAGAAAAGTTACAAGCGTGCCAAGAAACGCGGCTTGAACCTCAAGCTGCTGGATGATGTTGTCGATGAGTTAAGGAAAGGGCGCAAACTCGATGCCAAGTACCGCGACCACGAACTCCATGGGAATTGGGCGGGCTTTCGCGAGTGCCATATTCAACCGGATTGGTTGCTCGTATACCTCGTGGAAAATGACATTCTGACCTTGACCCTTGTCGAAACCGGAACTCATGCAGATATATTCGATGAATAAGCTGTTCATTTAGGACAGTTTTTTTCTTTGGTGAATCCGCTCATGACATGATGCGCAGAGCGACATCAAATTGCTCTCCTCATGTGTACCACCATCCGAAATTGGTCGGATGTGATGAACGAGAGACGCGAGAACATATCTCCCCTGCTCTTTGCACATCTCACAGAGCGGATGCCCTGCCAAATGACGATCACGGATACGTTTCCATGTGCTTCCGTACCGCTCGTGCTGATCGTACCCACGCGTGAAGTGGTCATAGTGTCGCTGCATAACTTTTTCGTGCGCCTCACAGTAACAGCTTTTTCGATCTGTGAGATTCGGACAGCCTGTCATGCGGCAGGGACGTTTCGGCTTTCTCGGCATCGCGCACCTCCATCAAAAAAGCCCTCGCGGAGAATTGCTTCTCCGGGAAGGCTGATTCCATATCCTATTCTTGCTGAGTCTATCATATCACTGTCAACCCTATGAACACAACGTGAACCTTTGTGAACTTATGTGAACTCGGATGAACTCTGCTGTCTTTTTTCCAAAATTTTTTCAACTTCATCCAGTGCCTTCTCATGAATCTTGTGTACCCATCGAATGCTGACGCTCATATCCGCTGCAATATCTTCCCACGATTTGAAGCTGTGGTAGCGACGCTCCAGCACCATCTGAGCCTTTTCATCCTCAACCTGCCAGATCGTATTCATGATCTCGAGTTTCAGACTGATCAGACGGTCGATGTCTGTATTGATCTCATCTTCCGTGTCGGTCAGACGAGCAATGATGGTCTCCATCCGCTGATTGTTCGGACTCGGACTCTTCGGCATGTCGCTGATGACGGCGCTCACATTTGTTGCCATGTCACGCAGCCGCGACACATGGGCGACCTTATCATTGATGTGTCGGTCAATGTTCCATGCCTGACTGAGATACTCTTTTGCTGTCACACAAATTCCCCCTCCAACTTTTCAAGCAGCCATTCTCCATCTATGCGCGTCAGCTGGCCGAACCATGCAGAACGGAAGAACCGCTCCGTGTCGCTGCGCATTTCCATCGCTTCAAAGTTTTCTGCTGCTTTGCAAAGAGCCGATCTCGCCCACCGATAATCCTGTACTGCCAGTTCGATGATTGCATTTGCCAGAACCTCAGTATTCATCATGTAAATTCTCCTCCATATCTGTTTTAATTGCACCTGTACGTTCGATAACGTCTCGCACTTCATCCGCTGAGCGCACCACCACAGCAACACCACCTGCCGCACGAATTTTTCGGATGGTCGCTTCCTGCAATTTTGTCGCTTTACCATCCTTGGTCTTGGCCTCGAAAGCAAAGAACCGACCGCCGAGGCAGACAATGACATCGGGAATACCTGCTGTCCCGTACATGCCCCCATGCTCCTTCCAGCAGAAACATCCCGGCACGCTTTTTAGGTACTTCATAATTGCTTTTATCACATATGACTCTTTCATCTGTTCCATAAACCTCCCTATTTTCAAGGCTTGGAACACATGGAACACGTAAAATCCTATTGCACTCATTTTTTTGAAAAAATATGTATGTATAAATATTTTTATATAAATAGAGAAAGATGGGATTTTGGTGTTCCAACGTGTTCTCGTGTTCCGACGACGCTCGTGGTGAATAGCACCGGATGCCGTTATCCAAGAGCCTCTCCGAGCTTAATGCCAAATAGGACACGTCTTTTTGCCACGCGATCAATGTCCCGTGTCACATGAGGAAACATTGCCACGATCTGTTGTACGAAGTTTTTTTGTGCGTATGGTTTCATACCACATTCCTCACAGTAACCTTTGTAAGCATTGAATAGTTCTGTCGAGCCGACGGAATGCCCCTCTGCAAGCTCGCAATAGTCCTTCACAAAAGACAGCACAGAATCCGACTCTTCCCGGTATTGCTGCAGCTCATCGGCATTGACCTGCGTTTCCGAAAATACATAGCGCCGTCCCATCAATCGGCGAAGCCCCTCCAAGGCAAACAGGAAAATGCCATCCGCTTCCATGCGTAGTTTCTCCAAGAGCTCCGGATCGCGTTTTTCCTTTGGCACGGCATGTTTGAACCGAATGATAATGAGCCGACGGTAGAATCCCTCCGAGCGGTCGCCGTAGTTTTTCGGGATGCTGTTGCACGAGAACAGAAGTCTTGCATTCGATTGAAAACTGAATGGATTCTTGTTTTTCTTCTCCACAGTAAGGTAGTCTTCCCCAACAAGTGCTTTGAAGATTCCGTTGTCATCAATGTTCTTTGTCGGCAGATCTGCAAAGATGTTGGCGAGCTTACCGAACAACTCCGCCGTTTTGAAGCGTTCATTCAAGGACTGCCATGACACATTGCTCACGTTTTTCCTGCCAAGAAGCACATCATTCAGCACGCGCAGCAATACAGACTTTCCGGCAGCTGCCGCACCTACGATAACAAAGCACTTCTGCGCCGAATTGACCGGAATAAGGAAGTAGCCGAGCATTTCTTGGATAAGTCCGACCTGCTCCATGTCGCCGCCCATCGACTCTGCCAAAAATTTCTTAAACAGCGGGCAGTCTGCCGTTTTGTCGTAAGTCACATCAAGCTGTACTGTGGACAAATACTCCGGCGTATGCGCTGACAGCGTATCTTCCAATACATTATACAGACCGTTGCGGACATTGATGATGTAGGGGTTGGCATTGAGTTCCCGAAGATCCCGCTGCGCCAAGAGCCTCCATTGCTTTTCCGCATCAACGATCTGGCTCATCTTTGTTTCGCGAACCAGCATCTGTTCCTTCACGAGTCGCTGTGCCTCCATTTCTCCCATCTCGGCATATACCCCGCCTTGATAACGAAAGTGCTGCTCCGCTGCGTAAAAGACATTTTCATTTTTCGCCATTTCCTTTGCAAGCACGCCCGGCAAAAAACGCAGCCCTGAGTCAGTCATCACATACCAATCGAGCATGGCACCACCTTCCTTGGGCAGTCTTGCATTTTTGTTGGAAAGGTGTGCTTTTTTGACCTCTTTGAACGCCGTGTTCAACGATTTCAGGAAGGATGCCTTTAGGTTGAAATGCTCCCGTATTTCCGACTGAATGATTGCTTCTGCAATGACCGCATCTTGGTTGTATAAATAGTCCGTAATAAATTGTTTTGCTGTCTGCAAGTCCTTGATCGCCTCACCGGTCACGGGAAGCCCACGCAGAATTGCCAGCAGCGCATCCGTATCCATCGGCTGATAGCACCATGCCGCAGGAGACTTCACGGGACATTTTCCCGAAACTGAGAGATTCGGACACTTAAACCCTTTTTCGGCAATGGTCTGACACATCATCGGCTTTGTGCCGCTCTCCAAAAAGTGATTGATTTTTCTTTGCGTCTCTGCCTCGGAGTATTCGGGGTAAGGGCGCGACATTTCATGAATCTTCGCCATTCCCCCATCAAACAATGCCAGATTTGTAATCATCGCATACCAGTCATGCTCGGAGAGCGTCGCTGCATTCTCCCAGCAGTGTTTGATGAATTCGCAAGAACGACAAACCTGATCCAAGCCCTTTGCCGTACCGCTTTTGCATACTATCTGCTTCCCCTCGACCTCCGGCAAAAGGCTTGACAACTGCTCCTGGGTGTATTTGCGCTCGGGATGAAAGGAGATGCAGGTCACCTCGACGGGAGTCTCCTTCTTGCAGTGCTTAAATCCGGGCAGACGCATGACGCGTGATTCATTGACGCACATGGGATCGCCCCCAAAGTGCTGGACGAGCTGTTTCTGTATCGTGCGAAATTTCTCTACTCTGGCAGTCGCATCCATAAAGTAGTAGACATGCAGAGATTTCTGCGTTCTAATTACCATGGATGGCTGCAGCGGGAAATCTTCAATCTTTTTCTGCTGATCTGCGAAGGAGCCGTCATCCATCTCAAAAAATTGTGCATTGATTCTTGTGATGGCAGAATCATCCTGACCGCCGTAATTGACCACGAAGAAGATCCCTCTCTGCATGGCGTTGTGCTTCTTTAGTGTTTCCTCAACGCCCTTGTACTTCCCACATTCGCAGGACAGCTTCGCCCCCTGGAAAACGCCTGTCTTTTTATCCTCGAATACGCGAAAGCAGACCGTATCCGTGGGATTGAAGAGCGCACCGATAACGTCCGTCGCTGTTACGTTCATACGTTTTCCTCCCTGAAATAACGAAGCGATTTCTTCATTCTTTTCGCTTCTTTGATTTCCGCTTCCATGCCGGGCGACACATCGCCAAACACCCAGACCTCATCGCACAATCGAATAAGAGCCATACCGAACAGAATCCCCAGTTCGCGCTCCTCCGGATTGCTGTCATTGAGTATCTGCGGATATAGCAGATGTGCAGCAATCGGCATATGACCTTCTTCGATCACACGGCGACAATAGCCGACCGCATTCTTTACGTTCGTATCCACATCCCCCGCATATTTTGATACGACGTAGATTTTCCTGCGATTCTTGTCGGCATAGCGTTTTCTCTGCTGCTGCCGATACTCTTTCATAATCCTGCTCATCGCTACCCCGGCTGTCAGGTCAGCGTAACCTTCACTGTTTTTGAACATAGTCAATCCTCCAACTCTTCCATCGTGCCGAAGCTCTGTCCTGCAGATGCTTCTGCAATCAGCGGAAGACCAAACTCCAGAAAGGGCTTTTCTTCCATACACGCGCGGATGAACCCCACCGCTTCACGCAATCTTTCTTCCGGCACAAGAAAGGTCAGTTCATCATGTATCTGGAGAATGGGATGCAGCCACGGACGCTCCGGAAGCCCCGCAAGAATCCGCACGATGGCGAGCTTCAAAATATCTGCCGCCGTTCCTTGGATGGGCGTATTTAGCGCACATCGTTCGGCAAATGACTTCATTCCCCAGTTATCGCTGCGTATTTGCGGTAGGTATCTGCGCCGCCCGAGCCATGTCTCCGCATACATACACCTTGCAGCATTCGCTTTTGTCTCTTCCTGCCATGCGGACAATCTGCGGTAGCCGGCTTTGAGGTTGGCGATGATTGTCTCACATTCACCAAGGGATTTTTCAATGCCCGCCTTGAATTTCAACGTCTTTTGCAAACCTCTGGGAAAGAGCCCGTAGAAGGTACCGAAGTTCACGTTTTTGGCGATGGTTCGGCGCTCCTTGTAGTCTGCTGCATGTTTATCCTTGGCTTCTTTCTCACTCACACCGAAAATGACGGCGGTCGTGGCGGCGTGGATGTCACCGTTCTCGCGATACGTCTTCAGCATCGATTGGTCGCGGCAGTAGAACGCCCCCACACGCAGCTCGATCTGCGAGAAATCAAGCGACAGGACAAGCTGCCCCTTCGGTGCTTGGATGAAGCTTCGGACACCGACGGGATCGTTCGTCTTGCGCGGCATATTCTGTGCATTGGGCTTTCGGCAGTTCATCCGTCCGGTATCCGTCGAGAGCGCAAATATCTCAGGATGGATACGCCCCGTAACGGCGTTGACATATTTCATATACCCGTCAATGTAGGTGGACTTGATCTTGCCCCACTTGCGGTACTCCTGTACCAGAAGGAACAAATGCGACATCTCCGGACGATGCTTGTCGCACCATTCCTTGAGAAGGGTCATGGTCATGTCGTCCGCCGCCTCACGATTGGTTTCCGTGGTCTTTAGAACGGGCATCTGCAAATCCTGATAGAGATAGTTCTTGAACGCTTGGGTAGAGCAGTTCGCGCCGATGTTGACATCGCCGATGATGAAGGAAATCTCCTTGCGCAGCCGCTCCATCTCGGCTTCTGCCTCTGCCTTTTTCTGCTGCATGAGCGAAAGATCCACGGGAATACCGTTCTTTTTCATGACACCGAGGTACACGGCGGTCGGGCTTTCAATCTCCTCCACGATGTACCTGTGTTTCGGAAGGTAGCGGTCGAACCAGTCGTTGAATTTGTAATAGAGCCGCAGAGCAAAATCTGCGTCGGCTGCACCATAGCGTACAGTCTCCGTATCACCCGCATCCAATTCGTCAAAGTGTCTGCCATTCGTCACACTTGTAAATGAAGGAAGTTGTTCATCAAACAGTTCCTCTGCCAGACGTTTCAATCCACTCTCATTCAGCTTGCGGAACTCAAAGGCACTTTTGAGGCTCATTTGTGCAGCACAGATTGTGTCATAGACAGGTGGTTGGATTACGATTTCTCTCGTGTATGCCATTGAGGATTCAAAGGCGATGTTGTGGGCAATTTTTACAGTTTTTCTGTCCACAAGAAATGTCGACAGGAATGCGAAGAACTCCGCTTCATCAATGTTTTCACCAATACGATGCACAATGGGAACGTAGATGCCCGTTCCCTCCCTTACGGAAAAGGAACATCCGACGATATGCGCCTTTGCGGGATCAAGTGCAGCCTTATCCTCATCGCGGTACGGATCATCGGGAGCAGTTTCAAAGTCAAAAGCGACAATACGGCTGTCTCCGATGTAATCCTTTATCCCGTTCACCGTTGTCACGCATTTATAGTTCGTCTGCATAATGTCTCCCTTCATTTATATACACTCGGAGGAGTGAACTCCTCCGAGACCGCCTTTCCTACTTCAATGGCTCGATGCCTTCCCCCACATCTGCACAAGGCATATTGCTGTCGCCCATAAGCGTAAGATTATCCACATAACTCCTGACCATATTTGTGGTATCCCAGATCACCTCACACTCCTCCTGCGTCAGCAGTCGATCAAAGGTAAACACCGCCTGGGAATATGTGATGCCGGAGGCATTGACGGCCTTTCTCAGCGTAATTTTTGTCACGATGTTGCTCAGTCGCCGCCCCCTTGAAAGTTGGCTTTTGACATATTGAGCGAATGATTTGAGCGATCCTACAGGCAAGGAAAGCGTCAACGGGAATCGTTCTCCCGGGCGCAGAAGGTAGAGCGTACGCTTGTTCTTGCACAGCTTCCCCATTCCACCAGCGCCACTGCCGAATTTGTTGTACGGACACTCTGCGCACCAACCGCCTGGATTCCCGACACCTGTCATGCCATCAAAGCTGCTGCAGTCAGGCGGATTCTTCCCACCCGTATAATTGTTGCGGTAGTAAGCATACGATGGGTGATTGTATACGATTACGCCCGTGAGTTCCTTTATCGACTCCCCATCTGCGCTCTCAGCAGAAGGAATTTCAAAGGTCGTTCCGCCGCCGGCAGGAAGTTTCACACGATCAAAGGAAAACTCCAAGCCTTGACATTCTTCCGCAATAACGATACTGAGTGCTTCATGCTGCAGGAGCGCAGCGAATCCATCCATGTCCACGATTTGCGTATCATTCTGATTTGCCATGATTTTTCTCCTTTTAATTCTTATTGCAATACATTGGTATGCTTTTGTATGCCCGTTGCCTACGTTTTACGGATACCGACAGACACCTTGTCATAGGTGTTGATGTAACCTTCGAGCCATGCGGGAACATCCTCGCCCGTTGCTTCCCGATGTTCCTTGATGTACGATGCGAGTGTGTTGACGTTGACTGCTTCAACGACCAACGCACCGCAGCCATGGTCTTTCAGCGCCTGTATCATCTCATCCTTACGTCCTGCTGCCGGCGAGGCGAACAAACGGCTCTTCAAAAAGAATGTAGAGCCGCCGCGCGAGAAGCGGTCGAGGTCGGCTTCTGCCATCGCGTCGGATAGACGGCGATCACACTCGGCAATCTCAGTCCCCAGAGCCTTGACACTTGCCTCCAGTGTTTTCTTCTCTTCCTGCAGTGCCTTGAGCCGATCTGCCATGACAAAAATTTGTGTGTTGTTCATGCAGTGGTTCACTCCCTTCACTTACTACCGAAAAATTCAACCCCCCGTCAAAAATTGCAGTCTTTCAATGGATTACCGTCGTTGCGGTAGTCATCGACAAGCATTTTTGCGAGATCCACTTTCTTTTGGAGTGCATACAAAACCTTACCGTCAATCGTTCCCTTGCACACAAGGTAGATGTAGTGGCAGTTTTCTTTCTGCCCGGCTCGGTGTATGCGTGCCTTCGCTTGCTCAAAATTACTCATGTTGTAGTCCATGGAGAAAAAGAACATCGTACTTGCCGCCGTTAGCGTAATGCCAAGACCAGCTGCGGCAATTTGTCCTACGAATACACGGCAGTTGTCATCATGTTGAAAACGTTGGATTTGTTTTTCCCGATCCATTATTCCGCCGTGTACAACGGCATAGCCGATCTTTCTCTCGAGCAAAAGCTCTTGTATGGCATAGAGTTCCACAATAAAGCGTGCCATGATGACGACTTTCTTCTCCTCCGCCATCGCGGAATCAAGGATGTCCGAGAGAGCGTTCAGTTTATCGTAGCTCACAACATTCACAATGCCGTCGTCACCGGTCAGATGTCCGCCCGTAATCTGCGACAGCCGCATAATGCGCGTGAGAACATTCGTCGTCGTGACCTCCGACTCTGCAAGTTTCGCGTAACTTTCTGCTTCGACTTCTCTGTAAATCTTTGCTGCAGATGCGGTCAACTCAACTGTACGGACTTCCTCGGTGATTGCCGGAAGATCGAGACATTCCTCTTTCGTCACACGATATGCAACTGAATGGAGTTTTTGGAGGAAATCGTCGGTCATCGATTTGCGGAAAACAGGTGTGTGATTTCCATAGCCACACATATCAAAATACCGATTGCGAAACGAATAGAACGAAGTTCCAAAAATCTTAGCATTGAGAAAACGGTACTGAGAGAAGACATCCAATTCACGGTTCGTGATGAGTGTTCCCGTGAGGAGCAGCTTGTATTTCGCCTGATCTCCAAGGTGATGCATACCCTTGCTCTGTGCACTGCGATTTTCCTTGAGTTTGTGGGCTTCGTCCGCGATTATGAGGTCTGCATTGTATCCCATCAGCTCTTTTTCAAGCCGCCATGCACTCTCGTAATTCACAACCACGATCTGCAAGCCTTCACTCGGTAACTTTGTCAGCTGCTTTCTTTTCTTTGCCGTCGAACCTTTGAGAATGGTCATCGAATATGGGTAATCGGCATGCTGCGCAAACTCATCTTCCCATACACCGAGAATGGAAAGCGGCGCGACCACCAGCACCCGCTTAACCTTTCCGTGCTGATACATGCAGCCCGCAACGGCAATACTCACAAGAGTTTTTCCTGTCCCCATCTCCATCAGAAGCGCCACGCCTTGGCTCTTGCGCTGTTCATCGAATATCCCGAACTTGTCGCAAGCAAATGCAAATGCGTTCTTTTGATGCTCATACGGTGTTGCCTTAATCGGCATCATCAGTTCAATGTTTTCACTCATTCACGCTACCTCATACTTCCTTGATCTCATTTACCACAATAAAAAAGCAAGCCGACAAATAGCATATAGCTATATGTGGCTCGCCCGTCTTATCTTATGCGTTCGAGTTCTTTATGCTGTCATCATCAACAACAGCCGTTTATATGAAATGAATCCCTTATTCTTGACGAACATCCCCGTCTCACCGTTCTCTGCAATCCAATGCTGCCCTATAACCTTTCCTTCATCAGATGTGATAAGTATTTTCTTAGGTACTTTCTTAGTTTTAGCCATCTTGCTTCTCTTTTCTTCCATGAAAAAAATTCCTCCTTATTTTTATTGACATGTAAGTAGATTTGTCCTATAATCAAATATAGGAAGTTTAACTTCATGTTTAGAATAACACACCAAGTTTCCCTTGTCAAGCAAAAAGTGTAATTAAACTTCATATTTTTTTTAGAGGTGCAACATGAATTTCGGAGAAAAACTTAGAATTCTACGTAAAGAAAAGGGGCTTTCACAAAAAGACGTTGCTGAGAAACTAAAAATCAGCTTGAGAACATACTCCTCTTACGAACTAAATCAAAGGCGGCCGCGTACACAGGCCAAATGGGAAGAAATCGCCTCCTTTTTTGAGAAAGATGTTGATTATCTTCAAATAGATGACATCGATAAAAAAACTACCATTCTAGAGTCTTACAGTAAAGACGAAATGCGCCCACTCTATTTTAGATTTGAATCCGATGCGACTAGTAAAATCATACCATTTTTAGAGCAGTTGGGCTGGACCGTGGAACAAGAAACCTCTATGAATCGTCATAAATATGATTTAGTCGCATCTCTTCCTTCTGTCCGCATAATTTTTGAATTCAAATTATTTCGACCACATATGTCAGTGACGCAGACTCTTTATAATATTTATGGCATAGTGAGTACAATTCCTAAAGACGATGAACGAGACACATATTTTTTCGTTATCTCTAACACCGAGAATTTAAAATCAGAATCGGAGTTACGCCCATCCCAAAATTTAGAGATTCCGATCCATTTTTTCTCATTCAACCAAGAGCGTAAAGAGTTTGATTCGCCTGATATGTTCAAACTTATTTCCAGTCTCAGCCAATAAGGGCTTCCAGCTTTCATCGTGATTTTCTTATAACGCCCTATCGTGTTTCCACATTAAAAAACCCCTCATGTTATCATGTAAACATGAGGGATTTTTCGTATACACAGCACATTTTAAGCCATAGATAAACGTGCACAATTTGCCCAAAAGAGAATTGTGTAGATTCCCCTAATAGAGATCAATTTCCCATCTTGTTGGAGTTTATCATCTTCTTAGGCAAGCAGTCACGTCAATCTTGATTAGAAACCATTGTAGTTCTCCCAACGCCAACCTAAAAACTCCCTGCTCGTAAACGCTGGTATCACGATACGAGGCGGAATCGTCGCCCCATAATCAAGACGTGCTCTTTTTGAAAGTACGATATCGCCTTCCGGAGAAATCCTTAAATGCCCGGTATCAAATAATGTGTGAATATCCACTCGCATTGCAAAACCATTGGCAATGGTGTCTTCCCCGTTGTATTTGAACGGTTTGATATGCGCCGCTTCTAAAATCTCCGGCATCATCACATTGGTGATCACGCACCGCTCACACGCCTTAAGGACGTTCTTACGAAAAGCCGCCTGATTGGGGCTGGCAACTCTAGTCTGTATCCGCTTTCTTTCAACTTCGGATGCGACGTCGCTGGCTCTGATTTGATCCAATGCTTTCAAGAGGGATTCATCTTTCGGCTGCGCACGGATGATTTCCTCAATTTCAGCAAAGATATTCACATTGATGTGATATAGTTCCTCTTCTCGCCTTCGAGCGTCAGTTTTATCAAGATATCCGTAATTATTTAGGAAGAGCATTAGGTATGAGAAGGGATCGTTGAATCATAAATTTCAACACCACATCAACATTTTCCCCCATGATAAGGACAGGTTATAAAGAAACCCAATCTCATCCAAACACTCTAAAACTGTTAACCCACCATATGCCAAGAACTCACATAATAGAAAAATGTCGATATCTCTTAATGCTTCCCAGCAATTTCATGGCAGAAATTCATGTTCACGACGGGCATCTTGCAGGATTTTCTTACGCCTAGGTTGAATGTGTAACGATACCATAGATTTTGAACCCTCTCATGGTTTGGACGCGAAGTCATGTAGGACGCTCGGTTTTTCTATGGCTCATAGGCACAGGCAGATGGCTTGGAAACGATAAGGTGAATTCGGGAGGAATTAGTGTTATGGGACTAATCCCATCATGCTAATCTAAATTCAAAAAATGACGGACTGGAGTATTACTATGACTAACTGTTATATTTGCGGTCATGCACTCGACCAGGAAAATCAAACGAAAGAACACATATTTCCAAATGCTATTGGTGGACATCTTATGTCAAAAGAGTTAATTTGCCAAAAATGCAACTCTGATTTTGGTGATAATATTGATACATCTTTGGCCGAACAATTCAATATAATATCTTCTTTACTTAACATTAAGCGAGATCGAGGAACACCTCAACCGTTCAAGGCAATTGATTCTCAAAATGATACAGGATATATAGTTAAGCCTGGTGGTGAAATTCTCCTTCAAAAACCCGATATAAAACAAGATGGAAATCACTATACCATTAAAGTTAACGATGAAAAACAAGCCCATCAAGTGCTGAACGGCCTTAAGCGAAAACACCCAGAGATTGATGTAGACGCAATATTGCAAGATTGCCATTTAGAAAAAGAATACATGGACAATCCTTTGACTATCCACTTTACACTAGGTGGTGAAGATACATTCAGATCTCTATGTAAAACAGCTATTAATTTTTACTTGTATAAAGGAGGAAATCGAAAAAATATCATTCACCTGATCCCTTATATCCAAGGGGAAAAAAATGTACTAGATATTATTTCTCCTTTTTATCTAAACAGTCCCCCTATACCTACTAAAGACGAGGAAATTTTGCACAGTATTATCATTCGAGGGGATTCCGTTGAAAAAATGTTAATTGCTTATATTGAACTATTTGATTTCTACAAAGTCATCATACTATTGAGCGATACATACGAAGACGAAACCATAGAATACAGCTATTTTTACGATGTACTAAGTCGCAAAGTTGTACATCGTGAATATGAATTAAATATATTGAAAGACGATGTAAAATATAGCCTAGCACATAATACTCCGTATGCTGAGATTTACAAACGAATGCAACCTTACCTTAACACAGTTATAAAAAAATCCTTGAATTTACAGATCAAAGAACATATTGGTGATTTATTGGATAAGGCAATAGAGAATTTCCGTAGAAAAACTGAAGGTACAAATTTAACCGAATCCGACAAGCATAAGCTTCTAGTTGACGAAACGATGAATCAGCTGACACCATGGATACTGCATACTTTTGGGGAACAAAATGGAAATCATTTTGATCACTGACCCAAACTTCGCACATCAAAAACATACGTTTATCAAGTGAAAACAAGGATACTGAACCGGAGGAACCGATAAATGCCCCCCATCCTCTTGACGATATTTTTCGTCTTGCCTGAAGAACAAATCATCGGGGTATAAGTGATTTCTTAATTTATTTTCCATACTATACCATCAAAACATACTCATTTTTCGAATTTGTACTTTTGTGTTATACTGTCTACGCTATAGATTCTTATTAACTACTCGAATAAATACGGAAATTATACCGAATAGACATTATTCATGCTATTTTATTGTCCATAAATCTTCTATCATACCTGTCAGTAGCTTGTGTATCTGAAACCTTTACAGAAGCACTGATAAATTTAGCACCACCATCTTGACGCATCTTTTTTGTCCGTACTTCGTCGGTAAAACCTCCACAGAGTCCCACTGCATCTGGTTTGCCTCTCTGTTCGGACGAAAAAATCTACGCCAATATGGCGGGCTTTATTTTATCAGCGATTCCTTAAGGGTTATATCAGAATGAGGGTTAGGAGCTGGTGATACAATTATGGGACGCGGAAAAAAGACTCGTAAAGCAAAACTCGCAGCAAAAGCTAAACAGCGCAAAGCGATTCGAAAGAAAATGGGAAAGCCGATCTATTTAACGCTAATTTGCTGTCCTCGACCAATACATCGACTTATTAATAAATTTATATACAAAGCAACGATTCATCGAACTTCCTATAAGCAAGCCAGAATACAGAATGTACGTTGGCAGGCATCATCTTTGACCTATTGTACTTTTAGTGGTTCACACTGTGTCGGTGTGGACTTTTTGAACTCAAATCTTAAAAATACATCTTTCAAAAACGCCATTTTAGAAGACGTTGTGTTTTTTAACTGCAATCTAAAAGATGCAAATTTTACTGGAGTTAAATTTAGGCGGGTAGTATTTATAACTACAAATACCACTGTCGCCAAGAATCTTGTTTTGAACGAAAATGAAAAATGTTATGTCTATCGTATGTATCCCAAATTACAACTTGATTCAAGAACTGAGCATTTTCTGCTTCAACTCAGTAGCATCCCTGCTCTATATAATTATGGCATTCTGTTTGTCAATAAAAACAAGCTAAATAAATGGATACTTCAATTCTTTATTGATATTTACGGTTATGATTCTTTAAAAGCACTGGTTGCATTAAAAGGAAAAAGGAATAAGAGGTTTCTTTACTCCATTCATTCGTATATGTTACATATTGAAAGATATTTGAAACTATGATAAAATATCAGTGTCCTGCCTCGGAGAATGCTATTTGTATAAATGGGGACATATAACATTAGCTAGTATTCAAGGGGGGATGTCTATGGTAAGTACTGTTTTGACATTTGTTTCTTTTGGGGCATTTTTGTTGGAATTGTTATTTAACAGCAACATCCCACCTCGATTACTCGAGGTCACTCCATTTTGTTTAAACAGAGCCTATATAGTTTCCCTTTGGGTAGTTGTATAGGCTTTTTATATTTTAAATATGTGGAGGTTATCTCAAGAAAAATTGTGGTATCGCTGTAGCAAACGTCCTCATCCTCAAGAACCTGAAGACAATCCACTTCAATCGGAAGCTTGACCAAATTTTCGAAGAATATGCCGAGTGGGAGAACTATATCTTTTCTCTTTTCAGTAGAAAAACTTGAGGTGCCAAATTGGAACCTCAAGAGGAGATAAAGCACTATGAAAGAAATTCAGCCTGTGTCCATCTCAGCGGCCACGGACACTCCAAATATCAGCCGACTTATTTACACCATACGCAATCAACAGGTAATGCTTGCCAGCGACCTAGCTATGCTCTACCAAGTGGAGACACGAGTCCTGAATCAGGCTGTGAAGCGGAATCAGAAAAGATTTCCCGAAAGATACTGTTTCCAGTTAACCAAAGAGGAATCGGAAAACTTGACATCACAAATTGTGATGTCAAGTTCCTCACATGGCGGGCGGCGAGTTCCTCCTTACGTCTTTACCGAACAGGGCATAGCTATGCTGTCGTCAGTTCTCCGCAGTAATGTTGCCATTGATGTCAGCATCCGTATTATGGATGCTTTCGTAGAGATGCGGCATTTCATCGCCAGCAATGCCCATCTTTTCGAGCGCATAGAGCGTGTGGAGTTAAAGCAACTCACCTATCAAAAAGAAGCCGATGAAAAATTCGAGCAGATATTTGATTTCATACACACTCATACAGAGTCCAACCAAAAGATATTCTTCAACGGGCAAATCTACGACGCCTTCAGTTTGTTGGCGAGCTTGATTCAAAAGGCTGCCAAGGACATCATTCTCATTGACGGCTATGTGGATATAGGGACGCTCAATCTGTTGGCAAAAAAACAAGCTAATGTTTCCGTGGAAATCCACACATTCAACAATACGAGATTGACGGCAGCAGATGTTGCGACCTTCAATAGTCAATATCCAACGCTTACCATCAATCACACCAAGGCCTTTCATGACCGCTTCCTAATTCTTGACCACCAAGAGGCATATCACATCGGCGCATCGCTCAAAGATGCCGGAAAGAAATGTTTTGCCATCACACTTTTGCAAGATGAAGCTCTCCTACAGGAACTTCTGGCGCATTTGTGAAAAGACATTCACGGCATGGTGAGGCGGCTATGCAGCAAAACCATAAAGAAAATCAGAAGATAAACCGAACGGCGTGCAGCTAAAAGCTACGCGCCGTTTTTGAGTGTGAATTCTATGGGTAAATTGTTGCCCATAAAACTATTCTATAATTTTCCCAAGAAATAAAAATCTGTGAAGGAACTTCTATGTACGCGCCCCTACAGTCTCCTTTAGCTTCCCCATCAATTCACATAATTTGATGAAGTATCAAGCCGCCTCTCGTTCATCATTACATTGTATCGTTATCGACGTTACTTCGTTCATTGCCGCTACCAAAATGATACTAGAGGGAAACGTCAGTGTTGCGTTCGCACGCGAGACGGTAATCTGGCGATCCTCAATCGGTTCGCGCAGCACCTCAAGCGTCTTCTTGCTGAACTCCGGCAGCTCATCCAGAAAGAGCACGCCGTGATGCGCGAGTGTCACCTCCCCCGGACGCGGGATACTGCCTCCGCCGATCATCGCCACCGTCGAGGATGTATGGTGCGGACTGCGGAAGGGGCGTGTAGTAACAAGTCCCGTGTCCTTGCCAAGCAAGCCCGAGATACTGTAAATCTTCGTGATCTCGATGGCTTCTTCCTTCGTCAGCTCCGGCAGAATCGAAGGCATTCGACGTGCCAGCA
>ERZ772977.368-NODE-368-length-33010-cov-2.767714_pt1 | contig 33010 bp, 43 predicted proteins | sample MGYA00511131_ERZ772977 | MGnify/ENA primary metagenome ERZ772977 (study PRJEB29015, sample SAMEA2737935) | human oral metagenome | biome: human oral; feature: human-associated habitat; material: dental | place: China | collected 2151 ...
CCTTCAACAAAAGGTAGAAGCGTTGAGGTTGTTGACTATCCCAATACTCCAGGGAACTTCTATCAGGTAATGGATGCTGAAGTTGTCAAAGAGTACAAGAAAAACTCGCAAGAGTTCAGAAAGATTAACGATGACATCCGAAAAGACCTGAATATGCCATATGAAATTGGAAACTCCTTAGACATCTTTTCATATGGCCCTCATGTTGAGATAAGTGGTCACATTAATGGAAGCAAAAACCATTTCACATACGTTATGGACAGGGAGGGCAATCTTCTTAATGACTATTCCTCTGGTGCTGATAATGGTGAGACAAGAAAGGTGGAGGACTACCTAAAATCTCCTGCTGGAATAGAGATAGCCAGAAGGGCATACGATGCTAAGAGAAAAGAGTCAATCACAAAACTAAAACAGGATGCTGCTGACATGTCTCGTATGCCAGATGACGGAAGTCTTTACTACCACAGCGAAAAGAACAAGAGACAGATGGAGAAGAATCTTGGCTATAAGATTCACAACCTGAACATGTCTCTGCAGAACAGACGAGATGCCGCTCTCTCTTTTGCTGACAAGGAGATAGAGTCAGTTACTCCTAATGGTAAGGTTGTCCGTATCGCCAGAGACAAGGATGGAACATTCAGACTTCATGGTACAGACAAGTTGACTGGTAAGAGTGACGGATCTGTGGTGTTGTCATATTTCAGTCCCACTTCTGACAACTCTGGTCCAAAGTATCTTCAGGATGCTGCCAAGAGGATGTCAAGTGTCACTAGAAAAGAGATCTATGACTCTCACAACAATAAGGACTTCACAATAGATGACATCAAACCAATGTACCCATCACTGAGGTAATCTGTACAGGATAAAACGTCTCAACAGCAGGATAACCTGAGCATGTGATTAAAATATGCTCAGGTTTCTGCTTATGTGACTATCTGGAGCAGAGTGGGCAAGATCCTTGCGTTTGTGTTACACTATGTGCTGGATAGATAATCAGATGGTTGGCGCAGGTACTTGTGCGTAAAGGATTAACTAACAAGCCATTAAGAATGGGGCTAGAGATGCTTGTAGAGGATGCGATTGCTCAGCAGATTGCGGCAATGCTCAGAGGGACTTCTGACGAACGCGGTTCTGGCATTGAGGTCAGTAGTTACGGTCTGTTCGGCAGCGCTCGAATCACATGGGGTGAGCGCTCTGAGAAGGTTGTGATTGAGGTTCTGGCGGCGGGTTTTCAGAACTCCTATAACAAACCTAGTGTAAAGATCAAGTTGGTAGCGAGATCGTCTAGCAGCAGTACTGGATCTGGTTCCTGGTTCCTTAAAGGTAGGCAGAACAAGTGTTCTTACTGGTATCCAGACAGCATTGGGTTGCTTTCACTTGCTCAGGTTGGCGACATCGTTCAGGAGATCTATGACATTACTGGTCGTCTGCCGGATTATCTGAGGGTCAGGTCACCAGGAGTTGTTGCTACGACTGCGGCTCAGTTGGCAGCATCACTGAACTCAACAACTCAATGTGATGGTAGCGACAGAATTCTTATCAACTACAACAAGGGTAGTGTCAGTGCCAAGATTGTTGTGGCAAATGGTGTTGAGAGCAATCAGGTCAGCATCTTCGCTAACGTGTATCCGTCTGGCAACAATGTGTCGTTTCTACTTGATACACAGGATGGATTATTGAGTGATGAGTCAATCCTGAGTATGCATGATACGTTCAGACGCTATGGGATCAAGATGCAGGTTGACGACATCAAGAGCCGATTTGATGCTGATTATGAGAGCAGGATGCGTGAGATAGCAGAATCACTCTGAGTAGAAGAGGAGCAAGCAAAGGGCGGGGATGTGCTTATTCAGGATACATCCCCGCCCTTTGTCATTGCCCTAAAAGATGCTGAACGAATAGTGGTGGTTGTCAGAAATGATCGCTGGCTACAGTTCCGTCATTCTCATCAATATAGGCATCCGTTGTGTAACTAACCTCATCATCAAGATAAGTACCAACATTCAGACTCTTAACCTCAGGGAACGCTTTCTCTTTATCAAAAGAGATGTAGACCAGTTGTCCTGTTACGTCTTTGATCTTCTTGTTCTTGATGATGTTGATGAGATTAATTTCGATGTCGCTCTTGATTTCCTGGATCTCTTTGTCATCGCTATGAATCTTGAAAGCAATAACAGGACTGAAGTTTCTGTCATCCTCAGTGAAATCAACCTCAACAAAGTTGGATCCAGAGTCACCGATACATTCGCTCATGTAGTGGTTGAACTCTTCGCATACCTCTTGAAGATATGCGAAACTGCCTGTGTAGTTTAGTCGCCCATATGCCATACTCTTGATGCACATTCTAAATCTTCTCCTATCTGATGTAATCTGTCTTTGTGGTTCTGCTGAACTTTGAATTGCAGGTGCTCAGTACGTTTCTTGCTCAATCTGCTTCAGTGTTGACTCAGTGATGATACTAGCGTTCTTGAGCCAGTGTGCAACCTGCAGCAAGTAGTTGTGCCCCAACCTTCCATCAGCGTCAGCACGCATCAGAAAGCAGTTGTACTCATCGTTGTACCATGAATCCACCTTCTGGCCCTTGAACACCCTCTCGTCCAGTTTGACAGGGAAGTGTCGATCCTCATAACCTTCATAAGGAAGTATGATGATGCTGAAGTCAAACCCATCGCTTTTGAAGGCAATGTCTACAGATTTGTCGTCACTATAGGTGACAACTGGGTTAACTAACAAGTCAAGACCAAGAATCTGTTTAGTGACATGGCGCACAGGGAAGGATCCCAATGGTTCATCAGTATGGTTGATCATCCTATCTCCTGAAACTTGCTCTCTTGTGCTCGCTATATGACGACACTTTGATGTCAGTGTACATGAGATAGCAAGTGAAGTCAACCATGTTGGGTTGTGCTCTGCTTGTACTAATAGTACATGTAGCGAAGCGAGAGCAACTGAGGTCCATATAGCGTCACATTACCTTGAAATCTATTGGTTGTAGTGGTATCATGAAGGAAGAGTATGAGTTGTTTGTGCCTTTATGGGTGTGAACAATGGCATCAGAGCGATAGGAGATTTTTTGTGGCAGTCGATGAGCAGGATGGAACAGATCTGAGGTGGGTGAAGATTGACCTTTATCGAGATCTGTATGAGTATAACCCTCCTGAATTGTTTGGGGTATTAGCATCTTTGAGAATTGCTAGTGTTTCTAACGACAAATCTACTCTGGTAAACATTTGTGCATATAAAAACAAAAATGACGACAAAATTTGTGTTTTCTCTATATCTTATATACTGGATTTAAAAATTGGAGAATTATTACGCAACAGAGAATATATTACTCCTGCACTACAAATTGCAAGATTACTGCAAAAGGCAACATCAATAACCAAATCATATGATAGCACACTGGAGATTTTCAAAGAAACTCCTTGTATAACAGAAAAATCATTTCTTTCTTTTATCTCAGACGCTTCAGAAAAGATTGACCTGGATGATGACATTGCCGTCATGACTCTTGTCTCTGTTATCTTCAATAAGATTTCGTACAGGTCATTTCCCGAATTGAGCCAGGACATCGAGTCAGTGAGAGATCTTATTGATGATTCTGTCATACCTTCATTCTCTTACTGCGTGGAATCCATGCTGTCAATCATATATGTTCTTGTGTGTGACAACAAGAATAACAAGATACACCCAACTGATTCGTTAATGATAATGAATAACGTCATCTGCTTCTGTCCTTATCGTAATGGGTGTATTATGCCTTCATACAGATTGAGGCAGATCCCTTCTGTTGCTGGATATGTTGATAATGACTTGTGGTTTGTTTTAGAACTACTTGACACATCGAGGTCTTTGGAAGACTATGTTCCTGGCTTTGTACCATTTGGTGTTGTTGTGAAAGTGTCAGACAGGCTTATGTCTCTTGATCTAGTTCAGGGCGAAGGCACTCTATCAAATAGTTCTTCTATACTATCTGGCCATACTGATAGTATTCCATACAACCTAAAATATAATCTTGCTGCAATCTTTATGATCCTTGTAGAGTATCTGGATTACCTTGCTACAGCAAACAGAATTCATGTTAAGTCAGATAGATTCAGTAATTACAGGGATCTAATGTCTGATGGTAATGGTGTTATTAAAGCGTGTTACATTCCTGTAGAGATGCTACTGAAAACCATTGAGATTCTTGATGTGGTTGATCCGTCAGAACAGGTGAGTCGAAATTTTATAGGAAGAATTCTTAGAAAAGTAAGAAATAATGATGGAAGCACATTCTCCAGAATCGGTTTGAATAATGGGGATAGGATTTTTGATGACCTTAAACTATCCATGTACACCTGTATTTCGATGCGTTTTACTGAAGGTACGTTGACTGAAATGAGTCAGATTGTAGAGACTTTTATCAGCGTTATCATGGATCATATGTGCATCAGTACGAGGGCTGATGGCAAAGAGTCGTACCTCGACAACTTCAATATGATGCCTATGGTCTTTGCTTTTCTGAGCGGTTGTGTGATGAACAAGATTTATGAGTCGGGAGTCAAAGAATTAACTGGTTTTGATCTCCCTGCTTTAGAAAGTATGGTTTGCAAATGAGCGTTCTTAATAGGTTGCTGAGTTCTTCCGGGTCATTTCTTCACAAGATACTTGGTAAGAATCCTATTGATGGGAATGGAACCTCTGAAACAGAATCTTCTGCTGACGAAATTCATAATTCAGATCAGACTGAAGAGTTGTCTCTCATAGGAGACTTAAGAAACTCAGAGCAAAAGTACATATTGGATACCTTACTGGAAGTTTTTCCATATGACCTTTGTGAGAAAGTCATGGATCATAATGACTACACAGATCTGAACTATCTATTCACTACTGGAAGAAAAACCAACTATGCTGCATATGACGTGGTGCTTCTGTATTTTGCAGCACTGAAGTGTGTTCTTGCAGAGGTGGATGCTGATGAGTTTGTTATCATGGCGAGGTCTCACTCCTGCTTTGAGAGCATGAGCAGGATCATCCATGAGTACGACTCGAAGTTCTCTGCGAAAAGGTACGAGTTCAGTTGCAAGAATCAGGTAATTACTAAGAACCTTGCAGCGATAGCAAGCATTCTGATAGAGAAGGCGAACTGGTCTGGCGGATCATGGAGCAAGGTTTTTCAATTAAGGGTCATGCAGAGCACCAGGGCCTATCTTGAAAGAGTCAGCATTGGTACAGGTTTCAAAAATAGGTACATACCTGTTCCATTAGAGAAGTTGTGGATTGAACTTGCTCTAGAGGTAATCAATGCCTTCAACGAGACAGTTCTTGAGGCGCTTGGTTTAAGCGGTGTTGACCCATATACTTTGCAACTTCACGACATGAAGACGTTGCTTAAGATTGTGTAAATGGCTTCCAACAGTTATTCAAAGGCAGCGGAGTGATTAATCTTGTGGTTCACTAGTGATTGCGACAGAACAGAAGAAGGGTTTGTCAGTATAGATCCATTTTATCCTGTCAGAATAATGTTCTCATCTCAAGTATATGATGACATTATTGCTACTGACAAACATATTCTTCATCTGTTTAGAGACAAAACGAATAATGCTTACAGAAGTGAGTCATGTTTCTCAATAAATGCCGCCATCCTCCTTCCTTCATTGCAAGCAATTCTACACAAGTACGGTATGAACGATGCTGTTATGGATGATGTAAGATTCTCTAGGTGCGCTGGTAAGGTTGCTGGATACAAGAACTCTTACAAGAATCTGAATGGTGATGACATGTCGTCTCTTGTCGTCATGATGAAAACGATAGCGTGTGGTAGTACCATCATTGACTACATGTCCGAGAAGAACGACACACTGAAAGAGGTGTATGAGTACTGCTTGAATTTGTTGAGAAAAAGTGTTTTTGATAGTGACTATAAGAGTGCTGGCACAGATGACACTCCTGTTGTCAGAAGGATGTGTACATATGTCACTACTAGGTACAACTATGAAATCATGAATCTTTTGATGGTGGGTGCAGGTGCATATCATCGTCAGTATGTACCTACTGGAGTTTCAGGAATCAACTCTCATATGATTATTCCAGTAGTCAATGCTGTTGACAGATTCTTGAGTAAAGAGGGCGCTGATTTCAGAGGTATAGATCCGTTCATCTTTGTTGATGACGCTTGCAATCTACTGGATGTCAAGAAACTTGAAGAGAGGTTTACCACCAAGCAGAGATTTAACAAAGATTTGTGTTGACTTGCCTATTTACCACAAATAGAGAAACAGTACAGACCAGTCGGAACCTCAAAACTGCTGACTCTTGTTAAGATGTTGTCAGATAGAGCACATACTAACAACATGTTTTGACAAGTAGGTAGAAAATAAGATGAAGTCACAGATGAGTAGTACTGGCACGCATGGTTGTAGTCAGCCTGAACTTGTTGACATTAAAGCACCCGTCAGCAGTGCATCCAGAGCAAAGTCGTGTGGCTTCAAGTCTGGCTCGTCCTACCTCAAGATGCCACTGAAGTACATGGGTGGCAAGATCAAGTTACTTAACTTCATCAAGAGCGCTGTTCCATCTAGTGGTGTGCCTGGCAGGTGGGTCGAGCCGTTCATGGGATCAGGTGTTGTTGGTCTGAACCTGGCAATGACTGCATCTGTGTCCAAGCAGGCAGTCATGAGTGACACAAACCAGCACGTCATCTCGCTCTATCAGTCCATCCAGAATGGCGAGATGACGCCTGAACTGGTTGCTGAGAAACTAGTTAAGACGGATGAGAGGATTCGGTCAACAGATGGTGCCTACTACTACGAGATCAGGGACAGGTTTAACAGCGACCATGACCCGATAGACCTTCTGCTGCTGTCCAGGCTGTGCTTCAACGGGCTCATGAGATTCAACCGCAAGGGTGGCTTCAATGCCCCGTTCTGCAAGAACCCTGAACGGCTGACACCAGACTACATCAGGATGGTTGCTGAGAGCGTCAGAGGGGTTGCTTACAGGCTTTCTGAAGGTGACTGGGAGTTTCGTGCATCTGACTACAAGGATGTTCTTGATGGTGTGAAATCTGGCGACCTTGTGTATCTGGATCCTCCGTATGTTGACTTGTCCACTTTGTATCACAACCAGGTGTGGAACCTCAAGGACGAGGAGAGCCTGTTTGATAGAGTCAGCAACTTGGAATCATCATTCATCCTGTCCACCTGGGAGTCAAAGAACTCTGCTAGAGGTGGTTACAAGGAGAACAAGTGCTTGAAGGAAATCTGGTCACAGAGGTTCAGGTACATCACAACCAGTCACAGGTATGGTGTTGGACCTACAGCAGACACCAGAGGCGGGGTAGTGGAGGCACTTGTTCTCAGTGATGACCTTGCTGACATGTTGGGTGTTTGAGTACTGGCAAACAAACAGTAAATACCAGATATGAGTAGAAAGAATTAAAACTATGATGAACAGAATGCCTTGCGAGAAAAAGAAACAAAAACCACTAATAGAGTTATGGAGATCTAATAAGAAGCGTATTGATGATGCTTTGTCTGTGTTTGGAAGCAAGTTAATAAACACTGCTGTTATCACATTGTTTGTATTATATTATATTGGTTCTGTTATTTATGTCTTCTGGCCCTCTTCTCCAAGTAGTCATTCCTCAGAACAATCAGAGAATAGTACTAGTTCATCAAGTGAGTCTCTTGTGCAAAACAGCAAGCACAACCATGTAAAGATATATTCAAATCGACTAGATTCGGAACCAGTTAATGCTTGTGATAGTATGGTGGATGCTGCGCCAAGAACCTTTATTGTTGATGAGAATTCTGTTACTGGGTGTCAGGATGGCGTTCTTTCTGCAAAACGTAATGGAAAGAACGTTGAGGTTTACAACATGACTGAGGTGAGAGAACCTGGCGACACCAGTAGTAGCCAAGAAGGGATAACTCTTTCATATTGCAGTCAGTGGTGCTCTCTTGAGACACTTGTTAAAGCAGCAGGTGGAACTCTTGTCGATAGTCCTGATGGTGATGGAATGCTTCTACAACTGAGTGCAGGAACTTACAGGTTTAAGGTTGTGTATGATGATGATGCTGTTTCTCAAAGTATTTTAGTTCGTACAGGTAAGCGTATGTGAATCTGTTTTTACCACTGACAATTTCTGTAATACCAGAACTTGAAATTCCTTACAGAGTTATAGCTACCCCAAATTACGTTGTCTGAGAATTCATTCCAGGATAAAGATCCGTCTGACTCTAGAGACAACTTGAACCATCTTATATCCATCTTGTATATCTTTTGTTTTGTATCCCTTACAGATTGTTGGTATGGAGCGAGATTTAAGTTAGGGTTAGTGTCGTACTCGAAATCGTTCTCGTATGGACGAACAAACAGAACTACCTTAGTGGATCCATTACAGATAGAGTATGCTCTAGGATTCGCAAAGAATGTAGTCGTTCCAGTTTCACTGGGTGGGTGAACTGGCTCAACTATTCCATCCATTCTTTCAGCGAGCCTGTTGGCGACATTCCAAGCAATCTCTTCTGACTTTCGTCTCATGTCCTCAACGAATGCTTGAGTGTAGATAGGTTCTGGTTCTGGCGGCTCAGTGTGGTCATTCTCTGATTCATTGACAGGACTACTATCGCTGTCAGCAGTGTCCTGAGAATTGTCTTCTGCGGTCTTGTTTTGCTTGTTTCTGTTAAAGAATCCCATATTCCATCTCTTCCTATCGTTAGGTCTTATCTCTTATTGAGAGTTAAAGTAAGGGCTTGTATTCAGAGAATGGCATATGTAACTTCCAGTAGCGAGATTTCCACATGTCATAACTACCCCATACATCTTCAAGAGGTCTACTCTTTATTTCTGTCACGATTGTGTCAATCATCTCTTTTTGAATCTCATCAGAGTTCCAGGTCTTACCTAGACGAATCCATGCGTTGTCGCTAGGCGGCTTACGAACAATCACCCTATTTCCGTTTATGCTTAGGTTGTAGCCATTCTCTTCAGCCAGATGTGTCAACATCTTGATTGCATCAGAAGTGCTTCCGCCATTCTTGATGACCTCATTGTGTACCTTCTTGACGATAGTGAATGCTGAGATCTCTTTGTTATTGCTGCTTGACATGAATACGTCTTTCCTTAATATGAAGACACAAAAGAATCATTTTGTATTATTGGAAGAATTTGTCTTCGCCTGTCCGTATTCAGTCAGGGTGCTAAACGATACCTTGACCCAACTTTCTGGCTGGAACCAGCGCTCTTCTACTACACCATTATTTATCACTGGTACTGAGAACTGGATCATGCTGGCCGAAATCAAGACCTCCTTGTCCTCAGGAACAATAATCATGCTGCATCCATCTTGATACAGAGGATGACTACTGATGAACTTCTGGCAATCCTCAATAGAGTCAAGCACTAGTGGGCCTGCTTCACCAAGATCAGGATGCCCAATAGCAAAGTGTAACTTGTCTGTCATCCTGTCAGAGAACAACCACCAGTTTGAGTCATCTTCATCCTTTCCAGCGTATACAGCATAGTCAGGATTAAATGAAACATCCTTCCAGTGCTTGCTATTGGTTGGCATAAGGCTGATTCCATTGAAGCTAGAGCAGTTCTTGATAGTACGAATGACTAGATCCCAGACGTCTTGTTCAGTGTAATCACAACAACTTGCTTCACCAAGATAATCGGAAATCATACTGGAAAGAAACATTGAGTTGCACGAGCACCAATCCAAATGAATCTTCTGAGATCCGTTTTCGTCTGTGAATCTTTCAGCGACAGCAATAATACCAATCATTGACATAAGTAGATCTTCCTTTTAATTCTTCTATACTTCAAGTGAATGAAATACTCTTGCTGCAAGTTGTGTGCAGACCTGTGTTCTTCTCAACATACTTGGCAGTTCGGTAGATGGCGTTGTTGACAAACTCTGCCGCGAGAGATGTAGAGGTGCTTTCTATAATGCATGACATCTGAACACTCACGTATGGATGGCTGTACCTATACCTGTCAGAGGAATGGCTGAATAACCGAGATGTGATCTCAGAGTTGTCAGCAATTTGACTACGTGTCTTGTCGCTCTCAAATGGGTACAGCAGTTTAATTAAATGGCTGCTTACTATCTGAGTGATGTCTGACAGGTCTGACTCCTGTACACCATCTACCTTAAAAACAATGTCGTGACTGAACTCTTTCAGTGGTAGTGACTCAATTCCAAACAGATTGAGAGGCCAGTGAGAGAAATGTCCGTCAATCAGAAGATGGCTGTTTGATTCAACGTCGGATGCATCCACTTTGAACTTGCATGTTCTGTCATTCTTGATGATTTGCAGGTTCATGTTCTCAACAATGAACGACTTGTTAGGAACCTCTACATTATGGACATGTGCCATTTCCGACGGAAGAATGATCTTGGTACTGTCGTTGTCAAGGTTTAGATCCTTAGCAGAGAGAACAATGTCCTGCCTGGTCCTGATACTCTCGCCATTGACATTGACAGAGTTAGATCCAAGGATATAGTATCCAGTGATTTCTCTCATCATTAGTGCTGACAGGTGATGTTTTAGGTTCCACTCTGACAACTCAAAATCATCATGTGTCATTGCTAACTCGTCTCTCATCTAGGGCTGAAGAATGCTTGATGTTGATGATCTGGTAGTTAATGTCATCAACAGATCTGTGTCTATTGTCTCACATCTGAACAGGTATGGCAACCCTACTCAGGCGCAGACAACTAGCAGATTACCTATACCTTTACCTTGTCACTTAATAACTACACCCAAGGTTTCTGATCTCAAGGTTGACACCTGTCTCGTTCTTGATTCTGTGTGCAACCCTGTTCGCAATGTCCTCATTGATGCTACCGGCATGTACAGCACTGGCTGCACTGATCTGGTAGACGAGTTCAACAGCACCAAAAGATGGGAGAACACGTACTGATGCCTTGTACGAGTAGTCAGAATAGCGCCTACAAGCCTCTGTGTGTCCCTTGAATCCACTTCCTATGTCATCACAGGTGAACGGGTTGACAAGGCTCTCAGCAACGCTCTGGACAGTGTTAGCAAGAGCACGCAGGTCAATCTCAGAGGAACCTGTCTGTGTGCTCGTCTCTACTGGTTTTAAGACAGCACTGACAGAGAACGTCTTGGTGACTAGCCCTGGAGCGATTAAGCCAAGGTTGTTGACATGGTTCTCACGGATTTCTCCAATAAACCAGGCAGCAGAAATACCCTCGTTGTTAACCAGATCGAAACGAACGCTCTCTTTGCCGTTTGGGTCCATCTTGTGGGAGATGTTGATGTGGTCAATGAGAACAGGTCGGTCGTCAACCTGAGCGTTGTCAATCCTCATGACATCAATCGGAAGTTTCACCTCAACAGGGAAGAAGTTGTCTTCCTCATGTGCTGACAGGGTGAAGTCGTATTGTGTGACAAGGTACTCTCCATTGACTAAAATATGCTCCTTCGGAGAGATGCTTACTCCGTTAAGTACTCGTCCAGCAAGAGGTGCAAGCAGCGAACTGATGTAGTAGATGACACTATTCTTGTAACCGTTCATCTTAAAACTCCTGTCGTGTTTTTCTGGTCATGTGTTAAAAAATAGAAGAGCGATTGCTTGCGCATGATTAACTTAAGATAAAGAACTTCTTCTCAAACTTGTTGTAGGTGCTGGATTGGTCGGTGCCCATAGAAGACTTGGCACCATACTCCTTTCCATAGTACCTGGAATCCAGTATCTTGACAGCAGTTGCCACTCCAAAACTCTTGGGTGACGTTGGAAGGATGATCTTGCTGAGAGTGCTGAAAGTTGTCTCACGAATTAATTTGCCGTCACTGAGAAAAGAAATCTTCTCCTTGGCGTAATGCATGAATTCACCATCCATGTCAGCAGCCTTACGTCGATACTTACCAATAGTCTTTGCTGATGACTTGTTGTTCTCACCATTGCTAATCATGTCGTCAATGACAGCAGATGCAGCATACAGGCACTTTGCTCTGTCACGGTTGTGCTTAATCCTTCGACGAATATGACTGACTACCTGTTTGCTGTTGACGTCAGGATTCTTGTTGTTCTCCTGAATTTCACGTTCAAGTTCCCTGATTCTGACAATGTGATCATAAGCGCATGATCGAAGGAATTGAGCGCCTTTACGAGTAATGTTCTTACGAATAACAAAACGTGCAGGAGAAACGCTTTGCGCATTTTTTCTGCTCTTGGTACTCTCCTTCAGCATTAGTTTGATCCACCCTTGCTATCAGGCGTGATCTTCTTGTCAGACATCTCAGCAACGCTGCAAATGTTGTGCCTTGAGGAAATAGAGCCACCAGCACTTTGCGTGTCGCAGGTCATTTTGACGTACTTGTTTAAAAGACGCCTGTTTTCATCATAGTCATCATGATAAATCCTGGTTCCGTCAATATTGATGAAGTGCTCGTAGACCTCACTATCGTATCCAGCACTGACAACATTTCCATAGATTGTGTACGTAGTTCCTGGATCTTTAATAAGAAGCATACCAGATGCAAAAGCACACAACAGAAAGATAGCAACAGCATAGAAAAAATTGTTGTTGTAGTCATCCAAGTTAACCCTGCGATAGACGAGTGACGCTATGTATGCAATTGCTCCAAAAGCGATGGCAGCGAAGACTCCTGCTGCTATGTAGTAGGTATGTGAGAAGTGGTTGTTTACTGGCGTGACATGCGCTGCTGTTGCAAGCATGGCCTGAAGCATAGTGCAATGCTCCTTTCTTGATAGTAATGACATTTGTGTTCTAGTCACTATACACGAGAGCAGGCGACATGAGAACAAGAATCAGTGTTGCCTTGGTCACACAAGTTGGTACAGGTGATTGCTTGTGTGCTACTATAGGGTTCAAAGTTGGTGAGATCTGTACTTGCTGATTGACATGTGCTATAATCCCCAAGAACGATGCAGCCAAAGCAGATCGGATTAATAGGCATGGTGGTTGTGTTCTGTACCATGTATCACACAAGAGAGGAATTGTCTGGATGAGGCAATCTTCAGAGCAGGAGGATCCTGAAGGTTCAAGCACTTGGTTCAAAGGTGTCTGCAACAGAGAACTGATTGCACCTGATGCCTTGACGCATAGCCTTGATGGTTTTACCTGGATTCTTCGTCCTGTAGGAGATCATGTTCTTTTGGACGTGAAGATACTGAAGAAAGAGCCGTACAAAAACTCAGAAGACACCTTTGGTCTTGATGCAAGCACCTATATATCATTCTTGCTGGAATTGATTGAGAAAACCATCCAGCAATCTCTTGTAGAAACAATTAAGGATATAGCGACGAGTAAAGAGATTCCTGTCGATGAGAAGAGGTTATTCTGCTCTCTTGTCTTGTTTGATCGCAAGAGTGTGAGTGAGTGGCAGATTGTATTCTTAATCTCCAGAGACCAGAAAGAACATTATGACATACTCAGAGCGCTTAACAACGCAGGAATTGAAAGTATCACCTACATCGCTAGGTTCATGGATGCTGACTATATTCCTAAGTTGGTAAGAGAGGATTCCTATATAGAGATTGTCAACCATCAGGATCTTTATAACGCAAAGTGCTGCGATCATAATATATACACATTTGGTGATTCTTGTAAGTTCATAACACTTGAACCAGGACTTATCAACCTTGTTGAGAGAATGGTGAAGGAAGCAGGTAGAGCAGATGACTGACAATTTTGCTGAGTATGTCCTGTGTATGAATTCTTTTCTCAATCATTATAGGGGATTTTCCAAATCAGGAGGAGGATCTGAGTTGATTATGTTCCATGAAAATATAGACAATCAGACTTTCCTGCACGTTGATGATGGTATGAACAGGATTGTTGTCAGTTACTCTAAATATGGTGGTTTGTTCATAGCAAATGCTTCCTGGTTGAGAAGTGGGGAAGGGTTTGTCGTTCCTGAAGACAGTGTATTAGTACAAGGTGAAAGTTTACTGGATTACGGATTTTACTCTTATGTTGAGTTCATGATAAGAAGAGTCACTGAAAGGGTTCTTGCCAGAAACAAGATCACAGACAGCAAGAAAATTGCAAGTCAGGAAGAGCAACGCTATACTCTGCTCTCCTTGGTCAGTGTTGTGCAGAATATAGAGAATCCTTACGAGTGGAACTTTCTGGTAGTTTTTACTGACTCAGAGGACAAGGTTGCAGTCAAGAACTTTGTGAACTCTGTGAATGCGCTTACTGGAATGCATGGCGCCACTCCTATCTCAATGGTGAATCCCTATGAGAACGTATCGAGGACATGTAGCACATTAAGGTCGTCTTGTAGTACAGAAGATCTTGTCAGTGCTGGGTTTGTCGTCAATGAGAGCACAATTAGTCATGATTCTCTTAGTGAGAGGCCAGAGTTTCATTCTACTGTCAAGGACTGGTTCTTAAGGATTAATAGCCTTGATTTTGATTTACAGTATTGATAACTCATATAAGAAAAAGATTCAAAGATGACTGCAGACAACAATATGTTTGATGTGTCAGGGTGGTTCAAAGGTCCTGTCAACAAGAAGATGATTCTTACTAACAATGAATCTATGTTTGGAGGCATTGACTACTGGATTAGCAGACCTGTTTCCAATGAAAACATTGTGATAGAGATGTCTTTTTCTATGGGCCATCAGTCATTGGAAACAGACGATCTGTTACTGTTGTTTGAAGGATTCAAATATGACTACGAAAAGATTATCAGGAATGCTTTCAAGAGTGAAAATGATTCCGCTAACTTAGATGATCATGAGTTTTCTGGTGTCGTTTTTATGACTCCAATTGGATTGCACAGCATGAGAACAACTCTGTTCAAGGGTACATATAGAACAAATTGGAAAGCATCTGTGCTGGTGTCGAAAAGCCATGAAAATTTATCAGAGATCGTTGAAGTGATTCGTAGTGCTGGATGCCAGATTCCATCAACCTTCATCTATAATGCGCTTGATGTCTTTACAGACAGTAAGAATTACTATACTCATATGATGGAAGAGTATGGTAAAGATTACATGATGAATTTAGGTATTGTCTGTGACAGGTATGCTTCTTTCAGAAGATGGAACTATTTCGCCCTACCTGAGTTTGATTTTCAGAATGGACTAGGATACGACAAGTGGTTCACTAGAAACATCCATACAATGGATGAAAAGATTGAGAAAAAGTGGATTGACGAGTGGACCAGATAAAGAACAACCCACCTGAAGTTATTAATCAGGCGGGTTGTTCTGCTTGAAGCAGATTCTTGTTGTACTCTCAGAACTCTGCTCTACCGCATTTGAGGTGCTGGACAAAAGGAAAGATTGTCATGATGATGGTACATGCAATCATCCCAGCAGCGATTCCATCTCTAAGAAATGGTCCAACAAGGAAGAGCAGGTTCCCAACGACAGGAATTGTTATAAGTGTTGCCATCATGATAGTGAAGAATCCAAACTTGTAGATGTTCAGGATAGCGGTACCATTGAACTCCTCATCTGCAGGAATTCTGTTTTCTAGTCGCGCTCTGATTCTTTCAACAACCACAATGACGCCAGACCATATCATCACAACAAAGAGTGCGCTTGGTACACCTATCAAGTAGGTCAAAATCATCTCTTGCATTATTGTCACCAAGTTTCTTGTGTAGTTGAGTCAAGTTTCTGTTAGAACAACTATATCTACAACTCAGATGATTGCTTGCTGAACTGACTGGTTCTCAGTATCCCACAGGTCCTCATCAATCGTGCTCTTGACACCTGATTTCTTGATCTGTTCATCTTCCTGCACCATTGCGTCAAAAGCATCAGAAAGGTCTACAAGTTCCTGTTCCTCAGTCAATGTGTCAGAAGGTGTGGTGTCTGGGGTCTCGTCGTGTGATGTGGTTCTGGATTGCTGCCACTGAGCAACCAGATCCTTCACCTCAACATCCTTGATGGCGTCAATTTCTTCATTTGCCTTGGAGCGCAAAGCAGAAGTTTCCTCAGACGCCTTATTCAGTTTGTCAACAACCATAAGTACAGCATCCTTGTAGAGGTCCTTGGCACCTTCTCCTTGTCTGGATACTGACTCGATGGCGTTCCTGATAGAGTCATTGCGCACAACTTTACGAACATCCTGATAGAGATCTGCGACCTGCTTGTCAAAAAATTTGCCCAACTGGTACTCTCGACTGCTTTTCGGGTATCCATCAAGAATCTGCTCCCAGTCGTTAAGGTACATTCTGTAGATTCTTCTGTACATAGTGTATGCTTGATTCAGTTCAGGAATCTGGTAAAGATATGACCACTCACTTTTGTTGAAGATGGGGTTATTGTTGTAATCAAACCACTTATTAAATTCGTTGTTTTTGTGGTATTGTGTTAAGGCATTTGATGAAGTATTTTTCTTGCCTTTGTCAAGTTGTTTGTGACAGTATGGGCATTCCTTCTTACTTCTCCCAGAAAGATGATCCCAAAGAGAAAGTGCACCAATAACTCCAAAGATGAATATGAGCCAAAGAATCACTGGGCGTCTTCTCTCTTGTCTGTTTTTGCTTGATCCTCTTGTTGATTCTGGTCGCATGCGCTATTCATGATTAGTTTGATAAAAACTGGTACCCCTATGAATGAAAGCAATATAATAGTATTCTCAAATCCCAGCAGGGTGATGACAAGCAATCCAATAGTTGAGTAGAGAATCACCCAGAATACTACTGACAGGATGACTATAGACAGCAAGCAATTTCTTGTGTAGTTCTTAGATGCTTTTGTGTCCTTGTCTCTGACTGCAAGCAGGATTTTCTCGTAGTTCTCTGACTTACCTCCCTTAGGAGTTTTTCTGAAAATCGGAGGAGAGTCAATAACTGGTTTGCGTCCTGTGATAGTGGATCCAATTTGGTCAATTGAGAAGACAACAATAGGAGTAATGAAGTAGTAGGTCAGTTCTGCCAGAAGGAACAGAATATAACCGAGCGCTATAATTGAAAACATTGAAATCGTAACGTGTGCGCTTGCTTCTGGGTTTGCTATAACGAGTGTTGGATCTATGCTTGATGTAACTGATGTCATCAATTCCTCCAGGTCATACTTGAGCGTGTCTTATACTTACATGATAACAACTTCTGTGTGTATTAGGTGGGTGACTTTAGAAATAACTAAAATCACCAAACATCACTGAGCAATGTCAAGTTGTATTCATCGTTACTTGACTGACTCTTGTCTTCTTCTGTGGACTCATGTAGTGCTTTCTGACAGGCCGTTTCAAGGTTCTCTGTCAGACGCTGTGTTTCGAGTGTACTTGATTGCAGCAAATTCATAAGTTTGCCAAACAAAACAGGATTTTCAAACGAGTTTATCCTGATACCAAGAGGATCGATAAGACTATCTTCTGTATCTGGATGCTCAGAGAAGTTCTGTAGTTTCACAAAGAGATCTTCAACCTGCTGGTCAGTCTCTCTGATAACCTGCTCAATTTGTTTGGGAAGTTGTGAAAGGCTGGATTCATGATTGATTCCAGTATTGCTTGAATCTGCATTCTTACCATCAGAGTACTGGTTAATCATCTTCTGCTTGGTATCACACCAGTTAGTCAGTGATTTCCTGTACTTGTGCACATCTTGAATGAAGTACTTGTTCTTAATTTCGCTGACGTTACACACATCATCTAATGAGATATGTCTACCACTGCTTAGACAGATGATGGTCTGAAAGAATCTTGGGAATAAGGTTCTTTCGTAGTCAACATAAATGCAAGAGCGAACTATATACATGTTATTCTTCCTATAGAATCCTACACAACAGAAGAACATGAAATCAACTGATCGGAGTCTTCTTCATCGTCCGCATCTTTCTCGTCCCAGAGAGGACTGGAGAACTCGTTGAATACGTCAGAGAGATTCTGCCCTGCTACAGACTGACCATCTTCTGCTCTGTCATTTTCGTTATTACTGGTATTGGTATCGCCTTTATCTTCTTCGTTTGAAGCAGAGGAGTCAGAAGTGCTTTCACTGATGCTGACACCATTTTTCCAGTTATCAACGATTTTGTCGATCTCAACACTCTCGTTCTCAAGCGCCTTATCTAAAAAATCTCTGCTCTGACGTCTCAGATTATTGGTCTTGTTGGTAGCATTCTCAAGTACTGCTTGCATCATGTCATATGCTCTGACTCTGTGCAGTCTTGTTTGTCGAGAACGCGAGTCAAAGATCTGCGTACAGTAGGATTGATAGCATACTCTCGAAGGTCTAGGTAAATCTGTTCTGCTTCCTGACAGATGGATTCAATCTCTCTAGAAACAGGCTCCAGAGACTCCTTGTTTCTTGACACAAAAGAGCAGAACTCAATCAACTCGTCAACATACTCTTCTACATACTCAGAAATACTTCCTTTACAAAGGTACTTCCACTCTCTTCTCTTTAAGTGACGTGCTTTCTTGAAAACACCTGTAGTACTAATCTTGAGAAGAATAGTGAACTTACATATCTTGATTATGTGGTCAATTTTATCGCCAAAAGAGTCGTTGAATATTAACTCATGTATTGTAAAAGCACTAACTCCAAAAATAGCGAACACAAACAATACAGCCATTATATAATCTCACCACTCGTCTGTCTGGCTTGACCTGTTGTCCATCTCTGCCGTCTTATCCAGAACAGAGATGGTGTTGGCAATAACATCCTTGGTATCACTATCTGGAACGCTGTCTTCAAGCAGTCGAAGAAGATGCATTGAGTACGCCTCTGTCAGCACTCGAGACAGGAAGACAGACGGATCCTCTACTGCTGTTCCTTCCAGCGCCTCAGTGAGTGTGTCTGGGTCTGAGAACATGGACATGTGCTGAGACAGGATGGTTCGTGAAGCCACACCTGTTGGGTCGAGTTTCTTGGCTGCACACAGGGTTGCTGTCAGTGTCTCTCGTGCTGGACCAGTGAAGTACCCTGGGCGTTCCTCGCTGTCATCGTCCTCGTCGTAGTCCCAGACATCGAACAGCATCCTGTCAACTGTGGACTCCAGAGTGAAGATGCTGTTCCGTAGAGTCCTGTGCGGCACTCCTAGCCTGTGCTCATCATGGTCGTGGTTGGTGGTCAGGAAGATGCTCTTGTCTGTCTCTGATGGCGTCTCTCCGTTGACCATGGTTGTGATGCAGTTCAGTGCCATCCTGAATCCTACCAGAAGATCCTCTGTGACAGGTGAGGCAACGTACTCCTCAATGTTGCAACTGGCGCTACCAAGAACCTGACGAATGGTGTCATAGAACCTGTCCTGAGGTAGAACCTGCTGTATCATACGAATACGACGAAGAGTGATTCTGGCAAGGTCCAGTGTCGTCTCGTATCCGGCTCCCCAGTTGTCAACAGCATCACGATACGCCTGAAGGCAGGTGAATGGAACAGGCTCACTCAGATCAATTCCTCGCTCAGTGTCAACATGCTCAGCATACCCTCCTGTGACCATGTTGTTCAGGTGTCTGTCAACCTTCTGGGGTGTTGGTAGCAGCAGGAAGACAGCATCGTCAGCAAGAGTGAGCCTTGAATCCTCAGAGTTGTTGTACATCAGTTTGAGGCCACTAAGATCGTCCTGTCCCTCAGAAAGCATTCTGATGCAGAGCATGTCATCAGCACTGGCGTAAGTGACACCTGTCTCCTTGGTTATCATGTCCGCAACATCCTGACGAAAGTCGCCAATAGAGTTGTAATACACGTTCAGGTTCAGGCAGGACCATGCTCCACGAATCAGCGGCTCATTGACTGGGTTCCATGGAGTGTCAGCAAGAAGATCGATAAGGTCATGATAGAACTCTGAGGACTGCTGACTGACTGCAGTGTTGACAGTGACTGCGTTCTCCTGCATAGAGACACCATACAGGCAGGTCCGCTCTGAAAGCATCTGGCTCAGAGTGTCAGTAACCTGCTCACAGGTGCTGTCTGACACAGGGCTGGTCAGGTTTCTCAGAGTAACACTTGTGCTCTGGTCCTCGCCTTCTGTGCTTTCGACACTGATGTCAATGTGCAGAGTGTTGGAGCCATCGGACTCAACCTCTGAGTACACATTGACATCAGCCTCAGTCAGTGGCCCGTCAACATCCTCTTCCTCGTCGTCATCAAGAAGCCCCATTGCACTGAGCGCATAACGAATGGATGGAGGAAGGTTGTCAGCAGCACCTGGTTCATTCAACTTGCTCAGGTCGCCAACGTCAACTCCTCCATCAAGACCACTGATAGTGAGGTCTGAGTCACTGCCGCCTGACATAGTGATAGTAGTGCCACCACTTGCAGAGTTGCTGCTAGGGTTTGTGGGACCGATCTGGATGATTCTAGTCATCTGCTCTCTCTGTTCCTGTGTTTCATGGCTTCTCTGGATGAGAGAATCGCCTCATTGTAGCACAACTGCTGCCATAGGACAAGAGCCATGCTAAGAACAAGAGGAACCTAAAGAGAGTGTTCAACTAGTTAGAAGATTAAACAAGTTCAGGCACTCTACTAACCCCTAGAAAAATAGAGGAGTCAGAGTGCCTGAATCTGTTTGTCACTCATCACAAAGAGTGATTGAGTGCTAGTTGGTCTTTGCTCTCATGAATGACAGCGATCCTGGTGCTGCAGGATTGCTCTCAGTATTACTCACAATCGCCTTGATGTCTTGGGTGAGGGAGTAGTAAACAATCCATGTGCCCATCAGACAAGCGGCAATGGCGGACGGGATAAGGAACCATGCGAGCGACATGTTTCCAATTGCTGATGCACCAATGAAGATGGTTGAAGCAAGCGCTAAGAGAAAGAGTACCCATGTTGTTGGACTGATCAACCACAAAGTGCTCCAGTTACCCACCTGTAGGAGATAGTTGGTGTAGTTGCTCTGATTCTGGATGTCATTGATTGATACGTTAGCCATTGAACTCTCCTTACTTCTTGTCGTTGATGCTCTTCTGGTAACGTCGCCAGATGTCATATCCACCAAAGTAGGCAATAACCCACATGATTGCGCCTACGGGGAAGAGTCCGTTATGGAAGGTCGCAAAGATCGCCAGAAATACCAGAAAACCGATTCCAGCAACTGATGCTATCTTCTCCATGACTTGCCTCCTTTTGTACTTGGGTTGGTGCACCTCTTGGCTATGTATGCCTTGTGTACACCATTGACTTAATTATGTTAGCAAGGCTGCACTGGCGGAACAAGCACTTCTTAGGTGATGTGTGTCATATTAGAGTTGTTCTGCAGGTTGTCAGGACATTTTGAGAGTACTCATATGTGAACATGCACTTGCACAACTTTTCAAAGGTGTGTATCATGACGTGAACACAGGAGTGTCAGCATGACTACCCTGTGAAGAAGACGTGACAGCACAAACACAGAGGAGAGTGAGATCTCATGGCACACGCATGGAGAGACCTTGATGACCTGCCTGACTGGAAGCACCAGGATGGTTACACAGGACCTTATGATGACAGTGTTGTCAAGCCTCTAGGTTCTCACTACACCTGGGTCAGTGATGGTGGTGGTCTGTTTGCTCTCGCTGACGATCAGACTCGTATCTTCCTGAACCTGAGCACAGACATGGCAAGTGTCTGCAATGGAGTGTACGCTTACTGGGTTGTGTTGCCTTCAGATGGACGAGTGCTTGACAGCAGAGTTCCGGGCGATGTTGCTGGCATCTGGGATTATGTTCCGGCTGATGAGTGGCCTGATGGATTGGCTGGTAAGTCTGTGCTCATTGACCCGAATTATGCTGACGTCATGGTTGACTCTGTGGTTGTTGCATGGCGTGACTTGCTGCACAACAAGTATGGCAACTCCTCTGCCTGGGAACTCAACCAGGAACAGGATGTGTGATGGCTACTACAGACTCCAGTCACCCCGCCACCCGCAACGCAGATACTTCCTACTCTCCTGTATGTGATGTTCTTAAGGCAATCAATCCTGAATGTGTTTCCAGGTACTCAGGCAAACAGATTTATGAACTCATTGACATGTGGGCTTCCAGCACCAATAACAATGAGAGAACAGATCTCTTGTCCTCTATCGTGCTGAAGTGTATTCATACTGAGATGGATCTGCATCGAAACTGGCAGAAGGATTTCAAGGATGCTGACCAGAGGATACAGGAAGAGTATGGAATCAAACAGGGGCTGAGTGCTTGTCAGGTGAGTGAGAGGTTCCAGAGAGCGCTGACTGATGCTGCACCTCACCTCAAACAGGTTCTTGATGATGCTTGTCAAGGAAGTATCGCGCCTGTATTCGTCATGGATGCAAAGAACTGGAGGTCTCTTCCTGGTCCGTCAGCGAGCATGTACAGTGAGTATGTCTCTGTTGCTGGTAGCGCTGCCATATCTGTGATGATACTGGATGCATATTCTAAGCAAAATTGATAAGAAAGTGGGTTTCAGATGACTGTGAGGATAAAGAACATTCTTGATGGTATCAGTCTTGTGATTTCATTAATTGTTTCAATTCTGATTGTTGCTTCCTTTTATAATCCAAGATACGACATCATGAGTTATCTAGTAGGTTCGTGTCTTGGTCTTGCGTTTTTGCTGGCTGTTTTCTATTTGTTGCTATTATTTGTTAATTACTGGGTAATAGTATTCATCTTCTACAATAAAGACGAGAGAGTCGTGTTTCCATGGTCGGTTAATGAGTATGCTGATCAGGTTCCGCTATGGATTCTAGTTCAATCTGCAATCTACTCAGCCATGATTCCATCATCTGGCAAAATGCCAAAGGTCCTTAAGGATAGGAAGAGGTTCAGTGACAGGATCGTAGACTCAAATGATCGTATCACTGAGGTACTGACGAATGAGTCAGTGGTTGATGTTCTATATAATGGGTATGCTCCTGACATGAAGAACGAGATGGAAGTATTTGTTAGGAAGGCTTTTAGGGAGGAGATCAGGGCTCTCAAACAGATTCGATCTGAGATGAAGGATGTTGTTGCCAGGGAGAACGAGATCCGCAACCAGACACGTATGAGGCAGATGGAGCGCGAGGAGTCAGAGCGTCGCGCTGCCAGGGATGCCAAGAATGAAGAAGTTAGGACGAAGGCAAGCAAGATGCTGGATGAGAACTACCTGTCTGAAGTTGATCAAGAGAAAGACGACACGAATGCCTGAAAACAGTGGACTCAATTCCTTCAAAGAGAAAAAATTCTTTGCTGACAAATTAGCACTTATATCATTCAGTGTTCCATTTTTGCTGGTGTCGTTAATAATTGGAACTATTGTATGGTCAGCAACTATCGGCTCTGAGATGACAGTATCTTGGACTTGGGATGTGTATATTCTTGCTTGGTTAGCCATTAATATGGTGGTTATTATGCTATCCATACTCCTCTTTTCGCATCCGTTTTCTTGTTTGGTGGGGTCATCAGTTCATGCACTGGTGAGTTCAGTTGAAGATTTCGAGAACATCCCATCATTCACAGAGTCGCCTAAACTCAATGTCTTGCTTCTTGTGTATGGCTATAAGATTCGCAGGTTTGTCTCTGGAGGTGTTACCAGTAATTTGGTAATTGATGACAGGATTAAGCAAGCCCATAAGAAGGTTGAGGACATTCTCTCTGAACCTGTGGTCGTTGATGTCATCAAGAACGGCAAGTCAAGGCATTTCAAGAAGGATGTTGTGGCATCTGTTACTGAGGTTGTTAAGGGTGCAATTCGAGAAGTAGACGAGATTTCCAAGAATGCCAAGATTGAGAACAACAACAAGACCATAAAACAGAACGAAGAGTCCGATCATAGAGTTGTTGAGTTTCTAGCGAGAGAGAATTAGAGAGATAATGAAGATTATAGATGAGTTTTATGATAGGATTTTTATCCTATACTTTGTTTTTGGTTCAATTACAATTTTTGGGACTACGCTGAGTCTATTTTATGGTCTTTTTGAAATTAACATCATTGCTGCTATTCTTTTTTCTTTGATTGTTTCGTTTTTGTCATGTATTTTATACGGAGGGGCTTTGATTGAGATCACAGACAACCTTCAGGACCTCAAAAAGGATACCAGAAACACCCGCAAAAGAGAACTCTGCAATTCTTTGAGCAAATATGCAGAAACGATGCCGTTTTGGGTGATGTACAGATTCATGAAGTACTTCAACTCGATTCCTGAAGACGTTTATGCTCCAGACGACAAGAAGCAGGAGGTGAATAACAGGATCGAGGACTCGGTATCTAAGGTAAAGTGGATTTTGTCTAATGAGTCGGTAGTTGATGTTGTTTATCTTAAGTATGCTCCAGAGCAGAGATCCGAGATGATTGATGTTGTCAAGAACACTCTTAGAGATGAGACAAGAGCAATCAGAGACATCAAAAAGGATTCGGAGCGATACCACGAGGAGTTTCTATCTGCTAAGAAGAATCGCCAAAAAGAGAAAGCACAAAGAGTGAATGCTGAGACCAACCAGAAAGTATCTCAGGATGCCTCTGAGTTCCTTCAAAACTACTACATGAATGAGAAGTAGGATACCACCAGAAGATTATTGAGTTTTTTGGAAAATGTGTTAGGGATACATTATGAAAATTATAAGTAACTTTTTTGAAAAGATCGTTTTATTTTTCGTTGTTATTGGAAGCGTTTTAATTGTAGGAGGTATTGCATGGCTATTTTGGATCCTTATATCTGATAAGGCCATTGCCCTTTTCTTTACACTCTTGGCTTCAATACCACCTGTTATTTTATATATAGGTACTCTGTGTGAATTTTCATGTAAAAAAGAGCGACGGTGGAAGAGAATCATCAAAAATAAGCACAAGAAAGAACTTTGCGAATCTCTTGATGAGAGTATAAATGTATCTCCGTCAAGAATGCCACTATGGATGCAGTACAGGTTTGTGAGGTACTTTAACTCGATTCCTGAGTACATCTATGCTTCAGATGACGAGAAGCAGTCAATTTACAATGAGATTGAGAGATCTACTAAAAAAGTCCTCTGGGTTCTGTCGAATGATTCAGTATCTAAATCTATCTACCGAGGGTATTCATCTGACAGGAGATCTGAGTTGGTTGATGCTGTCAAGAATACTCTTAAAGAGGAGACCAAGGTAGTTAAAGACATCAAGAAGAAGTCTGAGCAGTATAATCAGAGCATCATCAAGAAGGAGAACAACGAAAGTCGTCAAAGGCATTCTAGGGATGTTGACGAATTCCTTGATGAGTACTATGCGAAGGATCAGAACAAGTGAGAGAAAGACTGCAAGCCATCAAATGGGGCTCTTTCCAATTACTTTCACTGCCAGTGCTAATTTTTCTGTCTACTTTTCTTCCCTTTAGAGAAGTTAGTGTATTAGAACGAATTACAGGATGTTTTATATTTGTAGCAATTTGCTTTATACTGATCTTGATTTTTAGTGCCTGTATAATTGATCTCTCTGAATATTCAAACAAATTCCAGCAAGAATTTGATAATGCAGTAAATGAGTGCAATCAGAACCTTCCGCTCAGCACCTTGTCAAAAGTGTCAGGTTATTGGAAGGTTATACCATATCTTGAGTCAAGGTATGTACCCCAGCGGGATCTGAACAAGATTCAAAACGAGATGCGTGAGTCCTTTAATAGGGTTGTTGGTGTTTTGTCTGATGAGGTTGTGGTCAACGTTCTTTGTAAGGGTCATGCCCCAGAGTTGAGGTCAGAGATGGTTGATTACGTCAATGACTTCATCAAGAGCGAGAAGAAGAATATGGTTGACATACACTCTCGATTTAAGAAAATGGAAAAAGAAAGTATCCAGAAGCATAAAAGACAGCAAAGGATCAAGAATAAAGAGAGAAAGCTTGAAAAGATAGAGAAGAGGAAGGTTGAGGCCGCCAAGAATGAAGCCAGAAGCAGGCAGACTGCTGTTCTTGCTGATAAGATGCTGAATGAGGTTTACCTGAATAAAGGCAAGTGAGAGATGGTTAAGTGTTCCAACTCTCATAAAGAGCATCAACAACTCACTACGAGTATTATGAGGACAGCGTTTCTGAGATGCCTTGCTTATCTCCTGATTGTTCAAATGGCGCAAGTCACCAGGAACAGATTTGTGGATCGTGTTGTCGTGGTGCTATGGTTGAGTTATCAAGAGAAACCAGGCCATTCTTGCTGACTTGGCTTGGTTCTTATAGAGTAACAAACCAGAGAGCAGAGGTGCTAACAATCATGACCGAACAAGCAAAGACCTTCCAGCAGGTGATCAGTGGGTTCTCTTTGAAGGAGATTCCGTTCTACCTTCAGTGGAGTGGTCCAGCGTTCACTGACGTTCCGGCAGATGGTGACTGGGGCGAGGGGATGCGCTGGATCTGCACCATCATGATCGAGGATGAGGATGGAGATCCCATCGCTCTAGGAGACATGTACCGACAGGTTGGTGCGCTTGACTCGGCCTCGTTTACTCCAGCAGATGGTAGTCCTGACGAGGAGCAGATCTACCAGGACACTGAGGATCGTCTGCTGGCACGTTTCGGTATGGGTCGAGAGGACGCTCAGCACATCGACTACGCTTGGTGAGTATCTAAGGTCACCAAGTAAGCAATCTTCAACAGGTGCCAGCAGAGAGAAGAGTGTGACAACTCTCTGCTGGCACCTGTTGAAATATGTGTGGCTCTTGTGTGTGGCATGATTCACTGACGGGTGTGTTGTTCCTGAGTCAGATAACGTGATAGTGTTGACTCATCAGGCAAGAGGACAAAGGATCCTTGCACAACACTGAAGGAGGCAGAGAACATGACGAACATGAACGCAAACACCAACACTGATGAGATTATTGAATTCCTTAACGATCTCACGGATAAGGTTGGAGATGGAAAGCACATTACTCTTCTTGCTGAGAAGCAGGATTGGTTTGATGCGAAGCGTACTCTCGTTCAGGAGCGTCTTCATGGGTGGGATGAAGGTGATGTGATTGTCGATAACAATGGTAACATCTTCACTTTCTGGGACAACTCCTGGCACGTTGAGCACTTGTCTGAGGATGAGTGGCGCAAGGCCGAGGTTGAGGATCAGATCGAGCGGATGACTGATCGCATTGGTTGGGACTTTCAGGATCGTATGGGCTACGAGAAGGTGTCCTATGGCGACATGGAGGACTTTCTGAACGAAGTCTTCGCTGAGATGCGGATCGCTGCTGATGGTGACGCAGAGGTGGCTGAGAAGTTCGAGAAGAAGGTTCTAAAGTCTCTGGGCATCTTGCCCTCTGTTCTTCACATCAATGACAACGGATCTACCATCACTATTTCTGGCGGCTTTGTTCGCTGGAAGGAGATGGTCTTCGAGATCAAGAAGCAGGCAACAGTTCGTTTCTGATAGAGATTACCAATAACTTCAGAAGGATCATACATACGCAAGAATCGGGCATCTTGATTGAAACTTGATGCCCGATTCTTGCGTATATATATAGTGGATCGTGTGTCTTCCTGTGATTATTTCAAGATGCTATCACTTGAACACTTTGGACGGATTCTTCACATTGCACACAAGAGCGCCTTTAATCATGTTATCTCTGTTCGAGTTCTCTCTGTTAATGCGAGTCAGGAAGAAATCAACGTCATCATGGTGGGCACACCTAACCAGAATCTTTGGTCTGCTGCCAACAGCATAGTTCCTGTGCCAATACTCATGTGGTGTCTGAAGATCTGTTTTGAGAATGTACTCCTTAGAGTTATTACTCCTCTGGAAGTAGATGTCTGTCCCGCCGGTTTGCTCGTTGTGACGAACCATGGATACCCATCCGTTGACAACCTCGTCACCATTAGGAAGTTCACGCGCAGATGAGACAACTGGAATCATGCCGTACACTACAATTGCCAGGAGTGTCAGTCCAGCAACTTTGCGTACTGCTGATTGCTTGAAGTCCCCCATTTTGTCAATAGAGTAGAATAGAGCAATAATAAGTACAACACATATGAGATGTGCTAAACCAACATAAGCAAGATTATCAAAAGATATGAGGTACCTTGTACTAGATGTATCAAAAATGCTTGAAATTTTCGGAAGAACAGCAAATGCACCATTTATTACAAATGAGCCTAAAACAGATGCGACAGCAACAGCAATCGAGATTACTCCAACACCTATACTTACTTGAACATTCTTGTCTTTGTCGTCTTTCCTCGCCAGCAGAAAAAGAGGAAGTAAAATGAACATCCAAAACACTGCACATATGAGAACAGACATAACGAACAAGGTTGTCTCGTTCTCTAGATCAAGTACTGGAAGCATCTGTCAGATCTCACTTTCTGCGATTCATAGTCATCACAAGTACATCTTACCAACAGATGGACACATTGACTTGTTGGTAGCACTCGTTCAAAAACAAAGATCAACCCGCCTGAATCCTAATCAAAGGCAAACAGACGGGCTGCTCAAAGGATGTCGTCACTTATGACTGCGGCTGTTGTTATTGGATCGTGCTTCGTGAATCTCGTTCATTGCCAGAGATGTCCAGAGTGCTTCCATACCGCTGACACGGGACTCAGCATCAGCGCTGTCTTCTGTACTCTTGCGGGTGATGGTGAGGTCTGCTCCGAATGAGAACATTGCCTTGTCCATGTGCCATGATACCGAGCCGTCAGCGTTCTTGATGTCAGTGTTAAGTGACAGACCAAACTGCTGTTCACTCTTGCCGACCTGATTGCTGCCACGATAGATGTCGATTTTGGTCATCAGGGAGCCGAACTCTGTCTGCAGGTGTCCAATCTCCTTACTGTCCCAGTCGTAGATCGTTGCCTTGTTGCTGAACATCTGAGGGTTCTCGGTCTCAGCACCCACAAGGTTGCCATCAGGTGAGGACAGGGCGTAAACGTCACCAGACACATGGAACGCAAGCCCCTGGACAGTCCCCACCTTCTTGTCATCAGCGTAGATTGTCCAGGTGTCTCCACCAAATAGTTTCCAATCCTTCTTCGCCTCAATCTTGCTGGCATGGTTGATGGCGTCAACAACCTGCTTGGAGTCAGCAATATTGTGAGTAATCTCAGCAGGCGGGTTGGATGAACCAAGATACCTGAAACTCATGATCACGATAAGAATAGCAACCATAATGGATGCAACAGCAGCGACCTTCTTAGTGTCCTCGTTCATGTTTCTGGCATCTCCTTTGTTCAGGTTTCTTGGTCTTGCCTTTCTGTACTCAATGGTACTAGTGAACTCAGGGGTTAGTCAACATACGAATCAGTGAACTAGATCACAACAGTCTTTGCTTATTGGAGTACTCCTGAAGCAGCATCTGCTCGAGATTGCTGATCGCTCTTCCTTTCCTTGAACTGACAAAGAGGAGCCTTATCCTTGTCAGATTCCTTTACAACAGGATCTTGTTTAGTGTTGACACAGAAGAAAGCAATTTCAATACCTTTATCTTCGTTGATGAACTCGATCTGACCATCCTTGAACTTCTTGTCTGCTTTGACGAAATACGTGGTGTTGTCATTCTCTCTGGTGAAGTAGATGTCTGTTCCACCAGTTGAGTGGTTGTGCTCCATATTCTTGACAATGCCCTGATGAAAGTGGCTGGTTATCTGATCTGGTGAGTTGATGATTATGTCAGATACAAGATACATGGGCATGAATGCAAGAATAGCAGTTGTCGCAATAGTAACAACACTGGTCAAGAATTCTGAAATGGTTAATCTGGGTTGATTGCCAGTTTTCTTCAGTCTGAGTGAAATAAACAAAATCCATGAGAGAATCAACAGAGTGATTAAAAAGATGCTGTATGAGTTGATTCCAGTAAAAGTATTAATCGTGCTGATTGTTACACCAGTTACAACAAAGAGAAGCCACGCAGATACAAGAGAAATTATAATACTGATATGATTGATTTCTGTGCGATCCTTACTAGCATTAATAGCACTATAACAAAAAATCAAAGCGCTACGTGCAAACTCAAATAGCACAAAACATATTAGAAAAAATGCTATATTAGATATATGACTTGATACTAGTGTCTCGTTGTTGAACACGTAATCTACCATTTCTTACCACCTATGAACTAGATACAGACATCAACATACCCATATCTTACCACAGGATCGTGCACTTTGAAGCAGAAACAAAAGAGAGCAGTGCCGCCTTGACGAGATTGATGGTCAGGTCAAGACAGCACTTTCAGAACATGTCACCAAGGCTTCTGAGCGGCAAGAATCCGTTCCAGAAGCGAATTGGTCTCTCGGGTTTCTTGGAGCAAAACCAGAAGGATGTCCTGAGTCTTCTTCTGTGAGTCAAGAATCCTCTCAGCATTCTTGTTGGACATGATGGCTCCATGACCAGCAATCTGAGCAATCTCATAGTCGCTCGTTGCAAAAGCGTTCATCGCCGATTCGATTGCCTCAACACGGTACTCGTTGCTCATGTTTGATTCCTCCTTTGTAGGTGTTTGTCACGCTTCCTGCCTGACAAAATAAATACTACTACATGATTCCAAGACGGCGCAAGTCGAGGACCAGTGACTTGGCTCACATCATAAAAGCCAGCATGTACTCATATGCTGCTCTGTACTCATTGTGACAACTGAACTCAAATATGTTAAGATGTAATCAACTATGAACAGGTTTTGCCCTTTATTTCAGTGAAAGGTTGTAACAAATGAGATCGGCTCCATGTCATCCTCAGTACACAATGACTCCAGTTGCTGATATCATACCTGGTGATAAGGTGTTCATCAAAAGCATCCGTTCAGTAGGTGTGGTGGAGTCAGTCAGACCAGATCGCTACGACAGGAACAGAACAGAGATTTCTTTCAAGGACTCTGCCCGGATGTTTGGAACAGATGTCAGAATTGTTGTGCCATGTTATGCATGTGTTCCTGTTATTCAAGGATAAGAGAATCCGAGAAGTAGATAAATAAGAACAGAGCACAAAAACCACAAAGACCTGAGCGATTATCTTACAACTCAGGTCTTTGTTTGTTAGGTTGAGTTACTTAACTGAGTCAATCTTACAGAGATCCGTGTCGTTAACTCGATCCCCAACTCTACCACGACATGTCAGAGTAATCTGCTTGCCAGAAGACTTAGAAAGATCTATTCCGCTTTCAGTATAGAATGCTTTAGCGTCATCAAATACAACTACTTGGTGTGATCGGTAGTCGTTGACACTTTGTAAAACTCCAGAAACAGTGTAGTAGTTGTTGAAATATGCATACATTGGGAACAAAAAAGTCAATGCGGATAATGGTGCTGTAACAAACATCAATCCCATAGAAAGTTTCTGGAAAGTGATTATGGTCAAAGTCACTGACACGATAATCGCCACAACAAGATAAGCCACCCAACTGATCCCAAAGAGTTCACCAACTGGACCAATCTGGTTAAACTATGTTTTCAGTGGTAGCGATGTGAGCAATGTTGTCATGCTGGCTTCTTTCTGTATGGATAAAGCAATTTGACTATTGGTGTTGATTCTATCACATATGCGCTCAAACATCAATCATGTGGTATCTGAGACGGGAGTTGAGTCACCTGAACCTACTTTCGTCAAGCCTTTCTTGACTCCACTAATTGCCTTGGCTGTGCGTTTTAGGAAACCTCTGTACCTGCTTCTGTCTGGTTGTAGAATTGGAGACCTTAGCAGGATGCTGGTGGTGTCAGTGGTGAAGATACTCTCATTGCCTTCACTCAATGAGAAATGATCTATATAGGTTGTAAATCTGCCTGTGTCCTTGACGTCGTACTCAACCTGGACTCCTGTCAGTTCTCCCAAGAGATCAATTGCGTCTTTTTGGCTATAGAACCCGATGTATGGTTTCTCTTTAATCCGTACCTTCTCAGAGTCCTCAAAGAAATCAGATGAACTGAGACGCCTGTTGACAAACACAGCGAGATCTCTGTTGTTTAGAGTGGTTGTGCTGTTTATTGTCTTAAGAACGTTCTTTATTGTTTCAACAGATCCTGCAATGAAAGTAGTTTTGTTAAGATTGTATGACCCATTAGCAAAGACTCTTAGGTCGAAATAACATATGAATTGTGGATCTGGGTTTGAGCACCTTAAATTTTCGTCAAAGTGCTCATCAACAGAAAACATAATGATAATGTCTGGACCAACACCTGAGAACATTCTTGTGATATGTGTTCCTACACTGGCAAGGCTTGCTATTTTTGTTAGAGATGTGTCAATGTCGCCAGAAACCAGGTAGTTTCTCTCGTCGCTATATACACACTTGACAATTGATTTGATGTACTTCTCTTCCGGGTCGATCTTTGTGTCTTTACCAAAGAAGTCAGGAATAACATATTCATATCTCTCTAGTAGTTGCTCATATCTTCTTCCTTGTTTGACAACTGGTCTGACTACAGATCCTTCAAGGGCAAATTCTCTTAGAGATTCATGGAGTTTCTTGCGATTCTTGTATTCGTTGTACCAAGAGTACTGCTCCGTATGTAAGCGAAAAAGATTCTTGAACGAGAGCAATGATTCCCCAGTTGATTGCTTAATTACTTTAAAAATACTGGTCAGTGATTTGTACCTGTTGACACCTGAGATAAACGAAACAGCGTTTTTGAGATTAATCAAAGGGTTTGACAAGATAAAACATAATAGAGTAAAGATAGATAATTTTACCAAAAAAGCAAGAATCGCAAAAAGAAATCCACTACTATCTACAACTGGTAGAATTAAATCAGTGATATGTCCTGAAATGACATACATAAAAAACACTGAAACAGCAGAAATAATGTCTAGGAAGACAATGATTGTCTTACACTTCCTACTTTGTATCTCTTTTTGATAGTTTCCAGTAGGAAATAAATAATGGTAGGGAATAGAGTGTGGGATAACAGGAGAGACTACAGAAGTAACAAAAAATATAATGATTCTGCCAAATACGTTTTTAAGACCGATCCGCCTTCTCGCTGCTTTCAGTTTCTGGTACTGATTTGTTGTCATGACTTTTTCTGTCTATTCTTTGATCTATCTCTCTGAATCCTCGGTGCACCGAAGTTGTGAATGCTGTCTGTTGACATGTTCTCAATCTGTTTGCATCCGCAAGAAATAGATCTGATGGCACTCAGTCGGCTTGGTTCTGGAGCGTTCTCCTCATTGATGAACTGATCTGTCCAGTATTCGTTATTGTCACTTGCTTTAAAAATGAATCCACTGATGTCACAATTGAAGTCAA